>Ga0310811_10008857_pt1 | contig 12956 bp, 12 predicted proteins | sample YCmetagenome_FD_207642 | JGI IMG/M metagenome (GOLD analysis project Ga0310811, IMG submission 207642) | Soil microbial communities from experimental microcosm in Duke University, North Carolina, United States - YC | ecosystem: Engineered > Artificial ecosystem > Soil microcosm > Unclassified ...
GTGGGCTCTGGGTTTCTGCGGATACTACAGCCGCGAGATATTCGCGATCGCGCTGCGGCACGCCGTTATGGCTGGAGGATTTCAGCAAGATGCGCGCGGCTTCGGCGCGCCGATAGGTAAGATTCGGGATGGGCCGATCGCTCCAGAACAGCTCGTCCAGTTCGGAGGCAATGATGTTCTCGCCAGCAACCGACTGCGCGGCGCCCGCATTGCCCCCACCGGGTGCAGCCGCGGGTAAGGCGGCGGCGGCCAGGCCCAGCGCCAGAATGGCGGTGAAAACGATGGCGAGCGCCCAGGTGATCAGGCCGTGCATCCCGTCCACGAACTCGACTTCGCGGGTTTCCCCGCCAAGCGGCGCGCGCAAACGCCCGGCGATGTATCCGCCGAAGGCGAACGCGGCTAGGGCGACAAATAGGAGATACAGACCGGATAGGAACCACAGGGCCGCCGACGAGTCTCGCCAAGTGGGCGCGGTCGAAGCAACTGCCAGGCCGATACCGGCGGCGAAGGCGTGCAGCGCAAAAGAAACGCCGGCTGCCCCGACCGCGCCGGCGAAAATGGCGGACCACTCGATATGCAGCCCTGATCGGGCCACGGGCTCAGGCACGGCACTCACGTCAATGCAATCCGAAGAAAGACAGGATCGCCATGATGACGACCACCAAACCCACCAGATAAATCACGCCGTTCATGGCTCCTCCCACACGTCAGGACGGAAGCTGAACGTGCGAGACAAGGTCCTGTTCCGGTGTCGGCCGGACGCTCGAAGGTGAGGAGCAGCAAATGTTAAGCGCAGTGCGGTCCACAGCTGCCCGGCCACTCCGATATAGCCTAACTTGAGCTAAGTGGCGGGATGAGTTCGCGATCCCCAGCCAGCCTTCGGGCGATATCATCGGGTTCTGGTCAGATGCTGCGCGACCTGACTTTGAGCCGATTAGGTCGGGCTGTGGGAATGGTCCAGCCAAGTCCAGCCTCAATGTCCGCTTTGGGCAATACCGGACATTTGAGTTGCGACATGGAAGGCCGCAGCCGGTCCCTTTCTGGAAACCGTTCGCGGTTTCATTCCAGCAATTAGCCGTCCAGCGCGTATCAAACTCTGTCAAACCGGGAAGACGCCAAGCAGCAGAGCAGCAGCCACCATCACAAGTGAGGCAGCGTACAGAAGCGGAAAGCTGAAGCGCTGATGCGCGCCGAGGTCGACACCGCTAAGTCCGGCCACAAGGAAGGTTGCCGGCGTCAGCGGACTGACCGGGAAGCCCGTCGTCATCTGTCCGAGCAATGCAGCCTGCGCGGTCTGCACCGGACTGCCACCCAGGCTGTGAAAGGTCTGTGCCACCACCGGCAATACGCCAAAATAAAAGCTATCGGGATCGAAGACCAGGCTGAGCGGCATCGCGAGAAGCGACAGGCCAAACGGAATATGACTGCCGGCGCCCGCCGGCACCACAGCTATGGCGGCACTCGCCATCGCCTTAAGCATGCCGGTGCCATTCATGATGCCGGTAAAGGCCCCTGCTGCCAGCAATACTCCGGCCATCATAAGGGCGGCGCGGGCATGAGCATCGACACGCGCGCGCTGCTGGGCCGCGTCCGGATAGTTGATCAGCAGCGCCAGTGCGGTTCCCACCATGAAGAGCGTCACCGGGGGAATGGGACTGAGGATCATCGCGCCCAGCACAACCGCAGTCAGGGCCAGATTAACGGGAAATAGCCGTGGCCGAAGCAATGACGGGTCGGCCGGAGCTGGAAGAGAGGCGCTTCCCCTGTTGGTTGTGGTCGCCGCGGCCAACCGACGCTCCTCTTGACGTCCCATCCACCAGGAGGCGGCGAAGACAAAAGCCAATCCAGCGATTTGGACACCGATCAAGGGGCGGAAAATTTCCATCACCGGCAGCTTGAGCGCCGCCGCCGCCCGCAAGGTCGGTCCCGTCCAGGGGAGAACATTGACGCCGGCCGCAAGCGAAGCGGCGCAGGCCAGGATGCGCCGGTCCATGCCTAGCCTATCATAGAGGGGTAGCATCGCGGGGATGACGACCAGAAAGCACACGGCACCTGAGCCATCCAGATGTACCAGCAGCGCCAGCAGCGCCGTCGCCGGCACGATCAGCGATGGCCGGGAGCCGGCCAGCCTGGTCACCTGCCGCAGCAAGGGTTCCAGCAGACCGGCATCGGTCATGACCCCGAAAAACAAAATGGCGAAGACGAACATCCCGGCGACCGGAGCGATGTCCGAGATACCCATGACCATGAATTTGGCGGTCTGCAGCGCAAATCCTGCCGCCAGCGCTCCGGCGGTCGGCATCAGAATAAGGGCCGCGATAGGAGACAGCCTGTTGAGCAGGATTGCAGCCAGCAGGCCGCAGATCACCAAAATACCGATCAGAACCAGCATCAGTTACCGGCAGATAAAGTTTCGGGCATCGGCGGTATTGCCACTGCCTTTGTAATGAGCGAGCTGTGGCCAGGCGCACAAAGGCCTTGAGAAGGACCCGGCCGCTGCCAGCTGGGCCGTCTGGTGATGCTCCGCAAAGATGCGGCCAGGCTTGCTTGCTTTCTCCACCCAGTCCTGCAGGGCCGTCGCCATGTTACTCGATGCATCCGAGCCGGAGGAAAAATCTGTCGCTCCTGGCCCCCCCATACAGTGGCCCATGCCCGGCACCAGGTAGAGCGCACTGAAATTGGAGGCCCTCGGGGTCGCAGCGCTCATGCGCTCGTAATAGGCGATGGTGTCGGTTGCTGACACGACCGGGTCCGCCCAGCCCTGATAGAGGATGATCCTGCCGCCGCGCCGTTCGAAGGCGGAGAGATCAGGCGATATGGCATCCACCAGCAGCGCCATGCGGGCATGCGCCCTGTCCACTGCTTTGGCCCAATCGAACGACCACCAGTTCCAATTCGGATCGTCGAATACCCAATGCCGGAAATATTCGACACGCTGCGGCTCGTCCGGCTTTGCAGGATTTGCCCAGTAGGTCTGCCAACCGCCTGCCCCTTCGGGTGCTTCGCTACCAACAGGCCATCCCGGATAAACCGCTGCGCCGGTATCGCGGCGGTGCGCACCGGCATACATCTTCTGCAGGGCCTGTATCTCGCGGTCGGTGAGGCATTCCGATGTCTTCCCGGAGGTGCAGCGCAGTTGGGTCGGAGTGAATTTGCACTGACGCGGATCAGCCAGGACACCGTCCCTGACACCATCCAGCGCATCGCATTGCTTGACTGCAGCGCGATTGACCAGCGCCAAATCCTGCGCGGTCAGGATGGGATGGCTGTCGTCGCCCGGCTCGTGGTTCGCGAGAAATTGCCAGAGAAAGCCGAAATTGAGGTTGGTGCGATTGTTGCCGGGATCGCCAGCCAAGATGCCGTCGAAATCAGCCGGATAGCGTTGCGCCTCCATCAGGGCCTGGTGGCCTCCGGTGGAACAGCCCGCAAAGTAAGAATAGCGGGGGCTGCGTCCATAAAAGCGCGCCGCCAGCGTCTTTGCAGAAACGATGCTTGCATGCACGGCCCGATGGCCCCAGTCGGCAATGGCCTCGTCGTTGCCGTAACCGAAATCGAGTTCACCGCCTTCATGACCCGTATCCGTGGCAACCGCGGCCGTTCCCTGTTTTATCAGCGCGCCCAGTTGGTTGATGTTGATCGCAGAACTGTAGCCGCCATTGCCGATCATCCCGATCCGGCCATTCCAACCTGTTAGAGGAAACCAGGCCTCAAAATGTATCCGGGAGCGCGGACTGGGCGTTGCCAGACCACGTACCCGGCAAAAAGCCGGAAGCCCGGTCCAGCTAGGCTCGCGGGCGCCTTCCGAGGTCCCGGACAGGTTGGCTTCCGCGCTTTCCACCTTCGCATTGGTCATGGACACCGTTGCCAGGGCGGCGCAAGCGTCGGTGCCTTGGGCCTGGGCGTGACGGGATGTGGCAGAGACGATGACCGCCAAGATCATGCCGCCGGAAAGGCCAAGCAGCAGACCGATATTGCGCATCGCGTTTCCCCGGAGCTTTTCGGGAGTGTGCCTCCGAACCCGCCACCAGGAAATCCCCAAAATTTCCCTTGGGTAATGACGGCCTCTCGGCCAGAGTCCTTGCATGGGGCGCGATAGCATCAGGATCGGCAGTGGGGCAGGCTTTTCAGGCGACCGGATCGACCCGGCCGTGGCCTTGGTCGAGCGCGGAAAGCTCGACTATCTAGTGTTCGAATGCCTGGCGGAGCGCACCATTGCGCTGGCGGTGCGCACACGGCGCGACAACCCCGAAGGGGGGTTCGATCCGCTGTTGGAGGAACGACTTTCGGCTGTCCTGCCGGCGGCTGTCGCCAATGAGGTAAAGATCATCTCCAACATGGGCGCAGCCAACCCGGTTGCCGCCGCCCGGGCCGCCGCTGCCATCGCCCGGCGCATGGCGCTGGGTCCATTAAGGATTGCCGCCATCACCGGCGATGACGTTCTGGAGAAGATCACTGGTGACAGTCCGTTGCTGGAAGGCGGGACCGCAGCCCAGTGGCCCGGCGAGATGATTGCGGCCAACGCCTATCTTGGCGCAGAGCCAGTGGTGCAGGCGCTCGCGGAGGGGGCCGACATAGTTATCACTGGCCGCGTTGCCGATCCTTCGCTGTTTCTGGCACCCATGGTGCATGCCTTCGGCTGGTCATGGCACGACTGGCCGCGGCTGGGCCAAGGCACCGTCGTGGGACATCTGCTTGAATGCGCTGGCCAGGTCAGCGGGGGCTATTTTGCCGATCCCGGCATCAAGGACGTGGCAGATCTCGCTCAGCTCGGCTTTCCTTTCGCCGATGTCGCACGCAATGGCGAGGCGGTCATCTCCAAGCTGCCGGATAGTGGTGGTTGCATAACCAGGGCGACATGCACGGAGCAACTGCTTTATGAGTTGCATGACCCGGCCTGCTATCTGACGCCGGACGTGACAGCCGATTTTCGCAGCGTCCGAGTTGAGGAGTGCGGTCGCGACACTGTGGCGGTTGCAGGTGGCAGCGGAACAGAACGCCCCGAAAAGCTGAAGGTCACGCTGGGCTATCATGAAGGCTACGCCGGCGAAGGCCAGATCACCTATGCCGGGCCGGGGTGCGTGGCGCGGGGAAAGCTCGCGCTGGATATCGTGGAAGAACGCCTGAAACGCCTGGGTTCGGATATCATCGAGCTCCGGCTGGAGTTGATCGGAGTGAATTCCGTTGAGCCCGCCGGCGAAGCGCCGCCAGGGCAACGCGAGGTGCGCACCCGCATCGCGGCCCGAACCCGAACACCGCAAGCAGCCGCCTGGGTGGGCCGTGAAGTCGAAGCACTCTACACCAATGGTCCGGCCGGCGGGGGCGGGGTGGCACATCTGGTCAAACCGGTAATCGCCGTGGCCTCCACACTGCTACCGCGCGACACCGTAGCGCCGCGTCTGCACTGGGAGATTGTCCCATGAAGCTGCGCGATATCGCGCATGCCCGCGCGGGTGACAAAGGCGACATCTCCAATATCAGCGTGATTGCCTATCGCATGGAAGATTTCACCTTCCTGCGGCAAAGGCTGACATCCCAGATGGTGATGTCCCAACTGGAAGGAGTCGTGAGGGGCGATGTCGTCCGCTACGAGCTGCCGGCGCTGGGGGCACTGAACTTCGTCCTGCAGGATGCCCTCGCGGGTGGGGTCACGCGTTCTCTGGCCTTGGACGCTCATGGCAAGTGCATCGCAGCACTCCTGCTGGATATGGAAATGCTGCCTAGCGCCAATCGGCCATCGGCTCCTATTGATTAAGGGAGGGGTTGTCCGCTTTGGGCCAGAACGGGAGATGGTGGCAGCACCCCTGTGGCCTGAGCGTAAGAGTCCCTAGATAGCTACCATATTGCCTCATAAAGCCATTGCGGCCGGGGAGCCTGAAGGCGAAAGACTCTGGCGGGACATACTAAGAAAGGTCCAGCAGCTACAGCGAACTAGGCGCCCGGATGACTGCGTGAATTAAGCAGCGTGTCGGCCGTCACACCAAACGTTTGTTGGTTAAAACCGCATCGTGCCGATGGCCCTGAAAATAACGCGTGTTTTCATAGGCGCGCCGGAACTTTCCAATTTTTTCGATGTTTAAACGCTGTGAGCATTGGGGAATGCGGTTAACCATGAATAGACGAGTTGAACGGTGCCTCGCACATGTGCGGGAGGCTGAGGAGCACGCGAATGAAGCGGCTGACGGCTATGTCCGGGAAAGCTGGCTTGGCATCGCAAATTCATACCGCCAATTGGCTCAGGTTAGATTGTCGCTAGTGCCCGAGCCGGCGTCAGAGTCCAAGTAGCGCCCATGGATATCGTGATCTTCTTCCTAGCCGCGTGGCTGGCCGCGACAGGTTTAATTTCAGTGATGGGCAATCATGCAATTTTGCGCGCGACGTCGAGAGCTTCCGAGGAAACATGAGCTTTACGATCGAACATTTTCGAGATGGAACGCCTGTGGGTATTCCCGATCATGCCACCACGATGTACGCGGCAAGATCGAAAGCGCGTAACAGGCACCAGCATCTCCACTCCACGGCGGCCGTTATCATCGGCAAAAGGGCGAACGGGGATAACGCGGAAGTTGAAGTGATTAACTTCACTAGCTGGCCATTCAACGGTTTTGACTCAATACGCGTTGGGGGGACGTAGAGAAATAAACCGCCTAATCATCATGGCGCGCAGTTAATGCAAGACGATTTAATAAGGGCCCAACGCTATCGAAGGGTTGCGGCAGAAATGGAAAGCCTCGCTTGCAGCGAGGCGGATGAAGGCCGCCGTACCGAGTTAAAGGATCTGGCTGACAGGTACCGAAAATTGGCCAATAAGCTGGTAGAGCGGCGGCGCGCTTAGAGCAGCAGAGCGGGTGGAGCGGGTGGAGCGGGTGGAGCGGCAATATGCGGCGGTGACGTTGTCGCATCAGGGCTGAGGCAGGGAACATGCGCAGATTGAAAGCACTTGTTTTGGCTCAAGCGCTCATCGCTCTTAGTCCATTCACCACTGGCTGCTCCCGGGATAGGCGGAGCGAGGACATCAGAGTCTGTACGGAAGAAGCGCAGAAGAAAGTGCCAACTAGCCAGCTGCTCTATCTTCGGTCCGTTACTAGCAAGGAGGAACGTCACGACAGCATAGGCAGCGACATCGCCGAGTGCATGGGCGGCAAGGGCTATCGCCATGACGGGGCGGCGATGGCTGAAGGGCGATGCGTTGATGACGTAGATTACAATCCCTATTGCTATCGGCGAGGAACTTAGGTGCGCCGGGGAGCGCTGCTCATTTTGGCGGTCCTATCCGCTCCGCAAATGTTCGGCGAGATTCTTCAAGTATGTGCAACATCGTCTGAGCACCTAAGGACCGATACCGGTTTAGTAGCGAATGTAAGTGACGTCCTCTATACAGGATGATCCAATTGCTGCGCGCTCCTCGCGCAAGGTGCCTTTGAGCGCGGCCCAGTAAGCTCCCCTTGCCGGGCCGCTGGCATGACCGCCGTCCGAAAGGGCGCATTCATCGCCCCGGTCGGTTCCCGAGCATAAAAAGTGCGCCGCGTCGTCGGTCATTTGCAGGGGTACAAGGTCATCAAAACCCCTCCCACCAAGAAGGCGGCTTTCTCTTTGTCGAAGGCTCCCTTGCCTTCGCCCATCAAATAAATGAACTCGCTGGCGACCGTCTGACGGTCAAGATCGGCGGGAATGCAAATCGAAGGCTTCAGCTGAGAGGCATTCGATGCCACCTTCACGCCATCCATGATGCTTCCTACCGTAACCAGGCAAGCTGCGTGCTGCCCCGTGCCGTTAGGCGACACGCAGTCACTGAGGAGGCTATCTGCCGTCATTGACGCATCGAGTAGCGGCGCCTCGGGCAGAGGGTCATCGGGTGCCGGGACGGCCAAAGCCAGTGAACCTGAAGCTGCGACGGAAACGACGGCGGCAAGTGCAACCGGCATAAATCTGGAACGACGCATTTGGAAGCCCCTCCCTATCTAATCGCCATTAGCGAGAATGCGCCTGTCCTGGTTCTTGGGTCCTTAACGGGCCACGCAAGTTGCGATGGCTATTCTGGATCTTCGGGCGGGGCAGCCGCTCTTATGTACAGTGTCGCACCTCCCTAGCTGGCACGCTTACCGTCCGATACCGAACGTTGCTGGCGCGCGCTGACGCTTGATGAACAGTGCTTGCGCCAGATCGGTACCGCTGGGAGAAGAGGCAGGCGCGCCTCGCTGGCTGCGTTGCTGAACGCCAATATGATTGGCGCGACCTTGTCCAGCCAGCCCTTGGGATTTGCCGCGAACCGTTCTGGATCCAGTACGCCACCGCACAAATTTACTAAGCCGTTATTTCGGCGTGGCACTTGGCTTGCACCACCCGGTTGGAGACCGCAGTTGGAGGGAACTCTTATGAAGTCATTCTTTAATCTGGTGCCTAGGCATTACGAGGAAGAGCTGCCGAGCCATAAGGACGATTTGCCGAGCCTGGAGCGCAGCAACACGCCGACCGCACCCACGAATTTGCTGTTGCGTTTCGAGACCGCAAACGGCCCGCGGACAGTCATAGCGTCCAGTGTACCCTTGCAGATGGCCCGTGAGGTCACCGACGCCATGATAAAAGCTGGCCACTATGCGGAGCATGTTGATCGCTGCCAACCGGCTTCGGTCGCAGACCACATTGTGATGAAGAAGCTTGAGCAATTGCGAAAAGCGCGGAATCCGGGCCTACCTGAAAGCATTCCGACCGGAGGCCTTGAGCAAAATCCCGCCCTCCATATTGCTGCGGAATAAACAATAGTTGGGTCTAGCGCGAATGAACCAGCCCCAGCGGGCGAGAAGTCCAGCACCCACGCTCCTTGGGTGCCGGGCTTTTCTTTGCCTCCTGCGGAGGGCGCTAGTTTAACCTTGGATTGTATCCCAGCTCTTGCTCGATCACGGCTTGTTCGTTTTCGAGGAGGCGCAAGACAGTATTAGTGCCCACCGATGAATGGCCGTCTTCCACAAGCTCTTTGATGATGCGTCGCTGGCGAACGATATCGGCCTCTATCTCCCGAAATCGCACTTCTAGCTCTAACCGTCTGGCAGCACTTACGCGACCCGATTTAACCGGTTTGGTTCCCACGCCTTAGCTTCCCGATATCGTCCGTCTCGAACGCTACAGACTGAGTGGTTCGGAAGTCCAAAACATGAAGACACTAAGGTGAATGTGCGACCGTGCGAATACGTACTACCGATTGCCCAATCCTGAACGTCCGGTCTACCTCTCTCATCAAACGAATAGCTTCGACGAACTGACCGAAATTAAGAAACGGGGTGCGATGTCACGCACTATGCCGAAAAACGCCGTCCCGGCCCTATAGGCCCAAGAGCGCCGGGAAAGTGCGCCGTCAGCGGTCCAAGGCCCGCATCCAGCGGCATCAGGGGCTTTAAAATCCAACTGAGCATAACAGCTACCCTTCCGCGTTGGGCGGTTTCGACCGAGCCAACCGGGTCCTCCACAACGACGGCTTCTTGCTCTGGTCGGGAAATGACTGGTTGCGTAGCCGTCTCGCAATCTCCTCGAGCACACCGGCGACGGCAACCGCACTGGCAGGGCCGAACGGCCGGCCGCGGCGAATGAGAAGCGAGGAAGCAGCGAAACCCAAGGCTAGTAGAATGGCTTTACGCATAGTTGGTCTTTCGGATACCCACCGGTGTACAAAGCCTGCCGGCCATCCAAGTTCCCGGCTTAACGAGAGCACGGTGCGTTCTCGCACCGATCACATCAAGTGTTCTCTCTCAGAGGCGAACTGTCGTGGTACTCGAACAACTCTTTAACAGAAGCAAAGACGTAGAGTGCACCTGCATCTGCCAATGTCTCTTCGGAAATACCACCTCAACGAAGCGCGATAGTCTCCGACTTGAGCGTGGACCCGAGGGCGTATGGCGTGTGCCCGATAGCCAGCGTTTCTGATGCCGATAATGGAAAGACGGAAGGCAGCGCGGCCGCGAAAATGCCGCAAGCAGGCTTGGCATTTTTCACGTGCCGCGCGACGACGCACATAGCCCATCCCCTGGAACATCCGCAGCCGGGTGCGTGAGCTGTTCTTCACCATGCATCCGATTCGACTTGGACCTCATTCCTTAATCGCGTTTCAGAGCGTGTATCGCCGGTGCGTTGATGGCCTCACCGTCAAGCGCAAAATGCGAGCCGTGACACGGGCAGTCCCAACAGCGCTCGAAGGAGTTGAAATGCACAACGCAACCCATGTGGCTGCAGCTAGCCGACAGGAGGTGTAACTTTCCATCTTCGGCCCGAAATGCCGCGACCGGCTTAAGGCCATCTTTGATCAGGCCCCCCTCACCGGGTCCTAGAGCATCTTCGGACGGCAGGAACGGGCCGCCGAGATGCTCCGTCATGCTTTTTACCGCCGTGACATTCTCTGCGATAAAATCGCCGGCGGCCGTCAGACTGACCCGTCCGGGATCATAAAGGTGACGCCAAGGATGATCGCCAACCTCCATGAGCGCGGGGATCAATAACCCCGCCACTGCGCCGTTGGTGATGCCCTGGCCGGAATCGCCGGTGACTAGCCAGACGTGATTGTTCTCCGGATGGCGGCCGACAAACCCGGCATAATCCACGGGCTCCATCACCTGACCCGACCATCTGTGCGTGACCTCGCCGACGCCGTTAAATCGCATACGGGTCCAAGCCTCTAGACCGGAAAACCGCACCTGCGCATCGTCCGCTTCGCCTGTCTTGTGGTCCTCGCCTCCAACAATCAAAAAGTCAGCCGCGCCCCCCTCTTGCAAACGGACATAATGGTATGCCTCCAGCGTGTCCCAATAAAGTGCGTCGCTCACGGCGCCCTTGGGAACGGAAAAAGCCATGGCATAAGTCCGATAAGGCGCCATCTTGGTGTGCAAAGTCGTCGGTCCGACGATTGTGGAATTGGCAGCACAGACAGCGTCTCGCGCCAGAATCGTCTGGCCATTCGTCGTTTTGACCGCCACCTCATTGCCGTTCTGGCTAACTGACTCCACGACCGTATGCGGGCGCAGCGTCCCGCCTTTAGTCAGGATGGCCCGGGCCAGCCCTTGGAGATATTTGAGTGGATGAAAACGGGCCTGATTGGGAAAGCGCAGACAGCGGCCGGTATCGAAACTGGCCAGGGGCGCGCGATCGGCCCAGCTAACGCCGGTAAAGCCTATCCGATGGCAAGCTTCGATCTCCTGTTGCAGGATTTCGATTTCATCGCCCTCGCCTAGAAATAGATATCCGTCACACCGGGTGAAATCGCACTCTATAGTTTCAGCGCGGACAATCTGCTCGATACGGTCTATCGAAGCCGCCAGACTCTCGTGCAGCAGCCGCGCTTCCTGCTCGCCGCGGCGGCTGATAAATTCGTAGTAGAAGTCATCTAGCGCACTTGCAAGATGCGCAGTCGTTCTAGCCGTCATGCCACTCGCAATTGCGCCACGATCCAGCACCGTGACCTGCCGGCCTTTGGCCAGAGCCTCATAGGCAATGGAGAGGCCTGCCATACCGGCGCCGATCACGACGAGGTCGCAGCGCCGGCTGTCCGTAACCGGCGTGCCCGGGATTTCCGGAATCGGCATCCATAAGGAGACGCTGCGCTCGGCCTGAACATTCTTGGGCATGAGGGAATCCCGCAGGGTTTGCCTTCCGCAAACCACGGGACGAGCCACAAGTTCCACTTATCCTTTGTTATGAGCCGCGCGCAAACAGCGGACCAATTCCTCAACATAAGGAAGAAAATTAAGTAGGAACGCCGCTACAAGAATAGCCGCAGCATATGCAGGAAACAGCATCTGAAGCTGGGGCGGGAAAACGGCTTTCTCTCCGCCTAGCCCGAACAGAGCAAGAAATTGCGACCAGGCCGGCACCGCCAACAAAAGAAAAGCGGTGATGGGAAGCAATTCCAGAAAGCTATGTACCATCTGTTCAAAAGGTTTCACCTTGCGCGCCCCGTCCGCATAGCGCACGTCAACATAAGCCACTAGGTGATGAAGCAGGATCATGACCGCTGCAAACAGAAAAAATCCCGAATTGGCTTTGAGGAACAGCGCCAGTGTTACGGGCAGCCCAACCAGCGAAAACTGCAGCAAATGCAAGAATGACTCTGGCGTCCCGGCATTGGCCGAAATCCGAGCTGCGCGATGGCAAAAATAGTCGGCCAGCCCCGCCGCTATCCACAGCGGCAGAACGACAAAGCCGAGGAGGTGGTACGCGGCACTCATGACTTGGCAACCATCAACAGAGAATAACGGCGACTACGTGGAATGCCAAAGGCCAATGGCAAACCGCCAAAGACACGTAAGATTTACATTCTCGATTTGCAGATTGAGACTCTAAGGCTGAAATCTCGCAATTTCAGATAACTGCGCTTGTTCAAGCCGCGGAATGGACGTCAAGCGGACTGCACTAGGTACCTTTATGTACCCCTGCCTTCCGCCAGAAGTCGCAACACAATACGTAGGCCGACGTTCTAATAAAGCACTCGCTCTCGCAGGGTACAATGGACAAGCAAGAAACAGCCGAAAGGACAATCACGGTCGGCCAGTTCACTATTAGCGAGTGGGACGACGTCAAATCACACGATGGAGCCAAGTCGGTCTGGATCCGGAAAGCGGACGGAGACGGCTGTCAATTCTCAGCCAAACTTTTGGAGGAAGCCATCCGCGAGTTCTATGAAGCCAACCTTTAATTCTGTTCCACTCTTAGCCCTAGCAGCGGGCCCCCGCCGTAATCGGCGGCAGCTAGTCTGGCGCCCCCCGTTAGGAGAGCCCGGACCGCTGGCGACCTAGAAAGAGCAGAATCGTACCGAGGCCGAAAAGTTTGAGCATGGATTCCACAGTTGACTGTCTCATTGTCGGCGGTGGGCCCGCCGGTCTTACCGCGGCGACTTATCTCGGGAGATTTCGCCGGAACGTTTTGCTGGTGGATGGCGGCGACAGTCGTGCCTCATGGATACCTGTGACGCATAACGT
>Ga0310811_10008858_pt1 | contig 12956 bp, 7 predicted proteins | sample YCmetagenome_FD_207642 | JGI IMG/M metagenome (GOLD analysis project Ga0310811, IMG submission 207642) | Soil microbial communities from experimental microcosm in Duke University, North Carolina, United States - YC | ecosystem: Engineered > Artificial ecosystem > Soil microcosm > Unclassified ...
CGCCGTATCGATCGATGATCGACTCATTGGCTTGGGTGAAACGATCGAAAATGCGCCCATGTTCCGACTCGCCAATACCAATCCCGGTGTCCGTCACCTCGAAACGGAGGCGCACCTTCTCGGCGTTCCGATCGACGGCATCGACTGAGACAACGACATAGCCACATTGCGTGAACTTTACCGCGTTGCCGAGGAGGTTGATCAGAATGTTCTCGAGATGGCCTTTCGTACCAATAACGAGCGGTGGCGTGCGTGCCGAACAATGCATCGACAAACGCAAGCCTTTGGCTTCCGCCGCTACGGACAGTACATTCTTGATTTCAGCCAAGAGGCGAATCAAATCGAATGCGACGGCCTTTGCGGGCATGAGACCTGCCTCGGCACGAGAGAAGTCCAGCACCGAATCGACTAATGTCAATAGCCGCCGACCGGAGTCGCAAATCGTCGCACACATCTTCTTTTGTTCAGATGAAAGCGCGGTGCCGACGAGCAGATCACTCAGGCCAATGATCGCATTGAGGGGCGTGCGGAACTCATGGCTCATACTGGCTAGAAACGCGCTTTTGGCGCGGCTCGCCTCTTCCGCCTGCCGCTTGGCCTCTGACAATTTTCGGATCAGCGTGGACACGTATGCTGGAAGGACGATAAGACCTGCGGCGAGGCCAAACGAGAGACTGAGGTGGCTCCTCCAATAGTCCGTTGTGGCAACGACGACACCGAATGCTATCACGCCAATTCCACTCGCGGCGACGAGATAAGGGACTCCGAAACGGAAGCCGTTGCCAAAGATAACCCAAAGATAAACAGGATAGAGAGGCGCGAAGGCTTCTCCGCCCACATACATCCCGTACGAAAAGAAACCGAGGTCAACGGACATGCCAATGATGCGACGCCAGGTGGATACCGTGGGCCGAAACAATAGGTGTATGAACAGCGCCAAAGCGACGAGTTGATACAGAACGAAGTAGCGCCCTTGGGCATGTATCATTGCGGACGCATCGGGCCGCCCGAGCCAGGCCAAGAGCAGCAGATAACCAAAAGCGGCCCCACTCAAGACGAGCCTGTTCAGCGTCATCTCATGCTCGCTGTCGACACGCGAGCGCAGTGTCGCCCGACACCAGTTTATGCCGGCTTGAATCCGGGAGCGCGCATCATCGATCCACTTCGGCTTCTTCTGAAAGGCGGGGATCATCAGAGAACTCTCACATTTTGTAATTATGCGGCCCGTTGTGCGATGAAAGCATCGAACTCGGTCTTCGGCATCGGCCGCGCATAGTAAAATCCCTGCGCTTCATCACATCCCTCGGCGCGCAGAATCGACAGCTGCTTTTCAGTCTCGACCCCCTCCGCGGTAATTTCGAGGCCCAAGCTATGTCCAAGACTGACAATCGCTCTGACAATCGCCGCATCACTGGGATTCGTGACGATATCTCTTATGAAACATTGGTCGATCTTCAGGCGATCGATTGGAAATTGTCTGACGTAGGTCAGAGTTGAATATCGGGTCCCGAAATCGTCGATCGATATTCCGACACCCAGTTCTCGAATATGCTGAAGGTCCTTGGCTACGGCGTCGGCGTCATGCATCACAATGCTCTCCGTCAGCTCTAGGTCCAGCAGACGAGGATCGAGACCGGTCTCCGCAAGTGTGGCCGCGACAAGCAGCGGGACATTTTTCTTGAAGAACATGATCGACGATAGATTCACCGCAACGCGGATTCCACGGCGGCCGACTCTCTGCCAGGAATAGGCGGCCCGACACGCTTCGCGCAGAACCCACTCATTGATCGGAACGATCAGCCCGTTTTCCTCTGCCCGTGCCAGGAACTGGCTTGGAGCGAGAAGGTCGTGACCGGGGCGGCTCCAGCGAACGAGCGCTTCGGCCCCAACGATCTGTCCGGTCGCAATAGAAATTTGCGGCTGATAGTGAAGTGTGAACTGCTCGTCGCTGATGGCGTTACGCAGATCCGAGTCGAGGATCATGCTGGATCTTGCACGCTGATCCATTTCCGTGGCGAAGAAACGATGGACTTTACCCCCGTCATTCTTTGCGCGGTACATCGCGAGATCACTGTTGCGCAAGAGCGTTTCCGCATCGATCCCGTCCTTGGGATGAATCGCAATGCCGACGCTGGCGCTTGCGGTTGCGCCATCACCACCACCATCTCGCCATGGCTTATCGACCGCTTCGATGATCCGAACGGCGAGCTTGGTGACGTCCGCGGTTCCGGCTACCCCTGTTTGCACGACTGCGAATTCGTCTCCTCCCAGACGAGCGACCGTATCGGAGTCACGAACGAGAGCACGCAGGCGGTTGGAGATCTCGACGAGGAAGCGATCGCCGGATTGGTGGCCCAATCCGTCGTTGATCGCTTTGAAACCGTCGAGATCAATCAGGTGAAGGGCAAAAAGACTGTCGCCACGACGTGTCCGGGCGATTTCCCGGCGCAACCGGTCAAGCAAAAGCACGCGGTTTGGCAAGCCGGTCAACATATCATGGTGAGCCAAATGAAAGAGATGGCTTTCTGCACGTTTCCGATCTGTGATGTCGAGCGCCGATGTCAGTACGCCGACGACGGTGTTTGAGCGGCCACGAAGAGGGGTCTTCGTCGTCAGGAAGATTCGCTTTGTCCCCTTGTAATCGACGATCTCTTGCTCAAAGCTCGGAAGCGCCGTCTCGGTGCTGATCACTTTGCGATCAAGCATTTTGTTCCGAAAATCGAGATCTCCGCCAAAAGGCCCGTTTGCGCCAGGTCCATTAGCCTCCGACCGCGGACCTCCGATGAGTGCCGAGTGATATGCATTCACGAACAGTGTTCGCCCGTCCCGGTCGGTCGCGCTGATCATCGCAGGAACCGTGTCGATCACCTGCGCAAGTCTCTCGCTTGAGTCACGCAACTCCTCTTCGCGCGATCGCTGCGACTCTTCGAGCTCGTGCGCGAGGTTTACCGCGCGGGTGGCCAGCAGTCTCTGTTGGTTGCGGAGCTTCAAAAGGTTCCGAGCGCGGGTTACGAATTCCTGATGGTCTACTGGGCTCTGCAGAAAATCGGTGGCGCCTGCTTCAAGCGCTCGCAGCCTGAAATCGCGCTCTTCGTAAACAGTTATGACGATGACAGGAATTTCATTCAGATCGCGCACAGCTCGAATACGCCGAATGAATTCGGCTCCGTCCATACCAGGCATCTTGAAATCGGTAACGACTAGATCAGGCGTATTGTCCGCCATCCAGCCCAATGCGTCATTTGGGCTGCCAAAACTACGAACGGCGATGCCTTTCTCGATCGAGCCAGTAAGCTTCTCAAATATACGCCGGTTCGTTGCGCTATCATCGACGATTACGACGAGTGCCATACGATTTCAGTCTTGTGTTCATTGCGTGGAACAATTTTGCCCGCTTCGAGAAGTACCTGGGCATAGTGTAAATATTGGAAATATCGGCGTCTAAATCAGGGCCTAAAATCAACAGGCCTGCTGACGCAGTGGACCTTGATCACTCATGCTCTTGTCGAACTTGTATAAATTGATGTGGGCATGGCGACTGTTAATCAATCGTTAGCCATAGGAATCGCTTTAAAGTTTCCAAGATGATGGCGGATCTGCTCCAACCTTTGATATCAGCCCTTCCGTCGTTCGGCCGACTTCGTCAAATCCATCTCAGGCTTCATTGGTTTTTGACACTGGCCTCCGCTGCAACCGCTTTTGGAAATGCGCTCAGCCCGGCAAAACCAGCCAAGACGTAAGGCTACAGATGATTGGGACGCGGATGAGATAGAGCACGAACGAGATGCGCCCTAGCAGGCGCGCTTCGACCATCGTCGTGGTCTTTGCCGCATCGGTCGCGCTTCACCGCTGGATCGATGAGATTCCCACCCGCTGGTCGTGGTCCGCGGACACGCGATTGACGCCTTGTTGTCGCACTATCCGATGCCCGAATCCGCTAGGTAGCCCATCAGGGCGACAAATAAAGGGATGTTGGCCCTATTGGCGAGCTTGTCGATTCTACGGGTCCTCGATACGAGGTCGGCAATATTGGAGCACCTCCGAGTTGGCCAATGCTGATCACTGCAGGCGAAGACTTTAAACCGGTCGCACTACACCTCCCGACTTCGTCGCAGACCTCAAGGACCTGTTGGCAAAACACGCCCTGAGGCTAGAGAGTGTGGCGGGAACCAAGCTTCCCTATTCGCGCGACATACTCGAAGATGCCGTGACAACCGTGCAATTCAATATTGTTGCAATCTCCACCTGACGGACATCGTCGCGAGACCGGGGGCTGGACGCGCAGGCCAACGACGAATCGTCGGCGTCACATTCCTTCTCGTTCCCTATGCGGACATCCTCAGAACGGGCCAAGGCAAGTCCCACAAAAACTCCGCCTCATGCTTTTGCAAAAAATACCGGCTTATGCTCGCAGCCCCATAAAAATGGGGAAACGCAAGCCTGCTGCGCCAATTCTCAATCAAAGCCTCCGTCGGCCGCGTCTCCATGGTCGCAGCGGCATTCGAGAGGCGGTCGACCTCCTTGACGATCTCCAAGATTTCGTCGTCGGAATTATCGCGGTAAGCCGCACCGTGGTGCCTTAGCGTTTCCGAAGCAAACATTCTCCAACGCCACGGGGCGTGGGTCATCTCACTCTGCGTTATCATGCGTTCGCCGCATCGAACAATTTTCGGCGCAAACCGCACGTTCGAGTGCCACAATTGCGCGTCGGTTGTGATGCAGTTGACCAGTGCGCACGGAATCCCGAAGCTGACGGCGACATTCGTCAGGCCCGATGTCGTACCGATGAAGAAGCGCGCATGGCGTATCAGCTGGAGATCCATATATTCCGACTTGAAGGGACTTCGGCTGTAGTCGATGACGCGCTCCATCGTCGGCAGCTTCGGAGAGCGCGGACCGCCAAGCTTTATCACCCACCCGCCTTGATCAGTGATGTACTTTATCGCGGCCAGATAGTTGGCGGTCGTGGAATTGCGGTGCGACTGCCCGCCGCCATCAACTTCGTTGTAGTGCGAACCCTCGCGCATGTGCAAGCAGACATACCAATCCGTCGGCGCAAGCCCCCACTGTTGGAGCCGCTGGGCAAACAATAGACTCCGGGGAAACCGGTGATCGAACGCGTCGCGGATCGGAAAGCTGCGGCCTTCACGCTCCCACACCTGCATTGCTTTCGCGCCGGCATCTTGCCACGGCACGATGTCGCCGCCAGGCATCTCGAACGCGTTAAACGACATCCCGTAATATCTCTGCAGCGAAAACAGCTCGGCAGCCGCGCGAGCGGAAATGTTGTCGCCAGGAATCAGCATCGGGCCGAATTGGTCGAAGAGCGAAAGGAAGGCGTGGTTCGCGACCTGCTGCGGCGGAGCCAGGAACACCGCCTTGCCTTCCCACCAGTTCAGCGCCTTCATGCGAAAGAGGATGTCGAGCATTCCAATATGGCCGATCTGAGTGGACCACTCAGCCGGCAGGATTCGCAGCTCCTCCAACGGTATGTCGAGGGTCTTGAGGAGATCGGACAGTTCATTGGAAATGCGTGGCGGGTCCGCTCTCAGCTTCGCCTGCATCTTGAGGGCGTTTGAATAGAGGCCGACGCTGAGATCGCCGGCCCCGACATGGCCCACGCGCTGTCCGACGAAATTGTAGGCATCGTAAAGCAGGCCGTCGGCCCCTGCCTGTTCATCGAGTGCCACGGCTTGGTAACGTCCGGGGTAGCGCGCAGCCAAATTTTGGTGCGGACACTTGAGATGCGGCATGTCCAGCGACGCTTTTCGCAACCCCCTCACGGCGCCTTTCTCATCACCCGCGATCAGATCGAGTTGTGCGCGCAAGTGATAGAGGCCGCCGTGCAGGGACACCGACGTTCTCCCGTAGATGGCGAGCGCCTCTTGCGCGGTGTCGAATTCCGCGAGTTCGAAAAGAGAGCGGGCGAGCAGCAGCAATGCGTCAGCGCTGTAAATAGCAGCTCCAGACTCGGTAATCACCTCACAAGCTTCCCGATAGGCCGTCAGATCGAAAAGCAACTGAGCCGCTGATCGTGGAAAGGCTTTTGAAGCGACGCGGGAGTAATCGAAACTCTTGGCGTTTATCAATCGCGCGTTCGCCAAGCGGAAGGTTTGCGTCCGCAAATGCTGGCCCGGAACGCGAAAGACATTGCAAACTACAAGGATCGCAAATCCGACGCGTGCCGGCGCCAAAGTCCAAAGAACACGCAGTGTGACAGATACAGCGGCGCGCATCGGGCGGGCCAAGCGCCGCGCGGTCCGGCCTAACACGCGCCGGATGCGGAGGGTCATGGCGCGAGTTTGCGACGGCTCGGCGGTGCCGTAAGCGTGCGGCTGCGTTGCGGCACCGCCGCTGCGGAGGCTCTTTCCAAGCCTCGCTCCACGCCTCAATCCTGAGAATGCCTCGTCGTAATGGGGATCGATCTCACGAACGAGAGCCTGTGCGTTCAACGCCTCTGGTTCGAGCGCCACACCGGGCTCGACTCCAAAGTGAATGGATCGCGTCGAATCGACATTCATAGGGCCCCCAACTTAAGTTGTAAAAATACTCCTAAGCTCCCGCTGAAAGACACGCTTTTCCGAAAGCAGATCATCGCGAAAGCTCAGCACCGCGCCCATGTGGCATCTTTAAGGCGCCGCACATGACGGCTGGATGACAACTCACGTCGATAAAATCGGTGAGGTAGCGCTATCGCGCAGGCCATTGCCCTAGGCTGCGCAGCCCGTTCAGGCGCTACCCAATTGATGCATCCGCCCGCAGCAAGTTCGAAGTTTAGCCGGGCGGTTGTATCACCAAATCAATTGGATGAAGTTCGCAAATTCATCGCGCGGTGTGATGCCTCTATCACGCGTGCGACACTCAACTCATCCAAACACGCGCTACGGCTCCCCAACCGCCGCTCGCAGCCCTCGAGCTGGCACGGCGTGCAGGGGAACGCGTGCTGCACCAGGAAGACGTTGCCGCGCTGCTGCACGGTCCCAGCGGCATCCCAGGGCGCCTCGCGCCCGCCGGCCGGCCATGGTCCCCACAGGCGCGGGTCGGTCGGACCGAACAAGGCGACGGTCGGACAGCCCGAGGCGGCCGCGAGATGCGTCACCGACGTATCCGGCCCGATATAGACGCGCGCGTTCGCCAGCAGGCCGGTCAGTTGTGCCCAATCGAGGCGACCGTCGAGCCTCGTCACGCCGGCGTCCTGCCAGACGTCATCGAGATAGCGCCGCTCGTCCTCCGCCGGGCCGCCGGTCGCGATGACCGCAAGTCCCTGCCCCGCAAGCGTCGCGGCGAGCTCGCGCCAGCCATCCTTGGTCCACTGCTTGTAGCGGAACATCGGCGAAGCATGGATCACGGCATAGCCGCCTGCCGGAAGCCCATCGATCGCGCGTCCGCGCGGCGGCACCACCTCGCCCACGCGCGCAATGCCGAGGACGTCGGCGAGCCGCAGCATCTCCTCCACGCGGTGCACGCCAGGCGCCACAGCCATGCTGCGGTTGAGCAGCGCGCGCTTCACGCGGCCGTTCAGTTTGCCGTTGACCGGCGCGACGCGGACATGCCCCGCGGCGATGGCGAAACCGGTCGGCCGGTCGCCGCTCTGCGTTGATATCGCGAGATCGTACCGGCGCAAGAGCCGCGCGCCGAGCGCCAGGCTCTGCGCCGCCGATGGCCGCGGCGGCATCGCGATCACGCGGCTCACGTCCGGATTGCCGTCAAGAATGCCCGCAGTGTCGGCGAACACCAGCGCGTCGATCGTTGCTTCGGGCCAGGCGCGGCGCAGGCTGCGGATCAGCGGCGTCGTCAGCAGCACATCGCCGAGCCGGCGCAGCGCGATGACGAGAATGCGCGGCTTCGATCCGATGTCGATGCGCGCCGGCGCGGTCATGGCGCGGTGGCAGGCTTGTTCGCGAGCCGGCGCTTCAACGTGATGCCGCCGGCAACGCCGACGCCCACCACATAGACCCAGCCTTGCAGGAAATCGAACAGATGCGAGTTGAACAGCGAACCGACGATGTTCTGCACGACGACGACAAACCCGATCCACTCCGCCAGGCCGCCGCCGCGGAACATCCAGAGGTGCGCGATCCACATCGCCCATAGAACGAGCGCGCCGACCAGGCCAAGCTGGATGGCCACGGCGAAGGTCTGGTTATGCGGATTGGCTGCCGCGACGCCTTCCGCCCCCGTCTTTCCAGCCGCGGCCTTGATGAACAGCGCGTGGATCGTGCCCGTGCCGTGGCCGAAGATCGGCGCTTCGCGGATGAAAGCGATGGACTTCTTCGCGAACTCCGCGCGTTCGCCCGACGAGGTGCGGACGTCGGTTTTCTCGTAAACTTGCAAATCGGTCCAGATCGTCTCGACGCGCATCCGCAGATAGGATGAGGAGAACCACCCCACCGCGCCGACCGCGACCGTGGCCGCGACCAGAATCAGGATGCCGCGCGCCGTGAGCTGCTTGATCGCGTAGAGCACCAGCAACACCAGGATAACGACGAGGGCAGTGCGTCCTGTCGCCACGAAAACCATGTTCGCAAACATGGCGACCATAATGGCAATGAGCCCCGCCGCGCGTGACCAGAGCTGGCGGCGCGCATTCTCCACTGCCACGTACAGAAAGCCGAAAATACAGGTCGCGAACTCGCCGCTCTGACTTGCCGCGTTCTTCACCGGCACGCCGTAGTCGTTGGAGAAATGCAGCGGCAGTTTCGGCCAGAGCACCAGGATGAACGAGTACAGCAGCAACACAACGCATGACACCGCATAACCGGCGAAGAGCGCCTCGCCACGCTCAGAACGGCGGAACTGGATGAACAGCAGCGGTATCGCCAGCAGTTTGAAGAACGAGCCGATGCCGCCCCACCGCTCGTGCAACGGCACATCCGCCCACAGCATGCCGATGAGGCCGAGCAGCACCAAGAGCACCGGCAGACCGCCGGCCGGCGTGGCGAGCTCGCGGCGTAGGCCGGGCCAGTCCAAGGTCGGGACCAGTGCCACAAGCCACAGCACGACCAGAATGCCGGTCGCCGATGTGGACCACGGAAGCGACACGGCGACGCCGATGGCCAAGCCGTCGGCAAGGCGCATCATGCGATCAATGTGGGGGCGAGGTACAGCCGTCATCGCTCAACCCGCGATCCGCACCGCGGAACTGGAAGGCGAGAGCGTCGAGAGGCCGCGTTGTGCGCGCACGCCGTCGCCGGCCAGGATGCCAGCCAACTTGCGTTCATTGTCGTTGAGCTGCGAGCGATCGGCTTCTGCGTGCCAGAGATGAATGACGCCCGTCGCGAATACGCCGTCCTTGCGGCGAACACCGGCATGGAGCAGGCGCACGATGATGTCGGAATCCTCCTTGCCCCATCCGGCATAGTCGGCATCGAAGCCGTCGACGCGGTCGAGGTCGGCGCGCCAGATCGCCAGATTGCAGGAGCGCGCGCCTTTCCACGCCGTTTGGCGCAGGCGCCGCAGCGCCCCGAGCGGGAGATGTAGCAGGGCTGTGAGTCGATTGACGCCTCCACTCCACCGCTCGATGAGCCAGCGGCTGGCGCCCCAACGCTCCGGCGACTGAGCGTCACGCAACACGTTGGCGGTCAGCGTGGGCGACAGCAGAACGCGATTGCCGGTGACAAACCAGCCGCGCTCGGCGAGACGCCGGTGCGTCGCGACAAAATTGGGCCGCACGATGCAGTCCCCGTCGAGGAAGATGCAATAAGCGCCGCGGGAGGCAAGGACGGCACGGTTGCGAATCTCCGCGGCGCGGAAGCCGATATCGTCATGCCAAACGTGCTCGACGCGCTGCCCAGCCTTCGCTTTCCATGTCTCGACCAAAGTCGCCGTTCCCGGGCGCGAGCCGTCGTCCGCCACGATGACCTCGAAGTTTGCGTCGGTCTGCGCTCCGAGGGAGCGCAGCACCGCCGCGAGCGCATCCTCGCGGTTATAGGTCGTGACAATGACGGAAATCAGCTCGGCCACGGGCGCTCTGCTCTCTGGTCGCAAGAGCCTTAGCCGATGTTGGCCGCCGTCACAAACCCCTAACGGATTCCACTCGGAATGCCTCTGCGAGTCGTCGTGACCGGGCATAGCCCGTCGAAGACGCCCGTAAACGTCCTTATGTCCCGGCGATCCACGTCTATTGCTTAGTCAAAGACGTGGATCGCCGGCTTAAGGCTGGGCATGACGGCGGGGAGGCCGATACAAGCGAGACAGAAAATGCCCTAGGGCGCACCTATCGGCCAATGGTAATGTGCCGCCCGTTTTGCAAACCCGGACCGTTATGCCGAAGATTTCAGCCTATATCCTCAGCTACAACGAGGCCGAGAAGATCGAAGCCGCGGTCTCCAGCGTGCTCTGGGCCGACGAGGTGGTGGTGGTCGACTCGTTCAGCACCGACCGTACGGGAGAACTCGCCACGGCGCTCGGCGCGCGCGTGGTGCAGGTGCCGTTCAACGGCTTCGGCGACCTGCGCAACCGCGCGCTCGAAGCCTGTCAGTACGAATGGATCTTCAGCCTCGATTCCGACGAGCGCTGCACCGAGGCGGTGCGCGATGAGGTTCTCGCGATCATCGCCGGTAATCCCGCACACGACGTTTACCGGGTGCCCAGACGCAGCTACATGATGGGCCGCTGGATCAAGGGCTCGGGCTGGTATCCGAACTTTCGCCAGCCACAGCTCTTCCGCAAAGGCAGCATGCGCTACACGCTCGAGCCGGTGCATGAGGGGTTCGAGACTCTGAGCGGCAAGCCGCTCGGCACACTGAAGAACGCGGTGTGGCAGTTCCCCTTCCGCAATCTTGAAGAAGTCATCAAGAAGATGAATCGCTACTCCTCGCTCGGCGTGCCGAAGCTCGCGGGCAAGCGCGTCTCGATGGCCAGCGCCTTCGGGCACGGGCTGTGGTCGTTCATCAAGCACTACATCTTCAAGCGCGGCTTCGTCGACGGCTGGGCCGGGTTCGTCATCGCCTTTGGCAATTTCGAAGGCACGTTCTATCGCTACGCCAAGCGATATGAAGAGACGCAAGGCTGGCAGCCGCCGCAGAGCAAGCCGATCAGGCGGAAAACACAATAGCGTATCCCGGGCGCACGCAACTTCGACTCAGTTCTTGTTCAGTCCGCGCGAGCGCTGCACGATCGACGTCGTCGAATGTCCCGGCACCAGGTCGATGAGCACGACCTCGCCGCCCAGCGCCTCGACGATCTCGCGCCCAACGACTTGCTCGCGGGTGTAGTCGCCGCCTTTCACCAGCACGGTCGGCTTGACGCGCGCGATCAGTTCGCGCGGCGTGTCTTCCTCGAACACGACGACGAGGTCGACCGCTTCGAGCGCGGCCAGCACCTCGGCCCGCGCTTGCGCCGGCTGCACCGGGCGCCCCTCGCCTTTCAGCCGCGTCACCGAGGCGTCGCTGTTGAGCCCAAGCACCAGCCGGTCGCAGGCCGCGCGCGCGCCGGCCAGCAGCCGCACATGGCCCGGGTGCAGCAGATCAAAGCAGCCATTGGTGAAGCCGATGCGCAGACCTTGGCGACGCCAGTCGGCGAGATGCTCGTCGAGCAGCGCCCAGTCGAACACGATCTTCTCTTCCGGCGCGAGCGAGGCCGCCGGAAGGATGCGCGAACGGAGCTCAGCGACGGACAATGTCGCAGTGCCACGCTTGCCGACCACCACCGCGGCGGCGGCATTGGCCGCACGCATCGCCGATTCGAAATCGGCGTTCATTGCCAGCATGGCGGAAAGCACGGCGACGACCGTATCGCCGGCACCTGATACGTCGCGAACGCGTACCGGATAGGCCGGAACATGGATCGGCGCGCCCTCGCCCACCAGCGTCATGCCGGCTTCGCTGCGCGTCACCAGCACGGCGTCGGCATCGAGCCCCTCGCGCAGCGTCCGCGCGGCCACCGCAATCTCATCGTCGCTGCGCGCCGCGGTGTGGGTGGCGTCTGCGAGTTCCTGCCGGTTCGGCGTGATCAGTGTGGCGCCGCGATACATACTGTAATCGCGTCCCTTCGGATCGACCACCACCGGCTTGCCGAGGTCATTCGCGGCCTCGATCACCGCGCGCACAACGCGCTTGGTGAGCGCGCCTTTGGCGTAATCGGACAAGACCACCGCGCCCGCGCGCGGCATCGCCTTGAGGGCGTGAGCGATCAGCGTGTCCTCGCTCGCGGCATCGACCGGCCCGGCATTCTCCCAATCGGCGCGCAGCAGATGCGTCGAATGATGTTCGGAAACGAAGCGCACCTTGCGCGTCGTCTGCCGTTGACCGTCGACCGCGAGATGAAATTCAATCAGCGGGTTGGACGTGAGCGTCTCGGTGAGCGCGCGGCCGGCCTCGTCATTGCCGACCACGCCGACGAAGATGCAGCGTGTGCCCAGCGACACCAGATTGCGCACGACGTTGCCGGCGCCGCCGACCATCAGTTCGCTGCGCTTGCAGGCGATCACCGGCGTCGGCGCTTCCGGCGAGATGCGCGAGACCTCGCCATAAACAAATTCGTCGAGCATCAGATCGCCGATGCAAAGCACGGTCTGCGCGGCGAGGTCGGAGAGATGCTTGTCGAAGTCGTACATGGTTATTCCTTGCGCATGATCGAAAACCGGTTCCCCCTTTTCGGGATCATGCGCTACCGGTACCGGTCCTCACGATCGAGATAGCCGTTGACGTATTGGGCCACCGCCTTCTCGAGCGGCGTGAAACCGGCGTTATAGCCGGCGCGGCGCAGATTCTCGACCGAGCTTTGCGTGAAATACTGGTACTGCCCGCGAATGCTCTCTGGCATGTCGACATATTCGATGTTCGGCGCACGCCCGAGGGCCTTGAACATGGCGGTGATCATGTCGCGGAAGCTTTCCGCATGGCCGGTGCCGACATTGAAGATGCCGTTGACGTTGCTTTGATCGAGTAACCAGCGCAGCACGGCGACGACATCGTCGACATAGATAAAATCGCGGCGCTGGTCGCCGTCGGCGA
>Ga0310811_10008859_pt1 | contig 12955 bp, 9 predicted proteins | sample YCmetagenome_FD_207642 | JGI IMG/M metagenome (GOLD analysis project Ga0310811, IMG submission 207642) | Soil microbial communities from experimental microcosm in Duke University, North Carolina, United States - YC | ecosystem: Engineered > Artificial ecosystem > Soil microcosm > Unclassified ...
GGGGCGCGCTGTTGACGGTTAGCCGCCGCCGGTTTAGTCCTGTTCGTCCTGTCACTCGCGACGGGCATCGAGCGGCTCGCGTCTTTAGTCGGTATCGGTTCGAGGTTGGCTCTGGCCGGCCACTTCTCACGTTGCCATTCAAGGTTGTGCTCCCGGAAACTGCGCAATGAAGCGTCTCTTGAGACTGACCGGCGGGTGCCTGGCGCTCGCAGCCCTATGGACCTCGGCGCCCGCTGCGGCCGCCGATGCTTTCGCGCGGCATTTCGCGCTCCAGCTCGAAGACGGCGCCGCGTTTTACAGCGTGACGCTGTCAGCTCCCGTGTATGAGGCCAGCCGCCGCGGCGATCTCGGCGATCTGCGCGTCTTCAACGGCGCCGGCGAAGCCGTGCCATATTCGCTCGACGCGCCGCGCGAGCCCGCGCGCATTCCGCCGGCCCTGCGCCAGGTGCGCTGGTTTCCGTTGTCGTCCGCCGCTACGGGCGACAATGGCCCGCCGCCCGGGGTCGCAATGTCGGCCGACGGATCGTTGCGCGCGACCTCGGCCCCGCCGCCGCGCGCCCAACACGATGTGGACCTGATCGATGCCGGGCGCGCGGCGCGGGCCGGCCGCGTCGGGGCGTTGCTCGTGCATCTGCGTGACGACAACTACCAGGGTCGCGTGCGCGTCGAGGCCAGCGACGATTTGCGTCATTGGCAGCCAGCGGGTGATGCGCAACTGCTCAAGGTCAACTACAACGGCAGCACCCTGAGCCAGGACCGGATCGAACTGGACGGCGTTCACGTGCGTTACCTTCGCTTGCACTGGCTCGACGGCGCGCCGTATGTCGATTCGATTGATGCTGAGGTGCTGGCGGCTGGCGTCGATGCTGCGCGCCGTGCGGACATGAAGCGGGAATGGCGCAAAGGCCTCGTCGCTCAGGCCGGCGTGAAGCCCGGCGAATATTTCTTCTCGACGGGCCGGCCGTATCCGGTCGACCGCTTGGTCATCGGTTTGCCGCAGCCCAATACGGTGGCGCCGGCGATCGTCTACTCGCGGGCGGGTCTGAACGCGCCGTGGCGGGAGGTCGCCCACGCGACGCTGTTCCGCTTGCATAACGGCGAGGTGGAACAGAGTAACGCTGCACTCGAATTGAAGCCCGACACGGATCGTCAATGGCGCGTGGTGGTCGACACGCGCAACGGTGGAGTCGGCGTTGGTGCATTGACGGTTGCGGCGGGCTGGCATCCGGCGACGCTGACTTTCGCCGCGCAGGGGGACGAGCCGTTCACGCTGGCGGTGGGGAGCGCGGCGACGACGTCGGCGGCGGTCAGTCGCGACGTATTGTTGAAGGACGCGTCGTCGGTTGTCGCGACGGCGCGCCTCGGCGATGCGCCGCACGTTGTGCAGCAGACGGGTGCGCCGCCCGTGGCCGGCGATCCGGCGGTGTTGCGCCGCTATTTGCTATGGGCAGCTTTGGCGCTGGCGGTGGGTTCGCTCGGGGTGATCGCCTGGTGGCGCGCGCGCGTTGTGCAAACGCGGGCCGGTCAGGTGGCCGGTGGGTTGCCGGGTGGCGCCGGTACGGTGGGGACTGCGACTGACAACGCGGAAATTGCTGGTGGCGATGCAGATGGGCCCAGCAACGAAAAGGGACCTGGCAACGAAAAGGGGTGATTTTGGCGCTCGGGCGACAGCGCCGCGAAAAGCCGCGGCGTCGCTGAAGCGGGCGTTACTTACTTGCCAACTGCGAGCGGTGCGAGCACCGGCTGCGTCTTTTAGCCGATAGGTTTACGAATCAATCTCCAGACACAACGACGCTGAAGCAAGCGGCGCCAGCGCCAGCAGCGGCCCGTAAGCAAATCAACACAGCAGCGCTGCGCACCCGCCACGCATCATTGCGCGCGCGCTGTCATCGTCTCGATGACCTTGTCGAGCGCAGCGCCGAATGCGGCCTTTTCCTGCTCGTCGAGACAGTCGAACATATCGCCGTTCCACTTGCGCGCGATCGGCATCACCTTCCGGTATAGCGCACGGCCGTCCGGTGTCAGCGAAATCAGCACCACACGGCCGTCTTCGGCGCTCGGCTGGCGTTGCACGAGTCCCTGCCGGATCATCGCTTCGGCCGCGCGGCTCGCCTGGCTTTTGTCGAGATTGGCGTGCCTCGCCAGATCCATGATCGAGAACGGGCCGAACGAGCCCACCGACGCAATTACCCGTGCCTCAGGCAGGCTCACGCCGAGCTTCGCCTGATAGCGCTCGCTGATGCCACGCTCCGCGAGTTTGTTCAGCACATGCAGCCGGTACGTGAGGAATTGTTCGAGCCCGGCTTTAACGGAGTCCTTCATGGTCATCCCGAGGTGAGTGGAGCGGTCGCGGCGCTGTGATTGTTGCCGCAACCGTCCCGCCGGTCAACGCGTGCCGTATTTGAGGCGCGTCAGTTGTTCGGCCTCGTTGGCGAGCAGGCGGGCCGCGTCGCTAATCGCGACTTCTAGCGTGATCGGGCCGGGCGCCGGCGAGAAGCAACCGCTGAAGTGTTCGGCGAGGCGCGGCAAGGCCGCTGAATCGACCGCACCGGACAGCAGCGTGGCGGGCACACCGGCCGCTTGCGCATGACGGCAGGCGATGAAGGGCGCCTTGCCGTGCAGCGTTTGCACGTCCGAGCGGCCTTCGCCGGTAATCAGCCAGTCCGCGCCCGTGAGCGCGGCGTCGAGACCGATCTGCCGCGCAACCGTTTCCGCCCCCGGCTCGAACTGCGCGCCGAGCATGTGCAGCGCGAAGCCGAGGCCGCCGGCTGCGCCCGCGCCTGGCAGCTCGCGCGCGGTGCGCCCAAGCGCGGCTTCGAGCAGGTCGGCGAAGCGGGCGAGGGCGGCGTCGATCGCCGCCACCTGATCCGGCTTGACGCCCTTTTGCGGACCGAATACCGCGGTCGCACCGTGCTCGCCGGTCAGCGGGTTGTCCACGTCCGACATGCCTACGAACTGCGCGTCCGCGAGCCGGGCGTCGAGTTGCGAAACGTCGACGCGCACAACCCGCGCGAGCTGTTCAGGCGTGCCATCGAGTTCGTTGTCGTGCGCGTCGAACAGTTTGAGGCCGAGGCCGGTCAGCAGGCCGGCGCCGCCGTCGTTGGTGCTGCTGCCGCCCAGCGCGACGAAAAAGCGTCGCACGCCGGCATCCAGCAGCGCGCGAACCGCCTCGCCCATCCCGCGCGTGCTGCGCGCTTCGACCGGCACACCCATCCCCACCGGATCCGTGATGCCGACGATCTCGGCCGTTTCAATGATCGCGCTGCCGTCCGCGAGCAGGCCGGTCAGCGCTTCGCGCAGCGGACCGGCCGCGCCGCGCACGTTCAGCTTGCGGCGTTCGCCCCCGCTCGTGAGCATCGCGTCGAGCGTGCCTTCGCCGCCGTCGGCCATCGGACAGATGCGCACGCTGGCGTCGGGCCGGGCGCGCTGGATGCCCGTCGCGATCGCCTGCGCGACCTGTTCCGCGCTAAGCGAGCCTTTGAAGGAATCGGGAGCAATGACGACGACAGGCGAGGACGACGAATTCGGCATGGTGTCTCTGAATGGTTGGACTCGTTGCGAGGACGGGGATTGGATACGGGCGCAGCCCCGAGCGCGTGCGTTAGCTTATCAGCATGGGCGCGCCGACTGAATATGTCGGACGGCATAGCCGGAATCGTCAGCGGCGAAGCGCGCGCCGCCCGCGGCCTGCCGATGACGTGCGAGCTGCGCAGTGCCGGTGAACCGGCTGCGCGAGCCGGACGCGCACAAGCAGCGAAAGGCGCCGGCAACCCCGCAAACGGACGGAGGAGTCCGTGCGTACCCTGGAAGGAAACCGCGCCGAAACAGCCCGGAAAGCCGCCGGAATGCCGATAAAAACGCGCGCATTCATCGAATCCCGGCTAGGCGCGCAAATAGTTTGCTAAAATATTCGGCTCTTTGGACCCAACCGTGCTGCCGGCGGCCTGCAAGCCCGCGGCGCAGGCGCGCAATCGACGCGAAGCGACGTCGAAAAGCGGCACGGAGAAGATAACTGATTCGCTCGAATAATTTTAGGACGATTGAAGCCATGGCTAACGTTGTTGAAAACCTCGGCAAGCTCGAACGCCGCGTAACGATTTCCCTGCCGAAGGACGCCGTGCAGAAGGAAGTGGACTCGCGTATCCGTCAACTCGCGAAGAACGTGCGCATGCCGGGCTTCCGCCCGGGCAAGGTGCCGCTCAAGATGGTGACGCAACAGTATTCGGGTCAGGTGGAAGCCGAAGTGCTGAGCGACAAGGTCGGCAAGGAATTCTTCGACATCAGCCGCGCCGAAAACCTGCGCGTCGCCGGCCAGCCGAGCTTCGCGCCGAAGACCGACGCGGTTGAAGGCGACTACGCGTTCGACGCAACCTTCGAGGTGTACCCGGAAGTGAAGCTGGGCGATGTCGCGACGGCTGAAATCGAGCGCACCACGACCACCATCAGCGAAGCGGAAATCGACCGCACGCTGGAAATCCTGCGCAAGCAGCGCGTGCATTTCCACGCTCGCGGCGAAGCCGGCGAGCACGGCGACGGCGGCGCGGACACGGCTGCGAAAGAAGGCGATCGCGTGACGGTCGACTTCGTCGGCAAGATCGACGGTGAAGTGTTTCAGGGCGGCAGCGCGGAAGACTTCGCGTTCGTGCTGGGCGAAGGCCGCATGCTGCCGGAATTCGAAAAGGCGGCGCAGGGCCTGAAGGGCGGCGAGTCGAAGGAATTCGATCTGGCCTTCCCCGAGGACTACCACGGCAAGGACGTGGCAGGCAAGACGGCGCAATTCACGATCACGATGAAGAAGATCGAATGGCCGCACCTGCCGGAAATCGACGCTGATTTCGCGAAGTCGCTCGGCATTGAAGACGGCGATCAGACCAAGATGCGCGCCGAGATCAAAGACAATCTCGAACGCGAAGCGAAGCGCCGCACGCAAGCCATCGTCAAGAATCAGGTGATGGACGCGCTGCTGAAGATTTCGGAACTCGACGTGCCGAACGCGCTGATCGAACAGGATCAGGAGCGCCTCGTCGCAATGGCTCGTCAGGATCTGGAGCAACGTGGCGTGCCGAACGCCAAGGACGCACCGATCCCGGCCGCGATGTTCAAGGAACAGGCAGAGCGCCGCGTCAAGCTGGGCCTCGTGCTGGCCGAACTGGTCAAGGCCAACGAACTACAAGCGAAGCCGGAGCAGATTCGCGCCGAAGTCGACGAATTCGCGAAAAGCTACGAAGACCCGAAGGAAGTCGTCCGCTGGTATTATTCAAACCAGCAACGTCTTGCTGAAATGGAAGCGTACGTCGTTGAAGCTAACGTCGTCGAATTCGTGCTCGGCAAGGCCAAGGTGACGGACAAGGAAGTGAGCTTCGAAGAACTGGCAAGCGCAACGGCGCAAGCGTAAGTGTCGCTGCAACGGCGTGCCGGCTGTCGGAGCGACGGCCAGCACGCCGTTTTTTTGTGCTGTTTTGGTGCTGTTAATGTGCACTACGCGTTGCGTTCTTTAGCACGACGCGTTCGTACTGATCGCGCACTTGAATACGGGCTCGCCGCACACACCTGTCTAGCGTCCAATATCCAGAATATTTCCAGACAAGGATCCATTGCATGACCTTTCGCGCCCAAATGCTGGACACGTTGACCTCCCAGTCGTCCCGGGATCTCGAAGCGCAGGCGCTCGGACTGGTGCCGATCGTCGTGGAAACGAGCGGCCGGGGCGAGCGCTCGTATGACATTTACTCTCGTCTTCTGAAGGAACGCATTGTGTTCCTGGTAGGTGAAGTGAACGACCAGACGGCCAATCTCGTCGTCGCGCAGATGCTATTCCTCGAGAGCGAGAATCCGGACAAGGACATCAGCTTCTACATCAACAGCCCCGGCGGCTCGGTGTCGGCGGGCATGGCGATCTACGACACGATGCAGTTCATCAAGCCGGACGTCTCCACGCTGTGCATGGGTCTTGCGGCCAGCATGGGCGCGTTCCTGCTGGCAGCGGGTGCAAAGGGCAAGCGTTTCGCGTTGCCGAATTCGCGCGTGATGATCCACCAGCCGCTCGGCGGTGCGCGCGGTCAGGCGTCGGACATCGAAATCCAGGCGCGCGAAATTCTGTATTTGAAGGAGCGGCTGAATCATCTGCTCGCGCACCATACGGGCCAGCCGGTCGAGCGCATCGCGCGCGACACCGACCGCGACAACTTCATGTCCGGCGACGACGCGCAAGCGTATGGACTGGTTGACCAGGTCGCGCACAAGCGTCCTTGATCTGGTGCGGCTTTGCCCCAAATTGGGGCGAAGCCGTCGGCGGATCTGTTGTGAAATAATCGAGAATCGTCCGAGCGCCTGCGGCAAGCGCCGTCACCTTGGCTCAAGTCCCGCCGCGCCCAACTGCGAGGCGGGGGCAAACGGCGTATCATGTAATTGAGTGTCCGGAGGCTCACACATCTATGGCGGACAAAAAAGGTTCTAACAGCGAAAAGCTGTTGTATTGCTCGTTTTGCGGCAAGAGCCAGCATGAAGTCAAGAAACTGATTGCCGGCCCGTCGGTGTTCATCTGCGATGAATGTATCGACCTGTGCAACGAAATCATTCGTGACGAAGCTGCCGGCGCGGGTATCGAGGCGGGCTTGTCCAAGTCCGATCTGCCGAGCCCGCAGGAAATCCGTGAAATCCTCGACCAGTACGTGATCGGTCAGGAACGCGCGAAGAAAATCCTCGCGGTCGCGGTGTACAACCACTACAAGCGCCTGAAGCATCTCGACAAGAAGGACGAGATCGAGCTGTCCAAGAGCAACATCCTGCTGATCGGACCGACCGGCTCCGGCAAGACGCTGCTCGCGCAGACGCTCGCGCGCCTTCTGAACGTCCCGTTCGTGATCGCCGATGCGACCACATTGACGGAAGCCGGCTATGTCGGCGAAGACGTCGAGAACATCATCCAGAAGCTGCTGCAGAACTGCAATTACGAAGTCGACAAGGCCCAGCGAGGCATTGTCTACATCGACGAAATCGACAAGATCAGCCGCAAGTCGGACAACCCGTCGATCACCCGCGACGTGTCGGGCGAAGGCGTGCAGCAGGCTTTGCTGAAGCTGGTCGAAGGCACGATGGCGTCGGTGCCGCCGCAGGGTGGCCGTAAGCATCCGAATCAAGACTTTATCCAGGTCGACACCACCAACATTCTTTTCATTTGTGGCGGCGCGTTCGACGGGCTCGAGAAGGTCATCGTTGATCGTACCGAGAAGACCGGCATTGGTTTCGGCGCGAGCGTAAAGAGCAAGCAGGACCGTGACGCCGGCGAAGTGCTGCGCGAAGTGGAACCGGAAGATCTGATCAAGTTCGGCCTGATTCCGGAACTGATCGGCCGTCTGCCGGTGGTTGCCACGCTCGGCAAGCTGGACGAAGTGGCTTTGATGAAAATCCTCGTCGAACCGAAGAATGCATTGGTGAAGCAGTACCACAAGCTGTTCAACATGGAACGCGTCGAGCTCGAGATTCGCCCGGCGGCGTTGCAGGCCGTGGCGCGCAAAGCAATCCGTCGCAAGACGGGCGCGCGGGGCTTGCGTTCCATCCTGGAACAAGCGTTGCTTGACGTGATGTACGACCTGCCGCAAATGAAAGGTGTCAGCAAGGTCATCATCGACGACAACGTGATCGACGGCGACGGCAAACCGCTACTGATTTACGAAGACGCGCCCAAGGTGGCGGGTTCGAACTGATCGGCTTTCGGGTACCGCAAAAAAGCCGTTCATGGCGACGTGAACGGCTTTTTCGTTTATCGTGTGGTCAGCATGGTTGTTTTCACTATGGAGTCACTGAACCTTCGGAGTCACTGAACTTTTCCCACACGCGGAGGCTTGCAATATTTTCTGCTGGCCTCACCTATCGAACGAACTGATTCCACTCATGGGGAAATGAAATGTCAGGAACCCAACTCCTCCCGCCGGAACGCATTACGCTCCCGCTGCTCCCGCTGCGCGACGTAGTCGTCTTCCCGCACATGGTGATTCCGCTCTTCGTAGGCCGCCCGAAGTCGATCAAGGCTCTCGAAGCAGCGATGGAAGGCGGCAAGCACATCATGCTCGTCGCCCAGAAAACGGCTGCGAAAGATGAGCCGACCGAAAAGGACATGTACGAAGTAGGGTGTGTTGCCAACATCCTGCAAATGCTGAAGCTGCCCGACGGCACGGTGAAGGTGCTCGTCGAGGGTTTGCAGCGCGCGAAGACCCTTTCCATCGAAGAACAGGAAACGCAGTTCTCGTGCGAAGTCATGCCGCTCGAACCCGACCACGCCGACAGCGCTGAAACCGAAGCGCTGCGTCGCGCGATCGTGTCGCAGTTCGACCAGTATGTGAAGCTGAACAAGAAGATCCCGCCGGAGATCCTGACGTCGCTGTCGGGTATCGACGAAGCCGGGCGTCTGGCCGACACGATCGCGGCACATCTGCCGCTCAAGCTCGACCAGAAGCAACACATCCTCGAGATGTTTCCGGTAATCGAGCGACTCGAGCATCTGCTCGCGCAACTCGAGGCCGAGATCGACATCCTGCAGGTCGAAAAGCGCATCCGTGGGCGCGTGAAGCGTCAGATGGAGAAGAGCCAGCGCGAGTACTACCTGAACGAACAGGTCAAGGCGATCCAGAAGGAACTCGGCGAAGGCGAAGAAGGTGCGGACCTCGAAGAACTCGAGAAGCGCATCACGGCTGCCCGCATGCCGAAGGAAGCCAAGAAGAAGGCCGACGCCGAACTGAAGAAACTCAAGTTGATGTCGCCGATGTCGGCTGAAGCGACGGTCGTGCGCAACTATATCGACACGCTGATCGGCTTGCCGTGGCGCAAGAAGAGCAAGGTCAATAACGACCTCTCGAATGCGGAACGCGTGCTCGACGAAGACCACTTCGGTCTCGAGAAGGTGAAGGAACGCATTCTCGAGTATCTCGCGGTCCAGCAACGTGTCGACAAGGTCAAGGCGCCGATCCTCTGCCTCGTTGGGCCTCCGGGTGTCGGTAAGACGTCGCTGGGTCAGTCGATCGCTCGCGCGACGAACCGCAAGTTCGTGCGTATGGCGCTCGGCGGCGTGCGCGATGAAGCCGAGATTCGCGGTCACCGTCGGACGTACATCGGTTCGATGCCCGGCAAGATTCTGCAAAGCCTGACCAAGGTCGGCGTGCGCAATCCGCTCTTCCTGCTCGACGAAGTCGACAAGATGGGCCAGGATTTCCGCGGCGATCCGTCGTCGGCGTTGCTCGAAGTGCTCGATCCGGAACAGAATCACACGTTCGCCGATCACTACGTCGAAGTGGACTTCGATCTGTCGGACGTGATGTTCGTGGCGACGTCGAACTCGCTGAACATTCCGCCGCCATTGCTCGACCGGATGGAAGTGATCCGTCTGTCGGGTTACACGGAAGACGAGAAGGTCAGCATCGCGCAGCGTTATCTGTTGCCGAAGCAGAAGAAGAACAACGGCCTCAAGGATGGCGAGGTCGATGTGACGGAAACCGCGATCCGCGACATCATTCGTTACTACACGCGCGAAGCGGGTGTGCGTTCGCTCGAGCGTGAAATTTCGAAGATCTGCCGCAAGGTCGTGAAGATGCTTCTGCTTAAGAAGGCGGAAGGCGCGGTGAAGGTGGACGGCAGCAATCTCGACACCTTCCTCGGCGTGCGCAAGTATGACTTCGGTCTGGCTGCGAAGGAAAATCAGGTGGGCCAGGTTACAGGTCTCGCGTGGACGGAAGTCGGCGGCGATCTGCTGACCATCGAAGCCGCGGTGATGCCGGGTAAGGGCAATGTGATCCGCACGGGTTCGCTCGGCGACGTGATGAAGGAATCCGTCGAAGCAGCGCGCTCGGTCGTGCGCTCGCGTTCGCGTCGTCTTGGCGTCAAGGACGAAGCGTTCGAGAAGCAGGACATTCACATTCACGTGCCGGAAGGCGCTACGCCGAAGGACGGTCCTTCGGCCGGTATCGCGATGACGACCGCGCTGGTGTCGGTATTGACCGGTATTCCGGTGCGTGCCGACGTCGCGATGACGGGCGAAATCACGTTGCGTGGCGAAGTCCTGCCGATCGGCGGCCTGAAGGAAAAGCTGCTGGCGGCGCATCGCGGCGGCATCAAGCTGGTGCTGATTCCGGAAGAAAACGTCAAGGACTTGACGGAGATTCCGGACAACGTGAAGAACGCGATCGAAATCGTGCCGGTCCGCTGGATCGACAAGGTGCTCGAACTGGCGCTCGAACGTGTGCCGCAAGCGTTGCCGGAAGAAGAGCCCAAGCCTGCTACACCTGTTGCGACGGAGTCGGGCAAAGACGCCGCCACGGAGTTCGTGAAGCACTAATCAGACTGAAGCAATTGGCAGCGAAAGTGGTTGCTGAACAAAAACCCGCGGTCCAGGCCGCGGGTTTTTTCTTGTCCGCGCGATCTTGGGACCGCGTCTCGTAGCTCGCGTTTTCCCATCTTTTGAGTAATGCGCGCGGTCTGTGCCGCCCGATTGCATGCGTATTGATTGCAAGCAATATCTGGTGGTAAGAATCCTCTTAAAAAACGCCTCGAATCAGGCTCAACCCGGCTTGACACAACGGTTTCGGCCCATTCTAATGAGGCGGCTCGGCGTTACCCGCCAGCCGCGTGATGCCAGGTGCTAAAGAGCACTATCGCGATTGCCATAAACATTCTCGGGGGTTGGAATGAACAAGACGGAATTGATCGATCACATTGCACAGCAAGCCGACATTTCGAAGGCTGCGGCAGGCCGTGCACTCGATGCAGTGATCGGTGGCGTCAAAGGTACGTTGAAGAAAGGCGGTTCGGTCACGTTGGTCGGTTTTGGCACGTTCGCGGTCGGCAAACGGACCGCCCGCACGGGACGCAATCCGCGCACCGGTGCTGAGATCAAAATCAAGGCAGCGAAAGTTCCTAAATTTAGGCCTGGTAAAGCTCTGAAGGATGCGCTAAACTAACGGGCTTGCTGCTTGAGAAATGTCAGGTAGCGAACTCAAGTAGGAAATTCAGCAGTAAGCAGAAGCACAGTGAATCGGAAATGGGTGCTTAGCTCAGTTGGTAGAGCGGCGCCCTTACAAGGCGTAGGTCGGGAGTTCGAGCCTCTCAGCACCCACCATTTCGTTTCACGATTAGCGTCCAAGCAGGTCCGAAGAGAACTGCTGCAGTACACAGAAACCCGCGTGGCTATTGGCTCCGCGGGTTTTTTATTGCTTGTTGCAGATCAATAGACGTCCGGCAAAGGCCAGCGAAAGCTGGCCTTTTATCGTTGTACTTTTCGTTGTATTTTGACTCCTGTGCCCTCCACTGGTCACGTAGCCAACGATGGCTCGCTCTCCACTCCACCAACTCACACGGCTCGAGATCGTCAACGCGAAAGCGGCTGTCAAGCCTCACACGTTGTCGGATGGCGGCCGCCTTTACATTCTGATCAAGCCGGACGGAGCGAAGCTTTGGCGATGGAATTACGATTTCGCCGGCAAGACCAAAACGATGGCGCTAGGCGGGTGGCCAGAGGTTTTGGAAAAAGAGAGGCTCACGCTACTGGCCGCGAACTGCTGCGACAGGGGATTGATCCGATGCAACGCAGGCGAGAGGCGAGAGGCGAAGGCTCAAGCCACGTTTAACGCCGACGCGACCTTTGAAGCAGTGGCAAAGTCTGGATCAGGGAGCAGAAAGCGCACTGGTCGGCGGACTATCTGGACAAGATCGGGCGGCCGCTTGCGAAGAACGTCTATCCGTGGCTCGGCAATCGCCCGATAGCCCAGATCGCTACACCAGAGTATGTCGAAATAGTCGATCGGGCTCGCGATCGAGGCGTGGTCGACACGGCCAGGCGGGTGCGGGAAACCTGTAATTGCGTGTTTCGACATGCAGTTGAGAATGGGCTTCTAAAGTCATCGGAGAATCCGGCGACCGATCCTGGAGTGGGGGTGTCAGAACGCCGCCCGTGCAGCACAGATTGCTTCGGCGCAAGCGGCATCGGTCTTGTTGCTCTTTACGTAAGGTCGTACGAACTGCGGGGCGATCAGACGCACGGTGTGCCCGAGCTTGGCGAGCTCCCGGCCCCAGTAGTGTGACGACCCACATGCTTCCATGCCGACCACGCACGGTTCAAGCTTTGCGAAATACCGGAGTACTTCTGTGCGTCTCAAACTGCTTGCGGGCAACAAGGTGGCCTTGCGGATCCACGGCGTGAAGCTGCAACAAATTCTTTGCGCCAGATCCAATCCAACAGTTGCTACCTTCATGATGAACGCTCCTTTGTCGTGGACGTCACGACTCGCCCACTTTGGCATGAATCTCGCGCCGCTTAGCGGGAGTCGTCCATCACATCAGAGCCCGATTCTGGACGTCTGTTCGGTAACCGCAACCTGACCGTTGAAGTCCATCTATAGCGTGCCAGGCGCTAACCCGCCTTCGGCGCACCAGCTACCTGATGATGATCGGCGGCGAGAAACATATACATCGCAGGCACCACGAACAAAGTAAAGAGCGTGCCGATCGACATCCCCGTGAAGATCACGAGTCCCATCGCATTGCGGCCCGCCGCACCTGCGCCCGAGGCGATCACGAGCGGCACGACGCCGAGCACCATTGCGGCCGTCGTCATCAGGATCGGGCGCAGCCGCACACCCGCGGCTTCCTCCACGGCCTCACGCTTCGAGCGGCCGGCGCGTTGCAGTTCGTTGGCGAACTGCACGATCAGGATGCCGTGTTTGCTGACTAGTCCCATCAGCGTGACGAGCCCGACCTGCGTGTAGATGTTCAACGTCGTCAGGCCGACGTTGATGAAGATGAGCGCGCCGAACAGCGCCATCGGCACCGAAATCAGAATCACGATCGGGTCGCGGAAACTTTCAAATTGCGCCGCGAGCGCGAGGAACACGATGATCGTCGCGAACATCAGCGTGATGACGAAGCCGCCGGACTCCTGCACGAACTGCCGCGATTGCCCCGAGTAATC
>Ga0310811_10008860_pt1 | contig 12955 bp, 10 predicted proteins | sample YCmetagenome_FD_207642 | JGI IMG/M metagenome (GOLD analysis project Ga0310811, IMG submission 207642) | Soil microbial communities from experimental microcosm in Duke University, North Carolina, United States - YC | ecosystem: Engineered > Artificial ecosystem > Soil microcosm > Unclassified ...
ACACCTTCCCACTTCTAATCGGGTCCATGGAACAGTACAATTTGTTATACGCTGTTTCATTCCTCAAGCCTTCTGCAGACTCTGATTTCTCGCTGGTCGGTCGGCGGTCTGGTGCCGTCTTCGCAAATTCAGATCTGCAGCGGGCGGTAGCGATCAATATCTATGGCAAACCTTATTTGCCGAAGGCAGGTGGTGAGCATGACTCTGAGGACGGTGGATCTACCCCGACCTATCCAACACATACATTTTCCTCTCGGTGGAACTGTATCCTGGATCTTTCTTCGAAACCACCGGAAGAAACTCTTGACTTCTCAGACCCTTCTTGTGGTGCTCGTAGTGTGTTACCAGAACCTGCGTCTCCCTTTCCGGGGCAAGCGGCTCTGGCATCTGCTATTCCGAAAGTGCAATCTGTTACGGGGAACAAACGACATACTCCTCCCCACAATATCACAGCTATACGTGCGATCAACCCGAATACTAACTTCCGCCCGATGCCATATCGCGACCAAACCTCCGCTTCGCCAATCCTCTCTAATAAACAGTACACTCCTCCCTCTGTTACTGTGCAAAGTTTCTTAAAGTCTCCGTCCACTTCATTCGGCATTCCACCTCCGACTACGCCCCTATTAGGCGTCAATATACCCAACGGCGGTCCAAATGGCCCATCAGAGTCTCAAACGTTCGTGACGCCGCCAACTCCTGCGTACCCTGCGTACCCTCCAGCTGCTACTCCAGCAACGTCTCACTTCCAAACGCCACTGAGTAACCATCAAGGAGCCTCTGGGCCGAGTGTCGAAATCCGCAGGGAGCGTGGTCTCGGAATGACGGCAGTTATACCGCAAACTCCTGGACCAACCATCGTCGGCGGTACATTCGATCCCGCTCGGGATACCCCAGCTACTGGTGGAGAGCCCATCATCGTTTCCGTTGGCTTGCTCCCACCTCCTTCAGGTTTCACCGCATCTAGAAAATTATATCCATGCGATCAGTTCACGCTTGACATCTTTGTGTTCAATCAGAGTTCGTGGACCAGAAGGTTCGAAATCAGCTGCCCGGATCCAGATCGTAGACGTAGACGAAAGATCGAGCAGGAAAAAGCTTCGCGGGGTGGCAAGACAACTATCGAGGAGTTAAAGAGTTTGATGACGCCTCCTGGAATACTCCCGTTGCAAAACCGAGTGCGAGTCGGGTATGTAGCATTTCTGGGTAATTTGCTGTTGTTAAATGGTGTCTCTTGAAATTATAGGCCGCTACGTCCATCTACCTGCCAGTCAGTCAGAATGGACTTTCTTGCAATGACTCCTGGTGTGCATTCGGTTGATATTCTTAGTCTCACGGATATTGAAACGGGTTTCTCCATGGATCTGCGGTAAGTGATTCGACTTCTGAAGTCCTGATTTGCGCTGAACACTAGTGCACGGTAGATCTGTGTTAGATATTGTTGTTCACGAGCATCAGCAGATGTAGTCCTTCCATTCTACGCTGAGTGATTGGCAGATAAAAATTGAATCTATAGCGAGGGAGGGCATAAAACAAACAACGTAAAATATACAAGAAGAGAGTGGCGGAAGAGGTACAGAACGTATGCCATGGTTATCTTCGGAGGTGATCATTACAAGTATGACGTAGGTGGGTTACACCCACTGAGACTTCTCCCAGGCTGGATCCTGCATAAATGCGCAGAGAACTTTACTACCAGTCTGAAAAAGCCGTCAGACTGTTTGCGGTGTTTCTTATCTAGTCGCTTACCTGCAAGAGTGGATGACCAGCAACGATGCTTAAGAATCGTTCCAGTCCCTCCCTTCGACTCTCGATGACTTCGTCAGAGAATCTGTTGGTGAAGACTTTACCAGGGAGTGGAGGGATGTTGACGCGGGTGGATTCGCGCTCCAAAATATCGCGGAACGCCTCGAAGTCAGAATAACGGCGCCGGACGAGGGAATGGCGCAGTTTAAATGCAGGAATGTTTGTCTACAGAACGTAAGGATAGCAGAAGATGAGCACTTGGCTGATTAGGAAGCCGAAGTAGCAACCTTGCACACGATCTCGTAGTCGGTATACATCTTTCTGCCAAAGCCTAATATTCAATGATAAGGAGGTAGAATCCCACCGCGCAAGTTTTGTATCGCTCACCGTGTGTTTGAGGATTGCGAACTTCAATTTCTAGAAAGCTCTCGGGAATACTGTACATTTCTTCAATCTGGGAAGCGCTTGCTTGTGTTTATGCAGCAGAAATGGGATGATAAAAGCAAGATGGGCTTACGGTCTGTTCACGCCCGCCGAGGCGGGGCTCGTCGAACGCGCTGCTGCGAGCGAATGGCGACACAGTTGTCATGTCGTCGTTAATGTTGGTGCAAAGTCTCAGTACTAGTGTGAACACGGCATTGTCACCCACGCAGCTGTCACAATTGGTCACATTAAAGTCACACGTCTGGTATGTCACAGCAGATGCGTCTAAATGATATGATAATCGCAGACATTTGTATAACCAGTTACAGCCATATTTTATCATGATACAATCCTCTTCTCTCGGTAATTCAATTTCACTTTAGTACGTGTACTTCTGTGACAAAGTATAAACATCTGACGGTTAATCACATCACGTGATCATGCTCACCCTCTAATTCACCCAGGCACGAGCACTCTGGAAAAGCCTGAACCACGGACTTGAGCCATCCCAGGAGTCCCAAAATGCGGGTGGATACCAGCTGCAACTCTCCAGTGCTACAACGCGTTCTGGATGCGGCATAAGACCCATTATTCTGCCGTCGGTGGTCTGCACGCCAGTAATCCCGTCGGGACTGCCATTCGGGTTCAATGGATAAACCTCTGTGGGTTCACCCGCAGAATCGACGTATTGCAGTGCGACGAGGCCTGCTTTCTGCAGGGCTTCTCTCTGGGTATCGTCCGAAAATGACACTCTTCCCTCTCCGTGAGCAACAGCAACGGGAAGCTTTGACCCAACCATGTCTCGCAAGAAGACGGAGACTTTCGTCACCTCGTTAGAAGTGACTTCGACCATGGACACACGGCCCTCGAAGCGTTCAGAAGTATTTTGCTTGAAGTCGGGCCAGTGGTCCGCGCCAGGAATGATCTCTCTCAAATGACTGAGCCACTGGCAACCATTGCAGACGCCGAGAGTGAACGTATTTTTATCTGCGAAGAAGTGGGTAAACTCCTTCCTCGCTACGTCATTCAAAAGTACTGAGTGAGCCCAGCCTTTTCCAGCGCCAAGCACGTCTCCATAGGAAAAGCCACCGCAAGCTGCTAACCCGCGGAAGCGCGAAAGTGACAGTTCTCCAGAGAGAATGTCAGACATGTGAACGTCCACGGCATCAAAACCTGCTGCCGTAAATGCCCAAGCCATTTCCACATGTCCGTTGACACCTTGCTCACGCAAGATGGCAACCTTTGGCCGCGACAAGAGACTTCGTAAGGGTGATGGTATGTAGTCAAATGTGAGATCATAAAATAAACCCCTGTGAGTGTGATCCTTGATGAGGTCAAATTCCTGCTGGGCTCCAATAGGGTTGTCGCGCAGAGACTGCATACGGTACGAGGTGTCGGCCCAGGCTTGTTGAAGCTTTTGACGTGTACTCGAAAATAGCACCTTGGATTCATGATTGATGGCGAATAATTGGTCAGAAGGGTCAACATTGACGCGTCCAATGACGTGGATGGATGTGGAAGGAAAGCCGACGTCGACAAACTCGCTCATGAGCTTACCCAGATGAGACTCGCGTACTTGAACGACAGCTCCTAACTCCTCGTTGAACAGGGTTGTCACAGGGTCGGAGGCACTATGGAGAGTGTCAAGAGATATAATAGCTCCTACCCGACCAGCGAAGCACATCTCCACCAAAGTTGTGAAGAGCCCTCCATCCGAGCGATCGTGATATGCAAGGACTAAGTCAGGTTGACTCTCCTTGATCTTCTGGCACCCATCGAAGAACGTTCGGACTGTAAGAGGGTTCTCGACGTCTGGCGCCTCTGACCCAATCTCCTTGAAAACCTGCGCAAGCGCCGATCCACCCATGCGCGTCTTTTCATGAGCAAGATCGAAGAATACGAGCACGGTCGTTTCTTTCAGATCTGTACGCAGCTGGGGCGTCCATGTTCGATCGACATTGTTCACCGGCGCGAACGCCGTGACAATGAGAGACAATGGTGCACTAACTTCACGCTGCTCTTCTCCTTGCTTCCACTTCATCGACATTGACATTGAATCCTTGCCGACAGGGATACCGATGCCTAGCGCAGGACAAAGTTCCATACCGACAGCGGCCACAGCGGCATACAACCCTGCACCTTCGCCTTCCTTAGAAGCGGCGCACATCCAGTTTGCACTGAGCTTGACGCGGGAAAGGCTGGAGACGGAAGCTGCAGCCAGGTTGGTGAGCGCCTCGGCGATAGCCATCCGAGCGGATGCAGATGGATTTAGCAGAGCGACAGGGGTTCGTTCACCCATTGCCATGGCTTCACCACTCAGGACATCAAAGCCATACGATGAACGAGTAACAGCAACATCAGCGACTGGGACCTGCCACGGTCCGACCATTTGGTCGCGAGTTACCAAGCCTGTGATGGTTCTGTCTCCAATAGTTATGAGGAAAGACTTCGACCCCACCGATGGAAGACGAAGAACGCGGTCCACTGCGAGAGACAAGCGGTCGGATAAGGTGAAAGAGGTCGGAAGATATTTGGAAAGGGAAGTATCAAAATTCGTGAAACTAATCTTTCGCGTGGTATCCTTGCGCAACATGCGAGGGGGCTTCCCGAAAAGCGTCGACATTTTAAGGTGAATGACATCTTGCAAAAGGAGGCGGTCTGTGACAATGAGTTCTTCCTCTTCTGTTGCGACGCCGACAATGGAGAATGGGCACCGTTCCCTTTGGGCTATTCTCTCGAACTCGTTGGCCTTCTCTGCTGATACAGCGAGGACATAGCGTTCCTGACTTTCATTGCACCATATCTCCATTGGAGACATAGAGCTGTCCGCGACAAGTACGTCCCTGATCTCAAATTTCGCACCGAGTCCTGAGTCGTGGACCAGCTCTGGAAGTGCATTGGACAGTCCACCGGCGCCAACATCATGGATGCTCTGGATAGGATTACCTTCTCCCAAGCCAACACAAGCATCGATAACTTGCTGGCATCTCCTCTGCATCTCTGCATTCTCTCTCTGGACAGATGCAAAATCTAATTCTGCAGAGCTGGCGCCAGACACCTGACTAGATGCTGCGCCACCACCCAAACCGATGAGCATACCTGGGCCACCCAGGACAATAATCTTCGCCCCTGGGGAAATCCGCGTTTTTATCGCGAACTGTGGACGGACATTCCCGTATCCACCGGCGATCATGATTGGTTTGTGGTAGCCTCTGATCTCCTGTTTTGATCCGTCCTCTGAGGCAGGGACAGATTCAGAGAATGTACGAAAGTAGCCTGAAAGTGCTGGACGACCGAACTCATTGTTGAAGGCACTCGCGCCTAAAGGACCTTCAATCATAATGTCGAGGGCTGATGCGATGTGTGAGGGACGGCCAAAATCCGTCTCCCAAGGTTGCTCATAGCCCGGTATGAGAAGGTTGGAGACAGTGAAGCCAGCCAGTCCGGCTTTGGGTTTCGATCCTCGGCCTACTGCTCCCTCATCTCGAATTTCCCCTCCTGAGCCTGTAGCTGCTCCTGGATAAGGAGAGACCGCAGTGGGGTGATTGTGTGTCTCGACTTTGATGAGAATTGGCATGTTTTCGACAGAAGTTTGGTAAATATACTCGGTAGAAGGACTATGTACGCCGAATCGAGGAGCTTGTGCGCCTTCGAGGACAGCTGCGTTATCAGAATACGCGGAGATTGTTCCCAGCGGACTGATTTTTTCCGTATTCCTGATCATCTGAAAAAGTGACCAGTCGAGAAGCGTCTCGTCTATTGTCCACGATGCGTTAAATATTTTGTGCCTGCAATGCTCCGAGTTCACTTGAGCAAACATGAACAGCTCCGCGTCGGTAGGATTACGGTTGATTGGTGACGATCCAGATACAAATGCTTCCACCAAGTAATCAATTTCGTCAGCTGCAAGCGCGAGCCCCAGTGCTTTGTTCGCGGTCGAGAGCTTCCCACGCGCAGCACTAGCATCAACTTCCTCTTCGTCACCTCTTAACTCTACAATCCGCAGGGGGCTTGGGGGGTGATGTTGAAAGACAACATCCTCGTGAGGTAGAGACATATGAACGCTCTGCGTCATACGATCGTGAAGTAAATGGGATAGCGCAGTCAAATCTTCCTTCCCTAGATCTTCATCGTCTGCCAGTTGGAAGACGAACGCGACCCCGCGTTCGAGACGATCTATGTGCTGTGATAAGTTGCATATGCCAGCGATGTCGGTCGCTTTGCTGGACCACGGTGATATAGAACCGGCTCTTGGTAGAACGTAGAAGACATTATGTTCGGAGTGAAGCGCTTCTGATGTCGATGGAAGTCTGATGTCATCGCCGTAGTCCAGCAATAGATCAATAGCTTGTCTTTGTAGTGATGTTTTGTTGACTAGGTCATCTTGCAGCGATTGGCTCGGGGACTTCACGAGGTGGATGTAGACTGCATCAACAGAGATTACGTCTGATTTGATGGTTTTGATGTGCTGGAGAAGTGTCTGGCGCTTCGACGAAGAGAGTGCAGACGAGCCTTGGAGAACAAGCATGCCTGCATGATGTCAGCGCTACGAAAAATTCACTGTATTGGCTTTTCATCTCACCGCAGTCAGCTAAAATGTCACAACTGAGCTTGGACAAGCGTACAATGTCGAAGCTAGTAGATCACTCCTGCAAAATTTCGAGTTTGATCCAGATCAATTTGATATCTAATCTTATCTTATCGCAAAGTTTATTGATATTTGGTTTTGTGCCATGACTGTACGTGGCCACGATCATGTCGCAGCGCGGCCACAGTACTTGCCGCCACAGGAGCTCGTCAATATTCTGACATACTGAATCGACCAACCACGTTTTTCCGTAGCTGATGTGTTTCACTTTCCACGGCACGATCATATGCGTTCCTACTTGAAGGCCCCCGCTCTTATCGTGGGCAAATTCATCGTATCAGAATTCCCTTGTGCAATGCGAACAGCGTCAAGAATTTCTAATAGCCTCTGCGGATATCAGTGACAAGTCACTCCTCTTAGTCGGGACAAATATGGGCCTGGGATTTGAGGCATCTGTGCACTTGGTCCGACTTCGGCCCAAACACTTACTCGTCACCGCCAGAGATATCACAAAGTGCCTGTAAACAATACCAGGCAGCGCGCGCGGCGCTTGCAAAGATGGTTCATGTCACGCCCTGACACAGGCATAGACATCCAACAGCAAGCAAGCATCAGTGCGATCGATGCACGGCCCTTACAGCTCGGCTCATCCAAGTCGGTAGTCCAACTCGTGAACCAGTCTGAAGAGGAGGGCTTTCGGATAAACGTCCGAGCATTGTGGAGAAGCTTGACGATCCAAACTATTGCACCTCCTCGCAGGGACTTATAAATCATACCCCTTTCCTTAACTGACGACGGGACAGGGTATCGAGCGATAGGTACAACCTCTCAAAACGTGAGAATCAAGTTACACGTCTCATTTGCTATCGTAACTGATCCTCTGTCTGATTCAAGTGGTAGAAGTGATGTTTGCTCGCGAACTTAACTCCTGACTACCTGTGTCAACACCTGTGGCAGTCTCAGCTGTCAATCCTGAGTTTTGTCATTCTCGTTTATCCCGTTCTACCGAAACAAATTCCTTCATGACATTGGGTGTCGCAACCCTGAAGACCTTGCTCGCTCGCACCACGTAAATCGGGAGCCGAACGCTTGTTCACCCTACTGTTGAACTGGGTAAGATCTCGCGACATTTCCATTACCTGTCTTGTTGTGAGCCGGAGGAGGAGAACGATTACGTGATCAGTATGGAAGGAAGAGTTGTTTCTAGACTCCTGTGGGTAGGTATCACTCTATTTGATTTGACCTCACTCATCATCATCATCATAATTACTATTTAGTTGGAGACGATCGACGTATTAAGTAAAGTCGATTCCAGGGTTCAGCGTACCATCGACGAGCACCTGCGAGCACGTTGACGACCTAGTATTGATCAAGGGCGCTATGCACTGATGCTGAGCAGATACCAGGCTGTATACCACGTTCATTTATATCGACAATCTTAGGCTGTGAAGTTTTGCATTGCTCAATGCTGTGTATTCTTCCAAAGCCGAACATATCCACATTCTCCAATAAGCGTTCAGGAGCCGAAGTGGCAGCGTGGATAATCTTCTATGAATCTCTGACGATCGGCACAGCTCCTGGATGTCGGCTGTCGGCTATCTCGTGGTCTGCCGCGAGGAAAGCTCGAGGCTCTCAGGATAATTGACCTTCAGTCCGCGATTTGCACCCTGCTCTACTTCTTGTACACCTCAGTCCTATATTTCAGTCCCTGCTAACCCTTACCATGCCACATTTCCAGAGACAGCAATTCAGTTGGGCCGACTGCGAAGATCCTGATATTCTGGCTCTGACTGCTGCGACACAACTCGTGAGCACCATAGCCACACTTGATACCCGTCGATAACTTATGTGCAATAGCCACCCGACAGGTCTGTCAGGTACTACAGTGGCATCACAGAACCGTCATGGCTACCACGCTTGAATTCCTTCAACTCTGGTCATTCTAATTGTTCCAGTCACGACACCTCAGAGCACGGGTCTTCCATGTTCACGGACGATCAATATCGTCCACACGATAGTCCTGCAGGCGTTCCTGGTGCATTAATCAGCTATGTCAGTTTGCGAATTTACAACATTGTTTTCTCTGTCATTTATCAATATCCTTTCTGTAGCCCAACTTCGGACAGTCTCCTGAAGAGCCCATGACATTGGGACGCTGGTTGCGTCTACTAGGACGACGTGCTTGTCGAGCAAGTGGGTACCTTTGAATTACCTTCGACCGAGTCTGTTGAATTAGAAATGTCCTCATTGAGTGACAAGGGATGTAGTCTAGAATTGTTTCTTCTCATCTTTGCATTTCCTCCAGCCGTTGTACATGTATGTAGACGCCTTGCGGCTTACTACGCAGTTTTCTTTCACGACCATGTCATGAATCGTCTTTCTGTTGATACCTTAATGATACCCCGTCACTAGCTAGTATTCTTTACACTCCGTGTTTTTGCAGATGCCTCGTTCACGTTCAAATATCAAGAATTTTGTACTTCCTTTTCCCCAACCTTTCTCCTCCACACTCTCGTGTTTTACGCCGAACTTCGTTCCGAGTGATTCGCACTTTCATGTACTGGTGTGCCTCCCACTGGTCCACAACGAGGCAGTCAGTTACGAGGAACCCGACCGGCATTAACCGATTCCGCTGTGTTCGGCTTCTGGTCCAGACCCCTTCTGGCTCTCACTTGGTCCGGGCCTGCAATCTTGTCCTGTGCAGTGTTCACCTTGCCCGACGATCACGGTGTCTGATCCTGTCTGACACTAGTACTCGCCCACCAGCGGGGCATAATGGGCAAGCTCAACTTTTTCGGGTTTCTTCGCGAACAATGGACAGAGCTCCCGATCTCCACTGCAGATGTCAGCGACCAGTCGCTGGTCGTGGTCGGTACCAATGTCGGGCTTGGAAACGAAGCTGCTGTGCATTTAGCCCAGCTGAAACCCAAGAGCCTGGTGATCACCAGCAGAGACGAAGTCAAGTGCGAACTAACGAAAGCAGGTATGCATCGGAACCTCTCCGAAGGTTATCAGGAGAGTTTATGACTTGTATAGACGTGGAGACTCGGTCTGGGATGACTGGTATCGAATCCTGGCCTCTTGAGCTAAGCTCATTTGATTCAGTGCGTTCTTTTGTGGACAAGTTTGAAGCGAAGGGCCACGCAGTCAATGTTCTTATCGCCAACGCTGGCATATCAACGCTGAAGTACGCGAAAACTCCAGATGGCTACGAAACTACGTGAGCGCTTTGCTATCTTCACCGTTGTCCTGCCTCGAAAATTTTAATAGATTTCAAGTGAATTATCTATCGACCGCTCTGTTGAGCATATTAATGCTGCCTCACCTCATCAAGACGGGGACTCCTGAACATGCCTCATGACTAGTCATTGTGTCCAGCATGGCTCATTATATATCCGACAGCCCAAAGGGGGCAGACAAATGGCCTAGTATCATTGGAACAATCAATGATGAGGCTTATTGTACCTCTAGGCAAGTTTCATTAGCGTCTTTTCTCGCAGCAATAATAACATGCAGCAGCGCAATGAAGAATCGCTACTACCTATCCAAGCGTGAGTTAATGGAGCAAATGCATTATTATGCTCACTACACCGTCATGCGCAGTCCTCCAAGTGATGTTCGTCCGTGAGCTGTCTTCTCGACTTCCTACACCAACCTTGGTAGCTGTTTCGGCGGTCAATCCCGGTTTTTGTCACTCCCGTCTTGGGCGGGAAGTCGATTCAAATCCTTTCCTCAAGTTACTAGCACGCACGACCGAGATGGGCAGTCGGACACTTGTCCACGCGGCAATCGAGCCAGGTGAGAGGGAACGGCATGGTCACTACCTGTCGAGCTGCAAAGTTACCGAAGAGAGCGATTATGTTCTCAGCGTGGAAGGAAGGGAGGTTTCGAAGCGTTTGTGGGTACGTACCTGCTCATTTTTCACTGCCATGGTACAGGCTGATATCAACTGAATAGTATGAGACCCTCAAGATCCTTGGAGACGTCGATCCAAGAGTTAATAAAATTGTGTCTGAACACCTCACCCAGGGCATAGCATAACCTGACTGTTATTCGCCATCATATGTTGTGTTGTGTTCTCATCTGTGGATGTCGGTGGTATAGAACTATATCTAATATTTATAACGAGCGCTTGAAACAGCTCGTTCGTGTATTTTGGAAGATCGTCGTCGCTATTGTCGTCAAAGTTGGTGAGAAAGCTTCCACCTTTCGGCACGAACTTTGAGGACAATAACGCGAAAAAACCTTGCGTGTAGTGCTATATTGAATCTGACAACAATATAGCGATCGTAATGTGAGGGACCACCTCTTAGATCTCCCCGCCTCTCCTCCCTTTGCAAATACACTACTGATGTAACATGACTGCTATCCCTCCATATGATAAGCTAGTTTCAAACATGATATTAATCAGGTCAAGGTTAGCTCAATCTCGGCAATTCACCATTGCTCTCATTGTGAATAGTGCTGCCGCCAAGACAAATCGAGTCGGATTGAGGTGGAAATTGACACAGTTCAGACTGATGAGTTGAAACGAAGTGTACCTTGTTCACCCCGCGATGTGGGGGCGAGCTCGAGTGATACGGGTAGTCAGTCAACGAGAAGCTAGGGATTCTGCATGCCCACAACGACAGTTGTTTGCAAGTTACTAGTACACGGCCAGCAGATATATACTGATTATAATCCATATCCCTTGCATTCTGGAGCAACTCGTCAAGCTCGCAAAAATTCCCAGTAGCCATTAGCTAGTCAACTGCTCTGGAAGTCACAGGTCTAGATATTTTGTAGTCTTCCTCGTCAGCCACCAGGTCCTCTGTAAAATTGAGGCGATCTTGCTTGTATATAGGGTTCAAGACTTGTGATGCTTCAAGCTTCAAGTATGGTCAGAGATAAGTTGCTGCGCCGTAGAGTGCATGTCTCTTTGCTGGATGAAAATATGCGCTCGGAAGGCACAGATAAAGTCTAAGCAGGCAGGGCATCCGTAGGGACGCGGAGATGTACATTCTTTTTGCTAGCATGATACCTGTTAATCTTATGAATTGCAGATAATATACCACATACCTTACAGAAACGAATGACATCTGTTGTGCATTCAGCTGCTTCAAGCATTATACCTACATCTTCCTAACGAGAAAAATTGTGCTCGGCATATTTCCTGTCCAGTTCGAGCTCCGTGGTTCCCAGTGTCGGGGAATGTACAACTGAAACGATGGTGGGAGTTGGAGGGATTAGCAGGGGAAGATGAGTGCCATACACTCACTTTGAGGTTGTTCATGGGATGGGCAACGCTCAGCCATTTTAAAACTCCGCACGTCATTTCGTGAAGTAACAACACTGATCACACTAGTACTTACTGGTAGCTAATGCATAATGTTTCGTAGCACAGAGTTTCCTAATACTAATGCAGTCGATCACAATTATAATCTACAGAAATCTAAGGGATCACACAATGGTGCACATCTCTCTCTCGTTCTATTTCACCCCTGAGCACCACTGACGTAGTTCTGTCTGGCTGTGCTCAGTGTGCTGTAAGTGCTGTGGCCGCACAGTAGCTCATGCAAGCACTGGATAGCAGGCGCTTACTCGTCCCTCAACTGCATTCCACAACCATCCAGCGAGTTTTCCATAAAATAGATTGAAACGCCCATCCGTCCATCCCTTCTTCTCATCACACTTCGCGCTCTCCATCGATCGACAGCTGGATCGTTCCGCAACCCAAGTCATAACTTGCAAGCTTTGATTCAAATCTTCGTACGTCGTCCCTACAGGTAACTATTGCCAAGATTAATTTTTGTCACCCTCGAACCCAGTTAGTACTTTCAGTTGGTTCATTGCATCTCACATATCGCAACCTTCATCAATGAGTGACGATCAAGGTCAGTATTTCCATTTCTCATCTCTCGCAAGTTCTCTGACCTCTTTGACAGTTCTTGAAGGAATTTGGGCGAAGCTGTCCGAGGTCGCTGTCAAGGGTGCCCAACACGACTCCCGTGAACGTCAGCCCCACCCGAAATGTTTGCAAGGGACCCGGGTGGATCTCCTCAAATACATCCACGAACTATTGGACGACCCACAGAAGAATCAAATCATTTGGCTGCATGGCACGGCTGGCGTCGGAAAGTCTGCCGTTGCGTTTACAGTAGCTGAAAAGATGAGAAATCTAAAAGTAACCGAAGACACGAATGTCGAAAAGCGGCTAGC
>Ga0310811_10008861_pt1 | contig 12955 bp, 9 predicted proteins | sample YCmetagenome_FD_207642 | JGI IMG/M metagenome (GOLD analysis project Ga0310811, IMG submission 207642) | Soil microbial communities from experimental microcosm in Duke University, North Carolina, United States - YC | ecosystem: Engineered > Artificial ecosystem > Soil microcosm > Unclassified ...
GCGCAGCATGCACCGACACATTCAGCGGGACCATCGCCCACCACTCGGCCTCGGGCACGACTTCACTGCCGACGATGAACATGCCGATACGGGCTTGCCAGCCCCAGTTGTCTCTCTGTGTCATGACCTGTCCCGAAAGCGGTGGTTCGCCCAGCTCTCTGTCAGCCGGCCCTATCTGCGTTCGTCGCGGACACGGGCGTGGCGGAACACCTGATCAGCGGCGCGGGCTGGGCGGTTCGGCTGTTTCCCAGACCGCTCGCATCGACGTCGTCAGCGCTCGATCCCGGCCAGGGCGTTCTGGATCCCGGCCGTCGCCCAGGGGCCCCACGGCATGGTGAAGAACTTGAACCCCTTCTGGACGAAGAAATTCGGGTCCATCCCGGGCGGGATGAAGTACATCCCGGCGGTGACGCCGTGCTTCGCGCAGGTTGCCGCGATTTTATCGAGCGCTCGCTGATAGGTGTCGCACTGGTAGTCGAGCGGCACCCCCAGCTCGATCGAAAGATCGGACGGGCCGATCAGCAGGACATCGACGCCCGGGACCGCGGCGATGGCATCGAGATTCTCCAGCGACTGGTTGGTCTCGATCATCGGCACGACGACGAGTTCGTTGTTCACGGCATCCATGTAGTCGCGGTAATTCTTGAACTCGCCCCACTCGCCGCGCACTCCGGCGTTGCTGCGGTTGCCGAGGGGAAAATAGCGGCAGGCGCGCACCATTGCCTCCGCCTCCGCGCGGGTGTTGACCATCGGCGCAATGATGCCGCGTGCGCCGGCGTCAAGCGCGAAGCAGATCTGATACGCCTCGTTGGCGGCGACGCGCACGATTGGCGCCGCCTGCTTGCCGCGCATCGCCTGGATCGACGGCTGCAGCTGCTTGATCTCCCATGGGGAGTGCTGGGTGTCGAACAGCAGGAAGTCGTACCCGGCGTCGGCCAGGATCGACACGTCGACGTTCGGTGCCCCGGCCGTCCCGACGACGGTCCTACCTGACTTGATGGAGTCCTTGATGGCGTTCATCTGGCGTCGATTCCTCCCACAGTAGCTTCAGCGGCCGTTCCAACCGACCAACGGTGACGGGCGCGTCGGTGCGGCATTATCGCACATTGGCGAAGCGGCATAACCTACGGGTTGTCCCGACCAGACTTGCTCGCTTTCGGTGCCTCGCGCATGGGGATTTCTTCGCCCCAGCGGCTGCCAAAGCGCACCGAAAGCGATGGAGCGCTTTGCTAAAAGCGGAACAATCATTGTCGAAGTGCCCTGTCATTTGACAGATCCTTCGTCCACTTCGATGCTCCGGCGACCTGCGTGAGAGTAGTTCACCGACATGAAAGCGCACGACATCACCCTCAGTGCCGGCCTCAATATCCACTATTTCCACCGCTCCGGGACCGGACCGGCCTTGATCTTCCTGCACCCATCCTCGGGCTATGGCAGGATGTGGCAGGAAACCACGACGTATCTTCCCGCCGAGTATGACGTCTATGCGCCAGACCAACGCGGCCACGGCGATTCCAGCCGCCCTGACGGTGAATATTCTGCCGAGGAGCTGTCTCGTGACCTTAAGCTGTTCATCGACAAGCTCGGCCTCCAGCGCGTCATCGTGGCTGGCCATTCGCTCGGCGGTCGCGTCGCCCTATGTTTCGCTGCTGCGTATCCCGACAACACCACCGGGCTGATCATGGTTGCGGGCCCGCATCTCAGTAACTTCTACCAGACACGCGAAGCGGTCAAAACGGTCTATACAACAGCCTATAAGACCATGGTGTCCGAAACGAAATTTGCGTCGCGTGAAGCAGCTCTCTCCTATATCAGCACGTTTCGTCCCAACGACACGCCCGCCGCCTGGCAGCACCGTGTTGACCACAACATGACCCACGCGCCCGATGGCACCGCCACAGTCAAATACGATCCCGTCCGGGTCGCCGAGGGCCTGACCCACCAGCTCATCGACCTGAAATACGCTGCCGCTGCCGTTAGCTGCCCCACCGCTTTTATCCGCGGCACCCACAGCACGGAGATGACCCCACAAGCCGCCGAGGACGTTGCCAAATTCTGGACCCGCACGCCGGTCGATATCTACTCGGTCGAGGCCAAGGTCAGCCTGCAGCTTGAAAATCCGGAAGGCCTGGCGAAAGCCATCACTGAATTTATCCAAAGACGGCTGTAACAGGTGCAATCAGGGGACAACTCCCGCTTACTTTGTCGTTCCCCGATCAGGGCGTTGTCAGGCCGGCATAAGAAGCACAGTCGCCCGAAAGCCGACTGACTGCCTCCACCCATTGCGGCAATCCAGATTGAGCTACGGCTGCTCCGCCGCTACCGGCGCCGGCCAATCGAAGCGGCAGACAACCTCAGTCCCAGGGCTGCCCGGCCACCGCGTTCCGTGCCGCGATGCGCCCGAAGGCCAGGCATTCGCCGATGTTGCCGGTTCCCTGGTATAGATAACTGTATATCGACCCCAGCTCGCCGGCGCTGAACAGGCGCGGGATCGGCGAACTGTCGGGCCGCACGATCTGCGCCTTCTCATTCCGGCGCGGCCCGCCTTGCGTGTTCAGCATCGAGGGTGACAGCTCCACCGCGTAGAACGGCCCCTCGGCGATCGGCGCCAGCATCAGCCTGCGGCCGAACTCCGCATCGCGCTCCGTCTCACAGGACGTGTTCCAGCGGCGAACCGTGTTCCCGAGCGCTGCCGGATCGAGCCCGACGATGGACGCAAGGGCCGCGATACTGTCGGCCTTGCTGATCCAGCCCTTGGCCAGTTCGACGCTGTTGTCCTCGCTCCATTCGTAGCGTTCGATGATCTGCGTCCAGCCGTGGCTTGGGTGACTGTCGTACAACGGCCCCGAGCGGAACAGCGTGTGATCGAAGATCATGAACATCGGGCATGGCGCGGCCATCGGCATCCAGCGGCCGTTCACCGGCACTTTGCCATGCCGCGTCTTGAACTTTTCGTCGGTGAAGCGGCGCGCGTCCGGTCCGACGACGATCATGCCGCCCGGCATCTGCTTGCTGTAGTGCAGCGCCTGCATGGAGAAGCTGGTGCGCACCTCCGGCACCTTCAGCGCCATCGAGGGGCCTGCATAATTGTTCATGTGCCAGAGATCGGCGCCCACCGTCATCGCCATGGTGATGCCGTCGCCTTCGTTGTACGGCGAGCCGGACGTGTAGCAATAGGGCACGCCCGGCAGGTAATTGCGGATCATCTCCTGGTTGTTCTCGAATCCGCCGCAGGTGAGCACCACGCCCTTGCGCGCCTTCACTGCGATCAGCTTGCCGTTCTGCTCCGCGCGCACGCCAAGGATTTCCTTCGTGACGTCGTGCTGGATCAGCGCGCGGGCCGGCGTTTCGTACAGGATGCGGATCGGGCGCTGGCGCGTCAGCCGCTCGAACAGTTGCCACGTGTACGAGTAGCCGTAGGTCGGACCGTCATGGAACTTGTGGACACAGTCAGAGCCGGGCAGGTCGGGGAACTCGATGCCGATGGGCGGGTGCTGGTGCTCCTGCGGATCGCCGCCGAGGCTCGCGAGCCAGGCGTTGTTCTGGCCCATCTCCTCGGCCCACACGCGCACCATCTTCTCCGGCACGGTGAAAGGCCCGCACAGCGCGGTGAGGTAGGCGACCGCCTGCTCGACCGAGGATGTGTTCAGATAGCCCTGGCCGGCGACCCGGGTGTTGCCGCCGTGCTCGCCGTCGGGGGCCTTCTCCAGGATGACGACCCTGGCGCCCAATTCATGTGCCGTGACGGCTGTGGCGAAGCCGGCCGCGCCGAACCCGACGACCACGACATCGGCCTCGACATCCCAGTGATGCTGCATCGAACGTAGGTGCTCCGCGACGTGCGTTGGCCGGCGGAGCCGTTCCCCGATCAGCCGCCCCAGATGTTGTTCTGTTTTGCATCGCAGCGCAATTGCGCGCGTTTGCCGCGTCGCGGTCACATCGCTATGGTCCGCCGCGCCCACGGGATGGTGGATTCCCGGGCGCCAGCTGCGACGGGAGACCACGTGGTCGACATTTTTGACGAGGTCGAGGAGGAACTCCGCGCCGAACGCGCCCAGCAGATGCTGAAGCGCTACGGCGGCCTCATCATTGCCGCCGCCATCGCCATCGTCGGGGCCGCCGCGGGCTGGCAAGGCTGGCGCTGGTATGAGGCGCGACAGGATGCCGCCGTTGCTGTCGAATACCTCACCGCGATGAACCTCGCCGACGCCTCCCCAGCGGCCGGCACCAGTGCGGCCAGTCGGACCGCGGCCATCGCCGCCTTCGCCGACGTGACCGCCAGAGCACCGGATGGCTATGCGACGCTGGCACGCTTGCGGGAGGCGGCGCTGAAGGCGGACGCCGGTGATCTGCAAGGAGCCGCCACGCTGTGGGACCAGGTGGCGTCCGATCAGTCGGCAGATCCGCTGCTGCGGAATCTGGCGGTGCTGCTGTGGGCGCAGCATATGCTCGACAAGGCCGAACCCGGGGTCCTGCAGGCGCGGCTGAAGCCGCTGGCCGAGCCTGATAACCCATGGCACGCGCTCGCACAGGAGCAACTCGCCCTGCTGGATCTGCGTCTTGGCAAGCGTGAAGACGCGAAGACCGCGCTCACGCATCTGGCGCAGGATGCGGCAGCGCCGAATGGCGTGCGCGCACGCGCCGCCGCATTGGTCGGCCGGCTGGGCGGGTGACAGGGATGACGAGGGGAGCCGGCTTCGGGCGCCGAATGGCCTTGCTTGCGCCGCTGGCGCTGAGCGGTTGCGGCCTGTTCGACGATTGGTTCGGCGAGCACAAGGCCGTCCTGCCGGGCAAGCGCGAGCCCATCATCGGGGGGCGCAGTGGGCTGCGGCCCGACGACGGGGTTGGCAAGGTTGTGCTGCCTCCCGCCGTGACCAACGTTGCCTGGCCGCAGGCTGGCGGCAATCCAGCCCATTTCATGGGCCATCTGTCGGCGGGGGAGCGTCTTGCCGAGGTATGGAGGGCCAACATTGGCGCCGGTGGCGGATATCGCCGCAGGATCATGGCGCAGCCTGTTGCGGACAACGGCATCGTCTATGTCATGGACTCCGAGGCCGTCGTGTCGGCGTTCGACATCCCGAGTGGCGGTCGCGTCTGGCGCTTCGACACCAAGAAGGAAAGCGACGACGGCACCAATGTCGGCGGTGGCCTCGCGCTTGACCAGGGCACGGTGTACGCGGTGAACGGTCTCGGCGAGTTGGTGGCGCTGGATGCGGCCAAGGGCACGATGAAGTGGCGCAGCGATTTCGGGGTGCCGGCGCGCTCGGCGCCCACGGTGGTGGAAGGCCGGATTTTCCTGATCACCATCGAGGACCGGCTGATCGCGCTGGCCACCGAGAATGGCCGTCAGCTTTGGGACCATCAGGCCACCAACCCGGTGACCAGCATCCTCGGCTCGGCTGCTCCGGCGTATACCGACGGGCTCGTGGTCGCGGGCTTTGGCTCCGGCGAACTGACGGCGATGCGGGCGGAAAGCGGCACCGTCGTGTGGACGGACAGCATGGCGGCCACTGTCGTGGGCGCCGGCATCGCCGACTTCTCCGCGATCCGCGGCCTTCCCGTCATTGCTGGCGGACGTGTCCATGCCATCGGCATGGGCGGTTTGATGATCGCCAACGATCTGCCCACTGGCCGTCGGCTGTGGGAGCGCCAAGTCGGCGGGGAGGACAATCCCTGGGCCGCCGGCTCCTGGATTTTCATCGTCTCGCTCCAGCAGCGGATGGCGGCGATCAACCGCGACGACGGCCGTGTCGCCTGGGTGAGTGACCTGCCGCGGTGGGAGAATCCCGACAAGCAGAAGGATCCCATCACCTGGTATGGGCCGCTGCTGGTGGGGGATCGGCTGGTCGTGGCGGGCACCAGCCAACTGGCTCTGGCGATCAGTCCTTATACCGGTGAGATCCTGGGCCGGCAGAGTCTGTCGGGCAAGGCATCGATGGGCCCGATCGCGGCGGCAGGAACCGTCTTCGTCATTACCGACGACGGCAGGCTGCTGGCCGTTCGGTAAGGATGGGCGATGCTCCCTTTGGTGGTCATTGCCGGCCGTCCGAACGTCGGCAAGAGCACGCTGTTCAACCGGCTGGCTGGACGACGACTGGCTCTGGTGGCGGACACGCCTGGCGTGACGCGCGACCGCAAGGATGCGGAGGCGCTGCTGCGGGGGCGGCGTGTCCGCCTGATCGACACCGCCGGGCTCGAGGAAGCAGCGCCTGAGTCACTGGCGGGCCGGTTGCGCGAGGGGGCCGGGATTGCCACGGCGGCCGCTGACCTGGTTGTGTTCGTGGTGGATGCACGCGCCGGTGTGACGCCGGCGGACAGGCATTTTGCTCAATGGCTGCGCCGGCAGGGGCGTCCTGTGCTGCTGGTCGCGAACAAGGCGGAAGGACGATCGAGCCAGTCCTCGGTGCTGGATGCGTTCGAGCTTGGGCTGGGGGAGCCGGTCGCGGTGTCGGCCGAGCACGGCGAAGGGATCTCGGAGCTGATGGCCGAGATTGCCGACAGGCTTCCCGCGGAGACGCAGGCGGCGGAGCAGGCGGATCGGCCACTGAAGCTGGCCATTGTCGGGCGGCCGAATGCCGGGAAGTCCACGCTGCTGAACCGTCTGGTCGGTGAGGAGCGGATGCTGACCGGTCCGGAACCGGGGCTCACGCGCGATGCCGTTTCCTCGGTTCTGGAGGATCCGGGCGGACCGATCGAGCTGGTCGACACCGCGGGCTTGCGGCGCCGTGCCCGGGTCGAAGCTCCGCTGGAGAAGATGGCGGTGGGTGCCGCAATCGGCGCGCTGAAGATGGCCGAGGTGGTCGTGCTGGTGGTGGACGCCGTGGAAGGGCTGCACGACCAGGATCTGCAGATCGGCCAGCTCATCGAGCGCGAGGGCAGGGCGTGTGTTGTGGCTCTGAACAAGTGGGATGCGGTGGCGGATCGTTCCGCGACGCGGCGTGCCATCGACGAGCGGCTGGAAATGAGTTTGGCGCAGATGCGCGGCATACCGGTGGTGACGCTTTCGGCGATGACGGGTGTGGGCATGGACCGGCTGCTGCCGGCGGTGCGCCGCGCGCATGAGCGGTGGAATACCCGGGTTCCCACCGCGGGGCTGAACCGCTGGTTCGAACAGGCGCTCGAGCGCCATCAACCGCCGCTGGTCAGCGGGCGGCGCTTGAAGCTGCGGTACATCACGCAGGCAAAGGCGCGGCCGCCGACCTTCATCGTGTTCGGCACGCGAGCGGAACGGCTGCCGGAGGATTATCAGCGCTATCTGGTCAACGGCCTGCGGGAGGCGTTCGATCTTCCAGGGACGCCGATACGTGTGCAGTTGCGCGGGACGAAGAACCCCTACGCGGAACGCTGACGAATCCGAACACGATGTCCTCTTCCTTCTTTCTTGCTCTGCTGCTCCGTGCCGGCGTCAGTGCTGGCGTGGTTGTCACCGCGACGGTCGTGGCGGAGGCATCAGGGCCGTTCTGGGGCGGGTTGATCGTCTCGCTGCCGATTGGTGCCGGGCCGGCCTATGCGATGCTCGCCTTGCAGCACGACGCTGCCTTCATCGCTGCCAGTGCGCTCGGCAGCTTCGCGGCCAATGCCTCGACGTTCGTATATCTGGCCGCGGTCGCCCTGTTGGCGCCGCGCCTGCGCTGGGGATGGGCTTTGTCGGGTGGGCTGCTCGCGTGGTCGATCAGCCTGACCGTGATCCGCCAGTTCGACTGGGATGCGCCGGCGGCCATGCTGCTGAACGTCGTCGTCGTGCTGATGTGCCTGGCGGTGACCCGGTCGGTTGGCCATGACCCCGGCGCCCGACCGGGCGGACCGATCCGACGCCACTGGTTCGAACTTCCGGCCCGCGCGGCGCTTGTGGGCCTGATGGTGGGGAGCGTGGTCACGCTCAGCCGCACGCTGGGACCTTCGTTGACCGGGATGGCCGCGGTGTTCCCCGTGGCATTCACCAGCTTCACCTTCCTGGTCCTTCCCCGTGTCGGCGGCGTTGTCGGAGCCGCAATCATGGTGAGCGCGATCCGCGCCATGCCAGGTTTCGCGCTGTCCCTGTTGACACTGTATCTGACGGCGCAACCGCTCGGCGTGGCCGCGGCACTTGTCGTCGCGCTGCTGCCGTCGTTGGCGTGGTCGGCGCTGTTGATGATCGAGCGGGGCCTTCGTCTGCGGATGGCATGAACCGGGGCTGACGACTGGACAGGGTGTGCCCCGGGCGCCACTGTTAAAACGACCTGCAAGGAATCGAGGCGGCGAATGGAAATCGCCGAATGGCTGCGAGGACTCGGCCTCGCGCAATACGTGCGCGCGTTCCAGGAACATGACATCACCCCTGATCTATTGCCGCGCCTGACCGTCAGGGATCTGAAGGACCTGGGCATCGCATCCGTCGGCCATCGCCGCCGGATGGTTGAGGCCATCCGCGGACTCGGCAAGGCGACCGATGTGGCCATCGAGGATGGCGTCATCGCGCCGGTGGCTGAACGCCGGCGGCTGTCAGCGGTGTTCTGCGACCTGGTGGGCTCCACGGAGCTGTCGTCGCAGCTCGATCCCGAGGATCTGAACGAGATCATCCGTACATACCAAATGTATGTGCAGGATATCATGAACCAGTATGGCGGCTTCACCGCGCGATACGTCGGTGATGGCATGCTGGTCTATTTTGGCTGGCCAGAGGCGCGCGAGACCGATGCCGAGCAGGCGGTGCGGGCGTCACTGGTGGTTGCCTCGTCGCTGACGCAGATCTCGATGAAGAATTATCCGCTGCGCGTGCGCATCGGCATCGCGACCGGGCTTGCCATCATCGGCGAGCTGATCGGCCGCGGTGAATCGCGCCAGCTCGAGGCGATTGGCGAGACGTTGAACCGGGCCGCGCGATTGCAAGGCCTGGCCGAACCGAACACCGTGGTGATCGACGAGGCGACCCGCGCGCAGGTGGGCGACCTGTTCCAGTATACCAGCCTCGGCGCGGTGCACCTGCGCGGCCTGCCCGCACCGGTGCAGGCGTGGATCGCGCTGGGCGAGAGCAATGTGCAAAGCCGCTTCGAGGCGCTGCGCGGGGCGCAACTCGCCCCGCTGGTCAACCGCGTCGAGGAGTTCAGTGAGATCCTCCAGCGCTGGCAGGACGCCAGATCAGGCCGCGGGCAAGTGGTGATGCTGACTGGAGAGCCGGGCATAGGCAAGTCGCGGCTGGTGGCGGAAGTGGAAGATCGGATCGCGTGGGATTCGCATGTCAGCTTTCACTACTATTGCTCACCGCATTACGAGAACATGGCGCTGTATCCCATCATCTCGCGGTGGGAGCGCAGTGCCGGCATCACGGTGAATGATTCTCCGGCGGATCGACTGCACAAGCTGGAGGTGGTGGCGACAGCGGCAGGGTTGTCGCGCGTGGACATCGCGATGCTGGCGGGATTGTTGAAGATTCCGCTGGACGAGCGCTACCCGAACTTCGACTACAGCGCGCAACGCCGCAGGGAAGCGACGTTCGAAGCGCTGTTGCGGCACATCGAGACCGTCGCGCGCACGCAGCCGCTGATGATGATCATCGAGGACATTCACTGGATCGATCCAAGCTCACTTGAGCTGCTCGAGCTGGTGATACGCCGCATAGAGTCTTTGCCAGTGCTGCTGCTTGCGACATATCGCGCCGATTTCATGCCTCCGTGGGCCGACGACCCGTTCGTCACCACGATCACACTGGCTCGCCTCGATCGTCGGCATTCGGCCGAGCTGGTCGAGCATATAGCGGCCGACAGCGGCCTGCCGATGACATTGCGTGATCGTATTGTCATCCAGACCGATGGGATTCCTCTGTTCACCGAGGAACTCACGCGCGCGATCATGGAGACATCGGGGACACGCGGGGCACTGCTGCCGCTGTCGGTGCCAAACAACTTGCAGACCTCCTTGATGGCGCGGCTGGATCGGTTGCCGGCGGCCAAGCAGGTTGCGCAGATCGCCTCGGTGATCGGACGCGACTTCTCATTGAAGCTGCTGGCTGCGATCGCGGAAATGGCGCCCGCCGATCTGATGAGCGGACTTGAACAGCTGGTGGCATCGGGTCTTGCCGTGCGCCTGGATCACGCGACGGACATTGCGTATTCGTTCAAGCACGCTCTCGTGCAGGAAACCGCTTATCAGAGCCTGCTGCGCAGCCGCCGATCGGCCATACACGCCGCGATCGTGGTTGCTGCCAGCGAACCGTTCGCGATAGTGGCGATGGAGCCGGCACTGCTCGGATATCACGCGGCACAGGCACGGCTTTATGCGAAGGCGGTGGCATATTATCGCTTCGCGGGCGAGCGCTCGGCCGAAGGGCTGGCCGCCATCGAGACGCGCACGCAACTGGAGCGCGGGTTGCAGCTTTGCGAGAACCTGATGCAGGGGCTGGATCGCCGCCGCCTGGAGGCAGAGCTGCTCATCGGACTGGGGCGGATCCAGATCGCGATCAAGGGGCAATCGGACGTTGAGGCCAGTGTCTTTCTGAACCGCGCGGCAGACCTGGTGCGCGACAACGATCCGGAGATGCTGGCGCGTGCGCTGTATCCCCTTGGGAATATTGCCACGACACGGGTCGATCTGCAGACGGCTGAGGCCATCGGACGGGAGTTGCTCGAACTGGGAGAGCGGACCGGTGACATGGGCATCGCCACCGCCGGCCACGTGCGGCTGGGCATCGTGGCATTCTACCAGGGGCACTTCGCCGCCGCGCGACACAGCCTTTCGATGGCGTTGGATCTGCACCAGTCACCCCGGACGACGCTGCTGGAGGTTTCAGTGGGCTCCGCTCCGGACACCACCACCCAATACCTTTCAGGCACGCTGGCCTACCTTGGATATCCGGAGCAGGCGATCGCGCTGGCTGAACCCGCGATCGAGCGTGCGCGCACACTGGGCGGCGCATCATTCGCCGTCGCGACCATCCTGACCATCTGGTCCAGGACGCTGATGCTGGTCGGTGACTACGACCGCTGTCGGGAATGCACGGACTCTCTCGTAGCCATTGCGGACGAGCAGGGTTTTCCGCTCTATGCAGCGCGTGGCCGCTGTGTCCTGGGATGGCTGCACGCCGAGCGGGGCAATGTCGGCGAAGGGCTGGCAATGCTGTCCGAAGGGCTTGAGGTTCTGCACCGCCTGGAATCACGGCGTGAACTTACCTTCATCAACGCGCTGATGGCAGACGGACTGGCGTGGTCCGCACAATATGCCGATGCGATGCATCTGCTGGAGAAGTCCCTGGAATATGCGGCGCACACCGGCGGGCGGTGGTTCGACGCGGAACTGCATCGGCGCAAGGCCGAACTGCTGCTGATGGGGCCGCTTCGCGATGCCGCTGCCGCCGAGCACGAACTGCTGGAAGCGATCGATACAGCCCGCGGCCAGGCAGCCAAGCCATTTGAACTGCGCGCCGCCATGGCGCTGGCGCGGCTTTGGCTGAAGGCGGGGAGGCGTGCGGACGCCAATAAGCTGCTCGTGCCGATCTACGCGTCATTCACCGAGGGATTTGCCACGCCTGATCTGCTGGCGTGCAGCAGCCTGTTGCGCGAGACCGTCGGGTAGGACGCGTCAGTCCGCAACGTCCGGGCGATTGAGCACGACCTTGATCAGCCTCTCTGTATATTCGACGCTGATCGAATGGCGCCGCGCCGGAGTGATCTGGATACGCAGCGGGATCGGCTTCGGTTCGTGCAGCAGCGATTCCTTGTAGGCCGCGGTCAGGGTCCGCTGTACCACCATGGGCAATGTCAGCGCACGGCGATATCGGCGCAGGTTGGCGTGGGCGCCTTCCGACAGCACGCCAAGGGCATCGCTGATATCCAGGAAATCCGCGCGTGCTGGAAGCGCCTTCACCGTTCGTGCCGATGCCTCGACGTTCTGCGCGTTGAATGCCCGGTTGAGGCCTCTCGTCAGGGCGACGCGGTGGCTGGCTCGACCCATCCTGTGCTTTCCCTTCCCTGTATCCTGCTGTTTAACAACATTATTCTATAGGCGCAATCGGATTTGACTGCTCAGGTTACTGGACGCAACCACTGGATCCAGTCGTGCGCCGCACTGACAAAGTCATAGCGCGGCGCATATCCCGTATCGCGTGCGACTTTGCCGATTGCCATGGGACCGCGATCGAATCCGGTGTGACTGTCGATATTGCCTGTCTCGTTCGCGCGCGCGAGCCGCCAGCGGAAGCCTGGCAATGCACGAGCGACGGCCTCGCACCACGATGCTGCCGATCCGAGGGAGCCACTGCCGATATTATAGATCGTGCGTGACAATGCCGGAGCTTCGGCAAGTCGCACCAACCCGTCAGCCACGTCGCGCGAATAGATGAAGTCACCGCGCCAGGACGGGCTTAATACTGCTTCGCCGCCACGCATGGCGCACTCCAGCACCTGCAACATCGGTGACAGCGTGTCGCGCACGCCGGTGGCGTATTCCCAGGGCCCGTACACGCTTCCCAGTCGCCCCGCGGCGAAGCGAATGCCCTGCACCGCGGCAATCCGTGGCAGGATCGTCTCCGCGGCCCGCTTGGTCAGTCCGTAGAGTGCGACGGGGGCAGGGGACAGTGCGTCCTCGTCGATCAGCGGCACGTCGCGCGCGGCGGTGCCATAGATGGAACCGGAGCTTGGATAGACGAAGGTAGTGACGCGGTGCCGTGCCGCCGCCATCAGCGCGCTGACGGCGCCCTGGACGTTTACCGCGACAATACCTTCGGGATCAGCTTTTTCCCGCGCCGAACCCGCGGTGATCACCGCGCAATGGATCACTGCCTCGATCGGTGCGATGGTCAGTGCGCGCCGCAGATCCGCCGATGACAGGATCGAGCCGCCAATCAGCGTGAATCGGCCCGGCAACGCGGCAAACTCCCGGCGTGCGCGTTCGGGCAGCGCGATGCGGTCCAATCCCACGACATCGCGTCCGGAGCGCAGCAGATGTTCGACGATATTCAATGCGACGAAGCCGGCGGCGCCGG
>Ga0310811_10008862_pt1 | contig 12954 bp, 9 predicted proteins | sample YCmetagenome_FD_207642 | JGI IMG/M metagenome (GOLD analysis project Ga0310811, IMG submission 207642) | Soil microbial communities from experimental microcosm in Duke University, North Carolina, United States - YC | ecosystem: Engineered > Artificial ecosystem > Soil microcosm > Unclassified ...
GCGATGACCAGAGTTGCGGCAGTCGCCTGCAATTCGAATCGTCTGGATATCTTCGCGGTTGGCATGGACGGTGGCGTCTATAGCGCATGGTGGGACTGCGCAGCGAATAACGCTTATTGGAACCCCTGGTTCCGTATCGGCGGCATGGAGTGTGTCTTCCCTCAGTGTAGCTGCATTGCCGCAGTTGCACGCAAATCTCAGCAAATCGACATCTTCGCAATTGGCTTCGACGGTGGAGTCTACTGCAATAGTTGGAACGAGCGCATGAACGGAGCACATTGGAACTCCTGGCAGCGCGTTGGCAACGTGAGCAGCTCATTCCCCCAGGGAACAACCGTCACCGCCCTTTCACGCGCAGAGGATCGCCTCGATCTCTTCGCGATTGGCCATGATGGATTGATGTATAGCTGCTGCTGGCATCAGTTCTCCAACAATAGCCGCTGGGGAGATTGGTATCGCATCGGCCACGAGAGCGAAACCTTCCCACAAAATGGAAAGGCCGCTGCCTGTGCCCGCAATATGGACCATATCGACCTCTTTACGATTGGCCATAATGGCGGTATCTACACCACGAGCTGGGATATGTATGAACACGAGTGCCGCTGGCTGCACTGGAGCCGAATCTAGGTCACAATGCATTCACTTCAGGTCGCCGGGTCTTGCTTGTAGGGCCCGACGACTTTTTGGATGCGCAGAACTCTGCGGCAAAATATGGGTCCTCTGTGAATCCACAGAGGACTCATTAGCGATCAGACGATGTTGATTGTTTGAGCGTCATGGCAATGATGATAATCGTCGCCTCATAGAGGATCGAGAGCGCAACACTGAGAATTATTGGACTGTAGATATCCGGCAACACTGGCACAATTGCGCAGGTTGCCCACATCCCCAGATGCACAAATGCCCGCTTCTTTCTCAGTCCCGCCGCATCGACGATACCCAGGCGTGCCAGAAAGAGCAACACCAGGGGCAGTTCAAAGACCAGACCAAAACAGACGACAAACCAGACAGCAAAGGTAAAGTAACTATCGGCAGTAATTAGCGGCGTAAAATTGGCGACCGAGAAGAAAATGAGCCATTGCACGGGATAACGCAGGACCAGATAGCCCAGCAACGCGCCAATCACAAAGAGAAGAATGCCCGACAGCACAAAGGCTACGGCATAGCGCGCCCCCTTCGTTTGCAACACGGGCGAAAGAAAAGCCCAGATCTGGTAGAGAATGACCGGCAATGCGATAAGGATACCCGCTGCCAGTGACACTTTCAGGTAGACCATAAAGCCTTCGGTGATACCCATCACTACCAGCTTGCCATGAGCCTGCGTTGCCAGCGCTGAGGTCACGACCGGCAATGGGCGACTCAACAGGTCAATCAGATTTTGCCTGAAAATAAAGCCGATGATCGTCCCTACAATAAGCGCCAGCAAAATTTTGAAGAGCCGCCAGCGTATCTCCCCAAGCCGCTGCCAGAACGCGCGAATAGCCGATTCTAAGCCACTACCGTCGTCCATCTCCTCAGCGGTATTCATACTTGACATGCAGTACCACCTTTTTTCATCAGATAGGCTTGTACGCGAGAAAAGATATATCGTATATTTCTATAGTTGCCGAAACAAGCACACATTACTCTAGCGAAGAAGACACACGCCTCCCCTGTACTATACAGATGCATATTACATCTCGTTTGTGACAGAAATTACTCATCCCTCCCTGACCAGGTAAAACTCAACGCCCTATCCCTGCTATTTGAAGCTACCGCATCACAGTATTGAGCCATTGCAGGGCATGATACAGCTCGATCTGCCAGATGTTCCAGGCATGATAGCCTTTGATTGCTTCAAAGGTAGAGGGAATGTGTAATTGCTTCAGTTCATGCACAAAACGAAGCGAGGCAGAATATAACTCATCTCTGGTTGCCGCGCCGATAAAGTAGTGGATATAGCGCGCCTGTTTTTGTTGCAAGAGCACATCGGCGGGACTATTTGCGCGCAAGTACGCAGCATTTTCTCCCCAAATACTCCCACTTGCATAGTAATAGCCCCCGAGAGCAATAATAAAGCCGAAAGTAGAGGGATGATGAATACCAATATTGGCCGCCCCGAATCCTCCCATGGAGAGACCACCAATGCCGCGATGGCTGGCATCTGCGATCGTACGATACTTCCGATCGACATAAGGGACCAGATCTTGCACGATGGAGCTTTCGAGCAATTGCTTGCCATCGCCGCTATTCCCCCACTCGCTGGTCTCACCAGCACGACCATTGCCATCAGGCATGATCAGAATCAATTCCGGTGCCTTACCCAGCGCACTCAACGTATCTTCGCTCTGAGCAGCTTTTCCGCCCGTCAGCCAGTTCGTCTCCTGTCCCGGCGAGCCATGGAGAAGATAGAGCACAGGATAGCGTCTGTTTTTGGCCGCTGGCGTAGTATAGGAAGGTGGCAGGTAAACGACAAAAGAGCGCGTCTGCCCACCCATCTCCGGGCTACGATATGTGTCATAAAGAATGGTAGATTGTGAAACTACATGATCGGTTCCAGCCAGATCAGCCTGGGCAGGAGAGAGATGGAGACCGACGTCTGGCGCATACACAAACAGGTTTACCGATCCCAGAGCCAGAATCAGCACTGCGATAAAGCCCAAAGCTTGCAGCAACTCTCTTATAACACGAGGGAGCCTATAAACATTTTCTCTGCGCATCTCAGGCAGAGATCTTACCTCTTCCTGCCTCGCTACCATCTGTTGTGTTCGTCGTTGCTGGTAGAGAAAAGCAAGCAGGTGCATCAACGGACGAACCAGCGTGTACGCCAGCCCACGTCCCAGCGCAACCCCAATACAACTCGCCAGGATTGCTAACGCAAACATCATCAGGCTGGTATGCAACAGGGCCAGAGCGTCTAACGGCTCCAATAAGCCACCTGGATCACGCATGGGCAGCATGGCCGTAGTGAGAAAGTGCGCGAGATAGTGTACCGAGAAAAAGACCACGCCACCCATCATCACTACCATCCATCGCCGTGAGAGCGTCGCTCCAACCAGACTTACCAGGATGGTCAGCAGGAGAGACGTGACAAAATTTGCCCTTTGCGGATCAAGACCAAACCCAACCAGCGTTGTAAGTAGCGTACCATTTATCGCTGTGTGTGTGGACAGAAAGCCGCTCACAAGAACGACCAGGAGAACGACCAGCGAAGAAAAGGCGATCTCCCACTTCTTCTTGAGTATGTGTTGAATGATCGATGTATCTATCATCCCCATAATAACACTCCAACACGGCTTACGCCTGATGAGCACGCAGAAGCGCAATACCAACTTTCGGCAAGGCTAACGCGCTACTCGCAATAACATAACGACTCTCCCATGTTGGTTGAAACTTTTGCTTAAATTGTAGCAGTGAGCGGTGCGTCTCTAACCACTGAATATGCTCAGTAGCCAACCGGGCGAGATTCTGCTGACCGGGAGACATCTCCTGCCGGGTATCAGCCAGACCAACCATCCCCAGGCTGAAGATCTCTGCCCCGGCATCGCGAAAACGTTCCACCGCCTGGACAATCAGCAATTCCATGACACCCGGCGGCGCGTCAGGCACCCTGCGCATCAGGTCCAACGCCCACCCCCAACCCATGCGTACATATTTGCCATCCTCATCAATCCGCAAGCACCCATAAATTGGAGTAAAGCTCATAAAAGCACATGGCACGCCGCCCCGATTACGTGCAACAGCCAGCATCAGACAGGGCGTGGCTCCCTGCTCCTGTGCAACTGGCATTGCAATCTGCTCGGAACGCCGCCCCGCCTCGCACAACTCTGACAGCCGCCCCATACTGAAGCCCATCTCATTATTCTGTTTGCTCCCTTTCCCCTGTAGCCAGGTTTGTGACAACTCCTGCAACAAAGCCAGCACCTCTCGCGGAGGCTCACCTTCATACCAATCTAAAAAGACCCCTTCGCGCTCAGCCCGACGCGAGCTGGTACGCACATTCGCCATCGCCGCACCTTTGAGGAGAAACGTTTGCGGATGCAGCAATGCCTCTTCCCCAATTTTCATCACCGTTAATCTCAGTTTGCGATACAGCGGAAGATCATCAGCCCTGGCCTGATACACTGCCATACGCCAATCTTTCAGAGCGCACAGGCTCAAAAACTGCTTGAGGACCCGCTCGCGCGCTTCTGGAGCTGCGACAGGATCACCTACAACTACAGCAGTATCACCTATGAGACGATAGTTGACGACACCCTCTCCCCCCGGCGCAATATAGCGCATATTCCGCGCATCCAGCGCAAAGAACGCCATCGTCTGTACGCCAAATGTTTTGATTAGCTCCCACGCTTTCGCATGCATCTGCTCATTTCGTTCACGTTGATAGTGTAACCACCAGCGACCACTGACGGGCCGCAAGATCAACACCATACCGGTCAGGAACACAGCCGAGGAAAGCCAGGGAATTGAAGAGAGGAACCAGCGTGCAATATGGGTTTCAGGTATCACCTCATGACTGGGCAGATCAACTACACGTCGCAACAGCGCGTGGGCTACCGCATGCGCCACTCCCGTGGTAAAAAACTGATTCTGGAGAAGAGAATAGCCACCCAGCAGATAGATGAACAGAAGCACACACCCCAATCCCAGAAACGCTACTCCCTGCCGCATATGCCAGGGATCGCTCTCGACACGGAAATAGTTGCGAAAATACAACAGCATTGCCCAGATGCCCGTGATGAGCAAAGCAGCCTCAATATTCAACCCCTTCATGAGATGAGCCAGAGCAGAAAGCGGCAACAACACCACCGCGCATTGCCAGGCTCGCTCTTTTCCTCTCACCAGACCCAGGGCCACCAGAAAAAGAAAAAATCCCAGCAACAGAGCCAGTGTGCGTCCAGTATAGACAAAGATACCACCCGAGGGCACAAATGGGGCGAATGTATCGATGAGTAAGTACAGAAGCGTTAAACGTCCATGCGGAGTCGGCAATAAGGTCGTCAGCCCATTCACAATACTCAACAATGCCACAGCCAACGCCATCAGCCAACGTATTTTCTTTGGCGTGGTAATGTTTTGTATCCAATATATAGACCGCGCAAGAGCCAGATCTATCATAGATACCCCTTCTTCCTTGCCATCATGTTGCTCTTAACAAATATAGTTAAGAACAGCATATGATTTTCTAGTATTAGTAATATAGAATTCACAAGATAGAAGAAGAACATTACCAGGACAATCTACAAAAGAGCAATACAAATTTCTATCTATCACTTTTTATATGCTTGACAATATCAAGTACTACACTATAGACGCTTCTTCTGAAACCTTGTGATAATATAGCGCCTGAAACAAGGCCATTCCTGATCTCATTGGAGGATGGAATGCCATCTTATCACCTTTTTTCTATGCCCTAGAATGCCTGAAGAAAAGAGATTTGTCAAGCATTTCAAGAGAATAGGCCAAAAAATTCGATGAATTATTCATCACATTCTCATAAAATCGTTCTTTCTCTTGTGTATTTTCCTGCTATCCTGTTCCAAATAAACTCATCCCAATACAGACGCTTTCCAGAGCACAAAGGTCTCTCATTCTGTCTGGCTACCTCCCGGCATAAAAAAGGGTACTTCTTTTTATTCAGAAGTACCTCAAAAATTCCTACCTTCAGCATTACTCTATCCAGGCACAACCATACAATTTTCTGGAGACAGCTCTACCCATACCCGATCCTGCCCATTCATTGCCGCAGTCGTAAACGCGACCAGCGTTTGTGGCTCCTCATGGCCGATGGCAACCGTGGTCCGCCAGCGTCCCCCCACAAACGATGTATGAAGCACGGTGCCAGCAAAGAGGTTTTTGCGCTCATCAGGGGGACAGGTACGATGAAGACACACATCGTCAGGACGACAGACCAGAACAACCTTGTCCCCTGATTGCTGTCCAACTTCTTCTTGTATTCTTCCCACAGCGACCTGTTCGCCAAAGATGCTTTGCTCCAGGCGTAACGTTACACAGTTTGTGTCAGTTTCCAGAACCTCTCCCGGGAGGATATTTGCAGCACCGATAAACGAAGCCACAAAGCGATTGGCTGGATTGAGATACAATTGCTGCGGAGTACCAACCTGTTGCACCTCCCCATCGCGCAAAATCATGATGCGATCCGACATCATCATCGCTTCGTTCTGATCATGCGTCACATTGATAGCGGTCATCTTCAGGCGCTTAAAGAGCTGCACCAGTTCACCAGACATGCTTTCGCGCAGCGCAGCATCCAGGCTGGATAAAGGCTCATCCAGAAGAATAACACGCGGCTCGGTTGCCAGAGCTCTGGCAACCGCCACGCGCTGCTGCTGTCCACCTGAAAGTTGATTGGGATAACGTCTGCCAAAATCAGCGAGATTGACCAGTTCTAAGAGTTCGTCCACGCGTCGCGTAATTTTTGCCCGCGATAATCGTCGTAAGCGCAGACCAAAGGCGATATTCTGCGCCACCGTCATATGTGGCCAGAGTGCATAATCTTGAAAGACCATGCCCAGCTCGCGCTCTTCCACCGCCATCGCGCGTTTTCCATCATAGAGCATACGGCCACCTACCTCTATGGTGCCCGCATCAGGAGTCACAAGACCAGCAATCATGCGCAGAATCGTTGTTTTTCCGCACCCGGATGGACCGAGCAAAGACAGGATTTCGCCTTCCTCCATAGACAGATCGACATCAGAGACGACCTGCCGCGACCCGTAACTCTTCTTTAATTGCTTGATCTGTAGATACATGTATTCTTTCTTTCTGCGCATTGTGTGCAAGCATACGTTGTATACCCCAGGGAATAAAGCGTATCACCACGACCGCTACGATCACGAGCGCAATATTGAGCATCGCAAGCGCCATCCCCGGTCCAAGTTTGAAGTCGTTAAAAAGGGACACAATCATCACCGGCATCGTTGGCTGTCCCGGAGGATACAGCAGTTCAGAGGCGGCCAGTTCGAACATGGTATTCGTAAACACTAAGAGCCAGATAGAGCCCAGGCTGCTACGCAAGAGAGGACCAACAATCCGCAAGAGCATCTGAAACAGTCCCGCCCCCTGTACCTGAGCCGTCTCTAACATCGTACTGCTGACCTGCTCCAACGCGCCTATACCCAGACGTGTAGCATAGGGCAGGCTTCCCCCAATATAGGCGGCAAGTAAGATCCAGACCGTTCCGTAAAACTGCACACCATCCACCCCACCGATGCCGATCACATTCAAGTAAGGTGCATTCCAGGCGAAGATATAGCCGCAAGCGAGAATCAGGCCCGGCACCGCGATCGTCACCAGTGTGATCAGACTCAAAAGCCGCCGTCCCGGCAATTGTGTTCTGCGGATAATAAATGCAATTGGTAAACCAACGAGCATCGTAATGGTGGCATTTCCTAGCGAAAGCCAGAAGGTTCTCCCCAGCGAATCCAGGTTGTCCGAACCCTGCATCAAAACAGCCTGGTAGTTGTCAAGTGTCCAGTTACTTGCACTCAATCCCTGACCAAAGGCATGTAAAAGCGAGAGAACCAGGCATGCCCCCAGCGGCACAAGCAACGCAAGAGCAAAAATGACGAAGCAGAAGAGAACGGCAGGCCATTTCCAGAGGCCGAGCGAAAGCATACGCACCGGCCTGTTCTTTCCGCTGATCACCTGAAATGAACGCGTACGCAGAATGGCGGCTTGCAGACCCAGAGCCAGGACAATCGCCACAAAGAGAAAGAGGGAGAGGGCTGCGGCAAGCGAAAAGTCAACGGGTGAGGTATTGATAGCCGTATAGATCTGGTACGTAATCAGCGTCACATTCGCGTTCTGCGCTATCGTCGCCGCCGTGCCAAAGTCCGAGAGCGCTTCAGCGAAAGCGATGAGACCAGCGGAGAGAATTGCTGGCCATAATAAGGGGATATTGATGTGCCACCAGGCACGCCAGGTTTTTGCGCCACACACCTGCGCGGCATCTTCAAACTCCGAGCCCAGCCAGTGCAAAGCGGCCGTAACTGACAGATAGACATAAGGAAAAGTCTTCAGGCTCAAAATAAAAATGACGCCCACCGGAGAGAAAAACCAGTTGATGAATGCGTCGGAGAAGTGAAAGTACTGATCGGGGATGCCTCCACGAATACAAACGAGCGACCAGGCTTCGCCGACGAGAAAAGAGGGCGTAAAAAAGACAATCCATACCAGCGTATCGATGCTACGCCTGAAGGGCATATCGGTTCTACGCGCTAATAGAGCCAGACTGGTACCAATCAGACAGGCCAGAATGGCGGTAATTGCTCCTAACCAGAGAGAGTTAAAAAAAGCGAGATAGTTCGCAGGATTTTTCGTCAGATCACGCAGCGCATTCAATCCTGGTATCAGATTCGGATGGTCCGTATAGAGGTCAGGAAAAACACTTTGCAGGATAATTGCGGCCAGCGGGTAGACAACTAGCAGGAGTAAGAGCAGGATGGGCACACCAATAATGCCTATGCGGCTGCCCCAACGAGCCCATGCACGTCCTGATCTAAGAGCTGGCAAAAACGACAGTGGAACTGAAGCGTGTGCCTCAGTTCCGTTGCTGATTTGTGAAGTCGAATTTACTGAACGATGTTGTCGTGGAACCATTGTTTTAGTTCTGCCTCAACTCCCGCCCATTTGGGCACATCCAGGGTAATAAAGTTGATACCATCCGTCTGGCGCGTCACAAGCGGCGTAACGCCCTGGATGATATCAATAAAGTAGGTATCACCGTCCGTTGGATCATGATGCGTCATCACACTCTGCCCACCATTAGCAGACAACACCCAGTTTACAAATTGCTGGGCACAGACAGAATGCTTGCTATGAGCAGAGATCCCTATTTCACTGGGTAGTGCGGCGACGCCTGATGTTGGATAGATAATGCCCAGAGGCTGACCGGCCTTTTTGGCGGCATAGTAGGCGGAATCCTGCACGATGGCAAACTCGCGAGCGCCTGTTTCGACGCTATTTAAGGTTGGATCGTTGGTCTGGAAAATTTTGTCTCCATTGGTTTTCAGGTTCGAGAAAAATTGTTTTGCCTGAGCTTCTCCACCCATTGCCTGCGCCACACCAGCAATAAATGGATAGGCCGGACCAGAGAAGGCGGGGTCATTCTCAGCAAGCAGGTTTTTGTATGCTGGCTTTGTCAGGTCACTCCAATCTTTGGGCAGCCCCGCCGCAGGAATGTGCTTCGTGTTATAGATAATCGCACCGGCAGCAGTGACCCCCGTTGGATAGTAAGCATGGTCCGTTGGCACGACTTTCATACCCTCGGCAGTATAATTGCTCAGGCCAGTTGAGTCCCACTTTAAGAGATATCCCTGATCATCGAGCGTTTGCATCGTCACATTGCCATCAAACCAGATTACATCCCATTGTGGATTGTTTCGCTCCGCTGCGACCTTCGCAAGCAGGTTGCCCGTACTATCATCCACCAGCTTGACCTGAATACCGGTCTGCTGCTGATAGGCTTTGGCAATATCCGCATCGTAGCCCTGCGATGAATAGAGGGTCAAGCCAGTCGCTTTACAGGAGTTCGCGCTCGTCGTAGTAGTCGATGCGCCAGTCGCTGTTGTCGTGGCAGAAGTGCTACCGCAAGCCGTCAGGAAAATAGCCAGGCTGAGCATAGTAACCAGCAAAATACTGGCTGAACGTTTTCTTGACGTTTTCATAGTAAAGGGTGCAGCCATAGAAAATAAGTTCTCCCTTATCATAGGACATGGTGATCATTTTCTTGATTAAGAACCCGATAAAGGGCTTTAATGAAGAACCTATCTTCACAATACTGTGAGTTATTTAATAGCTGTTTATCGGCATGTTAAATAAAAGTAAATCCTGTTACAATGTGCGTATGTTACAAAATTACTTCTGTTACAAAAATATGGTACAATATCACCAGCGATAAAGAGAGGGAATCCGTCTTTTTGTTCCTGGCAAAACATCTGTATAGCATTTGCAGATATCGATGCACGATAGAAGAGGAGAGTTCACGCTATGGAATGGGCGGTCGCAACAGCGGCATTTCTGGCCTCTACGGTAGAATTTGTGGAGGCGTTTACCATCGTTCTGGTGGTAGGAGTAACCATTAACTGGCGTAGCGCGCTGACCGGAACGCTGGCCGCGGTAGCAGCGCTGGCAGTGATCGTGGCGATCTTTGGCACCGCGCTGGTGCAATACGTTCCTATCGACGTTTTGCGTATGGTCGTCGGTATTATTCTTATTCTTTTCGGCTTAAAATGGCTCAAGAAAGCTATTCTGCGTTACAGTGGCTGGAAGGCCCTGCACGATGAAGAGGCCATCTTTGAGGAAACAATGGCCGATCTGCGCGCACGCGGCGAGACCATTACGCCTCGTCTCCACCCCTTCGCGATCGCGTTATCCTTCAAGTCAGTCTTGCTCGAGGGCCTGGAGGTCGCCTTTATTGTGATCACATTTGGCAGCAATGCGGCCAGTGTCGGCAATACGAGAATTGCGGGCATTACGTCGGCAACCGCTGGTGCATTGGTTGCGGGACTGCTGGTGATCCTGGCTGGCATTCTGGTACGTTCACCGCTGAAAAGAGTGCCCGAGAACACCTTGAAGTTTATCGTCGGTATTATGCTCACATCCTTTGGCACGTTCTGGACGATCGAGGGCTTCAACGGCTCATGGCCACTCTCCGATGCCTTTATCCCTGTGCTAATTGTTATCTATTTGCTGGCCTCTTTCGCTTTTGTGAGCTGGCTGAAAACGCTAAAACGCAATCAGCAGAGCGCGGTGCGACCACAGGCGGCCCTTGCGACTGAAACTGATGAGGTGCATTCATGAAGGTAGTTCTGGCAATCTACAACTTTCTCGTCGGCGATATGATAATCCTGATCGGTGTGGTGATCACGCTGCTGGTGCTGGCGTTGATCTTTACGCTGCCATTCCTGGTCCCCGTTCAAGCTTTCGCGGGCTACCTGCTGATCATCGCCGTCCTTCTCGTGCTGGGCATGACCCTGAGCCGCGAGGTTCGTGGCCGCTGATATCTAGCAATCCAGAACTGGTCTCGGGGTGAGGGACCTCCACAAGAACGATGGAGGTCCTTTTTTAGCATAATGCATATGGACGCTTCCGCCTAACGACCCACCCCCGTGACGCTCCCACTATCCCCCGGCGTCCAACGCGTAATCACGACTTTGCTTTCGGTATAAAAGCGGACCACGTCACGTCCCTGTGGATGCAGATTGCCGAAGAAAGAACCACCTGCGCCACTGAACGGGAAATAGGCCATCGGCGCAGCCACGCCGACGTTGATGCCAATATTGCCCGTTGCCACACGATAGCGGAACTCGCGAGCCGCAAAGCCACTGCTGGTAAAGATCGAGGCTGCATTTCCATAGTTACTCGCATTGATCTGCTCAATGGCCTCATCCAGCGTCTTTACAGGCGAGATGCCAATCACCGGCCCGAAAATCTCTTCTTTATAGACGGACATCTGCGGTGTCACACCATCGAGTAACGTGGGACCGACAAAATAGCCATCAGGATAGTCAGGCACCTGCACGACCCGACCATCGAGAATCGCCTCGGCCCCCTCCTCTACGCCCTGGGTAATCGCGGCAAAAATGCGATCTCGAGCCGCCGCTGAGACCACCGGTCCCATATCCACGCCCGCCTGCAACCCATTGCCGAGCCGCAACTTTCCTGCCGCCTGCATAAGCTGCTCACGGATTTTCGCGTGCGCCTCCCCCACGGGCAAAATCAGCGAATTCGCCAGACAACGCTGCCCGGCCGCCCCGAAACAGGAGTTCATAATCGTGCCCAGATAGGTCGCGATATCGGCATCGGGCATCACCACAATCGCATTCTTCGCTCCACCCGAAGCCTGGACGCGCTTCCCACGTGCGGCTGCCTGTGCGTAGACATACGCGGCAGTCTTGCTCGAACCGACAAATGAGATCGCTTTTATGCCGGGATGATCGAGCAAACTATTCACAGCATCCTTGCCCCCGTTGACCAGATTGATGACGCCGGGAGGAAAGCCAGCCTCATGAATAAGCTCAAAGACGCGCTGCTGCACAATGGGGTCCTGCTCGGATGGCTTTAAGATGAAGGTATTGCCGGTAGCTACGGCATAGGGCCAGAACCAGAATGAGATCATAAAGGGAAAGTTGAAGGGCGTAATTGCCGCGCACGGTCCCAGTGGCTGATAGATCACCTCTTCATCGATGCCACGCGCCGCGCCATCTTCCAGAGAATATCCCATCATAAGCGAAGGAATGCCACAGGCCGTCTCGACATTTTCGATGCCGCGCTGAATCTCGCCACGTGCATCATCCAGCGTCTTTCCCATCTCGGTCGTAATCAGACTGGCAAGCTCCTCGCGATGGGCATCGAGCAATTGCCGAAGCTGAAATAGTGCACGCACACGCTCCTGAGGAGGCGTTGCTCGCCATGCAGGATAGGCGGCAGCAGCGGCCTGCACAGCGGCATCGACCTCCTCTTTGCCACTCAACGGTGCCAGCGCCAGAAGCGCATCGGTCGCCGGATTGCGTACCTCTTGAAAATTGGTCGTCTGCGCGGTCACCCATTCGCCGCCAACATAATTGCGTAAGATCTTGACCTGCGGTTGTGTCATGGAAGCTGTCATTGCTTTTTCTCTCTCCTGTCATAACTATCATGATAGTTTCCGATAGAATACCCCATCCTTGAAACACAACTAATCTAGCCCTGAAGAATTCGCGACCTGCTGCCGATCACTATAGGGGAAGCGTTCTTCTATTGCTCGCAGCTATCACACATATTCTCAAGGCACCATATCCAGAGTAGCATATGCTGAAGTTGGGGGGCACGCGGATCGGCATAAAGCCCACGATGGCCCGGGGGCACGCGGATCGGCATAAAGCCCACGATGGCCCGGGGGCACGCGGATCGGCATAAAGCGCGATCAATACGCATCAACCTAAGAATGGTTCAGATGCCATGATGCAGGTC
>Ga0310811_10008863_pt1 | contig 12952 bp, 13 predicted proteins | sample YCmetagenome_FD_207642 | JGI IMG/M metagenome (GOLD analysis project Ga0310811, IMG submission 207642) | Soil microbial communities from experimental microcosm in Duke University, North Carolina, United States - YC | ecosystem: Engineered > Artificial ecosystem > Soil microcosm > Unclassified ...
AAAGGCCTGGTCGTGATCGATGCGGAAGACCGAGGTATCGAGCGGCGAGTTGAAGAGCAGGCCACCGTTGGAAGGGGCGAAGTAGCGCGCGCGGGTATGGCCCATGGTGGTATACGCCTGCACGCCGTGTATAGGAGTGGTACTGAGGCGCAGGGAGACGCCGTCGATCTTGGATTTCTGCCAGGAGATGGGAAAGACGATGGGGCTGTTCAACAGGGTGCCAAAATCGAAGGCATTGTCGGTGAACTTCCAGAAATAGTCGGCATCCAACTGAAGGTAGCGGCTGAGCGATTGCTGCAGGCCCAGGTTGTACTGGTTGCGGCGGCCCGGTTCGATCGGGCGGGTTTCGAGTGCGCCGAAAACGTTGCTGGCGAGTCCGCCGGCGCCGGTGGAACTGGAGAGGATGAGGTTCTCGTTGTACGGGGTTTCCAGGGTACGCGAGTAGGCGGCGCGGAGCACGGTGCCCGTGCGCTTCAGCAGATAGGAGGCGCCGAGCCGCGGTTCGGCGGCAGTGGCCTGGCTCAGACCGTCGTACCGATCGAGCCGCAATCCGGGAATAAATGAAAGGTGCCCCAGTGTGATCGTGTCCTGTATGTAGAAGGCGTACTCGTTCACGTTGGTACGGCCGGTGAAATGGAAGGGCGCGCCGCCGGCAGTCAGGTCGTAGGGCGCCAATCCCGCTTGGTCGGCAGTGAAGCCGGGTTGGGTAATGCCAAGCGAGAATCGCTCATCCAGACGCGTCTGCATGAGCTGCATGCCGGCTTTGATGTTATGGATCTTGTGCACGTAGTTGTAGTCGGCGCGGATTCCATAGTTGGCAAGGCTGCGGTACTCGCCGACAGTGGCGGGGGTGTCGGCTAAGGGATCGCGGGACGGGTCGTAGTAGACCTGGTCGCGGCGCAGGAACGTGTTGACGGTCAGCAGCGCGCCGGCACCGAAGGTGTGCTGATAGCCGGGCGCAATATTGTAGGTGAGCACCTTCTGACGCTGATCCTGATTAGGCTGGTCGAGCGTATTGGGCACCTGAAACCAGTTACGCGCCGCCAGCAGGTTGAGGTGAAAAGCGTCTCCGGCAGCGGGTTGCCAATCGAAGCGGTCGAAGATGGTCTCGCTGTTTCCGACGTCGTGAAACGGACGGAATTCCGGGCTGTCGAGAAAGCGCCCGCTGCGCAGGGAGTTGGCAGAGAGGAAATTGCCGAACTTCTTGCCGCCAAGACCGAGGGTGGCTTCCTCGCCGATGGCGCCGAACGAGCCGTACTGTGCGGCGAAGCTGCCGAAAGGCTTCTGGCCGAGTCCCGAACGGGTGACGGCATTGACCACGAGACTGGTCTTATCGCCGAACTCGGCTCCGGGGGCGCCGGTGATGAGTTCCATGGACTGGATGGCGTTGAGGGGAATCTGGGTGGAGAACTGTTTGCTTTGCTGATCGGCGATGGGCTGGCCGTCGATGGAGAAGCTGGTCTGCGCGTGATCGCCGAGGGGGTGGAGGAATCCATTGGAATCGGCGACGACACCGGGGCTGGCCATGGTGATGGCGTCACTGAGCCCGTTGCCGGGGGCGGAGGTGGGCAGCTTCGAGTAGAGTTCGCGGTCGACGTCGTTGTGCGCGTAGGGGACGTTTTCTAGCATGGCCACGCCGCTGGCTTCCACCGTGACGGCTGCATGTTCGCCGGCCAATGCGAGGGTAACTTTGAGCGCCAGGAGGACGCTGGAACGTACCGCCACATCCTGGGCGTTCACCGCGAACCCTGTCGCGGAGATTGCCACCTGGTACTGGTTTGGCGGGATATTGAGGAAGTGGAATGCGCCGGACGGGTCGGTGACGGCGGCGCGCTTGTAGCCCGTCAGAGGGTTGTTGAGTTCGACCCGGGCGCCCGGAATCACAGCGCCGGCGGGATCGGTGACCAGACCATCGATTGTACCCGCGGCACCGGAAGATTGCGCAGCGGCGGAAAAGGCGAATACGAGATAGACAAGCCCCGCACGGGCGGGGATGGATTTCGAGAACACGGATGGCTCCTTGTTAATCCTTGACTGCGGTTAGAAATAAAGATCAGGCCTCGCGCCGGATGTTCGGAGCTGGGCCGCCACTAACGCGAGATGGACTAAGCAGGAGGCGCGCGGGAGGGAGAGGAGGCGAGGAGAACTTCACGGGGTACGGCGGGACCGCTGGCAGCGGGCATCCAGACTGCCGCGGAGACCGGTACGGCGACGGCCACGGCGACCGCGGGAAGAATCGGAATCGGACCGATGTGACACAGGCGGCAGCAGTGTTGAGAGCCGTGGTGAGTTTCCTGTTCCGAGGCGAGGGAATTGGTCTGCGCGCCTAGAGTGGCGCAGAGCAGCAAAAGGACAAGCAGGAGTTTCCCGCGGAAGTGTCCCTCGGATGACATTCTGAAACTCAGTATAGCGAAAAAAAAAGAGGGCCCCGCAGGGCCCTCTTGTTGAACTGTGGATTTGAGCGGGAACCTATACCCGATTCACGTTCTCGGCTTGCAGACCTTTCGGCCCCTGCTTGACCTCGAACTCCACCTCCGAGCCTTCATCCAGTGAACGATAGCCGTTCGACTGGATCGCCGAAAAGTGAACGAACACGTCGTCGCCGCTCGATCGCTGGATAAATCCATAGCCCTTGGCGGCATTAAACCACTTCACAATACCTTTTTCCTTCACGTACCAATCTCCTGAACATTGTTTGCCGTGCTCAGGCGCGCGCGCAAACAACCGTGATCGTCGGACCGGGTCCAACTGCGTAGGGTATTTTCTCAGATGGCAGTAGTATGGTCAAGCACCTTTCAGTACTAGGCTTAGTAGTGTGAACGAACCAGAACTCATTGCATCTTTGCGTCGGCGGGCAGCGCTTCCGAGCACGGCAGGCGTGGTATTGGGGATTGGCGACGACTGTGCAATTGTGCGGCCGCGCGGCGCTTCGGAAGACTGGCTCTACACCACGGATATGCTGATCGAGGGAACGCATTTCCGAAGGGAAACACACCGTGCGTCGGATGTGGGATGGAAGGCGCTGGCGCGCGGACTGAGTGATATCGCGGCGATGGGCGGCGAGCCGCGCTTTTGTCTGCTCTCGCTGGCGGTGACGAGCTGGGTGGACGCACGGTGGCTTCGAGGATTTTACGATGGGCTGCTGTCCCTTGCGGTGCGCGCGGGGACGGCGTTGGTTGGCGGGGACCTTGCGCACACGGACCGGGTGATGTGCGACATCGTGGTGGCGGGTACGGTTCCGCGAGGGACGGCTCTAAGGCGGGACGGGGCACGCGCCGGCGATGCGATCTACGTTTCGGGCACACTGGGCGGGTCGGCGCTAGGTCTCGAATCCGAAAGGGGCAAGGCATGGATCCGGCATAAGCGGCCGGAACCGCGGTTGGCGCTGGGCCGGTTTCTGCGTGCGCGAACGGGCGTCTCGGCGGCGATGGACCTGAGCGACGGGCTCTCGCTGGATTTGCACCGTCTGTGTGCAGCTTCGGGATTGCGCGCGGAGATTGCAGCCCCACCCTTGCATCGTGGAGCTACGCTCGAACAGGCGCTGCATGGAGGCGAGGACTACGAATTGCTATTTACGGCGCCGGCACGAGTACGGTTGCCCCACGAATTCGAAGGGCTGGCGCTGACACGAATTGGTACGATGCGTAAGGGAGCCGCGGGCGCCGTGTCGTTAGACGGCGAACCGCTCCCGCCGCTAGGGTACGACCACCTCCGCCGCCTATGAACCTGCCAAGTCCGCAGCCTGTCCTGGATCTTATCGAAGCGTTTCGCCGCTCGAAGACGATGTTCGCCGCGGTCTCCATGGGCGTCTTCGATGCGCTGCAAGAAGGGCCAGCCTCTGCCGCAGAACTGGCGGAGCGGTTGTCCGCGAACGCGGAGGCGATAGGACGGCTGCTGGACGGCTGTGCCGCGCTCGGACTGCTGCACAAGCGGGGAACGCTCTACGAGAACGATGCTGCGGCGGAGACCTATCTTTGCTCGGGCAGTGCGCACTCATTGCGCGGCTATGTGCGTTATTCGGACGCGGCGCTGTACGGCATGTGGGGACACCTGGAGGATGCGGTCCGCGAGGGCACGCACCGCTGGAAGCAGAGCTTCGGCCTGGAGGGTCCGATTTTCAGTGCGTTCTTCCGCACCGACGAAGCGATGCGGGATTTCCTGATGGGGATGCACGGATTCGGCATACTGACTTCACCGCTGGTGGTGGGAGCATTTGACCTGGGCCGCTTTCGGCGACTGGTGGACCTGGGCGGCGCCACAGGACATCTCGCGATTGCGGCATGCGAGCGCTACGGGGGACTGCACGCCGTGGTCTTCGATTTGGAACGGGCCACCGCGCTGGCGCGCGAGCAGGTGGCGAAATCGCCGGCACGCGAACGGATTGAAGTGGAGGCAGGAGACTTCTTCGACGATGAGTTGCCGGCGGCGGATTTGTATTACGTCGGGAGGATTCTGCATGACTGGGCGGAGGATCAGATTGAGCGATTGCTGCAGCGGATTTTCGAGCGACTGCCGGCGGGAGGCGCATTGTTGATCGGAGAGAAGCTGCTGGAAGAAGACGGTGTGGGGCCGTTAAGCGCAAATTTGCAATCGCTCAACATGTTGATTGTGACGGAGGGCCGGGAACGCAGCCTGGGCCAGTATACCGCGCTGCTACGGCGCGCCGGCTTCGGCACCGTGGAAGGGCGCCGGACGGGCGCGGCTTTGGACGCGATTCTGGCGGTAAAGGACGGTAAACTTTAAACTTGATTGTCACTCTCACCATTAATCCGACGATCGACCGGGTGATCAGCGTCGACCGCCTGGCATTCGAGGACCGCGCCTATATCAATTCGACGCGCGAATCGGCGGGCGGGCGAGGCATCAACGCATCGTGCGTGATCCATTCGTTTGGCGGGAAAACGCTGGCGCTATTGATCAGCGGAGGCAACGCCGGAAAGCGCCTGCAGGAACATATGGAGTGCGACGGAATGGCGTTTCAGGTAGTGCCGATCGAAAACGAGATCCGCACCAACCTGACCATCACGGACAAGCACGGGCTCACGGTGAATCTGAATGAGGCCGGACCCACGCTGTCGAAGGCGGAGGTGGCGCGCGTGGAGAAGGTGGTGGAAGGCACACTGGACCGCGCTACGTGGCTGATGGTTTGCGGCAGTATTCCGCCTGGCGTACCGCCGTCGTTTTACGGAAGGCTGATCGCGGCAGCGCGTAAGAAGAAGGTGAAGACGCTGCTGCATGCCGATGGGGAGGCGTTGCGCCAGGGAATCGAGGAACGGCCGACGGTGGTCACACCGAACCAGCAGGAGGCCGACCGCCTGCTGGGACGCACCCTGTTGACGCGCACGCATTACCTGGAGGCGGCGGAGCGGATCCGAACCATGGGGCCTGAATCGGTGGTGCTGTCTTTAGGCAGCCGTGGCGCGGTCGGCGCGTTTCGCGAAGGGATCTTCGAAGCGCTGCCGCCGAGGGTGGACGCGGTCTGTCCCATCGGCGCAGGAGATGCCCTTTCGGCGGCGTATGCGTGGGCGATGGGGCGCAAGAATAATGGCGTGGAAGCGCTGCGTTGGGGTGTGGCGGCGGGGACGGCGTCCGCGCGGTTGCCCGGTGTCACGTTCGCCAGCCTGGACCAGACGCAGGAGATGTACAAGCAGGTGGAACTGCGGCGGTCGGAATAGGGTGATACACTGCGTGTAGTAATGCTCCTTGACCTGAAGTTGGTGATCCGCCTGCAGGAAATCGATAATCGTCTTGCGGAACTCGCGCGCGAAATCGCTTCCCTGCCCAAACACATCGCTGAAATCGAGAAGAAATTAGGAGCGCACGAGCGCAAACTCGACGCAGACCGCGCGGCTCTGGCGGCCAATCAAAAAGAGCGGAAGAAGTGTGAGAGCGACATCCCGGTCCAGGAGCAGAAGATCTCCAAGCTGAAGGACCAGATGCTCACTGCCAAGACCAATGAGCAATACGGCGCCTTCCAACACGAGATCGAATTCTGCCAGAAGGAAATCCGACGCCTGGAAGACCGCATTCTGGAAATGATGGCGGAATCGGAGCCGCTGGAGAGAAATGTGAAGGCGGCCGAGGCAGCACTGAAGGAAGAGAAATCGCAAGTGGAGGCCGAGAAGGGGCTGGCTCGCGAGCGGACCGCGGTAGATGAGAAGGCGGCGAGCGAGTTACAGACTGAGAGGGCGAGTATCGCCAAAGAGGTTACGCCAGCAACCTACCAGCAGTATGAGCGTGTGCGCAAGGGCCGCAAGGGAATCGCCGTGGCTGAGGTGGTGGATGGGCGGTGCACGGTTTGCCACATGCTGCTGCGGCCGCAATACTTCCAGGATGTGAAGCGCACGGAATCGATTCTCTTCTGCGAAAGCTGCCAGCGCATTCTCTATTACAATCCGCCGCAATCGTTCGACGATCAGGCCGGCGTTCCCGATCGCGGCGGCACAGTCTCCGCATAAAGCGGAGGGCAGGGCTGCCTGCCCTACCCTCGTGTTATGTCCCGCCTAATTGCTGACAACCGCTCACTCACGGTCGCGGCTTCGAACTAGTTTTCGCCGAACCTGTATCCCACACTGACGCCATACTGCGGCACGAGATTGCTGCCGAACTGGAAAAAGTTGTGCACCCAGTGAAGGTCGAACTGCGGCTTCACGTAGATATTGGGAGTGACGAAGAAGCTCACACCGGCTCCGGCATGTAATTGGAAGTGATTGGAACTCTGCAGATAGCTGCTGGAGTTGGAGCAGCCGGTGAAGGCATTACAATCCTGCTGATTATAGTAGAACTTCATGTTGACGCCGCCCAGGCCGGCTTGTATTTCCGGCACGATTCGTTTGGAGGAAGGCGCCGGGTGATAGAGACCGTTGAAGTCATAAAACATGGGGCGATAGCTGAGACCGGCGTAATCGGACTTTCCCGGTTGAAAGGCGAACTCCCCGCCGAAACCGAAACGAGGCGTAACCATAATGCCGCCGCCCACATTCATGAAGGCCCCGTTCAGGCTGGGAGTAGGATACAAGGTTCCATCGCCGAAGGTATTGATGCTCTGGCCAGTCGATTTGGCGTAGGCGCCGGAAGCCCCGATATGGACGTCCAAACTGGTTTGCGCGTTAGCGCCGGTGATGCCCATGAGCGTGACGACGAGCATCGGCAAGTAGGGTTTGATCGATTTCAAGACACACCTCTCCTGTTAGGTTGAGAAACTGATTTTGCGCTGGGCAGCAGCGAGTTGCTTGCCCTTACACCACCCTGGACGCAGGTTGCAGGTTTGGGGTTACGGCTGAGAACTAGCTCTTTTGGCAACACGGGCAGTAGTGAGAACTGCGCTGTGTGATGATGATGCGGCGGATGGGAGTATGGCAGACCGTGCACGGTTCGCCGGTGCGCTGATAGACGCGATGGCTGACCTGGAAAAAGCCTTTGCGACCCTCCGCATCGACGTAATCGGAGATGGAAGATCCTCCCGCGGCAATGGCTTCGGTGAGCACGGCGATAATGGCATCGTAGAGCTTGCGGGCGCGGTCGCGCCGTATCCGCTGGGTGAGCGCTCGCGGGTGGATCCCGGCGCGGAAGAGGGCTTCATCGGCATAGATATTGCCGACGCCGCGAAGGAATGTCTGGTTGAGCAGCAGCGACTTGATCCGGGTCTTGTGCCGCCGGAGCCCGGCTGCGAATTCGTCGAATGGGATTTCAAACGGTTCGGGGCCGAGGCGGGCGACGCGGCTGGGGAAGTCTTCGCTGAACTCGATACAGCCGAACTGGCGGCTGTCATCGAAGAGGAGCGCGCCCCGTTCGAAGGTAAAAATCGCATGGGTGTGCTTGCCGGGAGCGCCGCCCAGAAGCAGGCGGCCGGTCATGCCGAGGTGGATGGTGAGATGCCCACCGCCCTCGATGGTGGCCACGATGAATTTGCCGTAGCGCTGCACAGCGACGATCCGGCGGCCCTGAAGGCGGGCGGACATGACATCGGGATCGCCGCCGCGGAGAATGCGGAGATTCCGAAACTCGGCGCTGAGAATGCGTTGGCCGGTGATGGGGGCAATCGAGCGAACTACGGTTTCGACTTCGGGAAGTTCGGGCACTTAGGGAACCTGTAAATAAATGTCGCCATCCTCCACTTTGACTTCAAAAGTGGGCACGCGTTTGGTGGGGTCGTAATCGTATTCGCCGGAGGCGCAATCGAATTCCCAGAGGTGGTATGGGCAGACCACGCGGCCCTCGTGGATCTGTCCCTGGCCGAGGGGTCCGCCGCGATGGATGCATATGCCGCTGAGGGCGCGGATGGCGCCGCCGGCATGGCACACGGCATACGGTTGGTCGCCCACCATCACTTCCAGGACAGACTCCGGGGGCAGCTGCGCCAGCGTGCCCACTTTGAGAAACGGCATCTCCATATTGTAAGTTGAAACCCGCGGACGAGTGCCGCGCGTCTGGACAGGTTAGAGGCATTCATGAAGCTGAAGCTGGCCAGTATATCCGTGGCCGCGGTGTTCCTTTCGGGATGTGCGCCGACGATGACGATCGGACGCATTAATGCCGATCCCTCGCGATTTCGAAACCAGACGGTGCGGGTCACCGGGACGGTGACCACGTCGATGGGACTACAGGGCAAGGGCGGCTACCAGATCGAAGACCCGACCGGAAGGATCCTGGTGATCTCCGGGAGAGGCGTGCCGTCGCGCGGGTCACTGGTGACGGTGACGGGGCACGTGGTTCCCGGCGCCGAAGTACTGGGCACGGCGGTGGGTGCGACAATCCGGGAGGAGAGCCACAAGGTGAAGTGAGGCGTCGAGATTACGTTGCCGCGGGGGCCGAGTCGGCGCGCTGGCTGGTGCGGCTACGGACGCAGCGGCCGATTCCGGAATAATCGAAGCCGGCGGCGATGGCGGTATCGGGCACGAAGAAGTTGCGGCCATCAATCAGGATCGGATTGGCCATGAGGCGGGCGAGTTCGGCCAGGTCGAGATCGTAAAACTCGCGCCACTCGGTGACGAGGACGAGGGCGTCGGAATCGCTGGCCAGTTCCCTGGCGCTATCGCAGTAGCGCATTTTGAGATCGGGGCGCTGCTCGCGGCAGGCGGCATTCGCAATGGGATCGAAGGCTTTGACGCGGGCTCCCATCTGAATGAGACGCTCGGCGATATGCAGGGCGGGCGCGTCGCGCAAATCGTCGGTATCGGGTTTGAACGCCAGTCCGAGCAAGCCGATGGTGCGGCCCTTCAGGATGTAGAGCTTCTCCTGCAGTTTCTGAATCACCATCTGACGCTGGGCGGCGTTGACATCGAGCGCGGCCTGAAGGAGCTTGCTGGAGTAGCCGTACTCGCGCGCAGTGTGGAGCAGTGACTGAATGTCTTTGCCGAAGCAACTTCCGCCCCAGCCGACGCCGGGATTGAGAAACTTGGCGCCGATGCGCGAATCGAGACCGATACCCGCCATCACTTCAGGCGCCTCCGCGCCGACGCGCTCGCAAATGTTGGCAATCTCATTGGCGAAGCCGATCTTCATGGCCAGGAACGCATTGGCGGCATACTTGATCATCTCTGCGCTGGTCAGCGAAGTGGCCAGCAGCGGTACGGAAATCATGGAAGACGGGCGCGGAATGCCAGGCGGTGGTGTGAAGACCTGGGCGACCAGCGGCTCATAGAGCTCGCGCATGACGGAGAGCGTGGCAGCATCGCCGCCCACGACGATGCGGTCGGGGTAGAGCGAGTCGGCGACGGCCGAGCCTTCGCGCAGGAACTCGGGATTGCTGGCCACACCGAAACGAATGCGCTCCTCGCGGCGCTCGCCGGTGAGTCCTTCGCGGACGAGGGCTTCGACGAGATTGCCAGACCCTACGGGCACGGTGGATTTGTTGACGACTACGCGAAACCGGGAGCCATCCATGGCTGCGCCGATACTTCTGGCGGCGGCCTCAAGATAGGAGAGGTTGGCTTCCCCGGAGGGCAGCGGGGGGGTGCCGACAGCAATGAAAATGACGTCGCTGCCGCGCACCGCCTCGGTAAGCCCGGTACTGAACTCCAGACCACCGCGAGCGGCCGCGAGGGCCAGCATCGGCTCCAGTTGCGGCTCATAGATTGGCGATTCACCACGCTGCAGGCGGGCGATCTTCGAGGCATCGGTATCTACGCATGTTACGTGGTGGCCCAGATAGGCGAGGCATGCACCGGTTACGGTGCCCACGTATCCAGTTCCGATTACAGTTACTTGCATGGCAGGCAAAGGGCCCTCAACCCCCGTGGAGTCGAGTATAACAAGCGCACCACGACGCTCGGGGCTAACTATGGTGGATCGGATACAATCAGGAGTACCACTACATGCAGACGATTCTCGTAATCGATGACGACGAAAGCCTGCGCGACACCATTGGGGTGATGTTGGAGCAGGAAGGCTTTCGGGCGGTGCAGGCCAACGACGGCCGCGAGGGCTTCGAGATGGCCCTCTCGGTGAAGCCCGACCTGATGCTGGTGGACCTGCGCCTGCCCCGGATGAGCGGTACGGAGATCTGCAAACAGCTCCGGGCTGCGCGCGTGACCACGCCGATCATCGTTTTGAGCGCCATGGGCGACGAAATCGACAAGGTGCTGCTGCTTGAAATCGGCGCCGACGATTATGTGGTGAAGCCGTTCGGCACACGGGAACTGATGGCACGGATTCGAGCGGTGCTCGTAAGGTGGTCCACTTCTCCGACGTAGAGGTGGACTTTGAACGCCGGGTGGTGCAGCGCAAGGGCGAAGATCTGAAACTGACTCCTGCGGAGTACAACCTGCTGACCTATTTCCTGCACAATCCAGACCGGCCTTTGACGCGCGACATGATACTGAACTCAGTATGGGGCTACGAGTTCTTTCCGAATACACGGACTGTGGATGCGCACGTCGTGAAGTTACGCCAGAAGCTGGAACCGGACAGCAACACGCCGCGTCATTTTCTAACTGTGCATGGCGTTGGGTACCGCTTCGTTCCGTGAGTGGCGCCGGCCGCTACCAGGTGAATTTACAGGTTTATCCCCTATGTGCAGGGCTCCGGGCTACCAGGAATGGGCGACAATAGCAGAATGTCTGCGGTCCTGATAGTGGAGGACTCCGAAAACAGCGCGGCAATGCTGGAGATGGCATTTCTGGGAATTCCCGGTGTGTCGGTGCTGATGGCGCCGTCGGCTGTGGAAGCGCTGAGAATACTGGACGGCTCGGGGGTGCGGGTGATGGTCACTGACCTGAATATGCCGCGAATGGACGGGTATGAGTTGATCCGCCGCGTGCGGGCGGACCAACGGCTCTCCGGTATGCCTATCATCGTAGTGAGCGCCGATACGGACCCGACGACTCCGCAGCGAATTGCGGCGTTAGGAGTGGAAGCGTTTTTTTCGAAGCCGTTTTCGCCGGCGCTGGTGCGCCGCAAACTGGAGCAACTTCTCAATGGCGGTACGCAGGGCAGTACGCAATAGTTTCCTTTGCCTGGCGCTGTGCCTGGCGCCAGTTCGATCGGGCGCGCAGACGGCACCGGACCTGGCAAAAATCCTGGAGCGGCTGGATCGGCTCGAACAGGAAAATCGCTCCCTCTCAGAACAGGTACGTGCGTTGCAGGCGCAACTGGGAACCTCCACAGAGCCGCCACCCACAGTGGACGAGCGGATCGAAATCCAACAGCAGCGCATCGAAGAGCAGGCTCAGACTAAGGTGGAGGCATCGCAGAAGTTTCCCATCCGCCTGGCGGGAATGGCGCTTTTTAATGCGTTCGTGAACTCGAAGCAGAGCGGGGGTGCGGACTACCCGGTAGTTGCCGCGCCCACAGGTCCTGGACACGACGGCGCCACCGTGCGACAGACCATCATCGGTCTGGAATTCGCCGGCCCGCGAACGATCTGGGGCGGTAAGGTCAATGGGTCCGTGTACATGGATTTCTTTGCCGGCGCGACGAATTCGGCGATGCGCATCCGTACGGCCTCTATCGACATCGCCTGGAAAAACCGCAGTATCAGCGCGGGGCTGGAGAAACCCATTTTCAATCCGCGCGAGCCGAGTTCGTTGGCGCAGGTAGGCATTTCTCCGCTGACGGGCGCGGGAAACCTCTGGCTCTGGCTGCCGCAGGTGAGATTCGAGCAGGATATCCGCTTGGGCGCATCGAGCGGAGTTCGCGCGCAGATAGGCGCGGTGCAGACGCGCGAAATCGGTCCATACGTGGGCACGGTGGTGCCGGAAGCCTCGCGTCCCGCGGCGGAAGGACGATTCAATTTCTATCACAACTTTGACGAAGAGCGGCGGATGGAGATTTCCGGTGGATTCCATGCGAGCACGACTCATGCAGCCGGCCATTCGATCCCTTCCAATCTGTTTGCAATGGACTGGTTTTTTAATCCGTGGAAGCCCGTGGAGTTCACTGGAGTATTCTATTCGGGCCAGAACGTGGCTCATCTGGGCAGCGGCACGCGGCAGGGGTTTGCCGTGTATACCAATTATGGAAGGACTTACGGAGCCGCGTTGGGCAGCCGCGGCGGATGGGGACAAGTAACGCTGCACGCGCTGCCACGGCTGGATTTTCATCTGTTCACGGGGCAGGTGGACGATGCCAACCACGATTTGGGCGTGGGCTCGATCGGTAAGAATCTGCTGTTTGGCGGCAACGCTTACTTCCATGTGGCGCCGAATGTTTTGGTGGGAGTAGAAGCATCACAGGTGCGGACTGTGTATCTTGGGCAGGGAGTGCGAATCAACAACCACTATGATCTGGCGCTGGCTTATTTGTTTTAGCGTGGGCCTTGGAGTGGCGTTGGGCGCACTCGTGACGGGCGAGGTGGAACTGACCAATTCCAAGAATCTCGCGGTACGCAGGCACAAAGACTACGCAGGCGTCGTCCTGTGGCTGGAGCCTGTGGACCATCCGGTGCCCGCCATGCCCCCCAAACACGTGGAGATGCTGCAAAAAGACAAGCTTTTCCAGCCGCACGTGGTGG
>Ga0310811_10008864_pt1 | contig 12951 bp, 12 predicted proteins | sample YCmetagenome_FD_207642 | JGI IMG/M metagenome (GOLD analysis project Ga0310811, IMG submission 207642) | Soil microbial communities from experimental microcosm in Duke University, North Carolina, United States - YC | ecosystem: Engineered > Artificial ecosystem > Soil microcosm > Unclassified ...
ATGCCTTTAAGGCTCTGTGCGCCAACTCCCCCTAACCAATATTACAACTTCAGAACCAACCTTGAGGGGAGAGACAATGCTTACAATCTGAGTGGTAAAAGAGTCCGTCGTACCAAAGAGCTTGATGGTTCGTACATAATCACCCATTGCGTGAAACTTGTAGGTGCTTAAATTAAACCTTTTCACTCTGGGTCCCCTAGATTCTGAAGAACCATCATTAGGTCCAGCACGCTGGGCAAACCTTCGTTGGCGAGCTGCCTTCTCTTTCGGCAATTCCACGGTCTCAAAGGCAGCACAGGTAAAGTCGCGAAATTTCCGCAACTGCTTAGAGAGAACCGTGAACGTATCCTCGAGGAAACCCAGACTTGACTCTGTATGAATTCGTAGCTTTGCGAGGGCGTGCCACTGAGCGAATCTGTATAAAAGAGATTGCACAATCATATCATGGCTATCGGGAAACAAGCCTTCAAATACAGGTATTGCACACTGGAAAAAGCCATCAGCAAGCCAAGCAGAAAACAGTCGAATCAAGCAAAAACAACCCTGTAGTATGTCCTCGAAGTCACGTGCTGCCAGTCTCTTCATCTTGGACGTGTTGTTTGCAAACATTCGAATCGCCCCGTTACCGAAAGTAGGAACCTGACGAAATCTATGACCGAACAGAGTTTATTATGTGGAGAGACTGTCCGAACTTTACCTACCTTGCATCTAGGGTTGCCACCAGTTGATTCCCCCCCGGAAGTGAATAAAGGATCCTGACGAGGTGAGTGAACAGCGCCTTCCAGGTGCCCAACTCACACTCGTGCATAAAATCTACAACAAGCATCCTAAACAGATCAAGGCCCAGCGCTCCCAACTTCTCGGCAAAAATGTTCTGCGAGTCGCTCGTTTAAGCCGGTACGAGAGAACAGCGAACGATTCACGCTTACTAGAACAGGCACCCACGAGCCCTCTCCCAGCATTTCCTCGACTTTCATACCATCTACAGTATTTCCCGACTTATAGATATATTCCCGCGCCCTGACAATATTAGTCGAGACGTAGACTCGAAGATTGTTTATACAATTCTTCATATCTTGAAGGAGACCTAGAGAAGGGAACATACTTTTCGGCGTGAGACAACGTGGACACGGGCATGAACCCATGTCTTTGATAGTAGCGATCAAAACCCTGAAACTTGTTGAGTACCTTGCCCATAATCACAGAAAGAACCCACTTTTCAGGATAATCGGCCGAGTATGTAAATATACGAGGAAATACTCTGCGCAACACACCGTCGGCACATTTGAGGACGATACCATGACGGTACGCATGAAGGAAGTCTTGATCGAGTAAAGTATCCCAGCATGCATGAAACAATTCACGCCGACAGTGGGTGTGAAGGGCAGCCATGCCACTTTTGGATATGCGAGGAAGGCTGCTCAGAACATCTTTGACTTTATCAGGAAGCTGAGACAGTGTTGATAGTGATTCTTCATATTACAGTAGTAGAACTCACCAATGGTAAGAAACCCACAAGGTGACATGCGCCGGACTTGGGTGCAGAACGAGCGTACTTTGTCAGATTTCCAAAGTACATGTAGAGGGGCCAGGCCTTCGCCGTTCTGAAGTTCGCAAGATGCGTGGCATCCGAAAAAAACATAAGGCCAGCAACCACCCGTTCCAATGTACATCCGGGCTCTCTTGGGAGCTTCTGCACCTGGTCTTGGGCATCCAGCCAAGAGTCAGAGGTATACAATTCGTCAAAAACTCGCTCTTCATGGCTATTCAACGGATCCTTCCACAGACGCTTGAAAGGTGAAAGGTGAAATGCACTCGCCTGTATGTCTGCGAAAGCTGACCGAATTACTTCGACAAGGGGACGAAAATGGAATCCAGGGACGGAAAAAGGTCTTGCATCGTCGTCCTTCGATTTCGTGGGAATCTTGATGGTGACACTGGCCTGTTTCCAGTCGTCCGGAAACTCAATCTTCCTCTTGCTGAGGTCATTGTCTAATTCCTGTAAACTCCTCCGCACTGAGAAGTTATTGAAGTGCTTTAAGTCGAAATCTTCTGCCAGTATCACTTCTTTAACGAGGCGGGTAATTTCAACCTCGGATTTTTTATTGCTGCCAGAATTCATCCAACACATGAGTCGATAGATTGTCATATTGGGAAATGGGTATGGAGGTGGGAGAATGTCTGGATCAGTCTCCAGTGGCGGAGCTATTGGATAAGTGTTTGAAAGCAGCGAGGACGGGACAAATTGATCCGGCTCAAAGGACGGGCGACGAGGGTATATTCGACAAAGTCCTAGAGAGTTGAAGGTTGTTTGAAGGGTATCTTGTAGCGTCAATAGAACTCTCCGGATCCTGGATTGAGGTGGGGCTGAATTTCGAGAACACTCAGAAGCATCAACCTTATCCAAGTTATTGGTGTCTTCGTCGGAAAGAAGAACATCCTCAAAATGTCTAGGTATTCGTCGAGTCAGACTCGGAGGGTGTAAAGAATCTTCTGATAAGCGAAGAGCGGAACAAGTTATCAGTCGACCAGTGGGGGGTGCTAACTCAAAGACATACCACAAACATTGCAATCAACTGCGTTGTCAAAACTATCATCAGTATCAGACTGGGGCAGCGGCTGTTCTGACGTAGGCCGTTGTTGGAAGTGCTCCGAGTCACTCGGCACTACGGGGCCGATAGACATGCCAGTCGCCCTGACCCGAGTCTGGAACCTGCTTGACGAAGGTCTGCACGGAACGATAGGTTTTAAGTGACCACTCCCAACATACTTGCCGATGGGCGAGATTTTCTAGAATTTCGGAATTGTTGTTAGTATCAAGAACATAAAACGCAGACTCAGAGACTCACCGAACCTGAACTACTAGCAGGCGTGGCTGAGCCTGATTTTGTGGCCAGTTGTCGTGTTAGGGTTCTAGCTGCATCCTTCGCCCTCTCCTGTCTTTTCTTGCTGCTGACGACGCTCGACCGTTGGTAGAATTTGCATGTTCCACGATGCCTAGTAAGTCCCCGACTGTCGGTTGCTCTTTCCCAAGAGCAGCCTGGAGCATTGCATGATACCATCAAATATAAGATGAATGATAAACTGAGAACAAGCCATAGAAACTTGTCGCGCATTCAACTTCAGCCACTGCGACAGTCCTCGTGAAAAGGTACTACTAGCCTTAGCACTGCATTATGATACTACTCTTACCGTCACATTGCTACTGCGGCCGAGTCAAATTTCAAGACACATAAAAGTGCCGAGGGCCCGGGTAGAGTTTATGGACACAGTAGTATTCACAACTGCCATGAGCTTGGCGAGTGCTTAGGGTAGTTGAGGCTTCCTGACTCACTTTTTTCAACCTCCTGAAGATGATGATGTTCAAGCTCGGTTGACATACTACACTTATCTATGGCATGATACGCACTCGATTTAAATTGCCACTTTCCCAACAGTCCTAAAATAAAAGATACATGCATTTTAGAGTCAATTGTCTAAAGGCTATACTTCTGGCATAGTACAAGAATTAAGACCTGCGACCGACTCGTGGAGATCGTCTGCCAGATGACGATGCATTTTTACAACGGTCAACAGAATCATCGTCACACAAAAAAGTATCAACGAACAACATCTACTCTATCGTGATTAGTATTACAACTTGAAAGGCCAGTATGTTAAAAATCGTCTCACCTCAATCATTGATGTCAAAGTCGGAGGAAGCTGAGTCATCTTCCAAGTGACTTGACTCAGCACGAGGTTCCTCTTTGGATTTGGAAAGACATGAAGCAGCACCCTCAATCTGATTAAGGGTGGAGTCAGCAACAGAAAACGACTGAAAATCATGACTGTATGCGCCAACACAGAAGTCCACATCAGCATCGAGCTCCTCCACACTACGTCCAACCAAGACCCTCCGGAGAATGGAAGCCTCCGCGGCGCTGACGGCATATTTGGCAAGTTCCTCTTCGATAAGCATTTCATGGAGTTGCTTGTCCTGGGCCCTCGCCTCAGCCGCCCAAGCCATTGCCAGAGTAGACAAACGCTTGTATTCGCAATCAGCTTCCTTCGCGATGAGAGCTTGACCGACGATACTCCTGGGCATGAGTTTCAGGCAACGCGCCAGGATGTCTTTGCCCTGATATTAAATGCTTCTCAATATTTGTAAAATGGCGCGCATTAGACTAACATACCTCTTGGATATCTGCTAGACTCATATCAGTCTCGCCAGATTCAAGACATCTTCGAGAAAACCGGAGTTCCAGTGCATTAGGCAGCAAACCATGGGGCTGCTCAAAAGGCCTAAACCTTTTCTGTGCACGCCCCGCAATGCTAGGCAAGCGGTCCATTATGGGAGGTATGCGCGGGAATGCAAAGAGTTCGTTTTCTGAATCAGGAGAGGTATCGTCGGATGATGGTGATCGTCGACGTTTGGAGCGTGCTTTGAGCCGGGAATGTTCTATTGTAGGATGGTTACCGCGTTTTTGAATCCTGTCATTGCCGTCACGGCAACCCTGTGGTAGCTCAGGTGGAGAGCTAGGTGGTGTCTGAACGAGCAATCGAGATTGAGGTTCGTCGCTGCTATCATAGTCATGACTAGACTTTCCAACAGAACTTGGAGGAGTAGTAAGATAGGCAGCATGTGGCACACTACGCATGATTGCTTGAGGTACCTTTGAAGTCGAATTTCAGCTGCCTAGCAGGTTCATAAACTAGTCAGCGGAGTTTGAAGAACAGTGAGAAGTACTAAGTCCATTTACTTATTAGTGAACTTTTGGCCCCAAATCATGGCATATCGAGTTGTTAGATCTGTATTAGGAATATCAGTTTGGAAGCTGTCTGGTTACATGAAGCCTGTGGGAATCCGACGTCGTGACCCTTCTGTTTCAAGCTTTGTGTACGCACCACATCTGGGACTGAGTCTCATCTAGGACAAGTTCGACCACTGACACGGTTCAGGTGGTGCACCACGACTCGACTCTCATATCAAATTTGAAGTGATCGATTAGATTCCTTTTGATCCATCGAGCCGAGGGTTGATAATGAAGTGGTGGCACAACTTGAAGTCGAGTCAAAGTCGTTATTGAGTTTGTGACTCCTCATCGTCACGGTAGTCGCGACGTCTAACGACGTTAACCTGACCATCCGCGATAGTGGAAAAACTGGCAAGCCTCGAAAGACGAGTTCCGGGTCATTGCAGTTGAGACAAGGCTCTGATGGATTCAAGATCATCATTGTCAAGTCCACAGAAAAAGTTGCTTACATGGCATGATACTAGGTTCAATACTATCCGAGTCGGTGACCATGTATGGATGATCATACTCGGACAGTCACTCTCCGCATAACTTCAGACCAGGAATTGGCCAATCTGTGTGAAGTCTGTACAGACTAGACTGGACTCCGCGTGCATGGGTGTTGTAGTTTCGGAGTCTATCGGGAGTTTCCAACCAGTGCACCCAAAGGTCACATATCTGCGCACCGTTTCAAAATATTCATATTCGCCACTCCAGTGATTATCCGAGTTATCCCGCCGTCTCCAAGTTTCTCTGCCTTCATGGTACCTCTCTCATTGTCCGCCGTCTCTGGACGGTCGAGAGACTGAATGTGATATATGGTCCTTCAGGCTTGAAGGGCAACAGCGGTGCACATATATGATATTTGAAATCGAGGCAGTCTCTTTTGTCCCACCGTGACTGCCGCCGCATCACAAAACCTTACTCTGCCGCATTCTGTCAGAAAATAATTGTCACATCGGACGACCTGTGGTCCTTCAAGTTGACGGTGATTTTCGTGCTTAACTCTTTTCTATTCTTTTCAATGACCGTCTGATGTTTGTTTGAGACTCTAGGAATCATTTACCAAGCTGACTCGGAAGTCTTTTAATAGATATCTGGTTATCATGATCATTTGCGGAACCGTGACAATGTACGTCACCGCTGAATGCTTGAACAGTCATTGATCATCGCTAACCGGGTTCCAAGTATATCGTACCAAGAAACTCCTCCGACATTTTGAAGGAAGAAACCCCTGTTCGTCTATTCACTACTATCGGGCCAGTTTGCGCTTCCTGGTCTGGCGGCCGCCTAGTGTCGACCTGAGAACTTGATGCCATCGTAGTGTAAACTCTATGATTGGTATTCCTGTCTGCGCCACCACCCTGAACACGCCCTCGTCCCTTGTGCCAGTCGTTCCCTCCGATAGTGATGTAGTGGTATTCGTATGTCCAGCAGTGTCGGGTGCTGATGATGCATGGAACACACCGGGAGGGTAAGAATCCGATGGGCCAAGGCACAACCAAAGGAGGATGCCGTACGGTAACAGATTCTAGCCTCAGATTCGAGCTAACAGCAGGGCCAGTGATCGCCCTTTCCGAATTCCAATCAATCGAGATTTTTGAATTAGCTGCAGAAGACTGGGGAGTTGTTACGTTCTTCTGTGTAACTTGAAGACAGCCTTGTACGTTTCATGTCTCAAATTTGTCGAACCTTGCTCTTTCTTTTCCTGTCCATAAAATTACCCCCCACATCATGGTCTATACCACTGGACATCGCATCTATTCAGCCTTCTGTCCTCATTCCCACCCCTGGCACGTCTCCAGTGGCTGATAGGCATTTCACCTCAACGAGGCTGAGAGTGAGCCACCTGAGGAGACACCATCTACTTCCTCAATATCTGTAGAGGCGCCACGGCATCAAAATCAACAGCAACAACCTCATCATCATCATCGTTTGAACCCCGCCTACAGTCTACCTCTGATCAAATCATCGCCTCTTAAATACCTCCGCATGGGTAAGTCTCCCAAACAGAAAAGCGAGACAAGGAACGCAACAAAGCAGACGGGAAAACCAAAGATGACTGGACACCATGGGCCTGATCAAGTGGAGTGCCATCCATGCAAAACCTATCTGGAAGGTCTGTCGTGCCACCACTGAGTGCTTGAGCACGCGTGACTGAGGTGTAAGCGACGTAAATCTGTCTCGGATGAAGTACTCATGAGTATGTAGATTGCCGTTGCCGAATTAAGGCTCCTGCACCCTTGAACGCTTCGAAAGCCTCAAAAATGTTGTCAAGTGGAACTATAGACGGCGCCCAGCAGACAATTTCGGAGGTCCGGCCAAGACCCACTGGGACTATCTTATAGACGAAATGGCATGATTTTTATGACTCTTATAGTGCGTCTGACTTACGTTCTAGTCAGAAATGGATGCGCGTTGATTTTCGGGAGGAGCGACGCTGGAAATATGCTCTCGTGTTCTAACAACAAGACACCGAGACTAGTAGCCCAGCTCGCACAAACCGCTGTCTCGCAAAACTGGAATTAGTGCGTGATGCAGGTTGATATTTCTCAGTAACGGAGAATGCCAACACCAATGGCATCGGCGGCCATTGTAGGGTTCGTATATCCGAGTCTCTTCAGCACTTGTTGCAAGCTCCAGCCGCCCATTCTCGTACTATCACTGCCATCAACGGACTACCTGCTGATGTCCACCTGTCACCTCCATATTGGTTGTGGACTACAACATAATCGCCTGGCGTAGCACCGCAAGCAACTCCTCCACATAACATAGGCATGCCATCCAACACTGCTTCTCCTCAACCACCCCCCGCGCGACCACAACTACCCAGCAGCCTCCTCAGGTGCCCGGAAATACCGTTCCACGGCAGGATCATTACTTCCCGGTGGTCATTTTACGCAGGAACAGATGGACCGGTCTCTCAGGCTTCGGCTGATGCAAGTGGGCTAACTTCGTCCGATGATAGGGTGAGCTCAGTGCAAAATTTCTCATAGCATCGGACTACTATGGCTCAGGCACAACAGAATAGCTAGTATCCCTTGCAGGCCTGATATCGATTTCCATATATTTTTACTGCGCATCGAGTACCTGTCGCGGCATTCTGTGCTTTACTTAATCTACGAGTACACTGTGACAGGACTGCAGTGCATGTCTGATAATTCACATTTGCCGTCTCTCAACCAGCTGGCTATGGAATAAGAATCATTCTAAGCAGTTAAATGAATACTTCGAACCGACTAGTCAGCCGCAGACTCAACGGTGAGTCACTGATCACATGATGATCTTGAACCTTATTGGCCGGAAAATCCCGAAAGACGCCAAACCTGCAACAGACCTGCACGCAGTCTGCGTTAAATCTGTGGTGCAGACCTCACAAAGACTGACCAATTTCTGGATGTCTCTACTCTCCGAAGACTAGTGTCGGAATCTATTCAACTTTTCATAAGGAAGGCTACTTGGGCTGCCAGCCACCGACTCGGAGTCCAAGTCAGTGAATCACTGCTGCCATCGTTCCGAGTCTGACAGCCTGCCAGTGCTGGTCCGCAGTACCGCACTATGGGTCCAAGTTGGGCTGAACTTCAAAGTGCGGATCATCCAGGTCAAGTTTGAGCATTCACTGATTTTGCAATAGCTTCAAGTAGATCCAAATGGTCGCTTGGATACTACTGCCGCACCGTGAGCGAATCGCGAGTAGTGCTACGACTCGGAAATGACCAAGCCATTATTATCTGGGACGTCGAGACCAAGCAGGAGATTTTCAATCTGCTGGTGAAGCATACAGGCCGGATGTGGTCGGTTTGCTTCCCCAACGGCAAGAGACTCGCATGATTTCAAGGTTGTCATGTGGGACGCAGAGACCGGTGCTGCCCTATCGGCACTGAATGGTCACAGTTGTGATATGTACAATGTCACATTCAGCATAGATGGACTAAAATTGGCATCTGGATCGTCGGACCGTACTAGCAGGGTATGGCGCACCGATATGCCGAACTCATTCTCCAAATCGCTCGCCAAGATGGTATTCGAAGTGTTTTGCGGTCGCCTGACGGCCAGCAACTTCAAGTCCCCGCATCAGATAAGGCAACCAGGGCCAATTTTGGAACTCATCGAACGGATACCAGTCATACTGACACCTTCTACTCGCATTTTATTGCCACTGCATCAACTGACAATACTGCACGACTGTACAACACAAAGTTGCACCAGCCGCAGTCAGGACAGTCACTCAAACCTATAACCGCACGGGTTTACTGTGTTGCAATTTCCCACGATAGAGCATGTGGAGAGGCTATCATTCAAAGGCGAAAGTTTGATTCCGGTCTATTAAGACCATACTCGAGCGAATAAAGCACAGGAAATAATAAGAGTGGTTGAAGAAGCACATCAGCTCCTTTCTCGAAGTGACACGCAGGTATGTGGCCCTTTCCCTTTATTTTTCCGCCTTGCCATTCATCCACAACGTGCTGCATGGTGACACACAGATTCGCTTGTCACAACGACAACAACGAGCCCACTGGCGATATCAATAGTACAAGTAATCGATCCCTGGCAGTAACGATGGACTTGACGTGAGTCGTTTGCCTTCGATGTGTCTACTTCTCACAACTTTATCTTATGCAGATCCTCGCCACGAACACGACGACCGTTAATTACGACTTGTACGCCAATTGCTCAATTGTATGGATGATCTTTTCATATTCGGTTTTTTAAACTCAACTTCAATACGGTTTTGTCCAGGCAATGGCACTTCCTTCATCGATGAAGGATCCACACCTCCAAATGGAGACCATCAAAGGAGCCGCGATCAAATACTTCCGTTGGGTCATGCCATCGCATAGGTGGGATAACAGCTCCAGGCCAGTCGCCTTCGAAAGCGAGATATACTAGTAGTTGATTGGAAAACATGGAAGGAAATACTCATCGATTGAACTTTGATTAGCAATTGAATTACTTCCAAACAACGGAACTTCTGAGTCTACCGTACGGTCGGGGTAAGTTACTAAGGTTTCGGTTGAAGAAGTTCTGATTCGAATTTCATGTGCGCAGGGCAAGCAGATCTTCCTAGTGGCCACGGGCCGTGTACTACTACCAAGAAGGTGCGTGACACAGAACCATTTGACATTGCCGTTCGTTTAACTAATCTTATCCACCAGTAACGTATAGTTGGTCCCTGACCTCCAAATCTAATCTCAAGAGGTGCGAACTGGCAAGACCAGTTGGCTACTGAACTATTTACTCGGCGCGGACTTCAACTTCGACTTTGACTCATTTCAACACCACTGTGACAGATAACCTAAGCTCTATGGCCTATGACACTAACCACACCCCTCAACAAATCTTTACGGATCATCATGACCGATATCAGAACGCCCCAGCTCATTTAACTGTCGGGTGGTTTAGTGATCCCCACCGTGGCACCTTACCAAGTAAGCCCAGGTGGTGACAACTTATGATACCAGTCCTCTCTGATCCAACAGTTCGTTTTAGATCCCAACCAAGTGTCCCAGGTGACAACCGATCCTCAGAATACTCATCGCCCGATCTACGTTGACTCAGTGCCCCATGTGAATCCTGACGATCAGTACACCAATCAGCGGCATGTGGCTGATCCCCAGGGTATAACGCATCCTCAAAGCACGTATGTTTCGACCTACGATGACTCAATACCCCATGCGAAACCCCACAATCAGTATATCAATCAGCCGCCATGCATTGACCCCAGTACTTCGCATTCTCAAACCATGCATCGCTCGATATACGTTGACTCTGGATTACATAATGCATTGAACTCCCAAGATGAGCACACTAATCAGCCGCCCTACATTGACCCTGGTACATCACATCCTCAAAACATGTATGACTCGGTGTATGTTGACTCGGGGGACCACATTAACCGTCACGAGCAGTACACAAATCAGTCGTATGACGTCGGTCTCCAGGGTCCACCACATTCTCAGAACACGCATCACTCGACGTACATCGACTCTGTTCCCCACGTGAACCCTGATGATCAGTATACTCATCAGCGGCATGATGCTGATCTCCAGGCCGCATCGCACCCTCGGAACATGCATGTTTTGACCTACGATGACTCGATTCCCCATGCAAAAACCCATGATCAGTACGTCAATCGGCTGACTTGCATTGGCTCTGATGATTCGCGTTCTCAGACAATGCATCATTCGGAATATGTTGACTCGGGATTCCGTGCGTCGAACTCCCAAGATCAGTACACAAATCAGTCGTGTGACATCGGTCTCCAGGGTCCACCACATTCTCAGAATACGCATCGTTCGACGTACATCGACTCTGTTCCCCACGTGAACCCTGATGATCAGTACACTAATCAGCGGCATGACGCTGATCCCCAGGGTATCTCGCATCCTCAGAGCACGTATGTTTCGACCTATGATGACTTGAGGCCCCACGCGAACCCCCACGATCAGTCCACCAATCATTCTAACTTCTCCGACGACCATCCTGGCCCTGAACAATTCATACTGGCTTCGCAGACAACTCACTACCTGCCTGCCCATAGATTAAATCACTACCACCGTGTCGGTGACGCCTATTATCACGCTCCTCGTCCCGAAATGTCTTATGAACGACCTGACCCGTTAGTTCAGTCATCCGACCGGATGCATAGTTTATTTGATGTGCACAACGCCGGTAACAGAGTCGAGGGGGAACCTCCAGTAAATCTAGAACCTGCGGTCGGACATCAACATGATTTCAACCGCTTACGCTACCACCGAACTTTGAGTCGGCACACTCCGTATACCGTGTCTAAGAGACGCAACGACTATCTCACCCTTCGCGATGTAGAGCACGGTGAGGGCTCGTCTCACAGCGCGGCACAAAGTGTGCTGCCTCTTGTGTTGGATTCCCAGCCTGTCACCGTACCACCCCCCGTGGCACCAACAACGCCATCCCCCACACCAGTTGTCCTGCCGCAGTCAGCGTTAAATTCATGCACCTCGGTTGTCTTCGGTGTCGCAGACCTACCAAAGGTCAAGGCTGCAGCACTATTCCGAATGAAGTGCACTATCTTCATCAATTCTTTCTTCCTGGACACGGCTACTGTCGGGAAGATGGCACGTCAGTGCATGGATGCCGAAGTATCACATGATGGTAAGCTCTTGGAACTCGTCGTTCAGAATTGTCACTGGTTAACTAGGAATGTAGACGACCTTGTCGCCTGGTCCAAGACGTCAGATGGTGAAGTAGAGGTGTCCAAACTCTGCAAAGCCTTGGGGACGATTAAGAAAAACATACAATTCCTCAGCCGTAGCGCGGTTCTTTGGGGATATGATCTGCACTACTTACTGATGGAAAAACCCAAGAAGGAGGTAAAAGAGTTCATCTCTAAGCTCATCAAAAATAACAGGTTCCTATATGGCGTCATCGATGCTAGTCATTGCCTTCCCCTGTCTTGTGCACGAATGCTCATGTTATTTTCTTCAGATTCAAGGCACGAAAGTGGAAATTGTCTTCGGGAATATCGCAATCCGATACTTTGCCCGACAGCTCTTCCTTCATGACAGGAAGTACATAAATTATATTGGGCAAGGCCGAGACATCCAGCATGTGTTGAACTTTATCGGCGTATTGTTCAATTGGGTGCTCAGTGAACTGTCGACCGGCGAGTTCAAGGACCGGGATTTTAAAATGAACGAGAAGACGCATGAATATTCCGAAGAGCTCAAAAAGCTATTCAACGCGATGCCAGTAGAGCACCGTAATGCTCTGGTGAGAAGCATCCTTACTCAAGGAGGTGAACAGTTCACATAAATGAATGATGCACTACTGATACGTTAACCCATAGGGGCAGTAATTTAAGGCCGTGACTGTATTGGAGTTCGTTTGTTTGTCGGCACCTCAGTACATTTCCCCCCCTCGTCTGGTTTTAGTGAGAGTTTCTTGCTTGTCAAGCAATATATTCGAGTAACGAGCAATCCAAGTACGTCATATGAGCAGAATTAATTAATCGGATGTATCACTGCATACTTAGTTGGTAGTCACCTTCAAAGTTACTATAGTAAATCACTAGTCACGGTACTATGCCATGCGGCTTGGCACAAACTCGGTGGTTTACTGAGTCAAGTCTTCGCCGATTCGATGCCGAACTTGATCCTCATCTAAATTTACTTTGGTGTTTACTTCATAGTACAAATGC
>Ga0310811_10008865_pt1 | contig 12950 bp, 6 predicted proteins | sample YCmetagenome_FD_207642 | JGI IMG/M metagenome (GOLD analysis project Ga0310811, IMG submission 207642) | Soil microbial communities from experimental microcosm in Duke University, North Carolina, United States - YC | ecosystem: Engineered > Artificial ecosystem > Soil microcosm > Unclassified ...
ATCGGCTGCGGCCGCCGGGGCCGGGCGATATCCGGATGCCGCCGGGGCAGGGCGTGTGCCAGAGTGTGCCGGTGAGTGAATACCTTGACGTTAACCGGGCTAACTGGGATGACCGGGTGCCGGCGCACGTGGCATCGGCGGACTATGCGGTGCGGCGGTTCGCTGACGATCCGGATTTCATCTCCGGGGTGGTGCGGTTTGACGTGCCGTTGCTCGGGGAGGTGCGCGGGCAGCGCGGGGTGCACCTGCAGTGCCATATCGGGACCGACACCGTGTCGCTTACCCGGCTCGGTGCGTCGATGACCGGGCTTGATTTCTCCGGGCCCGCGGTGGCGGCCGCGACCGAACTCGCCGCCGCGACGGGCGCCGACGCCACGTTCGTGCAGTCCGACGTTTACGCCGCCGCCGACGTCCTGCCCGCCGGCTCGTTCGACCTTGTCTACACCGGGATCGGGGCGCTGTGCTGGCTGCCGGACATCCGGCGGTGGGCGCAGGTCGTGGCGGCGCTGCTGCGGCCGGGCGGGCGGCTGTTCATCCGGGACGGGCACCCGATGCTGTACTCCATCGATGATCCTCGCGGCGACGGGCTGCTCTCGGTCGCGTTCCCGTACTTCGAGCAGGCCGAGCCCCAGGTCTGGGACCAGGGCGGCACCTACGTCGCGACCGACGCGGTGTTCACCCACAACGTCACCCATGAGTGGAGCCATGGCATCGGCGAGATCGTCACCGCCCTGCTCGACGCGGGGATGACCATCACCGGCCTGGTGGAGCACGACAGCGTCCCGTGGAACGCCCTGCCCGGCATGATGACGGAGTCCGGCGGCGAATGGCGGCTGACCGAGAAACCGGAACGGCTCGCCGCCAGCTTCACCATCCAGGCCGTCAAGAACGGGTAGCCCCTAAGCTCGCCAGGCGGCAGGACAGGTCCTTGGTACCGGGGAGGGTGAGCAGGTGGGTCGCTGGCGGGGTCGGGACGCCCTCGCGGAGCATCCAGTGGTCCATGTAGATGCCCGCCGGCATCCAGTAATCCTCCGTTTGCAGGTTCCGGCCAGCCACGACGCAGCCGTGGCCCTGCCCGGCGCGCCCGGGGTTCTGCGACGGCACCCAGGACGCTCCCCCGGCGTTGCGGCCGACGAGGGGCGCGAGGTCGACGATCTCGCCGCGTTCGACGTACTCCCACAGCCGCCCGTCGTCCAGGGGGCTCGCGGTGAACGGCGGCCACCGCATCGGCTCACTTCCCACCATCGCGAGCACGCGCACCTGCGGCCCGCCGGCCTGTGCTCCCGGGTTCCCGTGGTGCACCGACAGCAGGACGGTCACCTGCCGGTCGCTGACCCAGCCCAGCAGCGCGCCGTCCCTCGGCACCGGCATGCCCTCAGCGATCACCCGGTGGCTGATGACGGGCACTGGCGCGCCTAGCCCGATCTCCTGGCGCTCCCCCTCGTCCGGGCGCCACGGCCGCAGCGTGAAATGCTCGGCCGGACCCTGGGTGAGGATGTAAAAGCCGGATCCTTCGAACTCGCGGTGACGCAAGACGATCGAACGCTGCCAGCCGCCTGGATAAGACGGCGTCACCGCTAGCGGATAGGACCGGAACAGCCGCAGGGACGCGGCGAACGACGCGGCCCCGGGCAGGGCGTGAACGAACACTGGCTGCTCTCCTCGCGCTTCCCCTGGCCGCGCCCGCCGCATTCGACGAGGTCTGAGGTAGTAGCCGGTAATGACGTGCCGCGCGTGTTAACACACGGCCATATGCTGCTGCAAGTCGCGCCAGTAGACATCGGTCAACTGACGCATATCGATGCGGTGTCAGCACTCGGGTGTGGCAGCAGAGTGCCGCACCGGCCGCGCCGCGCCCAGCACCGCGCTGATCTGGGACTGTCTACGCCACATGCCGTCGATGCCCGCATAACGGGCCGCGTAACGGGCCGCGTAACGGGCCGCGTAACGGGCCGCGTAAGTCGACCGCGCGGGCCGCGGCCACGGCCCGCGCGGTCGCAGCGGCCGCTTCAGAAAAGCTTGGGTGAAGCGGACGCGCCACTCGGGTCGAAGACGGGCGTTGCTATGGCGGCCCTTGAAGCGTGCCGCGTCCGCTGGTACCTGCTGCGAGGTTCCGTGAATCATGGTGCCGTGCGGTGCGTGAGCAGACATCGGCCACATGACGGACATAAATACAGTTACCCAGTGCACAGGAGGCACACGAGGCAGCGGCGCGGCTAGCAGGTGTGGACAGCACCACCCGCCCAAGGAAGGCCGCCTCATTGCCCGCCGCCCGGTTATTGGAGGACATTGTCCGCTATGGCAACTGTGTGGCTGCTGCTGCGAGCGGACCTGCGGCAGCGGTGGCGGGCCTTGCTCGGGCTCGCGCTCATCCTCGGGCTGGTCGGCGGCGTCGTGATCACCGCGGCAGCCGGGGCCCGGCGCACCGAGACCGCCTACCCCCGGCTGCTCGGCTGGGCAAACGCCGCGCAGGTGGACCTCATCCCGCAGGGCACCGGGATGACCGCGACCGGCACCGCGAGCAGCGGCTTCTACGCTGACCTGCGGAAGCTACCGCAGGTCGCCGCCATGGACACCGGCGCGCTGTACGAGATGGTCGTGCCGGGCAGCGCCAGCCGCGCGCCCGGCGACAACCAGGGCATCCCCGTGCAGGCCTGGGCCAGCCCGGACGCCACCATGGGCGTCACCGCCGACCGGGTCAAGGTCTTGTCCGGTGCCCTGTTCAACCCGGCCGCGCCGGGCCAGGCGATGGTCGACCAGCGGCTCGCCGCCCTCGAGCACCTTAAGCCGGGCGGCACGCTGCGGCTGACCGGCGTCATCGACGGCGGCACCGGGGGCGCTCGCCAGCACCGGGAGCTGCCGCTGACGTTCACGGTCACGGCGGTCGTCGCGTTCGACACCGCGATCGTGCCCTCGGGCCAGTACGGCACCGAGCCCACCGTCTTGCTCAGCGCGCCGTTCACCCGTACCGCGCCGGCTCACCTCAGCTACGGCGACGAGGCGGCGGTCCGGCTCCGCCCTGACGCGAGCATGAAGGCGTTCCTCAAGGCAGCGAACACGCTCGCCGGCCGGTACGCGGGCACGGGCAGCCAGCCGGGAACCGGCGGGCAGCTGAACGTCGTCAGCCTCGCTGACCAGGTCGCCGCCACCAACCGGGCGATCCGGCCGCAGGCGATCGCGCTCGCCGCGTTCGCCGGGCTCGCCGGGCTGATCGCCTTCGCCGTGCTCGGCCAGCTACTGTCGCGGCAGCTCGCCATGGACGCCGTCGAGTACCCCGTGCTGCGTGCCGTCGGCGCGACCCGCCTGCCGCTGCTGGCGCTGTCCCTCGCCCGGCTCGCCGTCGTGACCGTGGGCGGCGCGGTCATCGCCGTGGCCATCGCCGTCGCGGCGTCGCCGCTGATGCCGATCGGCCCCGCGCGGCTCGCCGAGCCCGCCCCGGGCATGGAGGTGAACCTGGCGATGCTGGCGGCCGGGGCGGCGGTCATCGCCCTGGCCCCGCTCGCGGCCCTGGTGCCCGCGGCCTGGCGGTCGGCAGGCCAGGCAGGCGGGCCGCTCGGGGTCGCCGAGCCGGGACAGGCCCGCACCCCGGGCCGTGCTTCCCGGCTCGGCCTGGCCCTCGGGCTGGCCGGGTCGGTCTCCGGCAGCATCGGCGTCCGGATGGCGTTCCAACCGGGCCGCGGGCGGTCCGCCGTCCCGGTGCGCAGCGCCCTGGCGGGCAGCGCCATCGCCACGGCGGCCCTCGCCGCCGCGGCGGTGTTCGGCGCGAGCCTGATCACGCTCGTCTCCACGCCGCACGCCTACGGGCAGAACTGGGACCAGGTGGTCGACCTCGGCTTCGGCAACGTGCCCGGCACGATCGGCACCGAGATCGCCGCGAAGGTGCCCGTCGCCCAGTACGCGGCCGGGTCCTACGGCCAGCTCACCATCAACGGCCAGGGCGTGGCCGCGATCGGCCTCGACCCGCTGCGCGGCGCCGGGTACCTGACGCTGCTCGCGGGCCGGGCACCGCGCTCGCCCAGCGAAATCGCCCTCGGCGCGGCGACCATGCGCGCGCTGAACGCGCACCTCGGCGATTCCGTCCATGTGACGGTGCACCTGGTGACCGATGGCAGCACCGACACCAGCCACGTGATGCGGGTGGTCGGGGAAGTGGTGCTGCCCGCGTTCAGCCGGGGGACGTTCGCGCCGACGGGGCTGGGCACCGGAGCGGTCGTGACGGACGCGGTCGTCTCCGCGCCCGGTAACGCCGACACTGGCTGCACGGGCAAGCAGACCTGCTACAACTTCTTCCTCCTGCGCTACCGCCCTGGCGCGGACCGGACATCGGCGGGCCAGGCCATCATGTCCGCTCTCTTGGCGAGCGGCTGCCCCATCGCCTCGTGCGCCGCGTTCGGCGACCAGCGGCCGGACGGGATCAAGAGCTACGCGTCGATCAGGGACACGCCGTTCGTCCTCGGCGCGCTGCTCGCCGTGCTCGCCGTCGGCACCTTCGCGCACGTGCTGCTCACCGGAGTGCGCCGGCGGGGCCGGGACCTCGCCATGCTCAAGACGCTCGGCTTCACCCGTGCCCAGGTGCTGCGGGTCGTCGCCTGGCAGGCGACGGCGTTCGCGGCCGTCGCGCTGCTGATCGGCGTGCCACTCGGGGTCGTCGCGGGCAACTGGGCCTGGTCGGCGTTCGCCAGCTCGGTCGGCGTCGCTGCGCGGTCCACGGTCCCGCTGTGGCTGATCCTGCTCGCCATCCCGGTGACCTTGCTGCTCGCCAACGTGATCGCGGCGTTCCCCGGTGTGGCCGCCGCCCGGCTCCGCCCCGCCGCCGCCTTGCACACCGAGTGAGCGGTTCCTGCTGATCCAGCTGGCATGATCGCGACGGATTTACCCCGAATAAGCGGCGAATCCTTCGTGATCATCGCGCGGTTGGGGCCGCGGCGCGAAGCCGGGTGGCCCCGGTGTTTCTGGGTGCCATGGAGCGGGCGCGAGGGTGATGCGCCCGGTGCCAGCCAGCGGGCGCAGCTGGTCATGAGGCGGGTGGAGTGGCCCGTGCGGGGTCTGTCCGCGGCCAAGGCAGCGGGACGGCGTGACGCGGAGCAACAAGCCGTTCGGGAGAAAAACAAGAGTTATCCCGAACGAACCGATGCGTCGCGCCCCACCCTAACGAGGCCGCTCCCGCGTTGGCCGGCGGAACTCCCGGCATTGGCCGGGAGAGAAAAGCCGGCGGGGTCGCGGTGGTCAGGGGCGGGGCTCAAGGAGCGGGACGGAGCCGCTGATCCGGGTGCCCTGGCCTGGGGTGGAGTCCCAGCGGACGGTGCCGCCGATCGCGCCGAGGCGGTCGGCCATGTTCATGTAGCCGTGGCCGCCGCGGGCGCTGGCGGCGTCGAAGCCGGGGCCGTCGTCGCGCACGCTGAACAGCAGCCCGCCGGACTCCTCCCACAGCCGGACCTCGACCCGCGCGCCGCTGGCGTGCTTGGCCGCGTTCTGCAGCGCCTCCAGGCAGCAGAAGTACACGGCGGACTCGATCTCCAGGCCGTAGCGGCCGAGGCCGGCGGCGGAGACGGTGACCGGCAGGGGCGAGCGCCGGCCGGCGGCACGCAGCGCCTCGCCGAGCCCGCTATCGGCGAGCAGCGGCGGGTAGATGCCGTGGGCGAGGTCGCGCAGTTCCTGGATGGTGACCCTGACCTCGTCGGCGAGCTGGTCGATCATCAGCGCCGCCGTCTCTGGGTCGTCGGTGACGAGGTCGCGGGTGAGCCTGAGGTTCACGGCGAGGGCGACCAGGTGCTGCTGCGCGCCGTCGTGCAGGTCGCGCTCGACCCGGCGGCGTTCGGCGTCGGCGCTCGCCACGATCCGGGCCCGGGAGCGGCGCAGCTCATCGGCTTGCTTACGCAGCTCGTCGAGTGTGGTCGCGAGGGCGGTGTCCAGCCGGGCGTTGTGCAGCGCGAGGCCGACCTGGCGGGCGAGTTCGGTGAGGACGCGGTCGTCCTCGGCGGAGAACGGGTCGCCGGCGGCCGGGCGGCGCACCACGATCAGCCCGAGGAGGTCCCCGGCGTGGCTCACCGGCGCGACGCGCAACGGCCCGGTGGCGGCGTCGGTGATCAGGGCGGGCAGCCAGACCGACGCCCACGCGGGCCCGGACACGCCGGCCCGGGCGATCACCGGGCGTTCCCTGTCGCCGATCAGCAGCGACCGCGCGCCGGTGTCCGGCACGGCGGCGATCCGCTCGAGGACGTCCCCGAGGCCGGTGTAGACCTCCGCGGACGCGAGCGCCATCGTCTTGCGCAGCGACTCGGCGAGCTGGAGCAGCAGTTCGTCCAGCGCGATCGCGCGCGTCATGCGGGCGCCGAAGGTCCGCAGCACCTCGTCCGGGGCCTGCCGGGCCCCGAAGACCTGCCGGTTGGCCCAGTCGGTGAGCCGTTCCCGCGCCGGGGCGAAGCAAACCGCGGCGACGGCCGCCGCGACCATGGACAGGCCGAGCAGCCGCCGGTCGGCGGAGCCAGACGGCGGCCGGCCGAGCCCGAGGATGACCACCAGGTAGATGACCGACACAGTGGCGACGAACCCGGCGACGGCGAGCACCTGGACGAGCAGCCGCCCGCCGTACGAACCGAGCCGGGGCACGTCCCCGGCGGTGATGCCCAGCGGGAAGAAGACCAGGAGGGCCTCAGCGACCGGCGCCGCTGGCGCAGGCCAGCTGACGAGCAGGTTGAGCACCGAGGCGACGAGCGCCAGGCCGCAGCCGGCAACCGCGCCGATCGCCGCCCACTGCATGCGCTCCCGGTCCCGCGCCGCCGCGCGCTCGTAGCGGTTCCGCGCGGCGGGGAACGCGATCAGCAGGGCCAGGGCCCAGATGAGGACGGCGAGCCAGGCGGCGATCTCCTGCCCGGCGGCCGCGAGGGCGCCGCCGACGACGAGCGCGGTCCCGTAGGCGGCCAGGGCGCACGCGCGCCGTCCGCGGGAGCGCAGCCGCCCGTCTGGCAGCGACAGCAGGAGGTGAACGGAGACGGCGACCATGAGGGCCGCCGCGACCATGCCCACGGCGACGGCCAGGCGGTGCGGCCCGTGCGCGGCTTCGGCGGTGAACCTTGTGTTGAGCCGGTCCGCGCCGAAAGCCACCGCGCCGAGCACCGCCCCCGCGGCCTGCTGCCATTGCGGCGTGCGCTCCGGCGCCCACGAGGTCGCCGCGCCGCAGACCGCCCACGCGACGATCAGCGCGGCGGTCACCCAGGCGGTCGCGGTGATCCCCGGGGGGACATGGACCAGCAGGCCGCCAACCGTCAGCCCGAGCGCGGCGACGGGCAGCACCACCCCCGCGAGGAGACGACGGAGCGGCCCGGCGGTCCGCCGCGAGGCGGCGTCCCCGGCGTCCCCGTCCACCCCACGGGGACGCCGGGAGGATGACGACCGTTCTTTCCTGGAATAACGGCCGGTGCGTTCCATCGCCCGGTCATCCGCTGCCCGGCGGGCGCCAGCCGGGCGGCTGACGGCCTCGCGGCCCGCGGTTCCGTCGGCGTCGGCGCGCGTTGCCGCATTCGCCGCGAGCAGGGCGGCGACGGGATCCGGGCGTTCGCCCGCGTCGCCTGACCCGCTCATCGCGCCGACGCTGGCACGGGCGACGCGACGTCAGAGGAGACGATCCGGCCGTCGCGCATCCGCACGATCCGCCCGGCGGCGTCGGCCACCGCGGAGTCGTGGGTGACAAGGATGATCGTCTGCCCGCTCGCGTGCAAGCGGCGCAGCAGTTCGATGATTTCCGCGCCGCCGGCCGAGTCGAGCGCACCGGTCGGCTCGTCGGCGAGCAGCAGCGTGGGCGAGTTGGCCAGGGCCCGGGCGATGGCCAGCCGCTGCCGCTGGCCGCCGGACAGCACACCGGGGACGGCGCTGCCCTTGTCCCCGATGCCAAGCAGGTCAAGCAGGTCCCTGGCGCGGGTCTCGGCCATCTTGCGGCGCCGCCCGGCGATGACCGACGGGAGGACCACGTTCTCCAGCACGGTCATGCCCTCAAGCAAGTTGAAGAACTGGAACACGATGCCCATGTGCTTGCGCCGCATGCGGGCCAGGTCATCCTCGGTGCGGCCGGTCACCGGTTCGCCGGCCACGCTGATCTCGCCCTCGTCGGGGACGTCGAGCCCGGCCACGAGGTTGAGCAACGTCGACTTGCCGCACCCGGACGGACCCATGACCGCGATGAACTCGCCGGGAGCGACGGTCAGGTCAACGCCGCGCAGCGCCCGCACGGGGGCGTTCTCCGCCTCGAAGGTCTTGCGGAGGCCGGTGACGGTTAGTGCCGACCGTTGCGGCGCAGTGCTTTCCATAGCTTCCATGTCCGGGTTCCCTGGGTCTGGTTCAGTGGTGCGGCATTGTCGAGAAGTATGAACTGATTTGGCTGCTCAGTCACGGTGGGGTGGGTCACCGGGTCTTGTGCCTCCGGCTCTGGTGCTGTTTCCGGGTCTGGCGGCCTCGGGTCTGGTGCTCCCGGATCCGGGGCGAGGGCGTCCCGCGGTGGCGGGGCTGGCGGCTGGATCGCCGGGTCCTCTCTCGCCTCGGCTGGTCCCGCCTCGGCTGGCTCGCAGTGGTCAAGCGGCGTGCCCGGCGGTCCCACCTTGTACGGCGAGACCGGGGTCTCGCGGCCTTTGACCAGCTGCGCGGGGAGCGCCACGAGAGGCACCGGTACCGATAGGACGCCCCGGGTGGCTGCGGAGATTACCGTTTCCCCGGCCGCGGCGAATCCTTGCAGCCGTTGCGCCAAGTTCACCGTGTCTCCGACCAGCGTATATTCGAGGCGCTCAGCCGAGCCGAGCAGCGCAGCGGCGGCCTCTCCGGTCGACAGGCCGATGCCGAGGCCGAACTCAGGCAGCCCGGCGGCGCGCCACTCGGCGTTGATCTCCGCCTGCAGCGCGTGCATGCCCGCTGCCGCGGTGACCGCCCGGTCGGCATGGTCCGGCTGCGGGAACGGGGCGCCGAACACCGCCATCACCGCGTCCCCGACGAACTGCATGACCGTGCCGTCCTGGCCGAGGATCGCCTTGTTCATCGCGGCCCGGTGCCGGTTCAGCTGCCCGGCCAGGGCGGACGGGTCCGCCTTCTCCGCGATCGTCGTGTACGACCTGATGTCGCTCATCAGCACGGTGACGATAACCCGCTCGGTCTCGCCGATGCGCAGGTCGGACCCGCGCAGCTTGTCGGCGAGCCCGGACGGCAGCAGCCGGGACAGGGTCTCGCCCTGCTCCTTGCCGTCGACGATCGCCTGGTGCAGCTGGCGCAGCCGCGACAGCGCCGCCTGGTCGCCGGCCGACACCCCCGTGGCGAGCTTCACGAAGACGGCCTCCACCTCGGCGTTCACCGCCGAGGGAGGCACGCCCTGCAGCGCGGCGATCGCCTTGACCGTGCGGCCCTCCGCGATGAGCGCGAGCAGTTCCTCCTCGCTGCCGCTGAGCCCGCCTGGTGAGACGACCGGCCGCAGCAGTGCCGCCACGATCGTCGGGTCGAGCGCGGTGCCGCCGGTGGCGACCGCCCTGATCGCGTCGGCGAGCTGGGTGCCCTCGGCGACCCGGTCCTTGAGCAGGTAGCCGTACCCGGCCGACCCGGATGACACGAGCGACACGGCGTACTCCGGGTCGTCGTACTGCGAGAGGATCACGACGCCCGTCCCGGGGTGGCGCGATCGCACCTCCCTGGCCGCGTCGATCCCTTCCCGCCGGAATGACGGCGGCATCCGCACGTCGGTAACAAGAACCTGCGGCTCGGCCTTGGCACAGCCGTCGATCACGCCGTCGTAGTCCGCCGCGACGCCAACCACGCGCAGGTCAGCGTTGCGCTCGATGAGCGCGCGCACTCCCTCGCGGACGATCAGGTTGTCATCGGCGAGGAAGACGTCGATTGCACTGCCGGTCTCCACGCCCAATTTCTCCCATAGACGGCGATCCGCGCGCCAGGATGGGACCCGCCCTCGTCACGGTGGTGGTAGCACACCGGGTGCCCCGTCGCTATCCCCCTGTTGCCGCAGGGTGCAGAGAGGCTACATTCTGCCGCATGCTGGGACCTTCGCGACGCGCCGTGCTGGCCGTCGTCACGCATAAGCTGCGCGCCGGGTGGCGCGACTGGGCGGCGCTCGCCTTGCTTATCGCGCTGGCCGGCGGCGCGGTGCTCACCGCCGCGGCGGGCGCGATCCGCACTGACACGGCCTATCCGCGGTTCCTCTCCGTCTCGCGTGTCGCGAGTGCGCTCGTCGCCCCGGCCGGGCCCGGTGTCGGCGGCTACGACGCCGCGGTCGGCAAGCTCCCCGGCGTCGCGGCGGCGGCCCCGGTCGTCGGCATCAGCGCGGTGCCAGTCAATGCCGACGGCAAGCCCGACAACGCCGCCAACACGTTCGCCGCGCTCGACGACCGGTTCGGCCGCACGCTCGAGGTCCCGAAGCTGCTCGTCGGCCGCCTCCCGGCCGCTAACGCGCCGCAGGAGGTCGCCGTCTCCCAGATCGGCGCGCAGCAACTGCACCTGCGGGTCGGATCCACGCTGCGGATGACCGCAATGGATCAGTCCACTCCGCCGCACACCCGCGGGCTCACCGAACGGGTGGTGGGGGTCTTCGTAACCGAAGGCTCGGTCGTGCCGGTGAACGACCAAGACCAGGCACCGCAGATCATGGCGTCCCGCGCGCTCTACCGCCAGCTCGGCCCCGCCTACGAGGCGTTCGACGGCGTCTACGTAAAGCTCAAGCCAGGTGCTTCGCTGTCCAAGCTCAGCACGAGCGCACAGGAACTCACCAAGTGGTACCAGTCGACCAACGGGCAGGTGTTCGTCGCCGACCAGTCGATGCAGGAGGCGACCGTCGAGCGGGCGATCCGCCCGCAGGCGATCGCCCTCGCCCTGTTCGCCCTGGCTCTCGCGCTTACCGCGCTGCTCATCGTCGGACAGGTCGTCTCGCGGACGCTCGTCGGTGCCGCCGCCGACAACGCCGCGCTCGCCGCCCTCGGCATGACCCGCCGCCAGCTGCTCGCCGCCAGCGTCCTCGAGGTCGCCGCCGCCACCACGGTCGGCGGCCTGCTCGCCGTCGTCGTCGCCATCGCGGCCTCCCCGCTGACGCCGATCGGCCCCGCCCGCCTCGCCGAGCCCAGCCCGGGCGTGAGCGTCAACGGCCCCGTCCTGGCCCTCGGGTTCGCCGGCATCCTCGTGCTGCTGCTCGGGCGGGTCGGGGTGACCGCGTGGCGGCAGGCGTCCGTGCGCCCCGCGGCGGCGACAACGCAGGCGACGCACACAGGGCTGCCCGCCACGGCGGACGCGCGCCGCCGGTCACGGCTCGCCGAACGCCTCGCCGCAGCGGGTCTGCCCCTGCCCGCCGTCACCGGCGTGCGGCTCGCGCTCGACCCCGGACGCGGCAGAGCCAGCGTCCCGGTGCGCAGCGCCCTGCTCGGCCTCGCGGTCGCGGTTGCCGCGGTCGCGGGCGCGGTCACGTTCGGCGCGAACCTGCTGCGCCTGGTCGACACCCCGCGGCTGTACGGGCAGTCGTGGGACATCGCGTTCGACGGCCAGTTCGGCACGCTTCCCCCGCAGGAGTTCAACAAGATCACCGGGCACGTACCGGGGCTCGCCGCCGTGACCTTCGGCGTGCACGGCACGGTGTCGGTGACGGGCCAGGGTGGCGTCACCGCCGCCGCCGTCCCGGCGATCGGCCTAGCCGCTGGCACCGGGCCCGTGCTGTCGGCCACCGTGCTCGACGGCCGCGCGCCGCACACTGACGGGGAGATCGTGCTCGGCACCTCGGTGCTGCGCCGACTGGGCCTGCGGGTCGGCCAGCGCGTGACCGTTGGCACACCGTCGGGCCCGCACACCATGCTGATCACAGGCAGCGCCGTCTTCCCGTACTTCGGGCAGGGCAGCTTCACGCCCACCGACGTCGGTGAGGGCGCGGAGACCACCGCGCACGTCCTCGCGCCGCTGGCTACCGCCTCCCAGGCCGGCGCGTCCGGCTTCAACTTCGCGCTGATGTCCTTCACGCCGGGCCCGCCCGCGCAGAAGCAGGCGGGCATCGCGCTGCTGCAGCAGCGCTGGGCGTCGTTCTGCGCACAGGTCGAGCAGTCCACCTGCCTGGTCACCGACCAGCGGCCCAACACGGTGAACAACTACGCGGCCATCGACGCGACGCCTGCCGTCCTCGCAGCGGTACTCGCCGTGCTCGGCCTGGGGGTGCTCGCCCAGTTCACGGTCTCTTCCGCCCGCCGGGGGCGACATGACTTCGCCGTCCTCAAGGTCCTCGGCATGGCCCGCCGTGACCTGCGCACCGTTGCCTTCTGCCAGGCTGCCACCATCACTGTCGCGGCCCTGGTGGTCGGCATCCCCCTGGGGGTCGCGGGCGGCCGCTGGGCCTGGCAGCTTTTCGCGGGCCAGGCGGGACTGCCGCCGGACGCCGTCACGCCGCTGCCGGTCCTGTGGATGATCCCGGCGGCCCTGGCCCTCGCCGTCGCGGTCGCAGCCCCCACCGCCCGCACGATTGCCCGCCTCCCGGCTACGGCGACCCTGCGCACGGAGTGAGGGCGGGGCGGGACGAGGCGGGGGCAGCAGCGCCATGGCCGGCTCCCGGCGTTCCGCGGGCTTCGGCGAAGTCGAGATCATGTCAGGTGCCTAACTCGCGGGCCTCCGCTCTCGGCAGGTGCCACCGCGGCAGGCGGGCGGGCGTACCCCTTCCTCCCCAGCGACGCATCGGCCTGCCCCGGCGGCCACCGGGCCGGGCGCGTCCCTGTCCGGCCCCGTTGCCCCGCGGTGACAATTCCCTGCTTAGCGTCCTCCCCCGCTCGGCCGGACCTGCGCAGCAGGAGAAACTCGCAGCCAGCAGGTGATGCGGCCGGAGGCCGGCCGACTCTTCGTAACGCCGAACTTACATGCCGAGACGAGCAAGGTATTCCTGGCGTAACCATCCGGAAATGAATGCCCTGCAGGCTTTAGCCGTGATCAAGCGACTTCGGGAC
>Ga0310811_10008866_pt1 | contig 12949 bp, 11 predicted proteins | sample YCmetagenome_FD_207642 | JGI IMG/M metagenome (GOLD analysis project Ga0310811, IMG submission 207642) | Soil microbial communities from experimental microcosm in Duke University, North Carolina, United States - YC | ecosystem: Engineered > Artificial ecosystem > Soil microcosm > Unclassified ...
TAAGACAGATCGGATTGTAGCTTCCGCTGAAGGAAATTTGTCGGGAACAAGCAACAACCTTACAGGCTCTTCTGATCTTTATTTGTCGGATGATGCTGGGCTTACTTGGAGCCTGGTCACTTTGGTTCAAAATAATATCACGGTTGACTATTTGGGGGACCAAGGTTGGTATGACAACACGGTGGCATTTAGTCCTTACAACAAAGATGTCGTTTATGTTGGTGGAGTCAACGCATTTCAAGTGACCTTGGGTGCCCCTGCGACGGGAAGTAACGGGGTTTACTCGGTGAATGAGTCAGGCACAACTTCGTTTTTGACACTTGTTAATTTTGGTGCGTCTGGTTATGGAGGAAAACTCGATATCGGAAGCAATGCCACACACGACACGGTTGAGGTTCGCTACGGACCGAGCTTAACGCAAAAGGCTCATCGATTTTTAGTTCCCGCTGGCTCAACGTCAGGTGTGCCTGATGCGAGCTATACTTATCAAGACTATGTGGATGTTCCTTTTCAAGTGTGGGATATTAAAAACAATCAGCAATTGATGGTGTCGTTTCGCGACCAAGGCCGTAACGGTGTATTTGATCTCTTGGCCCAGAATACCGATGCTACGGATGCGACCCAACAGAGTAGAGAATATGTCTTTATCAACAATGTTCCCTACAGTACCACCCCGAGCGCATCCATTGCTGTGGCCGGCGGTCAAAGATTTCAAGAGATGTATTTCTATTGGCCTGTCTTGACGAGCGGCGCTACCTGGAATCCTTCGTCTCTTCCTTCTTCAAAATTTCAAATTGTGTACTCAACTCTTGGCAGTTATTCGAGCACCGTAAAAACAGTGGCCGATGCCTATGGCGGTTATGATGGGGTTAATAACCGATTAGTCGTCCATCCAGATCACCACAACATCTACCCGATCAAACAAAATGACGCTTCGCAACAATTTCAACTACTCTTGGCCAACGACGGGGGAATCTTCCTCTCAAGTATCTCTGCGTCACCAGGCACAACGCAGGGCGAATGGAAGAGAGTGGCTACAGGTTACAACACGAGTCAAGTTTACGGTGCAGACAAGAAGCCAGGGGCTCAAGAATATTTTGCGGGTATGCAAGACAACTCCACGTATTTCACTCCTACGGGGACAGTCTCATCGGCAAGTTCTAACTTCAACACAAACACCAAATTGACCGGCGACGGTTTTGAAGTGTTGTGGCATACTGGCGACGGAAACAAAATGATCGGTGGTTCTCAGAGTAATAATTTCTCGCGGTCGCTTGATGGAGGAACGACGTGGAGTTCTGCAACCTCCGGTTTTCCTATGAGTAACGGCGCCCCGACCGCCAACAAGTTTCCGTTTATTTCAAAATTGGAATGTTCCAAACAGACGCCCGATAACATTTACACTGTGGGTGCAGATGGAGTATGGCGGTCTACCAATTTCGGAGCGAATTGGACTTTAACGTCGATTGGGACGGGGTGGGGTACAATGACATCATTTACGGATGTTGAGGTATCAAGAGCAAATCCAAATATTGTCTGGGCGGGCTCAGGGCAATTTGGTACAACGACACTGTTTGTGTCAACGAATGCTGGACAGACTTTCACGTCGGTGCCAAATCCTGCCGGCTATACGCTTGGAAACATCACGCGGATTGCTACTCATCCTCTAGAACCAAACACGGCATACGCCCTCTACTCCTTTGCGAAAACTGCCAAGATATTGAAGACCACCGATCTTGGTCAAACGTGGACAGACATCAGCGGGTTTGGGACGGGGTCAACCAGCACAACTGGTTTTCCGGATGTAGCGGTTTACTCCTTGTACGTACGGCTGGACGACCCCAACATTATTTGGGCGGGAACTGAAATCGGTATTGCTGAGTCACTTGACGGCGGAGCGACTTGGGCCATGTTGACGTCTTTCCCGGCGGTTGGTGTTTGGGATATGAAGGGTCAGGATAAAGAAATAGTAATCGGCACACATGGTCGTGGCATTTGGACTGCCTCTATCGGAACGGATCAAATAGGTGTTTCAAAAATTATTGCATCTGGAACGACTCCTCAATCAAAATTTGCTGTTCTTATTAACGCTCCGTATAAATATGATTCAATAATGATATCATTCAACCCGGGTGGTTTGTTGAAATTCACTCCGCCCGATTCAGGAACATATGCTTTGCAAATCTCCAACGTACCCATTGGCGCCCTGTCAATACAGACATTTAGTTATAGAAATGGGGTCTCTGCGACATCACCATCGTTCAGCGGAACAAATCTTAAGTTGAATGCTTACCAGCAAAAATACTATGACTACATGATCGACTTGAGCAAGTTCAGCCTGAATGGATTTAGCCTGGCATCGTTTGGCCAATCGAATAGCAGTCTTCAGAGTCAACACAACTACCCTGCAAACAGCTCGGAGACGGCGACATTGCTTGTTCCCATTATTGTTTCGGCTGCGACAAGTTCTTTTATTTATGATGATGTCGCCATCGTTCAGCCCACTACCACGGGAGCCGTTTTCGGGCAACCCGGATTCAACGACTATGTAATTGCAGAAGCCACCAAAGACGGCCTTACTTGGGTGCCGATTGCAAACGGATATAATGCATCGGCGAACGCAGATTGGAATTCTGCTTATCAATTCAATAAGGCGGGCGACATATCCATGACAAAGACTGAGAATTTCGATTTGAAGACCCATTTTACGGCGGGAGATACTCTGTTGATTCGATTTAGATTGACTGCCAACAACGATAATACAGTCAGTTGGGGATGGTCGATAGACAACCTATACATCCAACAGCCTCCTACCGCGGTGGAGCCATCGGGCCTTGTGGGTTTGACGATTTCCCCAAATCCATCTTCCGGCAAATTTCTTGTCAGTTACTCTTTGACACAGGAAAGCGACGTCACCCTTGCTGCCTGGGACATTACCGGAAGGAAAGTTATCAGTCAAGATTTCGGAATACAGTTGCCTGGAAAAAATCAGGCTGAGTTTGATCTTGAGGGAATGGCGGATGGCGTGTACTTTGCTCGCCTAAAAACTTCGGATGGTGAAAAGACGGTAAAACTGCTTCTCAAAAAATAGCACAACCCACTTATGAGTCAGAAATTTACATTGATCACGGGCGCCCTATTGGGAGCACTCGGCGTGGGAATTGGGGCATTTGGCGCGCACGCCTTAAAAGATTTGTTAACACAAAATGGCAGGCAAGAAACTTATGAGCTTGCAGTGCGCTATCAGTTCTATCATGCCCTGGGAATGTTGCTCATCGGTTTGCTCATGGAAAAATATCCATCTGCGTCCACACAGTGGTCATCGTTACTGATGCTGCTCGGAGTTATTTTTTTCAGCGGAAGCCTTTACATCTATTCGTTAACAAACGCTAAAGGCTTTGCTATGGTGACACCTGTTGGGGGGCTATTTTTACTCGCCGGTTGGTTAATGTTATTGTACACGATAGCGTCGAACAAAGGCATCTAGGGCTTCTTCTTCTCAAGAACATTCACGGAAAATGTGATTTGACTATTTCCGGCAGGCGCATTCGATATCACGGTAGCCACTTTATTCTGCCGACCTATCTTGTGCGTGCTATCAAACTGCACAGTGATCTCTCCTTTCCCTCCAGGATTGATTGGGTCACGAGGCCAGCCTTTGGGTATGGTGCAACCACACGTTACTTCCACATTGGTGATGACCAAAGGCTCCGAACCAGTATTTGTGAACTTGAAAGTGTGTTCCACTTTTTCGCCTTGCACAATATCTCCAAAGTCATGTGTATTTTTATCCCAGGCAATGCCTGGCCCCTGCTTTGATTGGCCTGACGAAAAAAAAGAAATCAGGACCAGGAGAAACGGCGCGGAAATTTTCATAGATGTTTATTAGGAATAACTAGTTCACTTTAAAAACGCAAAAATGCAAGATGAAGTTCAGCAATATTACGGAAACAAGGTTAGGGCTCGGGTGTGCGGCATTTGCATTGTTGATGAAAGAATTTTGCTGATCAATCACACCGGAATCACCAAAACCAATTTTTGGTCACCTCCCGGAGGCGGGCTGAATTTTGAAGAACCCGCAGAGGCAGGTGTAAAACGAGAGTTCTTGGAAGAAACAGGCCTTCAGATAGAAGTTGGAGATTTTCTCTTTGCGTGTGAATTCATAAACCCACCGTTGCATGCTATCGAATTGTTTTTTCAAGTGCAGCCGCTCACTCCTACGTTAAGGACCGGTGGCGATCCAGAGACAGGCAGCCCATCCATCATACGCGAGGTCAAATACAAATCATGGGCTGAAGTTGCAAATATCCCCCACAACGAGCTGCACGGAATTTTTCGATTCACAGATCACCCTGCAGAGATCGGTAGGTTGAGGGGCTTTTTTAAGCTTTAGACAGTCAAAATTCAGGCTCAAAAATATTTATATTGCGTAAGTAAAACCACACTCACTTGCAGACTTTAGCAGCGAACTACAAGCTCATCAAGAAAGTCAAAGACGACCGGTTTGACGATGAGCGCTTGAACGATCATTCGTTGTTAATTCAAACGGGCCCAAAAGATTTTCAACTGGCCGTCATTGATTCTGAAAACAGGCTGATGTTGCTTGAAGATTACGCCATGGGCAACGTCATGTCTCATGAAGAACTGCTCATCGCTTTGCAAGACCTTTTTGATGCACATGCTATTCTTAAAGCCGGTTTTTGGAAGGAAGTTAAAATCGGGATCAAGAATGGCAAATTTTGCCAAGTGCCTACGGAGTTGTTTGTAGAAGCAAGTGCAGAATCCTATCTCAAGCAAAATGCAACGATAGATACCAGCAAAGAAAAAGTGTTGTGCTGCACGAATCAACGACCCAATTCGACCACCGTTTTTGCCATTCAAAACGAGTTGCATCATTGGCTCACCAACATTTACAAAAACACGGCATTCAACATTTATCATCAGTCGACTGCTTTAATAGAAGGTGTGGTCAACGAATCGAAAATGGGTGCCAACACGCTGTTCGTTTACGTGGACCGGTTTAAGTTGCACGTGCTGTCTGCCCAACAGGGAAATCTTGTTTACTACAATCAGTTCCCTATCAAGCAATTTGCTGACTATGTAAAATACATCATGCTTGTGCTCAAAGGGTTGAACATGGATCAACAAAACAGTGAGATTGTACTGTGGGGCTACATTGGCAAAAATTCTCCCCACTCGCAAGAGCTCGTCAAGTACATTCGCAATGTTTCTTTTGGTGGCCGACCAAAGAACATTCAGTTCAGTTATCTGTTCGATGAAATTCAAGATCACCATTTCTTTGACCTCCTTTCTTTGCATTTACTCAAATGAAACGTATCGCTATTTTTCCTGGGTCTTTCGATCCGTTCACCAAGGGACATGAAGACATTGTACTTCGAGGACTGAAATTATTTGATGAGATCATTATCGCCATTGGGTATAACAGCGGCAAGAGTCAACGCTACTTTCCTGTTGACTTCATGATTGGAAAGATAAACGAGACGTTCAAAGGGCTTCCGCAGATCAGCGTGCAAACTTATGCCGAACTGACTGCAGATTTTGCGAAAAGGAACGGCTCAAAGTATTTGTTGCGTGGGCTGCGCAACACTACTGACTTTGAATACGAAAACAGCATTGCCCAAGTGAACCGTCATTTGAACACGGAGCTTGAATCGGTGTTTTTAATTACCTCACCACAATTTGCTTCGATCAACTCGTCGATCATTCGGGAAGTGCACCGGTACAAAGGTGATGTATCCGGTTTGCTGCCTTATACGCTTTAATAAATTCCAGACTGAGTCAATACTTGACCTTCTCGTTCTTATAGTATTCCTCGAAAACAAAGCGGATGGATTTGTAAGAATTTTCGAGTGCGTGATACACTTCTTTTTCTGTCATCCAGCGGAGTTCTTCAATATCTTCTTCAACGGCCGGTTTCATTTTTGAGTCATCGACCAAGTCCATGACGTACCAACTCGTCTTTTTGATCATATTGTTTTTGTTCATGGTGTAGGTGTGCCACGTGGTGCAGATTTTTTTTCCCAGTTTCACCTCAACACCACATTCTTCTCCCACCTCACGCACCGCAGTTTCTTTCGAACGTTCGCCACTGTCTTTTTTACCTTTTGGAAGGTCCCATTTCTTCATGCGGTAAATCATCAGGAACTTCTCTTTTTTTCTTACCAAACCGCCAGCCGCCTTCACTACTTTAAACTTCCTTTTCAAATAGGTCTTTACGGCGCCGTAGTCATTGATGGTAATGCAAAGCGAGATGAGGTTGATCGGCACCTTGGAATTGATAAGGTCGAGAATCAGATCAATATCGGCTAGGCTGGCATTATTTACCCACACATGGTTGATGAGCTTTGCCTTGGTGACGGGTTCGCTTGATGCATTGATGGCGTGGTTGAAATCGCCAGATTGAGGCTTGTGGCCTGCTTTCAAAATCCTTACGGGGATATCGTTTACGAAAAGATTCATTCGGAGTCCAACTATTGTGCAAAAAGTTAAAATATTTGCAATCAACCAACACGGTGTAAGATTTAAAGCAAAAAAATCGCTGAAATCATTCTAATTTGCGCGCATGAGTTTTGTTATCATCGAAAATTCTACAGCTAGGCCAGTGGCGTCCATGCTCCTAGACATTGGCGCGATCAAACTAAATCATAAAAACCCATTTACGTGGAGTTCGGGTTGGAAGTCACCGGTTTACTGCGACAATCGCCTTGCTCTCTCCTATCCCGAAATCAGGTCTTTTGTAAAGGATTCCCTTGCAAATACAGTCAAGAAAAAATTCCCCGAGGCAGAATACATCGCCGGCGTTGCAACAGCGGGAATCCCACAGGGAGCGCTGGTAGCGGACGTTCTGGGCCTGCCCTTTGTGTACGTGCGGCCCAAGCCAAAGGACCATGGGATGGGTAATCTGATTGAAGGCAAAATTGATCCCGGCAAGAAAGCCGTGATGATCGAAGACTTGATTTCTACCGGTGGAAGCTCGTTGAAGGCCGCACAAGCCATGCGAGAAGCGGGGTTCAATGTCATCGGGATGGTGGCTATTTTTACATACGGTTTTGACGTCGCCGATAAGAGCTTTGAACAGGCCAAGACACCGTTGGTTTGTTTGAGCAACTTCGACTATCTACTTGAAGAAGCTGTGGCAAAGAAATATTTAGACGAAAGCCAACTTGCGCATGTAAAAAGCTGGCGACAAGACCCTTCCAACTGGAAGTAGTTTGACCTTATGACTCTGTAAGACGAGTTTATTTCCCTCCATTAGCTTTCCTTTCTCAGAGCTTGCAGCGGTGATGTATTGATCACGTCTCTGGAATTGAACCAGCCGATAAAAGCGGTCAACACGACGACCCCTAGGCTGATGAGCAAAAGCTCTCCATAGTTGACGGCAAATTGAACCTCAAAGAAAAATTTTGTGAGCAACCATCCTCCACCGATGGACAGAATCATCGCCGTGAGAGAACTGAACAATCCTAAGTAGCCGTATTCAATCAAGGTAATTTTTACGATCTGGCTAGTTCGTGCGCCCACCGTTCGCAACAAGACATTTTCCTTGATGCGAACAAATTTGCTGTTGATAACGGCACCTGCCAATACGATCAGGCCTGTAATGATGCTAAAGAACGCGAGAAAACGCACGACTAAGCTGATGCGTTCGAATAGTTCATTTACCGTGCTAAGCACCAATCGCAAATCAATGAGCGACACATTGGGAAACGAGGTCACTAATTCCTTTTGAAATTTTGCGGCTTGTTGATCTTCTATTTTTGTAGCGACTACCCAAATTTGTGGTGCATCGGCAAGAGCTTTGGGTGGAAAGACAAAAATAAAATTGGGTGGGTCTTTTGGCCAATCGACTTTACGCACGCCGCCGATGATCGTTTTCATTGGCACTCCTTGTACATCAAATTCCACAGAGTCGCCCACTTTTAGGAGAAGACGCTCGCCGATGTCTTCAGAAACGGTAACAAAAATCGAGTCTGTTTTGCCCGACGAATACCGTTGGAGTTTGCCTTTTGCCAGTTCTTCAGAACGGATTAAGCTATCGCGGTAAGTGACACGATACTCTCGAGTAAGCAGACCGTCGCTGATTCTTATTGTGTCCTTTCGTATTTCTTCGATCGTTTTTCCTTTTAGCTTGTTGATCCTGCAAGTGACAATCGGAACCACCTGGTTGAGAGGCAAATTGTGCTTCTTGACTAAGTCCACGACTCCGTTTTTCTGGCTGGATTGAATATCAAACAAGATCGTGTTTGACTGATTCGAATTCCCCTTGAACTCCACTTGATTCAGTAAACTGTGTTGAATGATATTTAGGACAGAGATAATAAATGCACCGAGGCCAATCGACACCATCAGCATCCGCGTTTGGTTGTTGGGTCGAAACAAATTCGACAGCGCATGTCTGAAAATAAAAGATGCTTTGGACGGGAAAAATCGGCGAATCAAAAACAAAAGGCCGCTGGCCACCAACACCAAACAGCCAAGGGCTACGGCAATTCCAGCGGAAAATGTGGCTCCAGATATCACACTTTTGGTTTGATAGGCAGCCGCGAGAATCGGAAACAAAACAATCAAAATGATGGCAGCCAATCGGGTTCTGGAGAAAATCTTGCCTGGCAAAAAATCACTGCGCAACACCGTAAGTGGTGGCACAAATCGCACCGAAACCAAAGGCAAAATGGTGAACAATGTTGACACTATTGCCCCGGTCAAAACACCCTCTGCTATCGCACGCCATGACAGGGCAAATTGGATATTTCCGGGAAGGTAGTCTTTGAACACGATCGGAATCAGTTGGTGTATTCCAACACCCAGCAGTGCTCCGACCAAACTGCCCGCAATTCCCAGCACAAAGACTTGGATGAAATAGATGTTAAAAGCTTGCCATCCCGATGAGCCCACGCAACGTAGCATCGCCACTTCGTCGCGTTTTTCACGCGCATAAATATGAACTGAACTCGCAACACCAATGCAACCAAGGATCAACGCGATAAATGCCAATAAGGAAAAGAACTGATATATACCACGAAAAGTCCGGCCAAGTCCTTCTTTTCGCCTCTCCACTGTTTCGATCGAGTTTCCTAGTCGCTTCGCCAACGGCCGCACCTTGGTTAAAAGTGACTTTGTTTCCTGTTCATCTTTTGTCTTCACATAAATGCTGTAACCTACTCGGCTTCCATATTGAATAAGTCCTGTGGAATCCAATGCGGAAAGGGAAATATAAATAGCGGGAGCGATCGTGGCAGTGATTGCACCACCACCCGGGATTTTTGTGACCACCCCAGCCATCAAGAATTTCTTCGTTCCGACCTTGATCGAGTCGCCAACTTTTACATTGAATTGCACCGCCAGCAATTCATCGAGCATAATGTAGTCTCCGATCTGCGTTTTGAGATAGGCGTCGGTGGGGCGGGTAACCATCTTCCCATAAAACGGAAACTCTCCCTGCAGTCCTGTCACCTTCACTAAACGAGAATTCCCGGAATTCATGAACAATACCATAGAAGCCATATCGGCATCTTTAGCGACTTTCACTTTGGCACTATCAAGGAATTCCTTCCAGGCAGAATCAAATTTCTTATTTCCATTGATGACGAAATCGGCACCAAGCAATTCCTTTGCATTCCGATCGAGTTCATTTTGGAAGGAGTAGTTAAGAGAGCTGATGGCCACAATGGCAGCGATGCCAGTGACGAGAGCCGCCATAAACAGCGACAACCTTGAGAAATTGTGACGACCATCGCGCCAAGCCATTTTCCAAACCCATCGATCTTGAAAAATGTTTTTTGTCTTCCTCTTTATTTTGATGATGTATTCTATCATGGGTGATTCAGAGATTCAAGGTGATGTACATCATCGTCCTAAATCTGATTTTTAATTTGAACTCTTGAATCTTGAATCAAATGTCCGCCTTTCATTTGCAGGATACGCTCCGTTTTTTGGGCAAGCTCAAGGTTGTGGGTCACTAAAACGAGCGTTGTCTTCTCCTGGCGATTCATTTCGAAGATTAGATCGGTGATCTGTTTGGCGTTCTCCTCGTCGAGATTGCCGGTGGGCTCATCGGCAAACAAGATTTTAGGTGACGCAATGAATGCCCTGGCAATTGCCACACGTTGCTGTTCACCGCCGGAAAGCTGTGACGGGTAGTGTTGCAACCGGTCCGTCAGCCCTACTCGACTTAATAGTTCTTTCGCGCGTGCAGAGATGTTCTTTTCCCCGCGAAGCTCCAGTGGCACCATGACGTTTTCGAGCGCGGTCAACGTAGAAAGAAGTTGGAAATTCTGAAAAACAAAACCCACAAATTGATTTCGGACGTACGCCCGATCATCTTCGCTCATCGCATTTAACTTGAACCCCATCAGAGAAACTGATCCGCTCGTAGGTACGTCAAGCCCGGCACATAGGCCAAGTAATGTTGTTTTTCCGCTCCCCGACGGCCCGATGATCGAAAGGCTCGTGCCTTGTTCGGCTTGAAAGGAAACTTGATCTAGAACCGTTAATTTTTTATCAGCGGAGGAATAGGTTTTCGTCAGCTGTTCCGCTTGCAATACGACTTCGGGCATGCTATAGGTTAATCTTTGTTCTTAAAGATAGTCGCAATTCCCTAAAAAATATTGCTCAATTATATCAGCCCTTAATATCCTTTACAAATTTGTGTATTCCGTCGCCTAGGTTCTTGCTGGCCTTCAACATTTGAATGAAGGCGCTACCAACAATCGCACCTGACGCAAAACGACAGGCTACATCGAAAGCGGCTGCATTGGAGATACCGAAACCGATGAGCCATGGGTTTTTCAGTTTCAGCAAACGAAGCTTTTCAAAGTACCCTATCTGTTCATTGGAAAACTCCCCTTTCGCACCTGTCGTGCTTGATGACGAGACGGCATAAACAAATCCGCTGGATGCGTGGTCGATGTCTCGGATGCGCGACTCTGCCGTTGTGGGCGAAATCAAGAATATGGCTCGAAGATTCTTTTTCTCAAAAAAATGTCGGTATTCATTTTCGAATTCTGTCAGGGGAAGATCAGGAAGGATGACACCGTCAACGCCCGCTTTTGCCGCATCTGTGCAGAATTCCTCGACGCCATATTGAACAACCGGGTTCAAATAACCCATTAAAATGATCGGGAGTTTAACGTCCTTTCTTATTTCTGTCACTTGTTGCAACAGAAGTCTTACGTTCATCCCATTGTCGAGTGCAGTCTTATTGCTTTCTTGGATGACAGGTCCGTCGGCCACGGGGTCTGAAAAGGGGATTCCAATCTCGATCATGTCAGCCCCGGCACTTTCCAGTTCTTTGGCGACAAGGACAGTATCGTTCAACTTTGGAAATCCCGCCGTAAAAAATACGGAAAGAATATTTTGTTTTTTCCTCTTAAACAACTCGTCTATTCGATTCATATTGATGTTTTAATTCTGCGATATGTTGATTGCGTGTTGAGGTCATCCGTACATTAAGGAAACTGCCAATCAGTACTTCCCCCACTTGATATACGTTTCGAGATCTTTGTCGCCTCTTCCCGAAAGGTTTACTACGACGATGTCTTCTTCATTCAACTCGAGTTTGGCGAGCGCGGCCACGGCATGGGCGCTCTCTATGGCGGGAATGATCCCCTCTAGGCGGCTCAGTTCAATGCCCGCATGCATGGCTTCCTCGTCAGTCGCATTTAAAAACTGTACACGGCCTGTATCAAACAAATGCGAATGCAGTGGACCAATACCGGGATAATCCAATCCAGCCGAAATAGAATAAGGCTCGATCACTTGTCCATCCGCCGTTTGCATGAGTAGTGATTTGCTTCCATGAAGTATGCCAATTCGGCCAAGCACGGTCGTCGCCGCAGATTCATTGGTGTCAACTCCTTTACCGGCTGCTTCCACCCCGATTAAATTGACATGTTCGCTTTCCAGGAAATGGTAAAAAGCACCGGCGGCGTTACTTCCACCTCCAACACAGGCAATCACATAATCGGGAAATGGGTTTCCGTTTTCAAGTGTCAGCTGACTTTTTATCTCTTCACTGATGACCGATTGAAATCGTGCGACCATATCGGGGTAAGGATGCGGACCCACGACCGACCCAATAATATAGTGTGTATCTGTGGGGTTATTAATCCAGTGGCGCATCGCTTCGTTTGTAGCATCTTTTAAAGTCATGTTTCCCGAAGTTGCCGGGATCACTTTTGCGCCTAAAATTCGCATCCGCTCCACGTTGGGTCTCTGGCGGTCCATATCCAATTTTCCCATGTAGACAACACATTCCATCCCCATCAGCGCGCATACCGTTGCAGTAGCCACGCCATGTTGACCGGCACCCGTTTCAGCAATTATTTTTTGTTTGCCCAGCCTTTTGGCCAATAAAATTTGACCTATCGTGTTGTTGATTTTGTGCGCCCCCGTGTGGCACAAGTCTTCTCTTTTCAAATAAATCTTCGCCTTGAATTTGTTCGAAAGGCGGTTGGCCGCAAACAACGGGGTCGGTCGCCCCACGTAGTTGCGGAGCAGATCATCAAACTCTTTTATGAACTCTGCCGACCGGATGATGCTCAAATAATTTTGACGCAGCTCTTCCACATTTGGGTAGAGCATTTCTGGAATGAACGCGCCGCCAAACTTGCCGTAGTACCCGCGCTCGTCAACAGTATATTTCATGAGGAATAATTTAGTATTTGTAACATCGAACTCAGCACGATTGGGTCTTTCTTTCCTGGTGACGTCTCTGCGCCGCTATTGATATCCAAAGCGAAAAACTTTGCATGTTTTATAGACATTGCTTGGCTGAAATTCTCGGTGTTGATACCTCCGCTTAGAAAAAATGGAGTTGATCCGTTATAGCCATTTAATAGACTCCAATCGAAACTTTTTCCCGACCCACCATACGCGGTCGTTTTGGCATCGAACAGAAAATAATCGGCTGCGTCTTTAAAATCTTTCG
>Ga0310811_10008867_pt1 | contig 12949 bp, 12 predicted proteins | sample YCmetagenome_FD_207642 | JGI IMG/M metagenome (GOLD analysis project Ga0310811, IMG submission 207642) | Soil microbial communities from experimental microcosm in Duke University, North Carolina, United States - YC | ecosystem: Engineered > Artificial ecosystem > Soil microcosm > Unclassified ...
TCTCCTTGCCCGCGTTGATCATGTCCGGGTCCTCGTCCCCGTCGAAGGGGTACGGCCCGGTGCCGAGGATGCCGTTCTCGGACTGGAGCACCACGTGCACGCCGTCGGGCACGTGGTTCGGAATCAGCGTAGGCAGGCCGATGCCGAGATTCACGTATTGGCCGTCGGCGAGTTCCCGCGCGGCGCGCGCGGCCATCTGGTTGCGGTCGAGCGGCATGGTCTTCAGGCCCCCACTTCCGCGCGCGGACGAACGGTGCGCCGCTCGATCCGCTTTTCGGCGACCGTGGCCTCGATGACCCGGTGCACGTGGACGCCCGGCAGGTGCACCGCGCTCGGCGGGATCTCGCCCGGTTCGACGATGCGCTCGGCCTCCAGGACGCAGATCCGGCCGGCCATCGCGGCGAGCGGGTTGAAGTTCATCGCGGAGCCGTTGAACACCGCGTTGCCGTGCCGGTCGGCGATCGCGGCCCGCACGAGCGCGAAGTCGGTGACGATGGCCAGCTCGAGGATGTACTCGCGGCCGTTGAACGTGCGCACCTCCTTCTCCGGCGAGGCGAGGGCCACGGTGCCGTCCGCGTTGTACTTCCACGGCAGCCCGCCCTCGGCCACCTGCGTGCCCACACCGGTCGCGGTGTAGAACGCGGGGATGCCGGCGCCGCCGGCGCGCAGCCGCTCGGCGAGCGTGCCCTGAGGGGTCAGCTCCACCTCGAGCTCGCCGTGCAGGTACTGCCGCGCGAACTCCTTGTTCTCGCCGACGTAGCTGCTGGTCATCCGGGAGATCTGGCCCGACTCGAGCAGCAGGCCCAGGCCCCATCCGTCCACGCCGCAGTTGTTGGACACCACGCGCAGGTCTCGTGAACCCTGGGCGAGGAGCGCGGCGATCAGCGTGGAGGGGATCCCGCAGAGTCCGAACCCGCCGACGGCGATCGTGGCGCCGTCCGGGATGTCGGCCACGGCGTCAGCCGCGGCCACCACCTTGTCCATAGGTATCTGACTTCCTTGTCGATGCCATGTCGATGTGTTGTCGAGGACGCCGTAGTCGACGACGGTCGCTCTCCCTGCACTGTAGTCTCGCGCGTCCCCCGCGGGTGATCAGATGTCCCGCGCGCACACGAGGGCGGGTCGGATTGTGTACGCGGCTCACATGGGTGCGCGGCGTCGCAGTTCCTAGGGTCTGCGTCATCCACCGATCGGGCCGCCGCCGCGGCCCGGTCCCGTGCCCTCCGGAAGCAGGTACCGCAATGACGCGTTCCGTACCGCACCCTTCCCGGCCCCGGCGCGCGCTGGCCGCCGTGGCCCTCGCCGCCGCCACCGGGCTCGCCGCCGCGGCGTGCGCTTCGCCGACGAGTGCCGCCTCGCCGGCCGCGGCGAGCGGATCGGCTGCTGTCAAGATCGGCATCATCACCGCCGAATCAGGCCCCTATGCGCCCTATGGTGAGGAATACCTGGCCGGCCTCAAGGCGGGACTGAACTATCTGAGCCACGGCACCGGCGTGATCGGCGGCCACAAGGTGCAGCTCGTGATCGACGACGACGCGGACAACCCGGCGACGGCCGTCAACGACGCCAAGGACCTGATCGGCCAGGGTGTGACGCTCATCGGCGGCACGGTGGACTCGGCGATCGCGCTGCAGGTGGCGGCCGTGGCCGCGCAGAACAAGGTGCTGTACGTCGCCGGCCCGGCCGCCGTGGACCAGCTCGACAACCTGAACCGGTACACCTTCCGCTCCGGCCGCGAGTCGTATCAGGACATCGCGACGGCCGGCAGCTTCGTCGGGGATCTGACGGGCAAGAAGGTCGTCGTGCTCGCGCAGGACAGCGAGTTCGGCACCGCGAACGCGACCGGCGTGAAGGCGGTGCTCGGGGCGAAGGGCGCGTCGGTCTCGAGCGTGCTTGTGCCGCTCTCGGCGACCGACTTCACGCCGTTCACCGCGAAGATCCTCGCCGCGAAGCCGGACCTGCTGTTCGTCGCGTGGGCCGGCACCAACGCCAACGCGCTCTGGACCGCGCTCAACCAGCAGGGCGTGCTCGACGCGACGCAGGTCGTCACCGGTCTCGCCAACGTCGCGACATACCCCGCGACCGGACCGGCGGGCTCGAAGATCACGTTCCTCGCGCACTACTTCCCCGGTGCCGGCGGCGGCAACGCGTACGAGACGGGGATGACCTCGGCTGTGAAGGCCGCGGGCGGCCAGGTCGACCTGTTCACGCCGGACGGCTTCACCGCGATGCAGATGTTCGCGCACGCCTTCGAGGCCTCTACCGGGGACGTGAACGCGCAGATCAAGGCGTTGGAAGGCTGGTCGTTCGCGGGCGTCGAGGGCACGTACACGGTCCGTGCCGCGGACCACGCGCTGCTCCAGCCGGAGTTCGAGGCGAAGCTGACGGGCTCCGGGACGACGTGGACGCCGCAGCTGGTCAAGGCCGTCGCACCGGACCAGATCGCGCCGCCGCTGCCGACCACGCCGGCCTGGTCCACCTCGTGACGGCCCTCCGACCGGAGACCGCTACCGCCGCCCTCTCGCTGACCGGAATCGGTTGGCGGGTGGGCGGCCGCACGGTGCTCGAAGACATCGACCTCGCCGTCCGCGACGGCGAGCTGCTGGCCGTGATCGGGCCGAACGGCGCGGGCAAGACCTCTCTGTTCAACCTGATCACCGGTCTGACGCGGTCAAGCGCGGGGCGCATCGAGGTGCACGGACACGACGTGACCACGCTGCCCGCGCACCGCCGTGTGCGCCACGGCCTCGGCCGAACCTTCCAGACCTCCAGCGTACTGCCCGGAATGACGGTGGCCCAGAACGCTGAACTGGCCGCACAGGCGGCGATCAGCGGACCGTACGGCAGCCTCAAGCCGTGGAGCCGCATCGGCGCGCGGGCTCGGGCCGCGGCAGCCGACGCCCTGGAACGCACTCGCCTGTCCGCCGACGCCACCCGCCGCGCGGGATCCCTCTCGCACGGCGGGAAGCGCAAGCTCGAGCTCGCGATCCTGCTCGCGGGCCAGGCATCGCGTCCGCAGCAGATCCTGCTGCTCGACGAGCCGATGGCCGGCATGGCGGTTGAGGAGGTGCCGGAACTGACCGCGCTGATCCGGGAGATCCACGCGTCGGGCGCCACGATCCTCATGGTGGAACACCACATGGAAGTCGTGCTGGGCCTGGCCGAGCGGATCGCGGTGCTGCATCACGGCGCGCTGCTCGCGTGCGACGTGCCGTCCCTCATCACCGAGAACCCGACCGTGCGCGAGGCCTACCTCGGGGAGCCGCTATGAGCCTGCTTGAGATAGCCGACCTGCGCGTTTCGCTCGGCGGCAGCGCGATCCTGCACGGCGTCACGTTCGACGTCGCCGCCTCGGGCGTCACCGCGCTGCTCGGCCGCAACGGTGTCGGCAAGACGACGACCGCGAAGGCGATCCTCGGGCTGTACGCATCGGCCGGTTCCGTCCGCTTCGATGGCCGCGAACTGATCGGCCTGCCGACGTACGCCGTCGCGCGCCTCGGAATCGGCTACGTGCCCGAAGACCGGGGCGTGTTCTCGGCGCTGAGCGTCGCGGAGAACATGCGGCTCGCCGAACCGCGTGACCGGGCCACCGCCGCGTACGACTACGTGTACGAGCTCTTCCCCGTGCTCGAGCAGCGTGCCGCGCAGCCCGCGGGGACGCTCTCCGGCGGCGAGCAGCAGATGCTCGCGATCGGCCGGATCCTGTTGCGCCCCAATCGGCTGCTGGTCGTGGACGAGCCGACGAAGGGCTTGTCGCCGAAGGTCGCCTCGGAAGTCGCGCACGCGCTCAAGGAGGTGGCGCGGACGGTGCCGATCCTGCTGATCGAGCAGAACCTCGGCGTCGTGCGCACGATGGCGGGCCGGTCCGTCGTGCTCGACACCGGCCGCGTCGCACATCGCGGCGAGACGCGCGAACTGCTCGCGAATCCGTTGCTCACCAACCAACTTCTCGGCGTCTCGACCGCGAACGGAGTGAGTTCATGACGACGCTCGTCCTGCTCACGGCGACCGGACTCGGACTCGCCGCGCTCTACTTCCTCGTCGCGTCCGGGCTCTCGCTGATCTTCGGCCTGATGGACGTGCTCAACTTCGCGCACGGCGCGTTCGTCTCGATCGGCGGCTACGTCGGCTGGACCGTCGCCGACCATCTCTCCGGCACGTTCGGCCTGGTCGGCTCCCTGCTCGCGGGAATCGCCGCAGGCGCCGCGATCGCCGCGGCGACCGAACTCGCCATCATCAGGCCGCTGTACGGCCGCCCGCTCGACCAGGTGCTGGCCACGGTCGGCCTCGGCCTCGCGATTCCGGCGCTGCTGCAGGCGATCTGGGGCGCCGACTCGCGCACGTGGCTCGTGCCCGGCTGGCTCGCCGGAACGGTGGACGTGGCCGGGGCACACGTGCCGACCGTGCGTTTCCTGCTGATCGGAATCGCCGTCGCGCTGCTCCTCGCCCTGCGGCTGCTATTCGGCCGCACGCGGGCCGGGCTGATCGTGCGCGCAGGCGTCGAGGACCGCGAGATGGTCACCGCGCTCGGCATCGACGTCCGCCGCGCGAACAGCGCGGTCTTCGCGCTCGGCGGCGCGGCGGCCGGGCTGGCCGGCGTGCTCTACGGCCTGTATCAGGGCTCGGTCTCACCGGGCGACGGCACCTCGCTGCTCATCTTCGCGTTCGTAGTCGTCGTCCTCGGCGGCGCCGGCTCGATCACCGGAACCGCCGTCGCCGCGATCGCCGTCGGCCTCGTCCAGCAGTACGCCGACTACGCGTCGGCCAGCCTCGGCGACGAATCCGTCGTCATCCTGCTCGCGGCCGTACTCCTGCTGCGCCGCCGCAACCTGCAAGGGAGGCCCGCGTGACCCGCGCACGTGTCTCGGCGCCGCCGGTACGCCATCGGCGCATCTGGCGAAACAACTGGCTCCGCGCCCTCGTCGTCTTCGCCGTCCTGTACTTCCTGCCGTACTCGACGCTCTCCATCCCCGGCGTCTTCGACGGCCCGCTCGACGCGCCCGGCGTGCTGCAACTGCTCGCCGTCTGCCTCGTGTTCGCGGGCCTCGCCGTCAGCTACGACCTGCTGTTCGGCCACACCGGCGTGATGTCCTTCGGCCACGGCATCTTCGTGACCGCCGGCATGTACGTGACCACGATCCTGGTGAACCACGCGGGCTACGGGCTGCTCCAGTCGGCCGCGCTGGCGCTCGCGGTCACGCTCGTCGCCTCGCTGCTCCTCGGCGGCGTGGCACTCCGCGTCGGCGGAATCGGCTTCGCGATGGTGACGCTCGCATTCGGCCAAGCCGTATCGATCCTCGTCATCTCCGGATCGCCGCAGCTCACCGGAGGCGAACAAGGACAGACGCTGAACAGCGCGGCGGTCCCCGCCGCGCTCGACGGCGTGCGCAACACCGCGAACCTGTACTGGATCGCGCTGGCATACCTCGTTCTGTGCGCCGCGGCGGTCTGGGGCCTGACCGCCTCGACGCCCGGCCGCGTCATGCGCGCCATCCACGAGAACGAACGCCGCGTCGAGGTGCTCGGCCTCAACCCGTACCTGTTCAAGCTGCTCGCATTCGTCGTCTCCGGGTTGCTGGCGGCGGGTGGTGGCGTCATCTACTTACTGCTCCTCGGTGGCGCCACCCCTACCGTATCGACGTCGAATTTCACCCTGAGCCTTTTGGTGATGGTCGTGCTCGGTGGCGCGGGCAGACGCTGGGGCGCGATCGTCGGCGGACTGGTCTACGGCTACGCGAGCCAGTCCCTCACGCGTGTTTCCGGCTCCTCCGCCATCGCGGGCCTGCCCGGAATCCTCCGCGGACCACTGGAGCAGCCTCTGTTCCTCCTCGGCGCGGCGTTCGTGCTGATCGTGTTCTTCGCCCCCGGCGGTTTGGCCGGGCGCTTGGCGGCGAAGACGACTACTACGGGTATCGAGGAGGGCTGAGATCGTATGACGACGACCTGGCTGGACTACACCGAGTCAACCATCCCGGTGCCCGGCGGCGACCTCGGCGTGCTGCGCTGGCGTGCCGCCGACCCGCGCGACGAGCCCGCGACGACGACGGCGAGCGAGGCCTCGCGACCGGCGCCGCCCCCCAGTACTCCGCAGCCACAGCCGCGGCCTCCGATCCTGCTCGTCCACGGGATCACCGGCAACGCCCTGGCCTGGGCCGGAGTAGCCGAAGCCGTCGCCGGCCGCGCCGAGCTCATCGCCGTGGACCTGCGCGGCCGGGCCGGCTCACGGGAGATCCGAGGCCCCTGGGGCATCGACCGGAACGCGGCCGACCTGATGGACGTCCTCGACGCGCTGCACATCGACCAAGCGGTCCTCGCGGGTCACTCCCTCGGCGCATTCGTCGCAGCGGACGCGGCGGCGACGTACCCCGAACGCGTCACCCGCCTCGTCGCTGTAGACGGCGGCCTAGGCTTCCCCCTCCCCGACGGCTCCGACGCCGACGCCATCCTCGAAGCCGTCGTGGGCCCGGCGGTGAAGAAGCTCTCCATGACCTTCGCCGATCCCGAGGCCTACCTCGACTTCCACCGCGCCCACCCCGCGTTCGCCGACAACTGGTCCCCCCAGCTCACCGCCTACCTGGTCCGCGACACCCGCCTGCTCCCCACCGGCGAGGCCGTCAGCTCCTGCCGCGAAGAAGCCATCCGCAGCGACGGCAGGCAGGTGCTGCTGGAAGACCGAATCCGCACCAATATCACTGCCCTCACCTGCGACGTCGACTTCCTCTACGCCGCCCGCGGCCTCCTCGACGAGCCCCAGGCCCTCTACGACCCGGGACGCCTCGCCCTCGCCGGCCTAGACCGCACCCCCGCCCGAATCGAGTTCGTCCCCGACACCAATCACTACACGATCCTGGCTCCGGGCGTCGGCGCCGAGGCGGTGGCGAGGGCGCTACTGCGGTAGGGCACAGGTGAAAAGCCGTGGCGACGTCCGTGCCGGTCCGGTGAGGATGGGCGGCGTGGAAATTGAGCGGGTGGAGGTCGTCGTCGCGCATCGTGATTGCGCGACGCTGCGTGTCGGGGACGTATTCCTGAAGGTCGACGGCCATCAGGCGCGTTCGGACATCGAGGTGGCGGCTATGGAGTTGGCGCCGGTGCCTACGCCGGAGGTGTTGTGGCGTCGGCCGCCTGTGCTGGCGCTTGCGGCCGCTCAGGGTACGGCGCTGGGGCGGCTGGGGGAGCCGTCGACGGCTTCCTCGGCGGCGTGGAGGGCTACCGGGGCTGCGGTGCGGAGGCTGCATGAGGCGCCACTGCCGCCGTGGCCGGGGCGGACGGTCGACGGTCTGGCGGCGGAGCTTGAGCGCGAGTGCGACGCGTTGGTCGCGGACGGGGTGCTGCCTGCCGACCTCGTCGCGTGCAACCGGCGGATCGCCGAGGTGGCGCTGCGGCCGTGGCGGCCGGTGTTCGTGCACGGTGATCTGCAGATCACGCACGTGTTCGTCGAGGGTGACGAGGTCACGGGGATCATCGACTGGACTGAGGCTGCGCACGGGGATGCGCATGCCGACATCGCCTCGTTGACACTGGGGCATGAGGAGCGGCTGGGCGACGTCGTCGCTGGTTACGGCGACGATGCTGGTCTAGACGCCGATGTGATTCGTGCCTGGTGGTCGTTACGTAGTCTGCTGGCGATCCGGTGGTTGGCGGACCACGGGTTCGATCCGGCGGCGCCGGGGTGTGAAGTCGATGTGCTCCGGGCGCGGATGCGCGAGGGACGAGGCACACATAGCTAGCGCAGTCGATGCAGGCGGAGCGCCAGTTGCAGTTCCAGGGCTCGGTCGGGGGACTGCCACTCGGGGCCCAGCAGCTTCGCTATGCGGTCCAGGCGCTGGGTGACGGTGTTGACATGGACGTGCAGGATGTCCTTGGCGCGCATGAGGTTTCCGCCGCAGGCGAAGTAGGCCTCCAGGGTGCGCAGCAGGTCCGTTGAGCGTCTCGCGTCGTAGTCGATGACGGGACCCAGTGTGCCCTCGACGAAGCCGGGGACCTGGCCGCCGCCTAGCAGTAGGCCGACGAACCCCAGGTCCGTCGCGCTGGCGGCGTCGCCGATGCGCCCTAGGGCCAGCAGGGCGCTGAGGCAGTGCTCTGCTTCGGCGAAGAGTTGCGCGGGCCTGAGGGGGCCGTGCCCAGGGCCCGCGGCGCCGGCGGTCACGGGGCGTTGGATGGCGGCGTGGAGCTGGTGGACCACGTCGCGGGCGATGGCGGTCGGGTCGGTGCCGGGGAGCAGCAGGACGATGGTGCCCGCGCGCTCGCCGGCCAGGCCGTGCTTCGTTGCGGCGAGGTGTGCGGCGGCGGAAGCCAGGCGCCTGCGATCGGCGTCCTCGGCGCGCGCGACGACGATGACATGCGCGGCGTCAAGGTCGGCGTTCAGGCGGCGTGCCCGTTCGCGCAACGCGGCGGAGTCCGGGTCGGGCCGGTCGGCGGCGTCTAAGAGGTCTGTCAGGAGTTCGCCGCGCACCTGGTACTCGGCGTCGCGGACCGAGCGCTCGGTGAGCAGCCTGAGCGCGGTGACCATCGCGGCTCGTTCGAGGATGCGCTGGTCGGCGGGGTCGAGGCCGGCGTCCGCGCGAACGGCGAGGGTGCCGAGGCGTTCGCCGCCTGCCTGGACCGCCGCTATCCACAGGTGTTGGCGCGCGGCGAAGACCGCCTTGCCGGTTCGCTCGGACTCCACGACCGCCGCCTGGACTTCGGGCGTGTGCGCGTCGGCCGCGGAGCCCTGCAGCACCTGGCCCTGACCGTCCATCAGGCAGACCGCGCCGCCGAGGATCTCGCTGACGGATTCCGCCAACTCGCACAGGCCCGCGCCCCGCAGCAGCAGGCTGGTCAGCGCCTCGTGTGCCTCCGCCGCGCGTTCGACGGCCACGCTGTGTTCGCGGATGACGCGGCTCGCCTCGGCGAGTTCGGCCAGTGCGGCCTTCGTCTCAGCGAGCTGATTCGCGGATTCAATGGCGATCGCGGCGTGGGTCGCGAGCGAACTGAGGAGCGCGACTTCGTCGCGGGTGTACGGCCTGACCTTGCGGTCCGAGGCGAAGAGCACGCCGATGACCTCGCCGCCCGCCAGCAGCGGAACGCCGAGGATGGCGACCAGTCCCTCGTCGTGCACGGCGCTGTCGATGGGCCGCGTGTGCCGGAAGCGGTCGTCGTTGAAATAGTCGGCGGTCGCGTAGGGGGACGCGGTCTGCGCGACGAGTCCGCCGAGTCCTTCGCCCATCCCGAGACGCACGCGCTGGAACTCGGCCGAGACCGAGCCGGCAGTCACCCGCATGTAGGTGTCGCCGGCCTTCTCGTCGTGCAGCGAGAGGTAGGCGACATCGGTGCCGAGCAGCTTGCGGGCGCGCAGGACGATGGCGCGCAGCACGTCGTCGAGGTCGCGCAGTCCGGCCAGGTCGCCTGCCGTCTCGAAGAGCGCGGCGAGTTCGTTCTCGCGCCTGCGCTGGTCCCGGATCGTCGTGCGTACGCGCAGGGCGAGGGAGCGAGCCTGTTCGAGGGCCGCGATGCGTTCCGGCGACGCGCCGGCCTGGCGGGCGAAGCGGACCGGCTCGTCGTATTCGACGGCGGGCGCGTCGCGGGCCAGCAGCGACAGGAAGACGATGTCGTCGACGGCTACTGAGCTGTCCATGCGCCATCCATCGTCAGCGAGGCGCCGTTGATGAACGCCGCGGCCGGAGAGCAGAGGTAGAGCACCAATTCGGCGACCTGTCCGGGCTCGATCAGCTGTTTTGTCGCCGAGCGTGCCAGCAGCACCTGCTCGACGACCTCCTTCTCCGGGATCCCGTGCGCCGCCGCCTGGTCCGCGATCTGCTTCTCGACCAGCGGCGTGCGCACATAGCCGGGGTTCACGCAGTTCGATGTGACGCCGTGCGGACCGCCCTCGACGGCCGCCACCTTCGACAGCCCCTCCAGCGCGTGCTTCGCGGTCACATAACCGGCCTTGAACGCCGACGCGCGCAGGCCGTGCACCGACGACACGTTCACGATCCGGCCCCAGTTCTGCGCGTACATGTGCGGCAGCGCGGCGCGCATCAGCTGGAACGGCGCCTCGACCATCACCGCGAGCATCTGGTGGAAGGTGTCCGGCGGGAACTCCTCCAGCGGGCGTACCACCTGGAAGCCCGCGTTGTTGACGAGGATGTCCGCGTCGTCGGCCACCCGGACGCCGCCGTGCGGATCCGTCAGGTCCACGACGTGAGCCTCGCCGCCGATCGCCGCCGCGACCTCGTTCGCGCGTTCCGCGTCGAGGTCGAGCACCCGCACCTTCGCCCCGGCCTCGGCCAACGCCACCGCGCACGCCCGGCCGATCCCGCTCGCCGCACCCGTCACCACAGCCGTGCGGCCCTGCAGGTCGACGCTATCCACGCTCCTCGTCATGGGTTCGACCGTAAAGCCACGACCGGGGGTAGCGCATGTGGTCCGGCCACATACGTCGCTCGAAGATCATGTGGCCGGCAGGCACTCGGCCTTCCGCAGCTGAAGGCCCGGCTCGTGCTTGGACCGCGCGGCCAACAGCAGGCCGCCGGCCGCCGTCGCCGTGGCGATGACCGCCGCGACGGAGATCAGCTGCACCGGATTGTGGTGCGCCACCGCCGTGATCGTCGCGAGCTCCGCGCCGGTGCCGCACAACACCAGCCAGCCGACCGCCGCCGAGCCACGTGCCACGGCGTCGAGCTGGGCGAGCTGTACGAGCGACTGCATCGCTCCCGCGTACGCGAAGATCCACGCCACGTTGCTCAACTCGAACGCCGAGCCGTCCGGGTAGTGCTCCCCGAACGCGAAGTCGATCAAGGGGCCGGCGGAGAGCGCGGATACGACGATCACGAACGCGCCGATCGCCACCGAGGCCGCGACGCCCACGCGCAACGCCGTCTTGCGCGTTTCCGGGACGGCGAGCCTCGGATAGACCAGAATTCCGACGAATTGCGGGCCGAAGTAGCCCGCGCGTGTGAACAGCGCTCCCGCCTGGTAGCTGCCGAGCGTTGGTCCGCTGTAGTAGTGCGCGGAGAGCAGGCCGTCGAGCAGGGACAGCAGTAGGGCGACGCCCATGCCCCATGAGGCCCTGCGCAGCTCCGTCAGGTAGCCGTCGCCGCGAATCAGGGTCCTCACCGTGACCATGTCGCGCAGTGCGTAGTGGCAAACGGCGCAGGTCGGGAACCATGACAGCGCCATCGCGGCCATCACCGGCGTCGGGTTCTCCAGCGTCCTGCCGACGATCACTCCTGCGGCCAGTTTCATGCCGTAGACCAGGATGAACAGCACGGTGAAGTCGCGGAAGCGGCTCGCCCCCTGGGACAGGCCGAAGTAGCCGGAGATCACCGAGAACGGAAGCAGCGAAACGGCGGTCCACGCCACCTGCGCGGTGGAGATCGCGGGCAGGGCGGCGGAGATCACGGGCGAGAGCAGTACGAACGCCACCGCTTCGCCGAGCCCGACGACCACCGACCAGCGCAGCAGTGGGCCGGCCACGGCGTGCACGCGGTCGCCGGCCTCGCCGCCGTCCTGCGCCTTCGCGGTCGCGATCCGGCGCGCGGTCACGGCCTGCAGGGACGTCGCCGGGATGGACGCGATCAGGAACAGTGCCAGCAACGTGCCGATCTGGCCGTAGTCGGCGGATCCGAGCCGGTGGGAGAGGTAGAAGCTGAATCCGTACGACAGGGCGTTGCCGGCGAGCATGCCGACCGCGACGGTCGCGCTGTCGGCGAGCAGCTTCCTGGCCATGGCGCCCGACTCTAGACGCCGATGCCGAGGCGTACCAACCGCCGCACCGGACGTCCGGTGAACCGGGCACCGACTTTCGTACCGCGGAAGCCGTCCGGTCACACGGGCGGCTCCAGGCGGCTACGCGCCGGTCTTCCGGGTGACGAAGATGGCGGTGCCCGGCACGAGCCGGCCGCGCTGCGCGGACCAGCCGCCGCCCCAGCGGTCGCCGAGCTCCTCCGGGTACTCCGGCTCGACCAGGTCGCGCACGGAGAGCCCGGCAGCCGTCAGTTCCCTGATCCGGTCGCCCAGCGTGCGGTGGTGCTCGACGTACGTGGCCCCGCCGGCCTCGTCCTGCTCCACGTAGGGGCGCCGGTCGAAGTACGAGTGCCGCACGACCAGCCCCTCCTCGCCCGGCAGGTCGGGCAGCGCCCAGCGCAGCGGATGCGGCACCGAGAACACCCAGCCGCCTCCCGGACGCAGTACTCGCGCCACCTCGCGCATCAGCGACTGCGAGTCGCTGACGAACGGCACCGCGCCGAACGCCGAGCACACGACGTCGAAGGACGCGTCGGCGAAGGGCAGGGCGGTGGCGTCGGCCTGGACCAGCCGCAGCGCGGGCCGGTCCGTCTGCCCGTCGATCCGCCGCGCGTGCTGCAGTTGCCGCATCGAGAGGTCGAAGGCCACGACGCGCGCCCCCTGGCCGACCAGCCAGCGCGCGCACTGCGCAGCGCCGCAGCCGACCTCGAGCACGTCTCGCCCGGAGACCTCGCCGAGCAGTCCGGCCTCGTCCTCGTAGACTCCCTCGGGGCACCACAGGAAGCGCGCGTCGCCGAGGTACTCGCCGTGTTCGGCCTGATAGTCGTCGGCGTTCGCGTCCCACCACGAGCGATTCGCCCGAGCGGTCTCCGGCTGCGCGGACTCGCGCCGCGTGACGAGGTCCACAGTTGCGGCGTCGTCCCAGTCCGCGGGCGGCTGCCCGGGCGAATGCCCGCCGCCGCCTCTCGACTCAGCGTCCTGCACCCCATATCCTTTCGTGACCCGTGTGCCGGTCCCGCCCAGCGCACGCCGCTGGCGTGCGCGATTGACCATGGCTGCGAGCAGAGCCTATCCTGGCTTTTGCGCTGCGGAACCCGTGTGGTTTCAGACCGAGGGAACCGCACCGACTGAACCGCTGTTCTCGCACCGCTCGACTTGTCAGGACGGAAACAGACAGCCACCCGAGTCAGGCCTCCGCCGCGTGCATACTGCCGATCCCATAATC
>Ga0310811_10008868_pt1 | contig 12949 bp, 7 predicted proteins | sample YCmetagenome_FD_207642 | JGI IMG/M metagenome (GOLD analysis project Ga0310811, IMG submission 207642) | Soil microbial communities from experimental microcosm in Duke University, North Carolina, United States - YC | ecosystem: Engineered > Artificial ecosystem > Soil microcosm > Unclassified ...
GTAATTAGAAGACGCTACCTTCATTTCTGTTCTATGGGTGATCCGTCCTGGAGTTCCGAGCCCGATGTCTTCCCAACCCGGCCCTTCGCTGATGATGCGGCTCCGGCGCAACCGTTCCTGGTTCGCGGCCGGTGGGGTCGTGCTTGCGGCGGCGGCGGTGGTGGCGATCTGGGCAATCGATACCGGTCCCGGTAATGCCGTGGCGCGCCCCGAGCGCGCCGTGCCCGATTCCGGCGGCGCCTTCCGGCCGAGCGAGGCGCAGTGGAGCAGCCTCAAGCTCGCGGTCGTGCGCCAGGTCGCGTTTCGCGAGGAGCGCTCGACCGACGGCAAGATCGCCATCAACGAGGACACCACCACCCCGGTCTTCTCGCCCTACTCCGGCCGCGTCAGCCGCCTGATCGCGCGCCCCGGCGACTACGTCGAACGCGGCGCCCCGCTGTTCGCTATCGAGGCCAGCGAGTTCGTCCAGGGCCACAACGATCTGGTGACCGCGGTCGCCGGCGTCGAGAAGACGCAGTCGCGACTGGTGCTGGCGCAGGCGGCCGAGAAGCGCCAGCGCGAGCTGCTGGCGATCCGCGGCGGCGCGGCCAAGGACCTCGAGCAGGCGCAGTCCGACCTGGTGGGCGCGCAAGGCGACCTGCGGTCTGCCGAGATCGCGCTGGCGGCCGTGCGCAATCGCCTGCGCATCCTGGGCCGCACCGACGAGGAGATCGGCAAGCTTGAGAAGCTGGATCGTATCGGCGCCGAGACCGCCGTCGGCGCGCCGATCGCCGGCACGATCATCCAGCGCAAAGTCGGGCTCGGCCAGTACATCAATGCCGGCGCCACCGATCCGGTGTTCACGGTCGGCAACCTCTCGACGGTCTGGCTGATCGCCAATGTACGCGAATCCGACGCGCCGTACATGAAGGTCGGTGCCGCCGTGGAGGTCACGGTTCTGGCCTTTCCCAACAAGGTCTTCAACGCCAAGCTGAGCTACGTCGCCCCGGCGCTCGACCCCAATACGCGGCGCCTGCCGGTGCGCGCCGAGATCCAGAACCCCAATCGCGAGCTGCTGCCCGAGATGTTCGCCTCGTTCCGCATCGTCTCGGGCGAGGGCCGTCTGATGCCGGCAGTGCCCGCCGATTCGATCGTCTACGAGGGCGACAAGGCGCGTGTCTGGCTGGCCCAGCCCGACGACAAGTCGGTGGTGTCGCGCGCCATCACGGTCGGCGACACGGTCAACGGCCTGGTCGAGGTGCGCAACGGACTCGCCGTCGGCGAGACGGTGGTGACCAGCGGCACGCTGTTCATCGACCGCGCCGCCAAGCGCGACTGACTGATACCGGCGATTCGTTCGCCTGCGGCCCACGGAGCCAGCCTTCCATGCAAGCCCTTGTCGCCGCCGCGCTGAGGCAGCGCGTCCTGGTCATCATCCTGGCGGCAGCGCTGATGGTAGGCGGCCTGTTCGCTTACCGGACCCTCAACATCGAGGCCTATCCCGATCCGGTGCCGCCGCTGGTCGACATCATTACCCAGAATCCGGGGCAGTCGTCGGAGGAGATCGAGCGCTACATAACCATCCCGATCGAGATCCAGATGGCGGGCCTGCCCTACGTCCAGGCGATCCGCACCATTTCGCTGTTCGGCCTGAGCGACGTGAAGGTGCAGTTCACCTACGACGTCACCTATCAGCAAGCCTCGCAGATGGTGATCAATCGCCTGTCGCAGCTCGGGCCATTGCCCAACGGCGTGCAGCCCGTGCTGTCGCCGACCAGCCCGATCGGCGAGATCTTCCGCTATCGCGTGGTCGGTCCGCCGGGCTACAGCGTCGCCGATCTCAAGACCATCCAGGACTGGATCCTGCAGCGCCGCTTCAAGGCCGTCCCCGGCGTAATCGACGTCACCGGCTGGGGCGGCAAGACCAAGACCTACGACATCACGATCGATCTCGACCGGCTGCTCGCCTATGGCCTCACCCTGAAGCAGGTGCTCGACGGGCTCAATAACGCCAACATCAACGTCGGCGCCAACACGGTGAATATCGGCTCGCAGTCGGCGATCGTGCGCAGCGTCGGCCAGATCCGCTCGATGGACGATATCCGCAACACCATGCTGGCGGCGCGCGACGGCACGCCGGTGCTGGTGTCGGACGTCGCCAAGGTGACGGTCGGCCATCAGCCGCGGCTCGGGATCGCCGGCCAGAACGACGATGACGACGTCGTACAGGGCATCGTGCTGATGCGACGCGGTGCGGAGACCCTGCCGACGCTGCAGGGCGTGCTGGCCGAGGTCGACAAGATCAACCAATCGGGCGCCCTGCCGCCCGGCGTGCGCATCGAGCGCATCTACGACCGCAGCGCGCTGGTCGAGATCACCACCCATACCGTGCTGCACAACATGGTGATGGGGGTCGGGCTGATCTTTCTGATCCAGTGGCTGTTCCTCGGCAATCTGCGCAGCGCCCTGATCGTCTCGGCGACCATTCCCTTCGCCTTGCTGTTCGCCGTGGTCATCCTCGTGCTGAGCGGCGAATCGGCCAATCTGCTGTCCATGGGGGCCATCGATTTCGGCATCATCGTCGATGCCACCGTCATCATGGTGGAGAACATCTTCCGCCACCTGTCCGAGGTCGGCCATGCCGAGGACCGGCCGACCCGCCCGGCCCCGGAGGGCTTCGACGGCAAGCTGGCAACGATCTTCCACGCCTCGACCGAGGTCACCCAGGCGATCTTCTTCTCGGCCACCATCATCATCGCGGGCTTCCTGCCGCTGTTCACCCTGTCGGGTGTCGAGGGCCACATCTTCGGTCCGATGGCGCGCACCTACGCCTACGCCCTGTCCGGCGGCCTGCTCGCCACCTTCACCGTCTCGCCGGCCCTGGCCGCTCTCCTCCTTCCCGAGACGGTGGCCCATGCCGAGACGCGGGTGGTCCGCGGCCTCCGGCGCTTCTACAGCCGGGTTCGCGATCTGGCGCTCGGCCATCTTCGCCTCACCGTGCTCGCCGGACTCGCCGCCGGGGCAGCCGCCATCCTGGCCGGCAGCACCATCGGGCTCGAGTTCCTGCCCAAGCTCGAGGAGGGCAACATGTGGGTCCGGGCCGTCATGCCGGCCTCGATCTCGCTCGAGGCCGGCAACGACACGGCCAACCGCATCCGCAAGCTGATCAAGAGCTATCCCGAGGCGGAGACGGTGATTTCCCAGCACGGCCGGCCGGACGACGGCACCGATTCGACCGGCTTCTTCAACGCCGAGTTCTTCGTGCCGTTGAAGCCGTTCGATCAATGGCGCAAGGGCCTCGACAAGGACAAGCTGATCGCCGAGATCAGCGACGCGCTGGAGAAGGCCTTTCCCGGTGTCGAGTTCACCTTTTCCCAGTACATTCAGGACAACGTCCAGGAAGCGGCGTCAGGGGTGAAGGGCGAGAACTCCGTCAAGGTGTTCGGCCCCGACCTCGAAACGCTCGCCACGATCGCCAACGACATCAAGAACACCATCGCCACCGTGCCCGGCATCACCGACCTCGCCGTTTCCGCCTCGCTCGGCCAGCCGACCATCCGCATCGACATCGATCGCGCCAAGGCGGCGCGCTACGGCCTGGCGCCGGGCGACATCAATGCCACGGTGCAGGCGGCGATCGGCGGCCAGGCGGCGGGCGACGTCTACGAGAATGGCAGCGACCGGCACTTTCCCATGGTCGTGCGCCTGGCGCCACGGTACCGCCAGAATATCGAGGCCATCAAGCGCATCCCGATCGGCGTGCAGGGCGGCAGTGGCGTCACCCAGGTGCCGCTGGGCGAGGTCGCCACGGTGCAGCTGGTGTCGGGCGCCTACTACATCTATCGCGAGCAGCAGGAACGCTACGTCCCGGTGAAGTTCAGCGTGCGCGGCCGCGACCTCGGCAGCGTCATCCTCGAGGCGCAGCAGAAAGTCGCCGCGCAGGTCAAGATCCCGAGCGGCTATCGCCTCGAATGGGTCGGCGAATTCGGCAATCTGAAGAACGCCCTGCAGCGCCTCGCCATTGCCGTGCCGATCGCCATCGCCCTGATCCTGCTGCTGCTGTTCACCAGCTTCGGCTCGCTGCGCGACACCCTGCTGGCCGGCAGCGCGATTCCCATGGCGCTGATCGGCGGCGTGCTGGCGCTGTTCTTCGCCGGCATGCCGTTCAGCATCTCGGCCGCCATCGGCTTCGTAGCCCTGTTCGGCATCGCCGCCATGAACGGCATCATGGTGCTGTCGTGCTACAACCGGCTGATCGATGCCGGCCGCGACCGCGATGCCGCCCTTCGCGAGACTTGCACAGTGCAGATGCGGCCGGTGCTGATGACCTGCATTGCCGCCTGCGTCGGCCTGCTGCCGGCCGCTTTCTCGACGGCGATCGGCAGCCAGGTCCAACGGCCGCTGGCCATCGTCGTGGTCGGCGGTACCCTGCTGGCGCCCTGCCTGTTCCTGACCGTGCTGCCGGCGGCGATCGGCCTGTTCTCGCGCCGGTCAGCCAGGACGGCCACGGCGCTGCGAAGCACCGTGGCGGAGGCCCACTGATGCGCCGCGCTGGCCTTGCCGCCCTCTGCACACTGGGGCTCTGCACGCTTGGGTTCTTCACACTGGGGGCCTGCACGATGGGGCCGGACTTCCGCAGCCCCGATCCGCCGGGTACCCGGACCTATCTCGCCGATGATCAGCCGACCAACCTGGTCGCCGCCAGCATTCCCGGCGGCGAAGCGCAGCGCATCGTCCAGAGCCTCGACATCCCCGGACAGTGGTGGGAGGTGTTCCATTCGCGGCCGCTCAACGACATGATCGAGCGGTCGCTCGCGGCCAATCCCGACATCCATGCCGCCCAGGCCTCCCTCAGGGCCGCTCAGGCCAATGCGCGCGCCCAGCGCGCGACACTGTTCCCGACGGTTCAGGGCGGCTTCGGCGCCTCGCAGAACCAGGTGACGACCGTCCTCTCGGCGCCCACCGCCTCGGGCGACTTCATCTACAGCCTGTTCACCCTGGGTTTCACCATCAGCTACACGCTCGACCTGTTCGGCGCCAACCGCCGCTCGATCGAATCGCTCGAGGCGCTGGCCGAGGCGCAGTGCTTCCAGCTCGAGGCGGCCTACCTGTCGCTCGCCTCCAACGTGGTCGCCGCCGCCGTCCAGGAGGCATCGCTGCGCGCCCAGATCGATGCCACCCAGCGCATCATCGCCGCCCAGCGCGAGACGCTCGACATCCTGCGCCGGCAGGAGGGACTGGGCGCCGTGACCGGCGCCGACGTGGCCCAGCAGGAGGCGGCGCTGGCGCAGGCCCAGGCGACTCTGCCGCCGTTGCAGAAGGCGCTGGCCCAGGGCCGCAACCTGCTGATCACCCTGACCGGCCAGACCCCCAACGTCCGGCTTGCCGAGCAGTTCGAGCTCGCCGACCTCACGCTGCCGGCCGACCTGCCGCTCAGCCTGCCGTCGCAGATGGTCGAGCAGCGCCCCGACATCCGCGCCGCCGAGGCCAGCCTGCATTCCGCCAGCGCCCTGGTTGGTGTCGCCGTCGCCAACCAGTTCCCGCAGATCACCCTGACGGCGGGGCTGACGCCGGCGTCGCTCGGGCTCGACACGTTCTTCATGCCGGGTCTGCTGAACTCCGTGGCCAGCACCAGCGTCCTGCAGACCATCGTCGATGGCGGCGCGCTGGCCGCCAAGAGGCGGGCGGCGCAGGCCAACCTGGAGCAGGCCGCGGCGCAATACCGCTCGACGGTGCTGGGCGCCTTCCGCAATGTCGCCGACACGCTGCGGGCGCTCGAGTACGACGCGATCTCCCTGCAGGCGGCGGTGACTGCCGAGCGCGCTTCGCAGAACAGCTTCACCATCGCGCGCCGCCGCCTCGACCTGGGCGACACGACTTACGTCGTCGTGCTCGCCGCCGAGCTCACCTATCGGCAGGCCTTGCTGAACCGCGTCCAGCTGCAATCCAACCGCCTCACCAACACCGCCGCGCTGTTCCAGTCCCTGGGTGGCGGCTGGTGGAACCGGCCTGACCAGAACGCCAACCCGGCCCAGCGCGCGACCTGCCGGGCGCCGCGGCCCGGGACGACGCCCGCGACGGCACCAGGGGCTGCACCCGCAGCGCCGGCCGTGCAGGCAGGACGCTGAGATGCGCGCGCTCGCAGTCCTCGTGATGGCTGCCCTGCTGGTCACGACAGGCTGCACGCAATACTGCGGCGCCACTGCGGAGAAGCTCGAATTCTTCGGCGATCGCCTGCTCTGGTACACGACGATCTCGAAGGGCGGCTACTGAGCCTCTCCAATCCCTCCTAGGGGAAAAAACAGATCAGGTGCAATTGCGCTTCGAGTGACAATGCACCGCTAGTGTGTCTGCAGAACTTGTGATTTAGGTGATCAGGGAGGCGCGCCAGGCAGAGAGTGGGCGCCGAGATGGGATCACCATGCAGGCAATAGTCGGCGCAGCGATTCAACAACGCGTCCTCGTGCTGATTCTTGCGGCAGCGCTGATCGCCGGCGGACTGTTTGCTTACAAGAAGCTGAACATCGAGGCCTATCCCGACCCGGTGCCACCGCTGGTCGACATCGTGACCCAGAATCCCGGCCAGTCGTCGGAGGAGATCGAGCGCTACATCACGATCCCGATCGAGGTGCAGATGTCGGGTCTGCCCTTCGTCAGCTCGGTGCGCACCATCTCGCTCACCGGGCTCAGCGACGTGAAGGTGCAGTTCACCTACGACGTCACCTACCCGCAGGCCGCGCAGATGGTGATCAACCGCCTGTCGCAGCTCGGGCCGCTGCCCAACGGCGCGCAGCCTTTCATCTCGCCGACCAGCCCGATCGGCGAGATCTTCCGCTACCGCGTGGTCGGTCCGCCCGGCTATTCGGTGACCGACCTCAAGACCATCCAGGACTGGATCCTCGAGCGGCGGCTGAAGTCGGTGCCGGGCGTCATCGACGTCACGACCTGGGGCGGCAAGAGCAAGACGTTCGACATCACGGTCGATCTCGACAAGCTCCTGGCCTACGGTCTCACGCTGAAGCAGGTGCTCGATGCGCTGAACGGCGCCAACATCAATGTCGGCGCCAACACCGTCAATCTCGGCCCGCAATCGGCGGTGATCCGCAGCGTCGGCCAGATCCGCAGCATGAACGACATCGGCCACACCATGCTCACGGTGCGCGACGGCTCGCCGGTGCTGGTGTCCGACGTCGCCAAGGTGACGGTCGGCCACGAGCCGCGACTCGGCGTCGCCGGCCATGACGACGACGACGATATCGTGCAGGGCATCGTGCTGATGCGGCGCGGCGCGGAGACCATGCCGACCCTGCGCGCCGTCGAGCGCGAGGTCGACCGCATCAACGATTCGGACCTGCTGCCGCCCGGCGTGCGCATCCAGCGCATCTACGATCGCAGCGTGCTGGTCGACGTGACGACGAGCACCGTGCTGCACAACATGGTGATGGGCGTCGGCCTGGTGTTCCTGATCCAGTGGCTGTTCCTCGGCGACCTGCGCAGCGCCCTGATCGTCTCGGCAACGATCCCCTTCGCCCTGCTGTTTGCCGTGGTGATCCTGGTGCTGAACGGCGAATCGGCCAACCTGCTGTCGATGGGCGCCATCGATTTCGGCATCATCGTCGATGCCACCGTCATCATGGTGGAGAACATCTACCGCCATCTCGCCGAGCGCAGCGCGGGCCACGGGGCGCCGCGGCCCGCCGGGCTCGTCATCCCGCGCAGCTTCGGCAACCGGCTCGCCACCATCTTCCAGGCTTCGAGCGAGGTGACGCAGGCGATCTTCTTCTCGGCCACCATCATCATCGCGGGCTTCCTGCCGCTGTTCACCCTGTCAGGCGTCGAGGGCCATATCTTCGGTCCGATGGCCAAGACCTACGCCTACGCCCTGTCGGGCGGCCTGCTGGCTACCTTCACCGTGTCGCCGGCGCTCGCCGCCGTGCTGCTGCCGGAGAAGGTCTCGGAGACCGAGACCATCATCGTGCGCGGCCTGCGCCGCGCTTACCGCCGCGTGGTCGACCTGGTCCTGCCGCGGCGTGCGCTCACCCTCACCGTCGGCCTTGCCCTGGTGATCTGCGCCGGCCTCGCCGCCAGCACGGTCGGGCTGGAGTTCCTGCCCAAGCTCGAGGAAGGCAACATCTGGCTGCGCGCGGCGCTGCCGCCTTCGGTGTCGCTCGACGAGGGCAACGTCTACGCCAACCGCATGCGCCGGCTGGTCAAGAGCTTCCCCGAGGTCGATACGGTGATCACCCAGCACGGCCGGCCGGACGACGGCACCGATCCCGACGGCTTCTCCAACGTCGAGTTCTTCGTGCCGCTGAAGCCCGCCGACAAATGGCGCAAGGACCTGTCGAAGGATCAACTGATCGCCGAGATGGGCGACGCGCTGCGCAAGGGCTTCCCCGGCGTGACCTTCGCCTTCTCGCAGTACATCCAGGACAACGTGCAGGAGGCTGCCTCGGGCATCGACGCGGAGAACGCCATCAAGATCAGCGGTCCCGACCTCGCCACGCTGCGCAAGCTGGCCGTCGAGATCCGCGGCGTGCTGGAGCGGGTGCGCGGCATCACCGACATCCAGGTTCCGCCGCTGCTCGGCCAGCCGACCATCAAGATCGACATCGATCGCCAGCGCGCCGCGCGCTACGGCCTGTCGCCCGGCGACATCAACGCCACCATCCAGGCAGCGGTCGGCGGCCAGGCGGCGGGCGATCTCTACGAGGAGGGCAGCGACCGGCATTTCCCGATGATGGTTCGCCTGGCGCCGCGCTATCGCGAGAACATGGAAGCGCTGAAGCGGATCGCCATCGGCATGCCCGGCCCGTCCGGCGGCGTCGTCCAGGTGCCGCTGGCCGAGGTCGCCAATATCGGCCTGTCGTCCGGTGCCTTCTACATCTACCGCGAGCGCCAGGAGCGCTACATTCCGGTGAAGTTCAGCGTGCGCGGCCGCGATCTCGGCGGCGCCGTGCTGGAGGCGCAGGAAAGGGTCGCCGCCACGGTCAAGCTTCCGACCGGCTACCGTCTCGAGTGGGCCGGCGACTTCGTCAATTTCGAGAATGCCGTCGCCCGGCTCGCCATCGCCGTGCCGATCGCCATCGCCATGATCCTGCTGCTGCTCTATGTCAGCTTCGGCTCGCTCACCGACACGCTGATCGCCGGCAGCGCGATTCCCCTGGCGTTGATCGGCGGCATCCTCGGCCTCTACCTCGCCGACATGCCGTTCAGCATCTCGGCCGCCATCGGTTTCGTCGCCCTGTTCGGCATCGCCGCCATGAACGGCATCATGGTGGTGAGCTGTTACAACCGGCTGGTCGAAAGCGGGCTCGAGCGCGAGACGGCGCTGCGCCGGACCTGCGACCTGCAGATGCGGCCGGTGCTGATGACCTGCATCGCCGCCTGCGTCGGCCTGCTGCCCGCCGCGTTCTCGACGGCGATCGGCAGCCAGGTCCAGCGCCCGCTCGCCATCGTCGTGGTCGGTGGCATGCTGCTGGCGCCGATCCTGTTCCTCACCGTGCTGCCGTCGATCCTCGGCACCTTCTCACGCCGCCGCGTCTTGGCTACATCTGAGGCGTGACTTCTGCCGACCCGCTGATCGATCTCGGCGACCGCCGCCTGCGCGTGCGCCGCCTCACGCCGCGCCACGACGACGGGCTGGAGCGCACGACGCTGGTGTTCCTGCACGAGGGCCTGGGCTGCATCGAGATGTGGCGCGACTTCCCGCAGAAGCTTTGCGACGCCACGCGCTGCCCCGGCATGGTCTACGACCGCACCGGCTATGGCCGCTCGAGCCCGTGGCCCCACGATCCCGGCCTCGCCTACATGGCGATCGAAGCCGACGACGTGCTGCCGCGCCTTCTTGCGGCGCTCGGCATCGAGGATTGCGTCGTGGTCGGCCACAGCGACGGCGGCACGATCGCCCTCAACTACGCCGCCGCCGACCCCGAGCCGTTGCGCGCCGTGGTGACCCTGGCCGCTCACGCCGTCAACGAGCCGGTGTGCACCACGAGCATCGAAAAGGCGCGCGCAGCGTTCGCCGCGGGCGAGCTGCGCCAGCGCCTGGCGAAGTATCACGCCCATGTCGACCACGCTTTCCACCTGTGGGCCGATGCGTGGGTAGCGCCGAGCTTCCAGCCGATGGACGCCGACGGCCGCCTGCCGCGCATCGTCGTCCCGGTCCAGGCGATCCAGGGCGAGGACGACGAGTACGGCAGCGAGCTGCAGCTCGGCCTGATCGCCGGCAAGGTCGGCGGCTATTGCGAAACCCGCCTGGTTCCCGACTGCGGCCACAGCCCGCACCTCCAGCAGCCGGCCTACGTCCTGGCCGAGATCACCCGCTTCATCGCGCCCCTGGCGCTGGCGGGGTAGCTTCTTCCTTTCCTCCCCAGCAAAGCTGGGGAGGAGGATCACATCCGCTTCAGCTCGCTGGTCGCGGCCCAGTTGAATTCCGACACGGTCGGGCAGCGCGCTTGCGCGAGCTGCAGCTGCTCGCGGGCGCGCTGGCGATCGCCGCGGCGCAGCGCGTCCATGGCGATGGAGAAGGCGGCCGGACACTTGCCGTTGCTGCGCTTGGCGGTGTCGTCGGCCTCGGCGATCACCTCGAGCTCGCCGACCGGCAGCTTGCCGAGCAGGAAGCGCGCGATCGGACCCGGCCATTCATCGAGGGCCTCGTGGCCGAGCTCGCGGGCGAGCGGGCCTCGCGCATCCTGGCGGGCGCGGATCTGGGCGGCGTAGCGCCACAGCAGCGGCCCGAGCCGCGACTTGAGCGTGGTGCGGCCGGGCAACGTGGCTTCGAAATCAGCGGCGGCCTGGGCGTATTGGCCCAAATTGAACTCGGCATGGCCGCGATAGAACAGCGCAGTGCGCCGGTCGATCTGGGTGGTCGCGCTGGCCAGCGCCACATTCAACAGATCGAGCGCACGGATGTAGTCGGCGATCTGCATGTAGACCTGCGCCTGGGCGATCACCAGCCAGGAATCGCCCGGCTTGCGCTGCAGGGCGCTGTCGAGCGTGCGCAAGGCGGCCGCGCGGTCGCCGCCCCCGGCGAGCTCGGGCAGCGTCCCCGACAGCACGAGCTGCCACGCCGTCGGCAGCACCCGGCCCATCTCGGCGATGTCCTTCTGGCTGTCGGCCTCGCGGCCGAGGCGGTTCAGCTGGTAGGCGCGGATGCTGAGATAGATCGAGCGGTCGAAGGCCGAGAGCTTGGGGCTCGAGAGGATCTTGTTGAGCGCGTCCAGGGTGGTGTTGCGGCTGTCGGCGGGCAGGCCGGGCGCCTCGCCCAGGCGACCGAAATCGCGCGCCGAAGGATCCCAGGCCTCGACGGCATTGCGCTGCGCCAGGGCCGTGCCGGACACGGTCACGAGGACTGCAAACGTGGCGATTGCCCGAGCCAATTCCCGTCGCATGCCGGCAATCTGGCACAATGGACCGGAGCCCGCATCCGCCGATTGCCTCGCCCATTGCTCGTCCGTTGCTCGCCCGTTGCCTCGCTGTGATCATGCTCCTATTTTGCCGCTACAACGCATGCCCGACCGCAAGGAGTTCCGCTAATGGCCGCCGCCCATCCCAACAGCTTCAAGGCCCGCAAGACGTTGAAGGTCGGCACCCGGAGCTACACCTATTTCAGCCTCAAGGCGGTCGAGAAGGAGGTCGGCGACCTGTCGCGCCTGCCGGTCTCGCTGCGGGTGCTGATGGAAAACCTGCTGCGCCACGAGGACGGCACGACCGTCAAGAAAGCCGACATCGCGGCCTTCGCCGACTGGCTGAAGAACGGTGGCAAATCGGCCAAGGAGATCAATTTCCGGCCGGCCCGCGTGCTGATGCAGGATTTCACCGGCGTGCCGGCCGTCGTCGACCTGGCGGCGATGCGCGACGCCATGGGCGCGCTGGGCGGCGATCCCAAGAAGATCAATCCGCTGGTCCCGGTCGACCTGGTCATCGACCATTCGGTGATCGTCGACAATTTCGGCAATTCGAGCGCCTTCGGCGCCAACGTGAAGCTCGAGTACGAGCGCAACCTCGAGCGCTACCAGTTCCTGCGCTGGGGCCAGATGGCGTTTGACAATTTCCGCGTCGTGCCGCCGGGCACCGGCATCTGCCACCAGGTCAACCTCGAGTACCTGGCCCAGGTCGTGTGGACCAAGAAGGAAGGCAAGGAGACCGTCGCCTATCCCGACACGCTCGTCGGGACCGACAGCCATACGACCATGGTGAACGGCCTCTCCGTCCTGGGCTGGGGCGTCGGCGGCATCGAGGCCGAGGCCGCCATGCTCGGCCAGGCGCAGCCGATGGTCATCCCCGACGTGATCGGCTTCAAGCTGACCGGCAAGCTGCGCGAGGGCGCCACGGCCACCGACCTGGTGCTGACCGTCACCCAGATGCTGCGCAAGAAGGGCGTGGTGAGCAAGTTCGTCGAGTTCTACGGCGACGGGCTTGCCGAGCTGCCGCTCGCCAACCGCGCCACCATCGCCAACATGGCGCCCGAGTATGGTGCCACTTGCGGCTTCTTCCCGGTCGACGAGATCACGCTGGGCTACCTCAAGACCACGAACCGCGGCTCTGCCGCCAAGCTCACCGAGGCCTATGCCAAGAAGCAGGGCCTGTGGCGCAGCAAGAAGTCGCCCGAGCCGATCTTCACCGACACGCTGCATCTCGATCTCAGCGAGGTCGAGCCGAGCCTGGCCGGCCCCAAGCGCCCGCAGGACCGCGTGCCGCTGTCGCAGGCCGCGCAGCAGTTCGTCGCCAACATGGAGAAGGAGTTCGACCGCAAGGACGACGGCAAGCGCGTCGCCTGCGAGGGCGCGGATTACGACCTCGGCCACGGCGACATCGTGATCGCCGCCATCACCTCGTGCACCAACACGTCGAACCCCTACGTCATGCTGGGCGCCGGCCTGATCGCGCGCAACGCCGTGAAGCACGGGCTCAAGGTCAAGCCGTGGGTCAAGACCTCGCTGGCGCCGGGTTCGCAGGTCGTCACCGA
>Ga0310811_10008869_pt1 | contig 12948 bp, 8 predicted proteins | sample YCmetagenome_FD_207642 | JGI IMG/M metagenome (GOLD analysis project Ga0310811, IMG submission 207642) | Soil microbial communities from experimental microcosm in Duke University, North Carolina, United States - YC | ecosystem: Engineered > Artificial ecosystem > Soil microcosm > Unclassified ...
CCAGCTCACCTACAAGGACGAAGGCCTGCATCTCGTCGCCGACATGGGCGCCTGGTGGCTCGAGAAAACCGGTCTTCCTCTTCCGCTCGGTGGCAACGTCATTCGCAAGGATATGCCGCGCGAGGTCCAGAAGAAGGTCTCACGCCATCTGCGCCAGAGCATCGCCTATGGGCTCGATCATCGGAAGAATGCCCTCGATCACGCGATGCGTTACGCGCGTGGCCTCGATCGCAGCAAGGCCGACACTTTCGTCGGAATGTACGTGAACGACTGGACACTCGATTACGGTGAGCGCGGACGCGCCGCGATACGGCTCTTCCTCGACGAAGGCGTCCGCTCCGGTGTGATCACGCGGCCGGTGACGGTGGAGTTCATTGACGATTGAGCTCGTCGCCGAGCTCGAGCGGCGCGCCGCCCGATTTGCGGCGGTCGCGACGGTGCAGCAAGCCATCTCGGCAACCATCTCGCTGAATGAAGCGTATCGCGAGATCTACAAGGCAGTCGCGTCGGTAGTCGATGCTCCATGTTTCGCGCTGATGATCGCCGATCCGCTGCGCAATGATTTCAATGCGCACTGCATCATTGTCGATTCCGAGGAACGGGACGGAGAATCCGTGCTCGACTTCCCGAATGGAACTGAAACGATCACGAAAGTCTTCCAGTCTGGTGTGCCCATCATTTCCTCGAAGCCTGAACGCTGGTGGATGGGTACGATCTACCAGGTCGCATCGAAGCGGGAGGTAAAGAGCGAGATCACGGCGCCCCTCACCTACCGGGACCGGACAGTCGGAGTAATGCAGGTCCTCTCATACAAGACCGAAGCGTACGACGGTCACGATCTTGACCTCATCATGCTGATTGCGCGTCAGGCGGCTGTCGCAATCGAGAACGCGCGACTCTTCGACGCACAGCGCGGCGAGCAACGACAGACTGAAGCCGCCGCCGAGATCGCGCGGGCAGCCCTTCGCAAGGTGACCGTCGCGGAGGCAAGCCACCACATTCTCTCGATTCTCGAGGATGTCGTTCCATCGCGCGGAAAAGCAATCGGCATCATCTCTCCCGATGGCGTCACTATCACCTGCGTTGCGGCCTGTGGTTCGTGCGAGCAGATGGAAGGAGTCAGCAGTCCAGTCGAGAGCAGCGCTGTTCGCGTCGCCTGGTCAAGGGAAGAACCGACCTTCGTCGAAAATCTGCGCGAGAACGCCTACAATGCGGACAAGGTTCCCGACGTGCCTGCCATCACAATTCCGCTGATCGCGAGCACTCGTCGCCTCGGAGTTCTCGTCGTAACGTCGGAAACCGCCCAGCAGCAGTCGGGTCCGGCTGCCGATGCGCTGCTGCGTCTCGCGCCCGCGGTCGCCCTTGCGATCGACGTGTTGATTCTCAGCGAGGAGGAACAGCGAACCCACGCGCGCGAACGCACGCTTGCCGCGGCGCTCGCGACCATGGATCAACCCGTACTCATTCTTGGCGTCGATGCAAAGGTTCAATACGCCAACGCCGCCGCGATCAAGGAGTACGGCTACGAAGCAAATGATATCGCCGGCCTTTCCATCGACGATTTCGTCGTCGCCTCCGCGGAAATCGCTCCACGCCAGACCATTCCGGCTATCCCATCCGACAAGCCGCTCTGGATCGGCGAGCACATCCACCGGAGGAGAGACGGGACCGAATTCCCGGCCGCCGTGACCTTGAGCCACATCCGGGATGGAAATGACAACATTGTTGGCCTGGTGATCGGCATCAGAAATCTGACCGAGGAACGAAAAGTCGCCGACCACCTCGGACGCACTGAAAAGCTGGCCGCTATCGGCGAGCTCGTCGCCGGCGTCGCCCACGAGCTCAATAATCCGCTCACCGGCATCTCGACCTTCGCCCAGCTGCTCCTCGAGGACAACCTCGAGGGTGAGCAGTTCGAGTCGGTGAGCCTGATCAAGCGTGAAGCCGACCGGGCGATCAGCGTAATCCGCGACCTTCTCCTTTTCGCGCGCAAGACCGACGCGCGCGATGTGCCCGTCGACATCAACACGATCGTCAAGCACACCGTGCGGCTGCGCGCCCTCGCGTCCCGGTCCGCCGGAATCGAAGTTCACATGCGTCTCGACGAATCGAACCCCCAGGCGCGCGGCGATGAACAAAAGCTTCAGCAGGTCCTGCTCAATCTTCTAGTCAACGCCGAGTCGGCAATGGAAGGAACGCGGCTACGCCATCTGTCACTGACGACTCAGCGAAAACAGAGCACCGTGCAAATCGTCATTTCAGACACGGGACACGGAATGCCTCCCGTGGTAAGCCAACGCGTGTTCGAGCCTTTCTTCACGACCAAGCCTCCCGGCGAAGGCACGGGGCTGGGGCTCAGCGTCAGCTACGGAATCATTCAGGCGCACGAGGGAACCATCTCGGTGGAAAGCACACCTGAAGTCGGAACGACGTTCACGATCGTTCTGCCGCTCTACACCGAGGGGAAGAAGTGACCCGGATTCTTGTCGTCGATGACGAGGAAACCATCCGGCTCGCCCTGCGCAAATTCCTTCGTTCGCGCGGCTACGAAGTGGAGGTCGCCGGTTCGGGTGACAATGCGCTCCAGCTTCTGGACAAGGAATCGTTCTCGCTCATGCTGTGCGACGTGCGCATGCCGGGAATGACCGGCGTCCAGATCGTTCCGCAGGCGAGAGCACGCGATCAGGACCTGGCGATAATCATGTTGACCGCAGTCAACGATGCGTCCACCGCAACCGAGGCACTGTCGTCCGGCGCGAGCGACTATCTGATGAAGCCTGTCGAGCTGGCTGACTTGCAGCAAGCCGTCGATCGCGCCCTCCACAAGCGCACTGAGTCGATGGAGAAACGCCGACTCGACAAGCTCATTCGCGAAGAGGTCGCCCTCCGTACCGCCGAGCTCGAGCGCGAAAAGGAATCGCTGCGCCTCATGTCCATAAGCATCGCCGAGACGCTTATCAACGCCATGGAGGCCAAGGATCTCTATCTGCGAGGCCATTCCCAACGAGTCGCCGAGCTCGCTGGATTGCTCGCCGAGGAGCTCGGCCTCGAGGAAAGTGTTGTAGAGGATCTCAGAGTTGCCGGTCGCCTCCACGACGTCGGCAAGATCGGGATTCGCGAGACGATTCTCAACAAGCCTGGGCGTCTGACCCCCGACGAATTCGAGCACGTTAAACAGCACGTGCGGATAGGACTCGATATCCTGGCGCCCCTCTTCCACATCAAGCAGCCGCTCAAGTACGTCGAGCACCATCACGAGCGTTGGGACGGGGTCGGGTACCCGCTCGGATTGTCGGGCGAAGCGATTCCACTTGGCGCCAGAATCCTTTGCGCGGCAGACACTTTCGATGCTCTTACGTCCAAGCGCGCCTATCGCGAGCCACTGGCGCCCCTCGCGGCACTCGACCACCTCCGGGTGGACGTGGGAAAGCAGTTCGACCCGAGTGTTTACGACGCGCTGGTGAGCGTCATAACGAGGCGGGTAGCCTCCCAGGCCACGACATCGGGCTAGACGCGATAATCTGCTCCTTGACGTTGCGTCACAGGAGTTGTATTCGGTCTTCACATTGCATAATGGATTTTGGCGCCGAGGCACAAGGCACGCGACGTGCAGCGGGCGAAAGTCAGAAAATTCCGCGCTACCAGGTGCGAGTGACATTCTATGGGAGGACTAATGCCGAGCGGTGAATCAGTGGAGCCATTGCGTTTTGCGGACGACGACGACCCGGACGATCTCGGTGGCTTCAGTCGCGGCAAGCGTTCCTACGACGACGACGACGATGAGGATGGTGGCTGGGCGATCAACGAGGATCACAGCGACCGCCTCTGGGACAGCGCCGAAGACGCGGATGACGACGAGGAGGCCGACTCCGATGCCACCGTCGTAAGCGAGGGCGAAGAGGACGAAGAGGACGAAGAGGAAGATCTCTTCGGCGGAGGCGCCCCGCGGGGAAGAAGGGGCCGCCCCAAGGGTTCCGGAAAGAAGCAGGAGTCGAGCTTGACGAGCGGTGGATCGGGGAGCCTCGGTGGCTCGACCGGCGGTTCCGCCGGAGCGAGCGGAGGGTTTGGCGGTCCGTCCTCGGCCGGCTCAGGTAGTGGTCTTGGGGGGCAAGCCTCGCCCGCCCGGACCAGCACGTTCGGTGGCGGATCATCCTCGCCGTCTACCCGATCGGTGCCAACATCAGCGCCCGCTAGTCGGGCCGGAGCCGGAAAAGCAGCCGGCGGAGCCAAAAAGAAGGCGGCCAAGAGCTCCCCCAAGCCAGCCGCCAAGAAGAAGACGGCCAAAAAGAAATCTTCTGGCGGGGGGAAGTCCTCCCGGAAGTCGGCAGCGCGTAAGGCGCCTAAAGCGAAGGCGAAGGGCCGGAAGGCGTCCAAAGGGGGGTCCAAGGCGCGCGGGAAGAGTGGCGGCAGCCGCAAGCGGAAACGCTAGGGCAATAGTTTTTTCCCGACCCCGTGCGCAGTGCCTGAGGCGCGGTTACTCTCAAGTAACCGCGCTTTTTTTTATCGAGTACTACTTTTGTGTTGTGACCGCTTGTTGCCGAATACTACGGTAGGTACGGCCACGCTTTTTCTTGATTGTCCGACTGCGGTAGATGCGGCCACGCTTTTTTCTTGATTGACCTAGTGAGGAGTAATGGAGGAGAACGACGAGCGGGAAGGACCCTGGCGAAAAATTCTTCTTTCCGGCGGCGCCATCCTTGGGGCGGCGGCCGCGTACAATGCTTTTGCAAGAAAAGGCGTCGACAAGCTGACGAACCTCATTGGTGGTGAAGAGGGCGGCTTTGACTGGCGCGATAGACGCGTAGCGTTCACCAAGCGGGGCAAGGGTCCGCCGATTCTTCTGATCCATGGCATTCATGCGGCTGGCTGGTCGTACGAGTGGAGAAACAACGTCGACGCCCTCGCGCAAACGAACACCGTCTATACACTCGACCTTCTCGGTTTCGGAATGTCGGAGCGTCCAGCGATCAGATACTCTGCGCGTCTGTACATCTCGCTCATCTCTGATTTCGTGAGCAGGGTCATCGACGAGCCCACTGTGCTCGTCGCATCATCCCTCTCCGGCGCGTATGCCATCGTCCTCGCGGCCCGTGATCCACATCGCTTTCCGGCAGTGGCTCTCATCGCGCCGTCGGGACTGGTGCGTCTTCACGAGCCGGTAGGTCTCGGCGGTGAAGCGGGGCGCCTCGCGGTCGATACTCCGATCGCGGGCACTGCCATGTTCAACGCTCTCGTTTCGCGGCCCCAGCTGCGTCGCTATCTCAACAACGCGTACTTCAACGACGCCCTCGTCACGGGCGAGTTGATCGACATCTATTACGCGACCTCACACCAGCGCGGCGCGCGTCACGCGCCGGCCGCATTTCTCTCCGGTCATCTCAACATCGATGTACGGCATGCGTTGCGGCGTCTCAGCCAGCCGGCCATGCTCGTATGGGGTGAGCAGGGATCGACGGCGCCCGTCGAGGAGTTTCGCGGCTTCCGCGAGATCAAGCGCGATTTCGAAATTTCGGTCTTGTCTCCCGCGGGCGACCTTCCGCACGACGAGCGAGCCGAAGACTTTAATGTTATCCTATCCACATGGCTGACTCGCCTGTCGCTCTCCTCCGCGCCCACGCACGACACGCTCCCTGGAACGCCCGCGGACTTGCAGCCCACGCAACAGCTCTTGTAGACGCAGCGGGAGTTCGGCCAACAAACGCTTCAGCACGGGCGGCGCCGAGTGCGCGAGCGGTTCGGTTTTATGTTGCGAGTGGCTTGCTCGACCGCCCCGAGGGCACAGGCACCGGCGCGACCTACGGATACCGCCATCTCCTGCAGCTGCTTTCCATCAAAATCCGGCAGCGAGAAGGCCAGAGCCTCGACACGATCCGTGGGGAGATGCGTGACATCACCGGCGATGCGCTCGAGCGGAAGATCGCGCTATCCCTCGCGCCCGCGCTCGGTTCCGGCGCTCATGAAGCCGTCGGGCACGATGACGACATCTCGCTCCGCTGGCATCGCCTTGCGGTAGCCGACGGGATCGAGCTGCACGTTCGCGAGGATTCTCCAGCCGCGCGTGAGGAGGCGGTGATCGCAATGCGCGAAGCGGTCCGCGCGGCACTCGGTCGTGGCGACATTCGCTGACCTGAATTCACTGCTGATCTTGGTCAGACTGGATTCACCCTGGTTCGAGATCACATGAAATAGCTGGCGCCCCGTTCTCCCCTCAGATATTCGAGCACGGCTTTTTTTGCCGCGGCCACCTCGTCGGCTGTGAGCCAGTCGGCAACCGAGAAGCGCTTACCGCGTCCTTCTATGGCGATTGCAACACGACCGCCGCGCGTGACGAGAAGTGCGCCAGAACCGCGCGGGCGGGATAGCGGATCCCTGTCGACGAGCTCCAAAGGAAGATTGTAGACGTTGGCAGGATCACTTGCCGCCATCGCGACGAAGCCCGCCGACGATTGGTCCTCGCTTGCTACGGTCCGCAGCCATTCGACGGCGTCGGGAAGAGCGAACTGCGCGCCGCCGAGTCCTTTCACGAAGTACCCGCGCCTCACCTCTCCCCTAAATTCCAGACGCTTGAGCTCGCGATAGATGGATCGCCACGACACAGGGGGACGCTCACGCCGCCACCAGTCGCGTGAGACGATGCCATACCGCGCCAGCCACTGACGCGCGATTCGCTCGGCGCGCTCTTCTTCAGGAAGATCGGGCCCCATCGTTCCGCGTCGACGCACCAGCGACCAGCGACCGGTCCAACCACTTACCGCGGCACCAGGCCGGTCGGGTCGTCTCCACTTCGGAAGTCGCCTCACGCTCGGCCGGGTTCGTACAAATCGGCGATTCGGTGACGGATTGTAGTCGGCGGGCAACCAACTCGTCGGGTCTACTCCCGTACGCGGGATCAACGACTTCCACCGGGCAATCTCGCGCAGAGCCTCGACCGTGTCGTTGGTCACGATACCCCACGCAACAAGCTCACGAATGGCTTCCCTCACCGCGAGCATCGTCAGCCCGGTGATCGCCTGGATGTCGCCGATGAACGACGCACCCTCCTCGGCGATCGTCGCCTTAACCGTCTCAGCGTTCTCGCTGAGGATGGCTTCTTCTTGATCTTCCCGCTTCCCGCGTCCCCCTTCCCGCTTCCCGCTTCCACCAAGCCAGACTCCGCCTGTGCCGCGCTCGAAGAAGCGCACGCGCGCGAACGGCATCGCCCCCGACTCCGGATCGTAATTCCCCTCGCCCACCCATACCGGTTCGCCCGTCGCCATGAACTGCGAGAGCGTCGCCGAGTCATAGGCTCGGACACGAGCACGTAGATAGTCGCGATCCCAGGCGATCGGCGGACGCGCAATACCATATAGTTGTCGCACAGCGGCTGCCGTCCCCGCCGCACCATCGAGACGGTCTCGCTCGTCGAGATGCTGCCAGCGCTGCATGAACGCCGCAAAGTGAGGAAGCTCGACCGCTTCGATCTGCTTTCTGAGCGCGGCAAGCGCACGTCGTCGCCCGATCTCGACTACGCGCCTCGAACACCATTCGAGATCTTGAACCTCGCGGCGGAATTTCCCCCGAACCAGCTTGCCGGCCCTTTCCCATTCGGCGAGCCGGGACTCGATCCATTCACGCGGCCAACCGAATCGATCGTGGATCTCGCGGCTGGTTACTGGGCCGGACTGTGTGAGAAACCTCGCGAGAATCTCGCGCCGTGCGACCGGCGTCGTGATTGCGGAGTGACGAAGCACCTCGGGTACGAAAGCCTCCGCGTTCTCTTCCCTGAGCTCGACGCCACCGCGTACTCTGGATACCTGCTCGGCCCCAAATGCCGAGAGATAACGTGGATACGTCTCCGTCAGAATAAAACGCCACGCTTTCGCCTCGTCGGACCCGAGGCGAACCGCGATGACGCGGTCAGCTGCCAATAGTATTGCGAGTGGATCGCCACGCACTCCTTCATCTTCGGATGCAATGCGAGATCGCAGCTCTTCATCCGTGAGATCGCCCGCGCGGTCGAGCAAATGCGCGAGCTCGTCGTCGGTTCGCGCGCGCCTGCCGGGAATCGTTCCACGTCTTTCAGAAAGAGTCTGCTCGATTGCTTCACGCGTGATGTCGTCGCTGCCTTCACCCATGACTTCGTCGAGCAGCCCTCGATCGATCGAGAGCAGCGCTGCTCGCTGCTCCGCGCGCGGAGTGTCGTCGCCATAGAGCCAGTCCATCACAAAGCCGAACTGCAGGCTGGCCGCGAACGGCGAGGGCGCGGCTGTCTCCACGGTATGGATCCGGATATTACCCGCCGAGATGGCTGTCAGAGTGTCCTTGAGTCCCTGCATGTCGAACGCGTCCTGCAGGACTTCGCGATACGTCTCGACCAGAATCGGGAAACTCGGAAACTGCTGCACGACCTGGAGAAGATCGAGCGATTTGAGCCGCTGGAGCCAGAGGGGCATGCGTCGCCGCGGATTCCCGCGCGGCAACAGCAGGGCACGCGCTGCGTTCATTCTAAAGCGCGCGCCGAAGAGAGATGTGGACCCCACTTCCTCCAACACGAGCTGTTCGGCCTCGGCACCCGAGAGACCGAGCAGCGATTGCACCGGCACGCCGATCCCCAGATCGGGCAGACGAAGCATGATGCCGTCGTCGGTTGTCTGCACCTGAAGGTCCGTATCGTTGATTGCTTCGCGTACGCGCTGAGCGAGAGCCATTCCCCAGGGCGCGGTGATTCTTCCCCCGAATGCGGCATGGATGACGATTCGCACCGCGCCCGTCTCGTCCCTGAATTGCTCGATCACGATGTTCCGATCGTCAGGGACGATTCCCGTTGCCGCTCGCTGTGAAGCGATGTACTTCACGAGTGAGCTCGCAGTGGCGGCATCACAGCCATATTCGGCGGCCAGTCTCGCCTCATTCGGCGCCTCTGCCAACTCGCGGCGCAGCGCTCCCACGCGATGACTGAGCATCAGTGATCGCGCCATGTACTCACCGTGCCAGAAAGGCATCCGCGCCGGTGTTCCAGGCGCTGGAGTCACGACGACGCGATCGTGCTCGATGGCGACGATTCGCCATGTCGATGACCCGAGCTGAAAGACGTCGCCCATCCTCGACTCGTGCACAAACTCTTCATCCAGCTCGCCAAGCCTCGTACGGTCCGGAAGATTCACCGTGTACAGCCCGCGATCGGGGATCGTGCCGCCCGAGATCACCGCTGTCATACGCGCCGCCCTGCTCCCGATCAGCTTGTCGTTGACGCGATCCCACGTGATTCGCGCCTCCAGTTCAGCGGCAATATCGGACGGATACTTTCCCGACAGCATCGACAGCACTTCGTCGAACGCAGCACGCGTCAGCCCGTGATAGGGATAGGCTCGACGTACGAGGAAAAAGAGATCCTGGCTTTGCCAGTCGTCGACCGAGACCGCGGCTACGATTACCTGAGCGAGCACATCGAGCGCGTTCTGCACGACGTGCGTCGGCTCGACATCTCCCGCGCGCATTGCTGCGACTATCGCCGCGATCTCGACAGCGTCGTCCCGGAAAGTCGGTACGAGTATACCGCGGCTCGCTACGCCCAGCGTATGCCCCGCGCGCCCGATTCGCTGCAGCGCTGCGGCAACGCGCTTTGGTGACTGCAATTGAATCACAAGGTCAACTGACCCTATGTCGATTCCCAGTTCGAGTGAGCTGGTGGTAACGAGAGCCCGTAACGAGCCGGCTTTCAACCGCTCTTCGAGCGCGAAGCGGCGCTCTCTCGCCAGCGAACCGTGGTAGGGGAGCGCAATTTCCTCTTCGGCAAGAGTGTTCACTCGCGCGGCGATCTTTTCCGCTTGCGCGCGGTTGTTGACGAACACCAGAGTCGTCTTCGATGCGCGGATGTGTTTGAGCACCAGTGGCGCGACCGCGGGCCAGATGCTTCCGCCCACGTTCGCGAGATCGGCAACCGGAGATTCCACCGCGATTTCCATCTCCTTCGTCATTCCGCAATCGACGATCGTCACCGGACGGAACTCATGCGCCTCGGACTTGCTTGCTTCACAACCTCCGAGGAATCGCGCGACCTCATTGAGCGGCCGTTGCGTCGCTGAGAGCCCGATGCGTTGCGGTGGTTTCTCGACCAGTGCCTCGAGCCGTTCCAGAGTCAGCGCCAGATGAGCGCCGCGCTTGGTCCCGGCAATCGCATGGATCTCGTCGACAATTACAGCCCGTACTCCGCTGAACATGCCGCGACCCTTTAGGGTTGTCAGCATGATGTTGAGCGACTCCGGAGTCGTAATCAGAATGTGTGGCGACTTTCGAAGCATCCTTGCCCGCGCCGCGGCCGGGGTATCTCCCGTGCGAACGGCGATTCTGATCTCTGGTAGCTCTTTTCCTTCCGCCGCAAATCGTTCTCGAAGCTGGGCGAGCGGCCCCTCGAGATTCCGCTGGATGTCGTTATTGAGCGCTTTGAGCGGCGAGATGTACAGGAGTTGAACAGCGTTCGACAGCGGTTCTTTCGTTCCGCGCACGATCAGATCGTTAAGCTCCCACAGAAACGCGGCCAGCGTCTTGCCCGTGCCGGTGGGAGCGAGAATGAGCGTATGCGCCCCACTCGCGATCGCTGGCCAACCCTCGCGTTGCGGATCGCTCGGCTTGCCCAACGTTTCCTTGAACCACCGCCGCACGATCGGGTGAAAGCGTGCCAGCATCGGAGCGCTGGCCGTCACTGTACGGACCACTGGATCGCCCCCCGGTGCTAGAGGACGCGCCTCAGCTTCTGCGCCCCCCACTCGAGAATCTTTCCCGAGAGCGGGCGTTTTTTGAACTCATCCAGTTTGATCTCCTTCGACCACTTGAGATCATCCATGAAGATCGAGTCCATCTGCGCTCCGATGCGACGGTCGAGCGCCAGTAACAACGATTCGTTGTTGAAAGACAGAGAGCGGTTGTCGAAGTTCATCGAGCCTATATCCGACCACATGCCGTCGACTACTACGCATTTCGAGTGAATCATCGTCGGCTGATACTCGTAGATCTTCACGCCACCTTCGAGAAGCTTCTCGTAGTAGGTTCGGCCGGCGTACCAGGTTGTCTTTACATCCGTCTTGTCGCCGACGGTGAGAACACGGACGTCGACTCCCCTTCGTGCCGCCGAGAGAAGCAGCTGCATGAAATTCTCGCCAGGCACGAAGTACGAGTTGGTGATGTAAAGCGATTTTCTCGCGCCCGCGATCGACAGCGCCAGAAATCTCTCCGCCGGCGTGCTGCCAGTGCTCGGGATGCTGTGCATCATGCCCGCCTGCACGTCTCCGACATCCGCGAACGAGCTTTTCGGAAAGAACATGTCCCCGGTCAACAGCTCGCCGGTTGATTCAGCCCACCCGGCTGCAAACGCGGCCTGCAGCGCCGCGACGGTTGGTCCCTCGAATCGTACGTTCGTCTCGCGCCATTCGTCTTCATGATGGCCATCGCCAAGCCAATAATCCGCGAGTCCGAAGCCGCCAGTGTAGCCGATTCGTCCATCGATCACGACCGCGCGGACGTGCGATCGCTGAGCCGCTTTCTGCAGCGTGTACCAGCGAAGGGGCCTCAGCCACTTGACCTCGACCCCCGCGTGCTTGAGACTGTCGCGCCAATCCTTCTTGAGCGGCTGGGATCCGAAGGCATCCAGCAGCAGCAACACGCGCACTTTGTGCTGTGCGCGATCGATCAGATACTTCGCCATTGTGTCGGCGACCGCTCCCGGCTGCGAGTAATACATCTGCACCGTCAGCGTGCGCTGAGCTGACGCCATGTCCTTCCACAATTGCGGATAAGTACCGTTCCCATCCAGAAGAATCTGAACGTTGTTGCCGGGTTCGATGCGTGTTCCCGTGAAAAGCTCGATGCTGCGCGCGAACAGTGGATCCTCAATGCTCGGCGGACCACCGTTGTCGCCTTCCGCGATAACGCTGGTAACCGGCGTATCGTGCGTCACCGACAGAATGCCGATGAGGGCGAGAACCAGCCCCAGAAGAACGACCGCGGCGATTGCGATGTACTTGATCAGTGACATATTCTCTCTGCATGACCTTCGTGGCCCGTCGGCGCGTTCCGACGCGTGCTATCGTTCTCGACCGTTCCCTCGAAGCGCTCCCGATTTTCCGGCTGAGCGATTCGGCCGAGGACACGGCGATTTCCTTCTCTCCGGAGAGCGGCGGGCGGTGGCGAGTGCTGCCCAGCCCGGGCGACCGATTGCCCGGAACCTTCGACCAGGACGTCTACATCGAGCTCCTCCACCGCTATCACGAGGCGGGAGCTCCCGAAGATGGAGTGATAAGCTTTACACTCCACGCATTCCTGCGCTCCATTGGTCGTCGCGTCGATGGAAGGACGTACGAGCAGCTTCGATCCGCCCTGACCCGACTCGAGCGGACTACTCTCGAGTCGAGCGGTGTGTACGTTGCGGCAAAGGAAGGACAGCCGCTAGAAGGACGGTTCACGATTCTCTCCTCTGTTTCAATCGCGCGTCGCCGACTGGCCGAACGCGAACAATTCACTCTGTTCCCCGTATTGGCCGCGTCGGAGCCCGGGGATGCCCATGTCACGATCGGTGCCGTGATTCGCGCGAACATCACGGCGGGATACACCGTCACGCTCTCCGCAACGCACTACATGTCCCTCACCAATCCCGTCGCCAGGCGCCTCTATCGCCTGCTCGAGGTCGCAAGAGAAGAGGGAATGGTGACCTGGAGAGTGCCCCTTGCAGCTCTCGCCGAACAGCTGCCCCTGACCCAACGGTATCCGTCCCATTTGCAACGAGTGCTCCAACCCGCTCACGAGATGCTGCTTGCCGCAGGCCTCCTTCGCGACGCAACCTTCAGGCAATTGAATCGCGACTGGCTCGTTGACTACGTGCTGGCCTCCCGCGCCGCCTGACTTCGATTGTTCCGCTGGTGCCTTTTGTGCGTCAATGAAAGGAACACTGACTCACCGAAGGCGTATCTATTACGT
>Ga0310811_10008870_pt1 | contig 12948 bp, 14 predicted proteins | sample YCmetagenome_FD_207642 | JGI IMG/M metagenome (GOLD analysis project Ga0310811, IMG submission 207642) | Soil microbial communities from experimental microcosm in Duke University, North Carolina, United States - YC | ecosystem: Engineered > Artificial ecosystem > Soil microcosm > Unclassified ...
CGCGCCCGTTCACCACGAGCGGCGGGATTGAGGATCACGAGAATCTTATTCACATTCAGGCCGGGATGCGTAGGTTGCCCGCGTGAAACGATTTGCCAAGATCATTCTGGGCATCTTCGCCGCACTCCTGATCTTGCTGGTTGTCGCTCTCGTCGGCATCAACCTCTATCTGCAGTCCGGCGACGTCCAGCAGCGCATTCATCTCGCCACCGAGCAAGCGCTGGGCACCCCGATCGCTGTGAAGCGCACGGTCTATACCCCATGGAGTGGTCTCACCCTCTCGGGCCTTTCGCTTCCCGATCCCACGATCCCGGGCACGAACGTCATCGAGGCCCCCAGCTTTTCGGTCCAGTTCCAATTCCTCCCGCTCCTTGGCAAGCGGCTCGTCATCTCCACGATTTCCCTGAATTCCCCACATCTCGCGCTTCGCCAGACCGCGGATAAAAAATGGATACTTCTGCCGGCGCGAGCCGCGACTCCGCCCAAAGAGAAACCGGTCCCCGGATCCGCCCGGCCGATCCTCCGCGCTCCCATCTTCACGGTCGAGCTGAGCAACTTTTATATCTCTGACGCGAGCGCCGACATTATCGACAGCAAGGGAGCCTTTCTCGGCCGCATCCGGGGTCTCAGCGTCGAGGGGCGCCTCACCGGCACCCGCCGGGTGGACGGCAGTGTCTGGATCGACGACATCGACATCGGCGGGCAACTGCACCCGAACCGCCTGCGCGCCAGCTTTGCCTACGAGGACAATCTCCTCTCGATCTCGGAGGCGAAATGCGCCATCGCCGGAGGAAAGGTCCGTGCCTCATTCACCGTCGTGACGCCAAAGAAGGGCGACCCGGCTTTTCAATTCCATAGCGAGATCGACGGAGTTTCGCTCGCAACGCTGATCTCCGAAGCCCATGGCGATGAAAGCGGAACCTCCGGCACGCTTCTTGGCCATGTTGACCTGCGCGGCAATCCACTCGACTCCTCCACGCTCGTGGGCAGCGGCGAGGTGTCCCTCGACTCGGCGCAGATCCGTCCCTTCGACGCCATCCAGCAGATCGGCACCTTCCTGCGCGTGGACGAGCTGCAGCTCCTCAAGCTCCACGACGCGCGGATGAACTTCGAAGTGAAGGATGAGAAATTCTGGGTCAACAACCTCATCCTCCGCAGCGAAAACCTGATCATCACCGGCAAGGGGCCGATCAAATTCAACGGCAAGATGAATCTCGATGGCCGCTTCCAGGTGAACGAGAAGATCCAGCACGAGCTCTCGATGTTCATCGGCGATCAGTTCACGCCCTCCGCCGAGCCCGGCTACAAGGAAGTCGCCTTTTCGGTCACGGGACGCATCAGCCGTCCGGAGACCAATCTCCTCGACAAGATCACCGGCTACCACATCGGCGGGAGCCTGGGTGGCTTTCTGAAGGGACTCTTCCGCATGCCGAAGGCCCAGGCCCCTTCCGACGACCAATCGCCCAACCAGGCCCCCGGCAACTAAGCCTGTATGCGTGTCATTTCCGGCTCCGCGGGTGGTCTCGCGCTCTCCGTGCCCGACCAGGTAGCCCGCCCCACCATGGACAAGGTCCGCGGCGCAGTCTTTTCCAGCCTGGGTGACGCCGTGCCCGGCGCACGGGTTCTCGATCTCTTCGCCGGCTCGGGTTCGCTCGGAATCGAGGCCCTGAGCCGGGGCGCCGAGTCCGCGGTTTTCGTGGACAACTCACGGCACGCGGCCGAGTGCATCCTGCGCAACCTCCGCAAATGCCACCTCACCGCAGCCAGCGTGCAGACGATGGACGTGCCACGATTCCTGAAGACCTACGCACATCCCGGTGCGTTCGATCTCATCTTCGCGGACCCGCCGTACGACAAGCTCACCGGCGACACGGACCACGTCTCGCCCCTGCTCGCCTCGGAGGAACTGGCCTCCAGTCTCACGGAGAACGGCACGTTCATCCTGGAGGCTCTCGCCACCAACCCCCTGCCCGAGCTCGAGGGCACTCCCTGGCAGCTTTTGCGGTCCCGCACGTACGGTGAATCGGGCATCCATTACCTGATCCACCGCGCATGAGGCTGCTGAGATTTTTCTACAATCTCGCCTACCCTCTGGCGCTCATTCTCGCACTGCCATGGCTCATCCGGCGGATGGTCCGCCGGGGCAAATACCGCCACAAATTCGGCCAGCGTTTCGCCATCTACTCCCGCCGCGTGCGCATGCGCCTGCAGGACGGCGGCCGGACCTGGGTTCACGCCGTGAGCGTCGGCGAGGTCCTCATCGCGATGAAGCTCATCCGCAGGCTGCGGGAGCGCGACCCGCAAAGGCGCTTCGTCCTCTCGACGACGACCTCCACCGGCTTCGCCCTGGCGAACGAGCAACGTTGCGACTGGCTCGAGCCGATTTACAACCCGCTCGACTTCTTCTGGTTCACCCGCAAGGCGCTCGACCTCATCCGCCCCGACGCGATTGTTCTCATCGAGGCGGAGGTGTGGCCGAATCTCGTCTGCCAGGCCCGTTATCGCGGAATTCCCGTCGCGCTGGTCAACGCCCGCCTCTCGCCACGATCGGAAAGCCGGTTCCGGACCTTCCGCATCATCACCAGCCCGATCTTCAATCAGCTCGACGTCATCTGCGTGCAGGAGCCCGAGGATGTCGACCGCTGGCAGAGTCTCGGCGTGGCGGCCAGCCGCATCCGGCATACGGGGAGCATCAAGTTCGACGATGACGCGTCCTCAGCCCGCGAACCCCGCGATTTCCAGCCTTTGCTGGCCGGCATCGGCATTCCTTCCGGAGCCCCGGTCTTCCTCGGCGCCAGCACGCACAAGGACGAGGAAGCGGCGTTGGGAAGAGCCTATCTCGCGCTCAAGAAAGACTTTCCGGACCTGCTGTTCATCTCGGTCCCTCGGCACGCCGAGCGGGCGAAGGAAGTACGCACCGATCTGGAGGCTCTCGGCCTGCGCGTGATCAACCGCACGGAAATTCAGAATCCGGCGTCGGAGGCATCGCAGCCTGCCGACGTATTGCTGGTCGACTCGACGGGCGAGCTGCGCGACTGGTACGCCTGCGCGACGGTCGTATTTGTGGGAAAGAGCCTGCTTTCCAAAGGCGGCCAGAATCCCGCCGAACCAATCGTCGCGGGACGCCCGGTCGTCTTCGGGCCGAACATGCAGAACTTTGCCGTGCTCGTGCATGGCCTGCTGCGAGCCGAAGGAGCGGTGCAGATTTCCGGCGAGACCGGACTGCCGGCAGCCATTTCTTGTCTGCTCACCGATCCCTCGGCGCGTGAAAAACTGGTGCAAAACGGCCAGTCCGTAATCGCATCGCACCGGGGCGCGACCGATCGCACCGCGGATATCCTCCTGGCGCTCTAGTTGAGCTCCAGATGCTGATTGCGGCGCGCGTCACGGCGCTGCGTGATCGTCGCGATGATGATGCATCCCTCGTAGAGCAGATACATCGGCACGCCCATGAGCAACATCGTCACCATATCCGTGGTCGGGGTCAGGACGGCGGCGAAAATCATCACGGCCACGAAGGCCTGGGGCCGGATGCGCTTGAGCATCGATATCTCCAGCACGCCAAGCTTCACGAGCAGGAGGATCACCACCGGCAGCTCGAAGGCCAGGCCGAAGGCGATGACGAACTGGGTGGTGAAGGAGTAATATTCCCGCACGGTCCAGGTCGGCTTCCAGCCGAGGGACTCCGCATCCTTGTAAAAGAAGTTGAGCGCCTGCGGAAGGACGACGAAATAGGCAAACGTCACCCCGGCAAGGAACAGCCCGAAGCCCATGCCCGCGGCCGGCCAGATGTGCTTGCGCTCGCTTGCGGTGAGCGCCGGCAGGACGAACTCCGCGAAAAAATAGAGGAGAAACGGAAACGAAAGCACCAGGCCCGCGTAGAACGCCATCTCGAGGGAGATCGAGAACGAGTCGACCACGCCGAGGGACTGGAGGTTCGACAGCCGCGACGGATCGACGGCGACGAGCGGGTGTTGAATGATGGCAAACAGGTAGGACCGCCCGAGGAAGCCCACCACCATCGCCGAGCAGAGTGCGACCGCCATCTTGATGACCATCGAGCGGAGATCCTCGATGTGCGAAAGGAACGGCTTCGCCTCGTCCTGGATTTCGCGGAACTTGAACAAACGATCGGGAAGAGGCATGGCGTTGGCTAAATGTGGCCGAGGGTGACGAGCCGCGCAAACAAGCAGAGCGTATTGGCGTCACAAATTTCTCCGCTGGCGATTGCCTCGCGCAGTTCGACAACCGTGAAAGCCCGGCAATCGACAATCGCTTCGGCCTCGTCGTGCGCATGGCCTCCATCGCGCGGGACCACCTCCGTGGCGAGGAAAAGATGCCCCAGCTCATCCGTGAAGCCCACTGAGGGATAAAAGGCGCCCAGCGCGACGAGTTCCCCGCTCACGCGATATCCGGCCTCCTCGCCGAGCTCGCGGTGCGCGGTTTCCAGGATGGCCTCCGGAGTCACCATTCCGTCGATCTGCCCGGCGGGAAACTCCCAGAGTTCCTTCCGCACCGCCACCCGCTCCTGCCGGACGAGGATGTAGCGCCCGTCCAGAGTGCGGGGAGCGACCACGGCGGCTTGCTTGCGGCGAACCACCGTCCACTCCACGCCTTGGGGACGGGAGGGCGTGGCCACATGCTCTCGCACCACGCGAAGATATGGCGTCTCCGTGAGCACCTCGGTATCCAGCTCCCGCCAGCCGCTCATGCCAGAGCCCCGAGCCAGTGCTCGATCCTCGCCCGGACGTTCGCCGCGGAGGGCGCACCCGCCGCCTTGCGCGCCGCCAGGGCGGAAGGAAGATCGAAGACCTGCTGCACATCGTCCCCGAAGGCCGCGGAAGTCTCGCGATAGGTCGACTCCGGCAGCTCATTCAACGGCACGCCGCTCCGGGCGGACTCGCCGACGAGCTTGCCAACGACTTCATGCGCCTCGCGAAATGGGACCCCTTTGCGAACGAGATAGTCGGCGAGATCAGTGGCCAGCAGCAACGGGTCCGTCACGGCGGCGGCAGCACGGGCGGCGTTCACCTTCGCGCCGTCGAGCATCTCGGCATAGAGGGCCAGCGTGAGATCAATGGTATCGATCGAGTCGAAAAGCGGCTCCTTGTCCTCCTGCATATCCCGGTTGTACGTCATGGGCAGGCCCTTGAGCACGGTGAGCAGCGAGATGAGGTTGCCATAGAGCCGGCCCGTCTTGCCGCGTGTGAGTTCGGCGATGTCCGGGTTTTTCTTCTGCGGCATGAGGCTCGACCCAGTCGTGTGGCGATCGCTCAGCTCCAGATAACCAAACTCCGCGGAGGTCCACAAAATCACGTCCTCGCTCAATCGCGAGAGATGCATGCCACAGATGGCCAGCCCCGAGAGCAGCTCGAGGGCGAAGTCCCGGTCGGAGACCGCGTCCATGCTATTCTGGGTGACGCCGTCGAAGCCGAGTTCCTTGGCCAGGAAGTCGCGATCGATCGGGATCGTCGAGGCGGCGATGGCGCCGGAGCCCAGCGGGAGGACATTCATCCGTCTGGCGCAATCGGCGAGGCGGCCGGCATCTCGATCGAGCATCTCCACGTAGGCGAGGAGATGATGCGCAAAATAGACGGGCTGCGCGCGCTGGAGATGGGTGTAGCCGGGAATAATCACGGCCTCGTTGCGTTCCGCGAGGCCGACGAGCGAGCGTTGCAGGCCGCGAATCTTCAGGCCGATCTCCGCGATCGCGTCGCGCAGGTAGAGCCGGATATCGACTGCGACCTGGTCGTTCCGGCTCCGGCCGGTGTGCAACTTTGCCCCCGGCTTGCCGATCCGCCGGGTCAGCTCCGCCTCGATGTTCATATGCACGTCCTCGAGCTCCTTGCGGAAGACGAACTGCCCCCCATCGATCTCAGCCTCGATCTCGCGCAGGCCCGCGTGGATGGCCTCCCGCTCGGCGGCGGTCAGGATCCCGCTCTGCTCCAGGGCCAGGGAATAGGCCAGGCTGCCGCGGATATCGTGCTTGTAGAGCCGGCAATCGAAGCTGACGGACTCACTGAATTTCTGGAGGAGATCCGAGGTCTCCTCGGCAAAGCGCCCTTTCCACATACGGCTAGCTCGTGCGGGAACCGCTCTTCCGGCAGGCGCCGTGCATCTTCAGTTCGTCGCAATGCCCCTCGATCCGGACGATTTTATTCGTAGGGGAAAAGCCGAGGCGGCGGGTGATGCAATTTTCGAGGAGTTCCATGTTGGGGTCTTCAAATTCGATGATCTTGTCGCAGTCGACGCAGATGAGATGGTTGTGGGTCGGATGATCGACGAAATTCGGATCGTAGAACATCACGTCCTTGCCGAGATCGAGCTCGCGCAGCAGACCGCAGCGCACGAGCAGCGGCAGCGTGCGATAAACAGTAGCGCGGGAAACGGAGGCGTCGATCTTACGAGCCATCAGGAGCAGTTCCTCGGCGTGAAAATGCTCCTTCGTCGAGAGGACGGCATCGATGATTGCCTCACGTTGCGCGGTCCTGCGCAAGCCATGCTCGGCAAGGTATTCATAGACGGAATCTCGGACGGACGTCTCCACTGCGAGGCAGCGTAGGCCGTGAGTTCCGGGAGTCAAGAGTGCTCCGGGGAATCGGAAACGACTCCGGCCGGCCGGCCGGAGGTCGAAGAAAAAAGTGCCAGAGGTCTACGGCAAAGCGAAGAAAGTTACCGTTGCTGCATTCCTGCCCTGGCGGGGTTCACCCGTCCGCAGTCCATAGCCCCTGGCGACGCCACGATAAAAGATGCCAGCGCAGGTGCAACGGAAAATACCCAAAATAACTCAATTCCAATTCTTGCCACGAGACGAGAGTCCCTCTATTTCTACGAACCTTGCCGGACGCGCCGCAGAGATTCGCAGCCATGCGATTTTTTGTTGCTTGCATTTGCGCATCGAATTCCATACTCGCAGCCCCTGAACATTTAACTGTCCCTCACTTTCCTTCCTTCCATGGCAAAATATTTGTTGATCGCAGCCATCCTCGTCAGCCTCGGAACCGTCGGCATCGGCGTCGTAAACCATGGCAAGCTCACTGACGCGGTTGCTGAAACCGCTGCGACGAAATCGTCCCTCGCTACGTCTCAGAAAAACCTGACTGCCGCCCAGGCAGACCTCAAGACGACCAAGGCCACGCTCGACGCAACCAGCGCGGACAAGGAAAAGATCGCCGCAGACCTCACCACGGCGAATACGGATCTCAGCAAAGCCAAGAGTGACCTCGACGCTGCGAACAAGACCATCGCAGATGACAAGACTCAGCTTGCCGCAAAGGATGAGGAGATTGCCAAGCTTCAGGGCGGCAGTCCGTCAAAAGATCCCAACGCACCTGTGGTCGACGTAGCTGCGCTCAATCAACATATCCAAGAGCTCGAAGCCTCTGTTGAAAGCGCAAACACCCAGCTCAAAACTGCGCAGGAAAAAGTAGCAGTTCTGACGAAAGCCAACGAAGACCGCCAGAAGGGTCTCTTGAAGCAGGGCCTCGAGGGCCGTGTGCTCGCCGTCAACCCCGCCTGGAACTTTGTTGTGCTGAGCATCGGCGACAAGCAGGGGGTCACGAACAATGCTGAGCTTCTTCTCAAGCGCAGCGGCCAGTACCTCGGCAAGGTGCGCATCACCTCGGTTGAGCCTTCGACCTCGATCGCCGATATCGTCGCCAACACCCTCCCCTCCGGCGTCGCCGTGCAGCCGGGTGACAGCGTGATCTTCCAGGGCCAACAGGGTCAGACTCAGGAGTAAGGTCCCATGGGCCGCTGGCTCGCAATCGTCGCCCTCACCGCCCTCGCCTTCGGACTCTCCGCCTGCGCATCGAACGATCCGATGGCAGATGGCAGCAGCCCTCGGGAATCCTCGATTCCCTGGAACCGGCCTCAAAGCTGGGAAGGCCCCGGGGTCTACGGGTCAGCGATGAACCAAGGCCAGTAAATCTTCCACGAGCCGCAATTCTGCGGCTCGTTTCTTTTTCAGGCCATCATGGCGGGACGCATCCTGGTCATACGCGGAGGAGCCATCGGCGACTTCGTTCTTACGCTCCCGGCAATCGGTCTCCTTCGCGAGGCCTTTCCGGACACGCATATCGAGCTGCTCGGCTACCAGCATATCGTGGCCCTGGCCGTTGGCCGGCACTACGCGGATGCCTCCCGCAGTATCGAGTACGGTCCTCTCTCCGGCTTTTTCAACCCCAAGTCGGAGCTCGATCCCCAGCTCTCGGAATATTTCGCGGGATTCGATCAGGTCATCAGCTACCTCTTCGATCCGGACGGATTCTTTACCGGAAATCTGCGTCGCGCCGGCGTCCGCAATCTCATTCAAGGAAATCCGAAGATCGGGGATCACGCACACGCCGCCATCCAGCTCGCGCTGCCCTTGCAGCAACTCGCGCTTTATCTCGATGACCCGGCGGCGCATCTCTTCCCGACCAAAGAGGATCTCGCCGAAGCAGACAAATTCCTGGGCTCGCACTCGACTGATCGCGCTCCCGTCGCCCTTCACCCGGGCAGCGGAAGCGAGCGTAAGAACTGGCCTCTCGATCGCTGGATCGAGCTGACGGCCGCTTTCCTTTCGGAGGGAAAACCGGTGCTCGTCATTGGCGGCGAGAGCGACTCGGCCCAAATGTCGGAGTTGCGCGCGCGCTTTCCCGGGAACCCTCATCTGTCTTTCGTCGAGCATTTGCCTCTGCCGGCCCTCGCCGCCCTGCTTTTCCGCTGCGCGCTCTTCGTCGGGCATGACAGCGGGATCTCGCACATCGCCGCCGCAACGGGCATCCCCTGCGTGCTTCTTTTCGGCCCGACCGATCCTGCGATCTGGGCGCCAGGGAACGAAGAAACCCACATCGTGACCTCCCCCACGGGCGATATGACCGACATTACGCTGGATTCCGTGCGCGCAATGGTCGATTCCGTGTTGGCGAATGCCTGATTCACGCCTGATCGCCATCGATCCGTCCCTGCGCGCCACCGGCTACGCGGTGCTGGAATCGAACGGCCGCGCCCACACCGCGCTGGAATATGGGGTAATCCGCAATGCGGCGGCCCTCCGATCCTCCGCCTGCCTGGTCGCCATCCACGAAAAGATCCGCGATTTACTGGTCCGCTGGCAGCCCACCGCCATGGCCATCGAGAGTGTGATCTATGTGCAGAGTCATCGCACGGCGATCGCCCTCGGCGCGGCTCGGGGCAGCGCGATCCTCGCCGCCGCCCAGGCCGGACTCCTGATCTACGAATACCCTCCGAAGCGCGTGAAGCAGGCGGTCGTCGGCGTGGGCTCCGCTCAGAAAACCCAGGTCGCATTCATGGTGCGCGCCACGCTGCGGCTCACGGAGACGCCCGGGGCCGACGCCGCGGATGCCCTCGCCATCGGCATCACTCACTTCCAAACCGCCCAGACCGCGCGCCTGCGCAAACAGCCTCATGAATCCATCTGAGCTCCCCTCGGTCGAGTGGCTCGGCCGCATCTCCTTCGACGCTGCGCTGGAGCGGCAGGAAGCGGAGTTCGCCGCCGTGCGCGCAGGGCATTCGGCCGGCAAAATTTTTCTTCTCGAGCACGAATCCGTCTTCACGATCGGCCGTACCCGGGACCAATCCAGCCTCCTCCTCCGGGATCAACTCTCCGCGCCATTGCACGAGATCAATCGCGGTGGCCAGGCGACCTGGCACGGTCCCGGCCAGCTCGTGGGCTATCTGCTCCTCGACCTGCACCGCTATGGTGGCGATTTGCACCGCTACCTGCGTTTTCTGGAAGAAAGCCTCATCGCACTCCTCGCTCGCTGGTCCGTCACCGGAGGGCAGCGCGAGGGCCTGACCGGCGTCTGGGTCGAGGATCGCAAGATCGCATCGATCGGCGTGGGCGTGCGCCACTGGATCTCCATGCACGGCTTCGGCCTCAATGTCTGCGGCACGCTGGAAGGCTTCCGCAGCATCATCCCCTGCGGCATCTCGGGCGTGGACATGACCTCGCTCGAGCGGGAGTGCGGCCGGCCGGTCTCGGTGCGGGAAGCCGCCGACACCGCGGCGGAGATCCTCCTCGCCGGACTCCCGTCCTTACAGCTTTAGGAAATTCCCAAGCAGCCTCTTCCCCTCCGAGGTCAGGATCGACTCCGGGTGGAACTGGACGCCGTAGACCGGGAGCTCCTTGTGGGCGAGGCCCATGATTTCGCCCTCCTCCGTCCAGGCGGTGATCTCGAGGCAATCCGGCAGGGTATCCCGTTTCACGAGCAGCGAGTGGTAGCGCGTCGCCTCGAAGGGGCTGGGCAGGCCGGCAAAGACATTCCCGCCGTTATGGAGAATTGGCGAGGTCTTGCCGTGCATGAGCCGATCCGCACGGACAACGTCGCCGCCATAGACATCACCGATGCACTGGTGGCCAAGGCAGACGCCGAAGATCGGAACTTTTCCGCCGAACTCCCGCAGCACATCGTTACTGATGCCCGCTTCCTTCGGGGTGCACGGCCCCGGGGAGATGCAGATGCGGTCCGGCTTCAGGGCGGCAATTTCGGCGAGGGTGATCTCGTCGTTGCGTTTCACGAGCGGCTCGGCGCCGAGTTCTCCGAAGTACTGGACGAGGTTGTAGGTAAAGGAATCGTAGTTATCGATGACGAGGATCATACCGCCTCCCGGCCGATGGTTTTTGCCATGACGATCGCGCGGCTGGCGGCCATCGCCTTGTTCACGCTCTCCTGATATTCGCCCTCGGGCGTGGAATCCGCAACCACGCCGCCGCCCGCCTGCACGTAGGCGACGCCATCCTTCAGCACCACCGTGCGCAGCGCGATACACGAGTCGAGATTGCCGTCGAGGCCGAAATACCCGACCGCGCCCGCGTAGACGCAGCGCTTGCTCTGCTCGAGCTCGTTGATGATCTGCATGGCCCGCACCTTCGGAGAACCGGAAACGGTGCCGGCAGGGAAAGTCGCCCGCATCACGTCGAATGGCGAATGCCCGGCGGACAACTTGCCGGAGACATGGGTGACGATGTGCATCACATGGCTGTAACGCTCGATCGTCATGAAATCGCTCACTTCCACGGAAGCGAACTCGGCGATCCGGCCCACATCGTTGCGCGCAAGATCCACGAGCATCAGATGCTCGGCCCGTTCCTTGGGATCGGCCAGCAGGTCTTCCTCGAGCGCCCTGTCCTCCTCCTCGGTCGCTCCCCGGCGGCGCGTTCCGGCGATGGGCCGGATCTCGACCAGCCCGTCCGTGACGCGCACGTGCACTTCCGGCGAGCTGCCCACGAGCGTAAAGCCCTCGCGCACGCGCAGGCAGAACATGTAGGGCGACGGATTCACGAAACGAAGCGCGCGATAGAGATCCAGCGGATCGCCATCGTACGGCGTCTCGAAGCGCTGCGACGGCACCATCTGGAAAATATCTCCCGCACGGATGTACTCCTGCGCCTTCTCCACGGCGGCGTGGAATTGCGCCTCCGTCGTATTGCTGCGCATGTCCGCGCTTCGCGAGGGCACTTCCGCCGGCACCGCGGCAAATTCCACGGGCTGGGCAAGCCGGGCCACGGCCGCCTCGACGCGCCGGGCGGCATCCTCATAGGCACTCTGCGGGTCGGAACCGTCGAGCAGCGCATTCGCGAGCACTTTCATCCTCCGCCGGCGGTGATCGAAGGCCACCACCACATCGGTGAGCAGGAAGAAAAGATCGGGCACGCCGAGTTCGTCCTTCGGCGGGGCGGCGAGGATCGGCTCGAACCAGCGCACGGCGTCGTACGCGAGATAGCCAACCGCTCCACCGCGGAAAATCGGCACGCCCTCCTGCGGCGCCACGCGATACAGGGCCATGAGCTTTTCCAGTTCGTGCAAGGGGTCCCGCTCGGCCTCGTAGGTGCGCTCGCCACCGGGACCGGAAAAAGTCACGGTCTTCCCGTGCGCGGTGATCGTCCAGAGCGCCCCCACCCCGAGGAAGGAAAAGCGCCCGACGTGATCGCTATGCTCGGCGGACTCGAGCAGGAAGCTCGGCGCATCGCCGCCCAGCTTGCGATAGGCCGCGATCGGAGTCTCCACATCCGCGACGAGCTCGCACCACACCGACACGACATTGTAGGCGGTGGCGAGGCGGGTGAATTCTTCGAGGCTGGGTGTGAGCGGAGGCCGCATAACGAGTCGGATAGACAATCAATCGACGCCCCGGCGATCAACCCTTAACGATCAGCCAGGGAGCACCTCGTGCGGGACGAGGAGATCGCCGAATTTTTAGAATTGCACTTTCGGCGCCTCACGCTCGGCGGCATTCTCGATCTCGAACAGCGAGGCTGGGGCAAAATTAAACATGCCGGCGACGATGTTGGTCGGGAAAACCTCACGCTTCGTGTTGTAGGTCATCACGGCGTCGTTGTAGGCCTGCCGGGAGAAGGCGACCTTGTTTTCCGTGGAGGTGAGTTCCTCCTGCAGGGCCATCATGTTTTGATTCGCCTTCAGGTCGGGATAGGCTTCGGCCACGACCATCAAGCGGCTTAGCGCGCCGGAAAGTCCCGCCTCGGCGGAGGCGAGCGACTTCATGGCGTCGGGATCACCGGGGTTCGCCGCGGCTTTCTGGCCCGCCCCCTGGGCGATATTCCGGGCCTGGGTGACCGCCTCGAGGGTTTCGCGCTCGTGCTTGAGATATCCTTTGGCGGTCTCGACCAGGTTGGGAATCAGGTCGTACCGCCGCTTGAGCTGCACATCGATCTGCGCGAACGCGTTCTTGAAGCGGTTCCGCAGCGTCACGAGCCCGTTGTATTGCCCGATGAAGAAAAGTCCGACCAGCGCGATAAGGACGACAAGCCCGATGAGGATGGCGAGTGCGATCATGCCCAGACAGTGAGCCGCCCTGTTTCCATGCGCAACCTGTAAAATTTCCCTCGAAATATCGGGCGCAGTCTGGTTCACAAGCGCGATGCCGATCCGGGCCATACTTTTCGATCTCGACGACACCCTCATCGTGGATGAGGCCGTCTCC
>Ga0310811_10008871_pt1 | contig 12948 bp, 13 predicted proteins | sample YCmetagenome_FD_207642 | JGI IMG/M metagenome (GOLD analysis project Ga0310811, IMG submission 207642) | Soil microbial communities from experimental microcosm in Duke University, North Carolina, United States - YC | ecosystem: Engineered > Artificial ecosystem > Soil microcosm > Unclassified ...
GATCCGAACAAGTGCACGGAATGCGTGGGCCATTTCGACGAGCCGCAATGCGTACAGGTATGTCCGGTCGAATGCATTCCGGTGAATCCTGGGCACGTCGAGACGCGTGACCAGTTGCTGGAAAAATATCGGGGGCTGATCGCGCCGCATGACAGCGATGCCTGACGGCGACACCTGACAACGACCCCTGACGCGCCGCTAGCGCGCCAGCAACTGCCCCAGCGCGACGAGCAACGCCTCGCATTCGGCGTCGGTGCCGATCGAGATACGCAGATGCTGGTCGATTCGTGGCCGATCGAAGTGACGCACGAAGATTTCCCTTTGCTTTAGGGCCGCTGCCAACGCCACAGCCGAAGAGCGGGGGTGCGTCGCAAAGACGAAGTTTGCCGCCGATGGCACGATTTCAAAGCCGAGTTTCGCAAGCCCGCCGTTGAGCCGTTCCCGGCTCGCCATCACCTTCGCGCACGAGGCACGAAAGTGCGCGTCGTCCTCGAACGCGGCGGTTGCGGCCACTTGCGCGAGCCGGTCGAGCGGGTACGAGTTGAAGCTATCCTTGACCCGGTTCAACGCGTCGATCAGCGCCGCGTCGCCGAATGCAAAGCCGACACGCATGCCGGCCAGCGAGCGGGCCTTCGAGGTGGTCTGCACGACCAGCAGGTTCGGATAACGGCGGATCAGCGGAATGGCCGATTGCGCGCCGAAATCGACATACGCCTCATCTACTACCACCACCGATTCGGGATTGCCGGCTACGATTTGTTCAATCGCGTCGAGCGGCAACGCGCGGCCGGTCGGGGCGTTCGGATTCGGAAACAGCACGCCGCCGTTGGGCTGCAGGTAGTCGTCGACGCGCATCGCAAACGAAGCGTCGAGCGGCGCCACCTCGTAGTCGATGCCATAGAGTCGCGCATAGGTTGGATAGAAACTGTATGTGATGTCCGGAAAGCGGATGGGCTTATCGTGCTTCAGCAGCGCCTGGAAAACATGCGCGAGCACTTCGTCGGAACCATTACCGGCAAACGTCTGCTCGAGAGCCAGTCCATGATGCGCGGCGACCGTTTCGCGCAGCGTGCGCGCGGCGGGATCGGGGTAGCGGCGCAGCGCGTCGCCGTTGGACCCGAGTTCGCGCTCGATCGCCGCGACGACGCGCGGTGACGGCGGGTACGGATTCTCGTTGGTGTTGAGCTTGACCGGATGCGCCAAAGCCGGCTGCTCGCCGGGCATGTACGGTGTCAAGCGGTGAACGCTGTCGCTCCAGTAGCGGCTCATCGGGATCTCGATCGATTGTCGTGTCAGGCGCGATGCAATTGCATCATGGCGCGCTCCATCTCGCCTTTGACGATCAAGGGCGCCACCGCGACACTCTTTTCGATCGCCGCGTCGATGACGTCCTGCTCTTCCTTGCGTGGCGGCTTCAACACGAAGTTGACGACGTCCGGCCGTGCGTTCGCGCGGGCGCTGTCGGGGGCCAGGTCGCGCGGATGCCCGATGCCGATGCGCAGGCGCCAGTATTGTTGCGACGACAGGTGCGCGGTAATGTCCTTCAGGCCGTTGTGTCCGCCGCTGCCACCGCCTAGCTTCAACTTGACCGCGCCGGGCGGCAGGTCGAGTTCATCGTGGGTGACGAGGATCGCATCGGGCAGGATTTTGAAAAATTGCGCGACCGCGACAACCGCTTGTCCGGACCGGTTCATATAGGTCTGCGGCTGCAGCAAATGCACCTCTTCGCCGAATAGACGCGCTTTTGCATAGAAGCCATGAAAGCGTCGCTCGTCGCGCAGCGACGCACCGGCTTCGCGCGCCAGTTGGTCGACTAGCCAAAAGCCCGCGTTGTGCCGCGTTGCGGCGTATTCCGCGCCGGGATTGCCGAGGCCGACAATCAGTTTGATCATGTTCTTGGCTACAACAAAAAAAACCCGCCGAGGCAGCGCCGCAGCGGGTCATATCGTCCGTTGACACGAACGGATCGAGCATATCGCATTGACCGATCGACCTTCGACGATCGGTCTAGGCCTGTGCTCTTACTCGGCGGCCGGCGTAGCGCCTTCGCCCGCATCGCCGGACACAGCCCCGGCCGGCAGCGTTGCCGACACGATGACCGGATTTTCCGCTTCGATATGCGGCGTCAACGTGACACCCTTGGGCAGCGTGACGTCCTTTGCGTGCAGCGACTGGCCGATCTGGATCGTCGCCAGATCCACTTCGATGAATTCCGGCAGGTTGCCCGGCAAGCACGAGATTTCGAGATCGTTCAGCACGTGCGTCAGCACACCGCTCGACAGCTTGACGGCAGGCGAACCTTCCTGGTTCATGTAGTGCAACGGCACCTTCGTCGTGATCGCGGTCTTCGCGTCGACGCGCTGGAAGTCCACGTGCAGCACCAGTTGCTTGAACGGGTGGTATTGCACGTCGCGCAGCAGCACTTGCTCGCTCGCGCCTGCGACTTCGAGGTCCAGGATCGACGAGTGGAAGGCTTCTTTATTCAGCGCGTGATACAGCGCGTTGTGATCGAGCTCGATCATTTTGGGGTCGGTGCCAGCGCCGTACACGATGCCCGGCGTCTTGCCGGAATTGCGCAGGCGGCGGCTCGCACCCGTTCCCTGCTGGCTACGCTCGAAAGCGACTACTTTCATTTCAATCTCCACGGACTGCCCGCGACCAGGCAGTTTCAATGCGGGCCGTGCATTGCCCTGTTTGTCGAAATGGACGCTTCGAATAAGCGCCTCATGCACTGCGATGCGAGCTTCGTCCCCTCGCATCGATCGTCCGGCCGCGCCGCCGGTTGGGCGGCGCGACCGGTAATTTTAAGCGATATTGCCTCGGGCCGCGCGGGCGGCCGTGTCGATATGCTGTGCGAGCCTACTGCTCGGCAAACAGCGACATCACCGATTCCCCGCGACGAATCCGCGAGAACGTTTCGGCGAGCAGGCCCGCGCACGACAGGGTGCGGATCTTCGGGCAGTAGCGTACTTCTTCGCCGAGCGGAATCGTGTCGGTGACGACCAGCTCGTCGAGGTCGGAGTGGGCAATCCGTTCGCCCGCGCCGCCGGACAGCACCGGGTGCGTCGCATAAGCGAACACGCTTCTCGCGCCGCGCTCCTTCAGTACCTGTGCCGCCTTGCAAAGCGTGCCCGCGGTATCGACCATGTCGTCCATGATCACGCAGTGGCGTCCTTCGACTTCACCGATGATGTTCATGACTTCGGCGACGTTCGCTTTCGGACGGCGTTTGTCGATGATCGCCAGATCGGTGTTCAACTGTTTCGCCAGCGCCCGAGCGCGCACCACGCCGCCAATGTCGGGCGACACGACGAGCAGATCGCCGTGATCCTGCTTGCGCTTGCGCAGGTCGTCGAGCAGCACCGGCGTCGCGTAGATGTTGTCGACTGGAATGTCGAAGAACCCCTGGATCTGGTCCGCATGCAGGTCCATTGTGATGATCCGGTCAACGCCGCCGATTTCGAGCATGTTGGCGATGACCTTCGCCGAAATCGCCACGCGCGCCGAGCGCGGACGGCGATCCTGGCGGGCGTAGCCGAAATACGGAATCGCCGCGGTGATACGGCCGGCCGAGGCGCGCTTCAACGCATCGACCATGATCATCAATTCCATCAGGTTGTCGTTGGTCGGCGCACAGGTCGACTGAAGCACGAAAACGTCCTTGCCGCGGACGTTTTCCTGGATCTCGACCATTATTTCCCCGTCGGAGAAGCGGCTGACCACCGCCTTGCCAAGCGGAATGCCGAGGTTCTTAACAACGGCTTCCGCAAGCGCGGGGTTAGCGTTGCCAGTAAAGACCATCAGGCCGTCATGGTTCATTGTGCACCTGCGCGGAAGCGAGAATCTGGAGATCTTGGAGCGGCACACGAGCGTGTGCGACGCGAGAATTTTTGGCAGGGGAGGAAGGACTCGAACCCTCGCATGCCGGAATCAAAATCCGGTGCCTTGACCAACTTGGCGACTCCCCTACACTAACCTACTGCCGGTCGAATCAATCGTCGTACGATTTGATCCGACCGCAAACCTATGACGCAAAAGATACGAGTGGATGACGCTCGACACTGTCTGCCACCGAACTCTTCCATTCGACCGGAAGGCTGGCTTGCGCCCGTTCAGCGGCCTCTCGATCCGGAAAAGCCGCGAAGACACTCGCTCCAGATCCTGTCATGCGCGCCGGTGCGATCGCTGAAAGCCGATCGAGCACTCTCGCCACTTCTGCGTATTTTCTCACGACTACCGGCTGCATATCGTTGCGGCCAAAATTGTCAGGCCATGCGGCCGAACCATTTTCGCTTGCCCTTCCTGCGTTGCCAGTCGCCTCAGTCGCCTTCCAATCGGCAGCGTTCCAATCGGAATTTTCACGCGCGCTTTCGGCTGCCGGTGGGCTTTGAACCGCAAACTTTTGCTGTCCGAGAAAGTCAGCTATTTTGATGGGTCTAGTGTCCCGTGTCAATCCCTCTGACTGAAAAATTTCCACGGTGGACACATGCACGGGCGGAGTGACCACCAGGAAAGTGCGCGGCGGCAATTCTACCGCCTGCAGGGCGTCGCCAACACCTTGCGCGAAAGCATTTTGGCCGAACACGAAAAAAGGCACGTCGGCGCCCAGGCGCAGCGCGAGCGCCTGCAGTTCCAGGCGCGGCAGGTCGAGCTTCCACAGCCGGTTCAGCGCGAGCAGGGTGGTTGCCGCATCGGAGCTTCCGCCGCCGATCCCGGCGCCCATCGGCAAGCGCTTGTCGACTTCGATCTCCACGCCATGGCGACAGCCCGTATGCGCTTGCAGCAGCCGCGCCGCGCGCACGGTCAGGTCGACATCGTCGCTGACGCCTTCGAGCGGCCGCACGCGCGTTATGACGCCGTCATCGCGGCGTCGCAGATGCACATAGTCGCCCCAGTCGAGCAGTTGGAATACCGTCTGGAGATCGTGGTAGCCGTCGGGTCGGCGCCCGACGATGTGCAGGAACAGGTTTAGCTTGGCGGGCGCGAAGCAGTCGCGCAGCGCGTCGTCGGTTTCGATCATCGGAATTACTGGTCGAGCACTAGCTTGATGTCGAGGGGCGGTGTCGCGCGTGTCAGGTTGACACGCTTGACGGCCCCAGGGGGCGCGTCCGCGTAGGCGATGTAGTCAATGGTCCAGCCGTCCTGCGTCAGCTGCGCCAGGCGGCCGTTCGCATCGGCTTCGGTGTGGGCCTTCGAGGACGGCGAAGGCGAAGGTTGCAGCCAATAGCGCAAGCCCTCGACCGGCAACGCGAAACCCAGCGCGTGCTGCATCAGCTCCGTCGTGTTCGGAGCGGTCTGAGGGGGCTGGTTCGGCAATTCGAGCGTCGCCGAGCCCGGCGCGGACTCGACGATCGCCAGCGTCTGCCCGAGCGGACTGAGCAATTGCAGACGCACCGTCTCGCCGGCTTCCTGCCATTGGAAATTGCCGTATGCGTTGCGCGCCACACCGGTCTGATCGACGTATCCGATCGCGAAGCGGCCGTGGTACGCATGAGTGGTCTGTGCGGATAGCGACGTCGCCGAGGTCGACATCGACGGGCCTGGCCGCGGGGGCGTCGCACACCCGGCGACCAGCATTGCCGCGGCGAACGACGCGAGCAGCGGCCACGCAAGGTGGCGGCGTCGGTGACGCCGCGGTTGCGGACTATGCCCGCTAGTGCATGCGGAAAAACCCATCAGAAATCGTTCACTTGAAAACGCTTCAGCGTCTTGACCAAGGTGTCGTTGTCCGGTTCCAACTGGTGCGCGGCGCGCCAAGTCTGGCGCGCTCTGACTTCGTCGCCGCTAGTCCATTGAACTTCGCCCAGATGTGCGCCGATTTCGGCGTTCGGCTGCAACTGGTAGGCCTTCGTCAGCACCTTCGCCGCATCGGCACTGTCGCCGAGCCGGTACTTGACCCAGCCGAGACTGTCCAGGATGAACGCGTCGTTCGGCGCCAGTTGCGCCGCCTTCTCGATCAGCTTGCCGGCTTCGTCAAGGCGCTCGTTGCGGTCCGCCAGCGAGTAGCCCAGTGCGTTGTAGGCTTGCGGATTGTCGGGCTGGAGTTTCATCAGCTCGCGCAATTGGGCTTCGAAGACGTCGTAGTGCCCGTTGCGTTCGGCTGCCATCGCGTAATCGTAGACCAGGTCCGGATCGTTCGGGAACGACTTGATGGCATCGGCCAGGCGCGCCTCGGCTTGCGGATACTGTTTCGCCTGGACCAGGAGCGCACCGTCGGTGCGCGCGATCAGCACGCGCTCGCGCGGGTCCGGCGCATTCAGCCCGGCCAGCATCTGGCGCGCATCGTCGAGCTTGCCGTCATGCGCGAGGATCTGCGCGCGCGTGATCTGCGCCGGCAGGTATTGCGCGCTGCCCGGTTGGATTTTGTCCAGATACTGCGCGGCGCTAGTGTCGTCCTTCTGCTCGAGCGCGATCTGCGCTAGGTAGATGTAGGCCTGGCCCGCATCGGCGTTGGGCTGCTTGCTCGCCGCATCGATGTATTGCCGCAGGTGGTGCTGCGCGGTGTCCAGATGCTTTTGCTGGATCTCGATCAGCGCCAGCGCCATCAGCGGCAGCAAGTCGGTGTGGTCGTCTTTCGCGAGGCGCGTGAACTCGGCTTTCGCGTCGTCCAGTCGATCGCTCGTGAGGTAGAGCTGGGCGAGCCCGAGCCGCGCATCATGCTGTTTCGGATTCTTCGCTACATACTCCGTCAGCATCTGCGTGGCTTCGGCGCGTTCGTCCGGTCCGAGCTGCGCGAGCAACAACACGGCCGGCAGGTAGTCCGGCTTTTGCTTCAGCGCCGTTTGCAGCGATTTGTGCGCGCCCGGCCGGTCGTCGGCGTTGATCTGCTGGCGTGCGATGGCGAGATTAGCCTCGGGGCGCTGCATATCGTTCTTCAGCAGAGTCTGCAGCACCCGCAGTCCGCCGGCGCGATCCGGGCCGTGCGACAGCAGCATCTGCAGCGCCAGAGCGGCACTGCCGCGGTTCGGCTCGCCGATCTTCGCAAGTTCGGCCGCGAGCATCGGCAGCGCTTCGTCGGGCTTGCCCGACAGGACCAGCAGCGATGCATCGAGCTGGGCGGCGCGCTCGGAGTCCGGCGCGTATTGCTGCCACAGGCGTGCGGCAGTCAGCGCGTCGCTCGGGCTTTGCGCGGCCAGCGCGATCTCGGTGGCGCGTTGTGCAAAGCGCGGATCGTGCGTGTCGCGTGCGAGCGCGAGGTAGGTTTGGAAGGCGGGCGCCGGTTTCGAGCGTTGCAGCGCAATTTCGGCGGCCAGCACTTGGTAGACAATCTGGCTGGACAGCGCGAGCTTAGGCAGGGCCTTTTGATCTTCGGGCGCCTGCGCGGCAACCGCCAAGCTGGCCGGCGCGTCGGAATCGTCGTCCTGTGCGTGGGCGGGCTGCGCCGTCAGCATCGACAATGCGAGCGCGGCGGCAGCCGCCGTCGTCGCCGGGCCCTTCGAAAGCAGCTTGGCAAGAAGCAGGTTCATGGATATCCAGTCGATGTTTCGAGTCATTGTAACGCGGTGGCTACAATAGCGCGCAGGGGTGGTATTGCAAGAGCCATCCCGGCTGTTTTCCAGTCGATACGGACAGACGATACATCGACGAAATCTGGTCAATTCGCCCATCCACCGTGGATATGCAACGCAATAGACATGCCGGAACTGCCAGAAGTTGAGGTCACGCGACGCGGAATCGAACCGCATGTGGCCGGACGCCGTGTCGAGCGCGTCGACGTGCGCAACCGCGCGCTGCGTTGGCCGGTCCCGGAGACGCTTGCGCAAAGCCTCGACAAGCGCGTCATCCGCCAAGTCGAGCGACGCGGCAAATACCTGCTGTTCGAAACCGACCCCGGCTGGCTGATCGTCCATCTGGGGATGACCGGCACGCTCAGGGTACTGCGCAACCAAGCTGGCCTGCCGGCCGCCGCGCAGCACGACCATATCGACTGGATCTTCGACGATTTCATTCTGCGCTATCGTGACCCGCGTCGTTTTGGCTCAGTGCTCTGGCATTCGCGCGCCGACGGCGGCGTGTTGGACCATCCGCTGCTTGCGAGCCTAGGCATCGAACCATTCTCGCCGGGTTTTTCCGGCGCGTGGCTCTACCAGCAGACGCGCGGGCGCAAGGTTTCGGTCAAGCAGGCATTGATGGCGGGCGGCATCGTGGTCGGCGTCGGCAACATCTATGCGTCGGAAAGCCTCTTTCGCGCCGGCATCCGGCCGACCACCGCCGCGGGCAAGGTCTCGCTCGCGCGCTACGAGTTGCTCGCCGAGGCGATCCGCGCGACGCTCGCGGCCGCCATCGACAAGGGCGGCAGCACGCTGCGGGATTTCGTCGGCAGCAATGGCGAAAGCGGCTATTTTCAGCTCGACTACGACGTGTACGGTCGCGCCGGCCTGGCGTGCCATGCATGCGGTACGACGATCCGCCAGATCGTACAAGGGCAGCGTTCGACTTATCATTGCCCGCGCTGCCAGCGCTGAAGTGGGCGGAGAAAAGACTTATACGAGCAATTATGCAAGGACCGATGACCGCACCTTCCGCCGAGCCTTGTGCCACGGTTTCCAGTTTCGCACCGCGCCTGATCGCGTGGCAACGCCTACACGGCCGTCACGATTTGCCGTGGCAGACGAGCCGCGATGCGTACCGCGTTTGGCTATCCGAGATCATGCTGCAACAGACTCAGGTATCGACGGTGATCGGGTACTACTCGCGTTTTCTGGCGCGCTTTCCGAATGTCGGTGCGCTGGCCGCGGCGCCGGCCGACGAGGTCATGGCGCTGTGGGCCGGACTCGGCTACTACACGCGGGCGCGCAATCTGCACCGCTGCGCGCAATGGGTCGTTGAGCAACATGGCGGACTGTTCCCGCGCAGCGTCGATGAGCTTGCGGGCCTGCCGGGCATCGGCCGCTCGACCGCGGCCGCGATTGCGGCCTTCGCATTCGGGGTGCGCGCGACGATCCTCGATGGCAATGTGAAGCGGGTGCTCGCGCGCGTGTTCGGCATCGAGGGCTTTCCTGGCGAGCGGCGCGTCGAAACGGCGCTGTGGGCGCTGGCGGAGTCGCTGCTGCCGGCGCCGGTAAGCGAACCCGAAGCGGCCGCCGGCGTGACCGATGCCGCGATCGTCGCGTACACGCAGGGCCTGATGGATCTGGGCGCGACACTATGCGTGCGCGGCCGGCCCGACTGCGACCGCTGCCCGTTTTCGGACACCTGTGTCGCGCATCTGACCGGCCGACAGCGCGAGTTGCCCGCCGCACGCCCGAAGAAGGCTATCCCTACGCGCCACACGCTGATGCTGGTACTGCGCCACGGCGATGCGGTGCTGCTCGAGAAGCGCCCGCCGACGGGCATCTGGGGCGGGATGTGGAGCCTGCCGGAGGCGGCCGACGACGGTGCTTTGCTGGCACGGGCGACGCAGCATGGCGGCGACGAGTCGACGCTAGTCCCGCTCGCGCCTTTCTGGCATACGTTCACGCATTTCAAATTGCAAATCGAACCGCGCCTGGTGGAAGTGACCGGTTCGCGTGACGCGTCGAGCCTCGCGGATGCGCAGTCGGCGTGGGTGCCGCGGCATCGGCTCGACGCTTACGGCGTGCCCGCGCCGGTGCGTAAACTGCTGGAGGCGCTCGACGGATCGCTGCTGTAACGCGCCGATGCCACGCCCGAGACCCGGGCCGCGTCCGCCCGTGTGCTACAACAACTGGTGTTGCTGCATGTAGCGATGGACCGCGTCGATGCGCACTGCCGCGTCATCCATTTCCATCATCTTTTGGCGCAGTTTCGACGAGATCGGCAGCACCTCGGCCAGTCGGTTCGATACCCAGGTTGGATCGTCGAGGCGAAAGGGTTCCATGAAGGGCAGGTGCGACGGGTCTCGCTCGGAGAGCGTGGCGATGATGCGTTCGAGCACTTCCGCACACGCGCCGAACTTGGCCGCCGCGTCGGCGCCGTCCAGCGGAATGTCCGGCGAGCGCTGCTCGGCCATCCCGCGCAGCAGGCCGTCTGGCTCGACCCGGTGGGACAGCAGCCGGAAGCGCCGGGTACCGCGCGCGCGCACATGCAGGATGCCGAACTCGTCGACGTCGCACTGAGCGATCTCCGCGAGACAGCCAATCGCCTCGGGTACCGACGGGGTATCGCGTTGTGCCACTTCGTTGCCGCTCTTGAGCAAACATACGCCGAACGGCGTGTTGTCGCGCAGGCATTCGCGGGTCATATCGAGGTAGCGCGCCTCGAAGATCTTCAGCGGCAACAACCCGTCGGGAAATAGTACGGTGTGCAGCGGAAATAGCGGCAGGTCCGCCAGGACCGCGGGGACGTTGGACATACGCTTCGTTCGCTCAAGCGCCGGCGCTGTTCAATACGTGTCGCGGTCAGGCTCGCGCGTGCGCCGCGTCGATGCCCAGTGCGATCTCGCGATGCCGGACCAGCACTTGCGCGGCGTCGGCAAAGCGCGCAGCCAGTGTCTCGGCGATGAATACGGAACGATGCTGGCCACCCGTGCAACCGATCGCGACGGTCAGGTACGCGCGATTGTCGTCTCGGAAGTGAGGCAGCCACTTGCGGAGATACGTCTCTATGTCGCTGATCATCTCATGGACCAGCGGCGTCGCTTCGAGAAAATCGATCACGGGCCGGTCCAGCCCCGTCAGCGGCCGAAGTTCGCGGTCGTAGTAGGGATTCGGCAATGCGCGTGCGTCGAATACCATGTCCGCGTCGAGCGGAATGCCGCGCTTGAATCCGAACGACTCGAACATCAAGGTCAAATTCGCATGGTCGTGCGCGATAAATTGCTTGACCCATGCGCGCAGCGTGTTCGCGCGCAGATTGCTGGTGTCGATCTGATGGCCGAGTTCGGCCATGTTGGCGAGCAATTCGCGTTCATGCTCGATCGCATCGGCCAGCGATGCCTGTGGCCCCGCCACGTCGTCGCCGCTGCTCAGCGTCGACAACGGGTGGCGCCGGCGCGTTTCCGAAAAGCGCTGGATCAGCGCCTGCGAACTGGCGTTCAGGAACAGCACCTGGACGTCGAATTGGCGCCGCAGGCTGTGGACAACGTCGGGCAGCTCGTCGAGCGACTTGCTGGAGCGCACGTCGATCGCGACGCCGAGCCGCGCGTGACCACTGCGGGCGAGGAAATCCGCGAGTTCCGGCAGAAAGTGCGGCGGCAGGTTGTCGACACAATAATAGCCCGCGTCCTCTAGGGCTGCGAGCGCGACGGACTTGCCGGACCCGGAAATGCCGGTGATCAGTATGATGCGCATGGGATCTAGGCTCATTCGCTTCATCATAGCATCGGAATGTGTCGGGGCTGCGGCGCAGATGTCATGGAATTGCTGCAGTGGCAGTCCCGTGCCACGGGCGCCGGGGCTAGACCAGTTTGCCCGGGAATTGTCCCTCCGGGTCCTGCATGGCGAGACGCTGCCGGTCCATGAAGTCACGCAGCGTGTCGATGCCGCGCAATTGCAGGATGGTGTTGCGCACCGCTGCTTCCACCAGCACGGCCAGGTTGCGGCCGGCGGCGACCTGGATCGTCACTTTGCTGATCGGCAGGCCCAGCACGTCCACCGTCTGGCTTTCGAGCGGCAGCCTCTGGAATTCTCCGTCGGGACGGCGCACCAGCTGGACGATCAGCTTCAGCTTCATTTTCCGGCGTACGGCGGTTTCGCCGAAGATCGTCTTGATATCGAGCAGGCCGAGGCCGCGCACTTCGAGCAAGTTCTGCAGCAGGGGCGGGCAGCGTCCTTCGACGAAATCCGGACCGAGCCGCACGAAATCGACCGCATCGTCGGCGACCAGCCCGTGGCCGCGCGAGATCAACTCCAGGCCGAGTTCGCTTTTGCCCAGTCCCGAGTCGCCAGTCAGCAACACCCCCATGCCGAGGATGTCGAGGAACACGCCGTGCAGCGTCGCGCGCGGCGCGAGTATTCTCGACATGTACAGACGCAGGCTGTCGATCACGTTGGCCGCCGACATAGGCGTGGTGAACAGCGGCGTCGACGAGCGCGTGCAGCGCAGCACCAGTTCAGGTGGCGCGGCGACCCCGCCCGCGACGACCAGGAACGGCGGTTCCAGCGCGATCAGCTCGGACATGTTGCGCGACCGGTCCTCGTCGCTCTGACGCTGGTAATAATTGACTTCGGCGTCGCCGAGGACCTGGATCCGGTTCGGGTGAATCAGATTCAAATGGCCGACCAAGTCGGCGCTCGATGTGGCGTTGGCGACCGTCTCCGTCGAAAAACCGCGATCCCAGCCTTCGTGCCCGGTCAGCCAGCTGAGTTTCAGCGAGGCCGCGTTGTCGTCGAAAATGCTCTGCGCGTTGATGCTGGACGTATCCATGGTCGCCTATGTGAGTTACGCCGCCTTCAAGATTGCCATTGCGTCAGGAGCTGGTGCAATCCGGCGCGCTCCGGTTCGGTCGCGAGCCGTTCGCGCGTGTCGCGGTCCGACAGCAGCTGCGCGATTTCGGAGAGTATCTCCAGATGTTGTTCCGTCGCTTGTTCGGGAACCAGCAAAAAAATTAGCAGTGAGACCGGTTGTCCGTCCGGCGATTCGAAGGCGATCGGCTCGGCCAGGCGCACGAAGGCCGCAAGCGGCTGCTTCAGCCCCTTGATGCGCCCGTGCGGGATCGCGACGCCTTCGCCCAGCCCGGTCGAGCCGAGGCGCTCGCGGGCAAAAAGGTTGTCGGTGACGACGCTGCGGGCGATGCCGTTTTGATTTTCGAAGATCAGGCCAGCTTGCTCGAACACGCGTTTCTTGCTGGTAACGGAGAGTCCGATGACGACGTTTTCGAGCGGTAAAATTTTAGCTAGACGATTCATATGCACAGGCAGAACGCGCTTGCCTACGGAAAAGTCGTCGGCAAACGCTGGCCGGGGAGGGCTCACGATTCGGACGTACTCCGGTCAGACGAATTCCGGCTGATAACTCAAAGAGCAAGATAGTAACCAAAACATTATAGAA
>Ga0310811_10008872_pt1 | contig 12948 bp, 20 predicted proteins | sample YCmetagenome_FD_207642 | JGI IMG/M metagenome (GOLD analysis project Ga0310811, IMG submission 207642) | Soil microbial communities from experimental microcosm in Duke University, North Carolina, United States - YC | ecosystem: Engineered > Artificial ecosystem > Soil microcosm > Unclassified ...
AACCCGTGCTCGACGATATGCTGCCGGGTCCCAACGCCTGGGCGGCACATCTCCTGCTCGGGTTGGCGGCGGTCACCGGCGACAGCACGTACCGCCGCCGCGCGGAAGCGACGCTCGAGGCGTTCGCCGCCGCGGTGCAAGGTGAAGGCCTGCGCGGCTCCAGCTTCTTGCTGGTCGCGCGGGAAGCGTTGGCGTCGCGTGACCGACCGTGACCGAATGAGCGGGGCCGGGGTCTTGTCCGCAACGGACCGGGAGCCGACCGACGGAGAGGTGGTGGCCCAGGTCCTGGCGGGCGATGCCGAAGCCTTCGGGATCGTGATCCGCCGGTACGAGGCCGGATTGCTCCGATATGCGACGCGCATGTTGGGATATCCGGATGCAGCGGCCGACGCGGTGGCTGAAGGATTGGTTCGGGCCTACCGTCACCTGGCGACGTGCCGGGACCCGGGCCGGTTGAAGAGCTGGTTGTACCGCATCGTCGGGAATCGTTGCCGCAGTCACCTCGCCCGCCGCTCTACGTCGGACCTCTCCCTGGACGATGCGCCGCCGATCGCGGACCCCTCGGACAACGAGGCCGCGACCGAGCGGGCGGAGCAGATGGCGCAGGTGGAGCGGGCCCTGGAGACGTTGTCGGCGGAGAAGCGGGAAGCGTTCCTGCTGAAGCACGTGGAAGGAATGAGCTACGAAGAGATGGCCGCGGTCACCGGAGAGCGGATCCCGACGTTGAAGATGCGGGTGCACCGTGCCCGGGCGGCCCTGTTGGAAGCACTGAAGGAGTACGAATGACGCACATCGATCCTCTGCTGCACCGGGTGCTGGACGGCGAGTCGCCGTCCGACGACCTGACGCCGTCGCAACGCGAGCAATTCGCGGCGCTGCAGCGCGCCGTGCGGCTGCTCGCCGAAGCGCCGGCGGCGAGCGTCGCCGCACGGGTGATGGCGGAGGTGCGCCGGCCACCGCGGAGCCTGGGACAGCGCGTAGCGCTGTGGCTCACGGAGCGCCACGCCGTCACCATCTCGGTGCGGCCGGTGTGGAGTCTCGCGCTCGCGGCCGCACTCGCCGCGATCGCCGTCATTCCGGCTCGGGGCCCCGGCCCGGTGCTCGGCGAGCAGGAGGGGATCGCGCAGTTCGTGGGCCGGTTCCCGGGTGCCAAGTCCGTCGAAGTCGTGGGCTCGTTCACCGATTGGCGGCCGGGCGCCGTGGTGTTGCGCGACGACGACCAGGACGGCATCTGGCGGGCCTCCGTCGTGCTCCCGGTGGGGGAGCACGAGTACATGTTCGTCGTCGACGGCGAGCGATGGGTCACCGATCCGCTGGCGGGACGTTACCTCGACGACGGGTTCGGCCGCCAGAACGCGCTGCTGTTCGTCCGGCCGCTCGCGCGGTGATCGCGTGGCGGGTAGTCACCTGCCTGCTGGCCGCCGCCCCGCGGCTCAGCGCTCAGGGCAGCTTCGCGCGGCTCGCGGGACGCATTCCTCCCCCGGCGTTGACGGCCATTGATTCGATCCTCGTCGCCGCGCACCGGGAAGGGCTGCCCACCGAGCCGCTGATCGAGAAGGCATTCGAGGGCGGCGCCAAGGGCGTCGCTCCCGACAGGATCGTGCTGGCGGTGAGCATGTCCGCGAGCCAGCTGCGCAGCGCCCGTGCCCTGCTGCGCGAGGCGGGGGAATCCCAGCCGACCGATCCCGCCGAGGTGACTGCCGTGGCTGCAGCGCTGGGGCGGGGCCTGTCCCCTGAGCTCGTGGGGGAGCTGACGGCGGTGCTGCCCGGCGAGCCGACCGGACCGGCGCTGCACGCGGTGGCGGACCTGGTCGGCCACCGCTTCGCAGAGGACTCCTCGGTAGATCTGATCGTGGCAGCGGCCCAAGCCGGTTTGCGCGGGCTGCGGTTCCTCGACGTCGCGGCCGCGGCGGTACAGGATCTCCAGCGCGGCCGGTCCCACGCGGCGGCGCTGGCGCACGTGCGCAGCCTCCTGCCCAATGTTCCCCCTCCTCCAAAACCCGCTCCGGCGGCGGTCTCGCGGGCGCGCCGCGTGCAGCCGGGTCCGGAACGCCCCTGATACGGGCTGTGACCCCCAGGCCGGGAACAGGGTCTCACCGCCGAAGCGGTCCACGGTGGGCCGCGTAGTCACCACCCTTGGAGGCAACACCTATGCGGAAGATGCTCATCACGCTCGCGCTCGCGGCTGTTCCGGTTCTCGCCGCCGCGCAGACCCCGTCGCAGACGCCGGACTCGGCGAAGGCGAAGCCGAAGACGTCGCATCATGCAGCGAAGCCGAAGCCGAAGGCAGCGGCCGACACCTCGAAGGCCAAGGCCGCGACCCCGGCGACGACCGACACCACGAAGAAGCCGAACTAACGACGGGTACCTGGTGTCGGGTGTCAGGGATTCGTCGCTGACACCCGACACTCGGAACCCGTCACCTGCTTGTGTAACTCCCCTCCACCACATATCATAGCGCAACCTTCCAAGGGGTCCCGTTCGAATGACTGGGGAACCGTTCCTCAGCTCCGACGAATACGACGACCGCGCTCATCAGCTGTACAATGAAGGACAATACGACGACGCCATCGAGGTGCTCCGCGACGGGTTGAGTCTCTACCCGAACGCCGTCGAGCTCCACGTGGGGATGGGATACGCCCGTCTGGCCCGTGAAGAGTTCGCCTGGGCCCGCAAGAGCTTCGAAGAAGCCCTCACCCTCGATCCCGATCATGAAGACGCGCTCGCCGGCCTGGGCGAGGTCCTGCTGAAGGTCGGCGACCGGCCCGGCGCGGTGACCTGCTTCGAGCGCATCCTGAATCTCGGGTTCCAGGACGACCACGACCTGATGCTGCAGGTGGGGCGCGCGTTGTTCCGCGAGTCGGTGCTCGATCAGGCGCGCCGCTTCTTCGAGGTCGCTATCACGGCGCACGCCAATTCGGCCGAGGCCGCGGCGTGCGTCGGATACGCATCGCACCGGCTGGGTGACGAAGGCGGAGCGCTGTTCTGGCTGCGCCGCGCGCTGGAGCTGGAGCCGGGCCACGCGGAATCCCGCATCTACCTCGCCAACCTGCTGTACGACCGCGGCGAGTACGAGGCGGCGCTGTTCCACCTCGAGCGAACCACCCCCGACGACCACGTCGACACCCTGGCGATCTGGCGGCTCCTGGAGCTGAAGCGCAGCGTCTACAAGCTCACGGAAGACGATCCGGAGGTGAAGCCGTGGAACGCGCGGCTCGGCGAGCTGACCGCCGAGGCCTCACCCGACGACCTGCTGCTCGCCGAAATCGAGGCGATCGGGTCCGACGGCCAGGTCCGCGACCCGCGGCAGCTGGAGCTCTTCGGCACCCTGCTCACGGAGCTTGCGGGGATGAAGAAGAGCGGCGGCGAGATCCATCGCGTGCGCACCACCGCGGGACGCGTCTACGAAGGGACGTGGGAGGAGATCGTTCATCAGATGAAGGACGACGCCGCGGACTGGGCCCGGACGGGAGTGACGATCTCCGCCACCGACGCGGAGTCCTTCATCCGGGGCAGCGCCGAAGCGGGCCTGCTCCGGATCCTGCACTAAGCGGTCACCCCCGCTTCAGCGTCATCCCCAGCGCCACGGGGCCGTCCCCGAGGGCGACCAGGCTCATCGCCCCCGCCAAGAGCAGCGCCTCGAGCTCAAAGCTCTGGTGGCCGGGGAACAGTACCCGCATGATGGCAACGCACATCTCCACGACGAAACCGATCGCCCACACGCGCGTCAGGATCCCGAGGATCACGAGCCCTCCGCCGATCGTCTCGAGGGCGATCAGGATCACGGCGAAAATATTGGCGAACGGAATCCCCACGGAATGCAGGAAGGCCGCCGTCCCCGGAATGCCCAGCTGCAGCTTCATGATGCCGTGATGCAGGAAGATGCCGCCCACGCCCAGCCGTAGGGGGAGGGCGGCGTAGCTCGACCATTGATTCAAGCGCGCTCCGTATGGGTGGTCGGGGCCGGCGTCCGGTGCCGCGCGTCGGTGCGGACGTCCCGGGCGTCGAGCCGCCGGATGATGACGTCGAGGCCGCGCTGTGGCTGCGCTTTTCCGATGGCGACGACGTCGGCGAAACAGACGCCGGTCTCGGCCTGGGCGTGGATCGCGACGTGGCCGCCGTGGCAGGCCAGCGCGACCACCACTCCGTTCGGACCGGTCTGGGCGACTGGTGGGGCCGCCGGGTGGAGGCCCGCGGCGTTGGCGGCCGCGAGCGACAGCGCACCAAGCGACTGTGCATCGCTCAAGCGGCCGGGCGCGATGCCTCCGAGATCGGCGAAGACGTGCTCACAGCTCGATGTCAGCACCGGCCGGTCGTGTTCGTGAGCGGCGCCACGAACGTCCCGCGGATCGGCAGCACGCCGAGGGGATCCGAGTAAAGGTCGGTGCGCTGGGCGAGGAAGGAGAACCGTCCGCTGATCGCAAAGCCGCCCGTGACCGGAACGATCTGGGTCACCGTGACCGACCCGGCGTGCCGGGAAAGGGCGACGATCGGCGACTGCGGGGCGATGGTCGACCAGCTGGCCCAACTGCGCGGCGGCCGGCACAGCGGATCGGACCCGGCGCCCAGCGCTTCATTCGGCGAGATCGAATCGATCACCAGCGTCCCGGGCGTCGTGACCTGTGTCCGGATCGTCACCACCACCGCTTCGGCGGTCACCGCTCCCTGCGCGACGAACAGCCGCAACCGGAACGTCTGGGCGGCGAGTGCGTCCGGATAATTCGTCGACTGCGCCGCGGCATTCACGCTGTGGACGACGGTGCCGAGAATCGTGTACGCGCCGACGCCCCCCGTCGTATCGGTGAGGCTCACCACGCGCACGGCGCCGGTATCGGCGACGGTGTCGGGTCCGAGCGCGGCGAACGCCTGGAACGGGAGGGGACCACCGGCGGCCTTGGCGCTGTCCCTCCCGGTGGCCGAGTCGATCGAGAAGACCGCATTGTTCCCGGTCGTGAACCAGACGGTCGGGACGCCGGGTGCCTGGTGCTTGACGTCCACCGGGACGGTGATGGTGTCGCCCGGCATGAGATAGAGAGTGTCGAGCAGCAGCGAGATCTGCAGCGCCCGTGACACGACGACGAGGGCGCTGCCGGTGACTCCGTGTGCGGTGGCTTGGGCCAGCCCGAACCCCGCCTTCACGCCGGTGATCTTTCCGGTGACGGGGTCGACCGTGATGACCGACGAATTGCTGCTCGTCCAGGTGACCGTACCGGGGTCTTGCGGCTGCCCGTTGTCCCCCAGATAGGTGACGGAGCGGGGCGCCAGGGTGTCGCCCACGAAGATCGAGTCCAGGACGGGTGAGACGAACACCTGCGCGAGGTTCGAGGGGCCGCTGCCAGGGTTGCACGCGCCCATCCCGGTCAGGGCGAGTCCCGTCCCGATGACGAATCCGATGCGTTTCATGGAAGCTGAACCTGAGGGCGAGGCCTCAGAACATGGACATGGCGAGGAACGACCGGAGATTGTCGTTCGTAGCGCGCAGCCGCGACGACAGCAGCCGGACCACCGACCAGAGCACTTTGTAGGCGACGTCGCGGTTGAAATCGAGCAGCAGCTCGAAATCCGAGCGCGAGATGGTGATCAGGGTGCACGTACTGTTGGCGATCGCGTCGGTGGAGCGCTCGGAGCGGTCGAAGATCGACATCTCGCCGAAGTTGGCGCCCGGCTTCAGGACGGCCAGCGCTTCCTCCCCCGAGCCGGGGATGGTGCGGGAGATGCGCACTTCCCCCTCCGAGATGATGAAGAGGCGGTTGCCGGGCTCGCCTTCCTTGAAGATGTACTGCCCACTGGTGAACTTTTGCTCGCGGCAGACTTCGGCGACACGGGCGAGCTCCCCGTCGTCGAGGTCCTGGAAGATCGCCGCCTGCTTCAACAAATTGAGGTCCACGCGGTGAAGGTACCGGGCCGGTGATGACCGCACAAGTGAAACCGCGCGTGGGCGCGGCGGACCTGCTGACGGTAGTGCGGTTTCCTCTCGCGGCGCTGTTTCCGCTCGTGCATGGCTCCCTCGCGCGGCTCGCGATCGTCGCGGCCGCCGCCGCCACCGACCTCGGCGACGGCCTGATCGCCCGGCGCACCGGCGGCTCGCGCTGGGGGCCGGTGCTCGATCCGATCGCCGACAAGGCGTTCATGGCGACGGCCTTCATCACGCTCGCCTCGCATGGGGTGCTCCATCCGCTGGAAATCATCGCTGTGCTGTTGCGCGACGTCGTCGCGGTACTGGCGTTCGCCGGGACGCTCGTCCTGCGGCGCCCCGTAGCGCTGCCGGCCCGCGCGGGCGGGAAGGCGGTGACGGTAATGCAGGTCCTCACGCTGCTCGCATTGCTGGCGGCCTCGCCGCTGTCGCGCCCGCTCGCCTGGGCCACCGCGGCGGTCTCGGTGTATGCCATCTGGGATTACGGGCGCGCCGCTGCACGGCGAGACGCTGGGCCCCCCCTGCCATAAGAGGAGACCAGAGCGTGGAGCGGAGACAGAGCCTGAGCGGCCCGATGGCCGCGGTCACGATCCAATGGCGCGAGAACCTGGTGTTCGAGGGTGGTCATCCGGGGCGACCGTCCGTCACGGTGGACGGTGATTCGAAGATCGCTACCTCACCGGTGGAGTTGCTGCTCGTCGCCGGTGCAACCTGCACCGCCGCCGACGTCGTCGACATCCTGAAGAAGATGCGGGTCGACCTGCGGTCGCTCGACATCGATGTCCAGGGAATGCGCCGCGAAGAACACCCGCGCCGTTTCACCGCGATCCACTTTCTCTTCCGGGTGGCGGGCTCCGGGGCCGACGAGACCAAGGTCCGGCGCGCTGTCGACCTCTCGCTCGAGAAGTATTGCTCGGTCATGAATTCGCTCGCCCCTGACATACAGGTCGGCTACGACGTTGCACTGGAGTAGCCGTGCAGGGCGGGCGGCGCTCCTCGGCGTCGCACTCGCGGCGCCGCTCCGCGGCCAGGCGCTCACCGCGACCGAGCTCGGTGTGGGCGCCCTCGCCACGTGGGCGCACCGCGATTTCTACGGTGTGGGGATCGAGCTCGGTGTGCGCCCGTCGAGCGACGGTCGCCTCTCCGTCTCCGCCGACGGCGGCAGCGTGGACGGCCACGCGGGGATGCGCGTCGAAGCCACCGCCCAGTTCCTCGTCACGCCGTCCGCCAAGACAGGGATGTCGCCCTATGTCGGCGTCGGCGTCGCCTACGTGGGCTCGCGCGCCTACCGCGGTATGGGGGGGCTCGTCGTGCTAGTGGGGTGCGAATCCGCCGCGGGCCGGCGCCGGGGCTGGTTCGGCGAAGTCGGGCTCGGGGACGGGCTGCGACTCAGGGTCGGATGGCGGTGGCGCAACTTTCCAGGGTGGTGGGCTCCCTGAATACGAACGGGCGCCCTGGGGCGCCCGTCGAGGCATCACGGCGGAGCTGCTCAGCGGCTCAGGCGCCGGCGCCTACGGGCGTCGGGCGAGCCACGACCGGCTGGCAGTACCGCTCGCCGAGGGTGCGCAGCTGGCCAAGCTCCTGCTGACTCAAGTCCACATAGCGGTCGGCCAGGTACAACATCGTGTCGTCGAACCACTCCTTCTGGTGGTCCGCCGCCGCTTCCAAAACACCACAACGTAGAATGTGGGAGAACAATTCGTCGCGGGCCTGCTCAAACGCCGTCGGGGTCACCACTTTGCGGGGCTCACGGTTTTTTGCCATGCGCGGTAAGCGCTCCTTCCGAAATGGGGGGCGGTGTTGCGCGGGCAATCTAATAACGCCCACCGCATGAAAGCAAACACATATCCAGGATAAGCTGTTCCCGGGCCCCTATGGTATAATCCGGGGTGAGCATGCACGATCAGGTCTACGGTCCGGAACGGGAGCGGCAGCTCCTCGCCCTGTTGCGGGCGCTGGCCAGCCGCATCGAGGAGCTGGACCGGGATGGGCGGTTGCTCGAGGCCGCGCCCGAGCTGCAGCAGCTGCTCGGCAATGCGCGCAGCGAGCTGTTTCATTATGAAGTGCGGCGCACGTACGACACCCCGGAAATCGCCGAGAGCCGCCGTATCGTGGAGGAGTCGGTGCGACGCCTGCACGACCTGGATCTCGATCCCCCCCCCGACGACGACGAACCCTGGCGCGGGAGCGCGGACGCATGACGCGGTTTTACCTGTTGCTGTTGCTGGTGGCGGTGGTGGCGGGTGTGTTGATATGGAAAGGGTCGCGTGGCGGCTCCCAGGACGCTGCCGCCACGCCGGCCGGATCCACCGTGGTGGTGACCGCCGCCGACAGCGCCTTCAAGGGCTACGTGCTCGGTGCCGAGACGGCGCCGGTGGAAGTGGTCGAATACGCCGATTTTCAATGTCCGCACTGCGGCGAGTTCGCCAACGTCCAGTTTCCCACGATCAAGGAGCAGCTGATCAACACGGGAAGGCTGCGGTGGCGCTTCCGCGACTATCCGCTTGGCTTCCCCTGGTCGCGCGTTTCGGCGTTCGCGGGCCAGTGCGCTGGTGAGCAAGGGAAGTTCTGGGAGATGGAAGAGATGCTGTTCCAGCGCCAGTCCGACTGGGGCGCGAGCAACCGGAATCCGGCCGCCACGTTCCGTGAGCTGGCGCGCGGGATCGGCGTCGACCTCGACAAGTACAACGCGTGCATGGACAGCCAGCGCTACGCGGGACGGATCGAGGTGAGCCATGAGGAGGGCGCGGCGCGCGGCGTGACCGGCACGCCCACCTTCTTCGTGAACGGGCGCGAGCTCGACGGCCGCCGCTACGCGAATTCCGACGCCTTCAAGTCCCTGGTCGACAGCCTGACGGCGGGACAGGGCCGCCGCTAGTGCGCCGACGCCAGACGATCGCGCTGCTGGCGCTCGTCGGGTTCTGCATCGCGCTGTACCTGTGGCTGTACAAGATCGGGATCATCGGGACACTGCAGTGCGGCTCAGGGAGCTGCGAGCTCGTGCAGGCGAGCCGGTACGGCGTGCTGCTCGGTGTGCCGGTGGCGTTCTACGGGGTTATCGGCTATGCCCTCATCTTCGCCGTGGCGATCATTGGGCTGCAGCCGGCCCAGCTGGAGCGTCGCTGGCCGACCCTCACCCTGGCGGCGCTCGCCGCCGGTGGTTTCCTGTTCACGATCTATCTCACCGCGATCGAGCTGTTCGTGCTCCACGCCATTTGCCGGTGGTGCGTAGGGAGCGCGGCGGTGATGACGGTGATCGCGGCGGTGTCAGTCAGCGCGCTCTTCAGCTTTCCTGCGACTCGTACTGGTCCTTGAGCCGCGCCACGACCGCTGGGTCTGCCAGCGTCGTGGTGTCTCCCAATGTCCGTCCCTCCGCGATGTCCTTCAAGAGCCGCCGCATGATCTTCCCGCTGCGGGTCTTGGGGAGATCGGCCGAGAAGAGGATGTCGTCGGGTCGAGCGAGCGCACCGATCTTCTTCGCCACGTGGCTTTTCAGCTCATCCGAAAGGGTGTCGCTCGCAGGGTGCCCCTCCTTCAAGGTGACGAACGCGGCCAGCGCCTGTCCTTTCAGCTCGTGCGCGCGGCCCACGACCGCGGCTTCGGCGACTGCGGGGTGGTCCACCAGCGCGCTCTCCACCTCCATTGTGCCGATACGATGTCCCGCGACGTTCAGCACGTCGTCCACCCGTCCCAGCAGCCAGAAGTATCCTTGTTCGTCGCGCTTGGCGCCGTCGCCGGCGAAGTAGACCCCGGACCAGCGGCTCCAGTACACCTGGCGGTAGCGCTCGTCGTCTCCCCAGATGGTACGCAGCATCCCCGGCCAGGGACTCGTGATCGCGAGGTATCCACCGCCCACCTGCACCGGTTTCCCGTCGCCGTCCAGCAGCTGCGCGTCGATTCCGGGGAAGGGGATCGTCGCCGACCCCGGCTTGCAGGTCGTGAGCCCGGGGAGCGGAGTGATCATGATCCCGCCCGTTTCCGTCTGCCACCAGGTATCGACGATGGGGCAGCGACCTCGCCCGATGTTCGTGTGATACCACACCCAGGCTTCGGGATTGATCGGCTCACCGACGCTGCCGAGCAGGCGCAGCTTCGAGAGATCATGCTTCGCGGGGAGGTCGGTCCCCCACTTCATGAAGGCGCGGATCGCCGTTGGCGCGGTATAGAACACCGTCACGCCGTGGCGGGCGCAGATTTCCCAGAACCGGTCCTTGGTGGGGTGATCGGGGGCCCCTTCGTACATCACCTCGGTGACCCCGAGCGCCAGCGGGCCGTACACGACGTAGGAGTGGCCCGTTACCCAGCCGACGTCCGCGGTGCACCAAAACACGTCGGCGTCGCCGAGATCGAACACCCATTTCGTCGTGGCATAGACGTGGGTGAGGTACCCACCCGTTGTGTGCAGAATGCCCTTGGGCTTCCCGGTCGTACCCGACGTATACAGGATGTAGAGGGGATCTTCGGCGTCCATCGCCTCGGGGGGGCAGTCGGGCCGCGCTTGCGCCATCAGGTCGTCCCACCAGAGATCGCGCCCGGCCGTCATCGGGACCGCCTGACCGGTGCGCTTCAACACCACGGCTTTCTGAATCGTGGGGGTCCCCGTGAGCGCCTCGTCGGCGTTCTGCTTGAGCGGTACGACGCCGCCGCGGCGGTACCCGCCGTCGGCGGTGACGAGCACCTTCGCCGCCGCATCGTTTATTCGATCCCGCAGGGATTCGGCCGAGAAGCCGCCGAACACGACCGTGTGCGGCGCACCGATGCGCGCGCAGGCCAGCATGGCCACGGCCACCTCCGGCACCATCGGGAGGTAAATCGCCACGCGATCGCCCCGTCCGACCCCGAGGGACTTGAGGACGTTGGCGAAGCGGCCGACTTGCTGCAGCAGCTCGGCGTAGGTGAGGCGACGGACCTCGCCGGGCTCCCCTTCCCAGATCAAGGCGACGCGGTCGCCGCGACCCGCCGTGACGTGTCGATCGAGACAGTTGGCGGAGGCATTGAGCTTGCCGCCGAGAAACCACTTCGCGTGGGGTGGTTTCCACTCGAGCACGCGGTCCCAGGGCTTGATCCACTCGAGCTGCTTCGCCCAGTCGGCCCAATACGCTTCGCGATCCTTCCGGGAACGCTCGTAAACGCTTTCGTCCCGCACATGGGCGCGCGCGCGGAAGCCGTCGGGTGGTGGGAAGCTGCGCTGCTCGTCGAGTAAGGTTTCGATGCGGTCGGTCATGGCGTAAAGTATCCCCCTCTTGCAGCATGCGCCGGGCCACGCGTCCTGCCACGGTGCGCGGGCTGAGGCCTGTGCCCTGGAGGACTGCAACTTCTTGCGGACACGGCGCTTGTCAAGTGAAAGCGCCGTGGCATCGAAGTGGCTTCAACGCCCGTGATGATGTCGCCACCGCTGTGGGAAAAGACGCTGGCCGCTCCGCTCGAGCTGGGGCTTGAATCCCGGACGCTGTTCCGCCGTGAGGCGGCGGCGCTGCTGGACGCGCTGCCGGAGGGGAGTGGGCGGTTGGTGATCGACCTCACCGCCACCCAGGCCGTGGACAGTGCCGGCCTGGGGGCGTTGATGCTGATCCAGCGGCGGGCGGCCGAGCGGCGGCAGACGGTGTGCCTGCGCGGCGCGAACGAGGAGCTGCGTTTCCTTTTGGTGCTGACCAAGCTCGACGATCTGTTCGAGCTCGAAGCGGGGCGCATCTAGCGGCCGCGCCGTATATTGCCGGGACATGGCCGCCGCGGGTCCCAAGCGCAAAGTTCTCTTCATCGAGGACGAAGCCGCCTTGCAAACGTCGTACGCGCGCTTCTTCAGCGCCCGCTACGACATGGCGTTCGCCCGCACCGGGGCCGAGGCGATGCAACAGCTCGACAGCTTCGATCCAGAGGTCCTGGTGCTCGACCTGCGGCTCCCCGACACCGACGGCATCGCCCTGCTGCAGCGCATTCGTCAGAAGCGCGCCACCATCCCCGTCGTCGTCACGACGGCGTACGTCAGCATGGAGCCGCTGATGCACGTGCTGGATCTCGGGCACAGCGCCTACCTCGTGAAACCCTTCGACCTGAACGAGCTCGCCGCGCGCATCGATGCTGTGGGCGCGTGATCTGTCCCATGCCTTCGGCGCCATTCGGGCGCTCGACGGCATCAGCTTCACCCTCGATCGCGGCCAGACGCTCGTCATCTTCGGACCCAATGGCGCGGGGAAGACGACGCTGTTGCGCGTGCTGGCGGGGCTCGTGCGCCCCGCGCGCGGCGCGGCCGGCGTCGAGGGCGGCCGGCGCTCCATCGGGTGGATCGGGCATCAGTCGCAGCTGTACGGCCATCTGACCGTCGCCGAGAACATGCGCTTTTGGGGGACGCTGTACGACGTGCCTCCCCGGGACCTCGACCACCGCCAGGCGGAGCTGCTTGCACGGCTGGGACTGGAAGCGCGGGCGGGGCAACAGGTGCGGACGCTGTCGCGCGGCGAGACGCAACGCGCGGCGATCGCGCGGGCCCTGATCCACGATCCCCCCGTGTTGCTGCTCGACGAGCCGTTCACCGGTCTCGACCGGCTGGCGGCCGAGGAGTTGGGGCGCCTGTTCGGCGAGCTGGCGGCGCGCGGGCGGGCGACGGTGCTGGTGACGCACGACGTGGAGGAGGGGACAGAGCTCGCGAGCGAAGTCGCCTTCATGCGGGCCGGCCGGTTCCTCGCGTATGGTCCGCGCGCCGCGCGCGACGCGGCCACGCTGACCGCGGCGTATCGCGAGGTGGTGGGCGGTGCGTGAGCTGGTGCGCCATGCGTGGCTCATTGCGCGCAAGGACCTGCAGCTCGAATTCCGCTCCCGGACCGCCCTCGCCTCGGCGTTCGTGTTCACCGCGCTGGTGCTCGTCATCTTCGAGCACGGGCGGGATCCGACGGCCGTCCCAACCATCGACCTGGCGCCGAGCATCTTATGGGTGACGTTCAGCTTTGCGGCGATGCTCGGCCTGAACCGCGCGTTTCAGGCCGAGCTCGAGAATCAGGCGCTCGACGGCCTGCTGCTCGCGCCGATCAGCCGCACCA
>Ga0310811_10008875_pt1 | contig 12945 bp, 10 predicted proteins | sample YCmetagenome_FD_207642 | JGI IMG/M metagenome (GOLD analysis project Ga0310811, IMG submission 207642) | Soil microbial communities from experimental microcosm in Duke University, North Carolina, United States - YC | ecosystem: Engineered > Artificial ecosystem > Soil microcosm > Unclassified ...
ATTGCTGCTCGGTGGAGAAATTACACTGCGTCGTCCCGTCATTGTAGATGATGGCGCACCACGGAAGACTCTGCGCGCGCACCGTGCCAGTGAGCGACAAGAAAAGTGCACTGTAAATGATTGTAGTAACAATTGAATTCCGCATGATGGCTCCAGAACAAGCCGGACTTTAGCCGGATCGTGGGCCGAATGGCGGACCGAAGCTATTTCCCTTTGGGGCAATTGGGCCGGAAACCGGTTTTCGGGACAATGGGTCCGAAGTGCCGAATTTCCTGGGGCAAAAAGGGGCGCGTGCTCACATGAACAGGACTGCGGTTCACATCGTCGATGACGATGCGTCCTTTCGATCGGCAATGGGCGAATTGCTGGGCGCGTGCGGATATAGCGTTTCGCTCTATGAAACCGCGAAGGAATTACTCGACACATCGCTGAATGGCGGGCCTGCCTGCATCTTGCTTGACGTGCAAATGGCCGGGTTGAGCGGGCCGCAACTCCAAAAACAGCTTTCCAGTTTGGGATGCCGGCTCCCTGTCGTGTTTATCAGCGGACATGGAGATATCCCGACAACCGTCACGACCATAAAGGCTGGCGCGGAAGATTTTTTGACGAAGCCGGTAACAAGAGAAAAGCTGCTGGAGACGGTCGAACGTGCTCTCGCGCGGCATGCGGCAATCGCGGCGGAGGACAGCAAGGTATCCGCCCTTCGCTCACTTTATGACCAGCTTACGCCCCGCGAGCGGGAAGTATTTGCTCTGCTGGTTCAGGGAAAACCTCATAAGCAGATAGCGTATGAACTGAGCATATCCGACCGAACGGTCAAGCTGCATCGGCACCAGGTCGTCCAGAAGCTGCACGTTCGCTCGCTCGCCGAACTTGCTTTGATTGCCGAACGGCTCGGTTTATTGCCCGAGAATCGAGTCAAATAATTTTCAGCATATAAAAGTCCGTTATGAAGCAGTGCCCTTCCCAAAAGGGCAGGGCTGGTCCGGCGCCTTTTCTGTCATAGTGAATTATGAAAGAGGCGACCAATTCGGCAGGGCCGCAGACTCTCGATTTATGCAAACGCGAAAAAAGGTTGTTGCCGTCGTCGACGACGACCAGAGCATGCTCAATGCCGCTGAGAACCTGCTGGATGCTCACGGCTTCACGACAATGAGGTTTTCATCGGCTGACGAATTCCTTGGCGACCGAGAGGCAATGCAGGCGGATTGCCTTCTCGTGGACATTCATCTGGGCGGCTTGTCCGGCATTGAATTGGGGCGGCAGTTGAAGGTGTCGCATCCGGCGCTTCCGGTCATCTTCATGACGGCGCTTGATGACGAAGCCGTCCATCAGCAAGCCCTCGATGTTGGCTGCGTGACGTTTTTGCATAAGCCTTTTCCAGCTCATCAGCTGATCGAGGCGATCAAGAGAGCCGTGCCGCACTGAGATTGGCGGCGGCCGACTGACCTTCCCCTAAGTGCAGTTCAAGCCGGTCCGGGCTTGGTGTGAGAATAGTGTCCAAGGGCGACCGATGTGTCGTCTCATCGCACTGCCACGCCTGCAAGTGGAGAACCGGTTATGAAATCTCATCGAATGCTATGGCTCAGTGTGTTTGTGATGCTGATGGCGCTTGTGGTCACGCCTCATCAGTCATTCGCCCAGGCACAGAGCAAACCAAACATCCTGTTCATCATGGGTGATGACATCGGCTACATGCAGCCGAGCATCTACCATCGTGGCCTGATGGTCGGAGAGACGCCCAATATCGACAAGATCGGTCAGGAAGGCGCGATGTTCACCGACTACTACGCCGAGCAAAGCTGCACGGCCGGGCGCAACGCCTTCTTCACCGGCATGCATCCACTGCGCACTGGCATGATTCCACCGCAGCTGCCTGGTAGCCCGTCTTACCTAAGGCCCGGCACCCCGGCGCTCGCCAAGTTCCTGCTGGACCTCGGGTACAACACCGGCGAGTTCGGTAAGAACCATCTGGGCGACCACACCGATGCGCTGCCGACCGCGCACGGCTTCCAGGAATTCTGGGGTTACCTGTACCACCTCGACGCCATGCAGGGCGTGAGCTTCCCCGACATCAACAAAACTCCAACGCAGCAGACCGTCGCGCCGCCGTGCAAGAACACGCCGATTCCCGGCGTGCCTGAAGTGCCCGGCGCGGTCGACCCCAAAACGAGCATCTGCCTGACGCCGCCGCGTCCTGTGCTCGCCTGCAAATCCGACGGCACTGTCAAGAACATGACATGCAAGGACGAGGGTCCGTTGACCCTGGAGCGTTCGAAAACAGTCGACGAGGAGATTTCGGCCAAGGTCGTTGACTTCCTCGACCGCAATGATCCGCGCCGGACCAACAAGCCGTTCTTCGTCTGGTACAACCCGGCGCGCATGCACATCACCACCGTGTTGCCGGACAAGTACCTGGCCCTGGTCGGTGAGCCCGGCGGCAAGGATTGGGGCGTCAACGAAGCCGGTATGAAGCAGATGGACGACAATATCGGCGTCGTGCTCAAGAAGATCGACGACATGGGCCAAACGAACAACACCATCGTCGTTTTCACGACCGACAACGGTGCCGAGACCATCACTTTCCCGGACGGCGGCGTTACCCCGTTCAAGGGCGGCAAGTTGACCACCTGGGAAGGCGGCATGCGCGCCCCGATGGTGATCCGCTGGCCAGGTGTCATCAGGCCGGGCACCGTCAAGAACGACATATTTGCTTCGCTTGACTGGTTGCCAACGCTGGTCGAAATCGCCGGCGGTCCGAAGGGTAATGCGCTGAAGGCCCGCATCGAGGCCGGCCAGTATCCGGGAATCGTCAAGACCACGCTCGATGGCGTGAACCAGATCGACTACCTGACCGGCAGGTCGGAGAAGTCGGCACGCGACACGTTCTTCTACTATTCCGGCAAGGACCCTTCCGCGGTCCGCTACAAGAACTGGAAAATGTACTTCGCGATGGTGTCCGATGCCCCCCAGGGCTTCCTCACTGGCGTGGTTCCCTATCACTGGACCCAGGTGGTCAACATCAAACGCGACCCGTTCGAGGCCTCTATCGGCCAGCAATTCAAGACGCTCACGGGTATGGGCGGGGCGATTTCTTCTCCGTCTACCGCCTATGTCTATGACTGGAACATGTTGCCGATTGGCCAGGTGCTGTGGCTGAAGGAGCTCGAGAGCTACATTCCGTTCCCGCCGCTGCAAAATCCGGCCAGCTACAATCTGGAGCAGGTCATACAGCAAGTCCGGGAAATGAAGACGGCCAGCCACGCAGGCCAATAATAGCCAAGCCGATGCGGGCGCCCACAAAGGGCGCCCGCATTTCTTTCCATCGGCAATACAGATCAGTTCGCGTTCAGGTGAAATCGGGGAAATCTCATGGATCGTTCGAAATCGCTGCTCCTTGCTTTTGCTCTGTTTAGCGGACTGGCGCAGACCGTATCGGCAGCCGACTTGCCGCGACGACCCGCTCCGGCGCCATTGATGTCTCCGACGCCGGTCTACAATTGGACCGGAATTTACGTCGGGTTGAACGGCGGCTACGGATGGGGACGCCAGGACCCGCTTAACCTGATAACGAACCGTTTCGACGAACAGTCGATTGATTTCTCCGGCGGCGTCATCGGCGGAACGGCGGGCGCGCAGATTCAGTCAGGACATGTTGTCATCGGCTTCGAAGCCGATATCGACTGGGCCGGTCTCAAGGGTTCTTCGACATTCACCCCGGCGGTCGGCGGCGTGCCTCTTGGCGGCCCCGTAAGTGCGACGACGGAGATCAACTGGGAAGCAACGGCACGAGCGCGCCTCGGCTACGCGCATGACAATTGGTTATTGTATGCGACGGGCGGTCTCGCGCTGCTGGGTACAAAAACCAGCTTCGCTCCCGCTCTCGGCTTCACCTGCGGGACATACTTGATCGTCGGTTGCTCAGGCAACAAAAAGCAGGTTGGCGCCGTGCTTGGGGCCGGCATTGAATACGGCATCACTCCAAATATAAGCGCCAAGTTTGAGTATCTCTATATGACTGCAGCCTCGCTCGACATCTCGCATCACAGCGAGGTGCGGCTCGGCTTGAACTATCGGTTCGGTGGATTGTGATTCACCGCGATAACCGGCTCATTATGAAGGGTGCTCCGATGCATACCATTCGAAGCTTGCTCGCCTTGGTCGTACTCTCGATCTTTGCCATCCCGGCATTTGCGCAATCGGGAAAACCCTGGACACAGGTCGGAATGCTGACGTGCAAACTCAACCCGAGTATCGGGTTCATTATCGCCGGCCATCAGTCCATGGAATGTCGTTACGTTCCGGGCGCCGGTGGGCCTCCGCAAAGCTATGACGGCGCACTCAATACGGTCGGGGTCAGCCTCGGGGTCACTGCCGGTGGCGTTCTTAGTTGGGCCGTGCTCGCACCGACCGATGGAATACCGGCCGGGGCGCTCGCCGGCGAATATATCGGCGCATCTGCCGACGCCGCCTTCGTCGCCGGTGCTGGCGCCAATGTCCTGATCGGCGGCTCCAACCGAACGATTGCGCTGCAGCCCGTTTCGGTCGAGGGCTCGGTCGGGGCTAATGTCACTGCGGGCCTTTCAGCTCTGAAATTGCGACCTTCGATCTGACGAAATGATGTATGCTGTGCCGGATTGTTGCCGCAGGTTGTGGCACTCTCTTTAGCTTCGGGGGCTCAGTATGAGAAAAGCCGGCGCGTTGGTCGTTACTGCATTGTTTGGTCTTCTCGCGGATGGGGCGTTGGCAGACGACGTACCGAAGCTGGATTTCACCAAGAGCTGCCGTGCCGACGTTGCAGCCTATCCGGGCGGCGGCGGCAACAAGGCCTGCATGACGGACGAACAAAACGCCCGGAAGACGCTCGTCGCTCAATGGAAGCGTTTCTCGCCGGAGAGCAGGGCCCGTTGTTCGAGCATGGTTACCGACCTGGTTGGATCGCAAAGTTACGTCGAGCTGTTGACCTGTCTGCAAATGGCGAGGGACGTCCAAAAACTTCCCAAACAATGAAGATCTGACAGGCCGTCATTGTTTGTCTGCATAGGCCTCGGAGTGTGGCGTGGCCTCCAAGCGAAACAAGCCGTCAAAAGCGAGCCAGCCGACGGACGACGCACAGCCTGCGGCGTTTGACCAGACCCAAAAACGTTTTGCGTCGTTGCTTCGGATCGCGGCGACGAGTCTTGCCGCTGGATTTGTCGTCGTTCTGTCGTTCGGTCTGTTTGCGCCCAGGTGGCCAATCTTCCAAAGCTCGCACCAAGCGGGACAGGCTGCGGCGGAATTCGTCGGCAGCGAGACGTGCTCGGGATGTCATCGCGTGGAGGCCGCGTTGTGGCGCGACTCGCAGCACAAGCACGCCATGGATCACGCGACCGAGAAATCAGTGCTCGGCGACTTCAGCGGCGCGACGTTCGACTATAACGGCGTCCGCTCGCGTTTCTTCCGTAAGGACAGCAAGTATCTTGTCGAGACGGACGGACCGGATGGAAAGCTCGCCACCTTCCAGGTGAAATATACCTTCGGCGTCGATCCGCTGCAGCAGTACCTGATCGAGTTTCCGGACGGCCGCGTGCAGGCACTTTCGATCGCCTGGGATGCGCGCCCAAAGGAAAAGGGCGGGCAACGGTGGTTCCATCTTTATCCCGATGAAAAAATCCGCCACGACGACGTGCTGCATTGGACGAAGCTCAATCAGAACTGGAACTTTATGTGCGCCGAGTGTCATTCAACCGGGCTGCGGAAGAATTACGACGCCGAACGCGACCGCTACGCAACGACGTGGTCCGAAATAAGCGTGGGCTGCGAGGCCTGTCACGGGCAAGGGTCCAACCACGTCGTCTGGGCTCGCGCGCAACAGAGTTGGTGGCCCTTCGGCCGGCAAGAGGATCGCAGCAAAGGCTTGCTCGTTCGTCTCGATGAGCGCGAAGGGGTCATATGGACGCACGATCCGGCCAGCGGAAACGTTCGGCGCAATCTCCCGACCAATCTTCTACGCACGGAAGTTGAAACCTGCGGCCGCTGCCATGCGCGTCGCAGCGAGTTGTCGGAAAAATGGGTGCCGGGGCACTGGCTTCAGGACACGCACGCGATTGCCGCGCCGCTTGCAAGAGACGTCTACTGGCCCGACGGCCAAATGCGGGACGTCGCCGAGGCCTATAATTACGTCCCGTTCAAGCAGAGCAAGATGTTTGCGGCAGGCGTGACCTGCAGCAACTGCCACGACCCTCACAGCGGCAAGCAGAGAATTGCCGGCGATGGTGTCTGTCTCCAGTGCCACGCGTCCGAAGTCTACGCCGGGGCAAAGCACAACCATCATCACCAAACCGATGCCGCTCCGAATTGCGTTTCGTGCCACATGCCGGCGCGCACATACATGGTGGGCGACTCCCGTCATGATCACAGCCTGCGGGTTCCGCGGCCGGATTTGTCCGTGAAGTACGGCACGCCAAACGCCTGCACCGATTGCCATACCGATAAACCGGCGCACTGGGCCGCGGACGCAGTTGTCCGCTGGTTCGGACCGGACCGCAAAGGGTTGCAGACTTATGTGGATGCCTTCGCGGCTGCTTCGGCCAATCGTGCCGATGCCCCGCAACTCCTCGCGAGAGTCGCCGGCGATCCCAACGCTCCCAATGTCGCGCGGGCAAACGCGCTTATCGAGCTCGCACCTCATGTTTCGCCCGCGAATGCGGATCTGGCCCGCCGCGGCCTCGCCGATTCCGATCCAATGGTCCGGATCGCAGCAATGGACATGTTGGCGAATGTGCCGGCCGCGCAGGTCTGGCCATTGGTCGCGCCGCTCCTGTCCGATCCGGTGCTCGGGGTCCGCACTCGGGCGGCGAGCCTGCTCGCTGCGGTCCCGACCGATCGTCAGCCGCAGGCCGATCGCGATCGCTTCGAGCGCGCTGCGGCTGAGTTTGTCGTCGCGCTCAAATTCAATGCCGACCGTCCGGAGGACCGTTCGTCGCTTGCGAATTTCTATGTGCGACGGGGTCTCACCAAGGAGGCGGAGGCCGAATACAAGGCGGCCCTCCGGCTAAGTCCTCAGTACACTGTGGCGGCAATCAATCTCGCGGACCTTTACCGGCAGCTCAACCGCGATGGCGACGGAGAAAGCACCTTGCGCGCGGCTATCGCTGTTGTGCCGGCTGACGCCGGCCTGCACTACGCTCTCGGTCTGACGCTCAATCGCCTCAAACGGACCGATGACTCAGTTGTTGAACTTGGCCGCGCTGCCGAACTTGATCCGAACAATGCACGCTATTCCTACGTCTATGCCGTTGGTCTCCACTCCGCGGGGCGTGTAAACGACTCGATCGCGGTTCTTAAAGAGAACGTGGACAAGCACCCTGCGGACCGCGATTCGCTGCTGGCGCTCGTTACATTCAACCGCGACAGCGGAGATGTTGCAGCAGCTTTGGCCTATGCCGAACGTTTGGCGCAGCTCGACCCCGGCGACCGGCGAATTTTAGAGTTAATCGCAACCCTCAAGCGTCAACTTGAATCGGCGCCCCGATAAAGAAGTAACCTAGGGTCAGATCATCCGCGCTGGAGCGGGCATTGTCGGCGCGCATGCGCTTGCCCGCATTGGCCCATGGTCCAATTCAGCAGTCATATGACGAAACTAGAATGGCGGCGGTGGGCTGCTCTCATGCCGCGACGAAACATTCGCAATGACGCATATTTGGCGGGGCTCTTCAGTACGAACACATATTGCCGCGGTCATCGCATTGCTTTGCATGAGCTGCCAGGCGGATGCGGCCGGTCAGCGGCGCCGCATCTATTTTCTGGAGAGCCTGTCGCCGGCGCTGCCCGCTGCCGTCCGCACCATCGACGCCTTCAAAAAGCGGCTCAGTGAAACGACGAGCGAAGAGTTCGAGATCTTCGTCGACTACATGGAGCTGGTTCGCCTTCCAAGCCAGGCCCATATCGAGCGCACGGTGCAATATCTTTCCGGGAAATATGCCGAAGCGCCGCCGGATGTGCTGATAACCTTAGGGCGAGCTGCAGTACCGTTCATGGTCAAGCACCGTGAAGCGGTTGCACCTCACGTGCCGCTCATTCTCGTTAGCGTGCCGTCTCTGGACGTCAAAGAAAGTCACCTGGATGACGTTTTCTGGGTCAACACGGAATACAGCTTTTCAAAAACTCTGGAGCTTGCGCGGCAGTTGCAGCCGGACGCCCGGCATCTTGTGGTCGTGAGCGGCGCGGGCGCCTACGACCAGCGATGGCTGATCGACGCGCGCCGGGAATTGCAGCCATATAGCGAACGCTACGATACAAAATACATTGTGGGCCGTTCCTACGAGGACACTCTGAAGGAGGTCTCCCAGCTACCGAAAGACACGATTGCCATCATGTCGTTCTTCTTCGTTGATGGTTTGGGCCAGACGTACTCTTCGCCCAAAGTTGCCGCTGATGTGGCAAGGGTTTCGCCCGCGCCGGTGTATTCGCCGATCAGCACCAATCTCGGTGAGGGCATTGTGGGCGGGTACATGGACAGCTGGGAAGAGCATGGTATTGCCGCCGCAGATGTCGCCTTGCAGATTCTGGCAGGCAAACCGTCCGAAGCAATTCAGCGCGAAAACAAGCCCAAAGAGGCCTACCACGTCGACGCGCGACAGCTGACGCGGTGGAACATCGCCGACGCGCGAATCCCGCCCGGGTCGGACGTCCACTATCGTGAATTCAGTGTGTGGGAGCGATACCGGTGGCAGATCATTGCCATTATCGCGACCGTAATCCTGCAGGCCGCGGTCATCGCAGGATTGTTTTTCGAGCGCCGGCGCCGGCGAATTGCGGAACTCGAATTGCGCGAGCGCCTTATGGAAGTGATTCATTTGAATCGTACGGCGGTCGCAGGCGCATTGTCGGCCTCTGTGGCGCATGAGCTCAACCAGCCCTTAGGGGCGATCCAGAGTTACGCCGAAGCTGCGATGCTTTATCTTCAGGCTGACCCTCCGAACATAACGCGCGCCCAAGATATCCTTTGCAGTATCCTTCGTGACGACGAGCGCGCGGCCAAGATCATCACGCATCTCCGTAGCCTTTTGAAAAAGCGAAGCCAGAGCGAATTGCAGGAATTCGATGTCACCGATGTTGTGGACGATATGCTGCAGATTGTCCGCCCCGAAGCCCAGAAAATGGGAGTCGAACTAAGGGCCATGAATACGGGTTTTCCGCTTCCCGTCCGAGGCGATCGAATTCAGGTGCAGCAGGTGCTGATGAATCTCGCGATCAACGGGATCGACGCCATGCATGATTGCAGGCCCGGAGAAGCCAAGATGTTGATCAGCACTGCATTGGTCGGCGGCTCCGCAGTTCGCGTTTCAGTCGCGGATTCAGGAACTGGTATTCCGCCGGACAAGCTCAACGAGATCTTCGACGCGTTTTATACAACGAAGGGGCACGGCACAGGGCTCGGCCTCTCGATCGCCCGGACGATCGTGGAGACTTACGGCGGCAAGATATGGGCAGAAAATCAGCCGGGCGGGGGGGCTACGTTTTTTTTCACGATGCCATTGTCCAAAGCGATGGTATGACTTCGCGCTCAAGGCTGCCTCCCGAAGGTGACTGCGTGTAAGACATAATGAGTGCGGTTGTCGTCGCTGCTGCCGATGAGAAATTCGACACCCAGGTGCCGCTTATCATCGTCGGCGCCGGGGCCGCAGGGCTGTGCGCAGCTTTGGCCGCAACGGAAGCCGGCCTCGATGCTGTGGTCGTCGAGCGCGATGACATTCCCTCGGGCTCTACGGCACTCTCAGCCGGTCTGATACCGGCTGCCGGAACGCGCTTCCAGCGTGACAAAGGCATTGCTGACAGCCCGGACCTGTTCGCCGCCGACATCCAGCGCAAAGCGAAGGGCGAGGCCGATCCTGCCATCGTCGGCGTGGCAGCGGTCGGCGCGGCTCCGCTCGTCGAGTGGCTTTCGGACCATTACGGCCTGCCTTTCGACCTCATCGACAACTTCAACTATCCCGGCCATTCGGCCATGCGCATGCACGGCCTGCCGAGCCGCACCGGCCGCGAGTTGATCGATCGGCTGCGCGACGCCGCCGAAGCGAACGACATCGTCATTCTTGCGAAAAGCACTGCCCAACGCCTATTTGCGGATTCCGACAGCCGTATTCGTGGCGTCGAAGTCGCTCGCCGCGATGGCAGCTGCGAGCGCATCGGCTGCGAGGCGATCATCCTCGCCTGCAATGGCTTCGGCGGAAATCCAGAGCTCGTCCGCCGGCATATTCCGGAAATGGCAGAGGCTCTCTATTTCGGTCATCCGGGCAACCAAGGCGACGCCATCATCTGGGGCGATGCGCTCGGCGCGCAGCTTTCCGATCTCGGCGCCTATCAGGGTCACGGCGCCGTCGCGACGCCGCATAACATCCTGATCACCTGGGCAACGATCATGCAGGGTGGCATTCAGGTCAACGGCGAGGGCCGGCGCTTTTGCGACGAGACGCGCGGCTACTCCGAGCAGGCGGCCGAGGTCCTTCGCCAGCCAGGTGGATTTGCATGGACCGTGTTTGATACGCGCATTGCCATAGTGGCGCGGCAGTTTGATGATTTTCAGAAAGCTGAAAGCATCGGCGCAATTCTCGCGGCGGACTCGATTGAAAGTCTCGCGAGCGCCATGCGTGTGCCGGCTGCGGCCTTCGTGGCCGAATGGAACGACGTCGAGAATCTCAAATCGTCCGGCGGTCAGGATCGCTACGGCCGCAGGTTCAGCGCCGACCAGGCCTGCAATCCACCATTGCACGCGGTCAAGGTTACCGGCGCGCTGTTTCATACCCAGGGTGGACTCGCCATCGATTCAAAAGGACGGGTCAAGCGCAGGGACGGAAGGAGCTTTCCCAACCTGTTTGCGGCGGGCGGCGCGGCCGCCGGCGTGTCGGGCTCGACAGCGGCGGGTTATCTCTCCGGCAACGGCCTTTTGACAGCCACCGTTCTAGGCCGCTTGACTGGAGAAACTGCTGCGGAGCAAATACTGCATTCACGCGGCGGTTCGCTGCCCTCGGGCAGCACGCCAGCTTTCTCCCAAGGCGCCGGTAGCTCAGCTGGATAGAGCACCAGACTTCGAATCTGGGGGTCAGGGGTTCGAATCCCTTCCGGCGCGCCAATGACTTAGCACCCGGCTTCCGTGCAAAAAATTAGCGATTTTTACGGTTTTTGCAAGGAACAGCGCTGGCTCACCGCAACTCGTTATGCCTGGTATCACGGGGACCGAGTTCGAATCCCTCCCTCTCCGCCAGCAAGACAAAATGTAACCGGAAGATTGGGCGCATTCTCACGGGCAACGGATCGTGCCCTAGCAGCTGCCCTAGCGTCTTCGTGCGTATCTGACGCGTTTTGTTCTGCTAGGTGCCGAAGATCTGATTGTTCGCTTACGAAACTCAAGAACGCTTGCTCATGCGACTTCAATGCCGCCGTTAGCGTGCGTTCCTTTGCAAGTTCGTATGCGAACGTTTCGCCAATCCCAGCATTGCACAAGATCTGGAGAGTGCGATCGTACAAGGCGCGATATCGTTCGTTCCAAGCGTGTGTCATGCCGAGGCTAAGTCGGGCAATTTTGACCCCCCCAGGTACCCTGGACTGGCGGGAGCCCTTTCCGCGCGCGAAGAGGTGGCCAGCGAAAATATCTGGAGCAAAAAACCAGCCTTAACCTTTTATTTGCGCGTTGGCTGGCCGCACCCGCAAATTGTCGAGTGGACCATGAACCGGTAAAAGGTATCAAAGGCTGACGTTAATTTACATTTTGACAGTCGGGGCCCAGCAATGGACGCGAAGGAATTTGTTCGGGAAGTCGTCGTGCCTAACTGCGAAGAATAGCGCATGTCCGCTAAGGCAGCCAATAGCGGACATCGCGCCTGCGGCCCGCTCAAAAATAAAGAGGCCACCAACTGAGGCAGCCTCACATTGTGAAGGTGGTCATCGTCAATCTTTGACAGCTTCCTTGACCGCGTCCTTGAAGCCGCCGACCGCATTCTGAATCTTGCCAGCGACCTGCTGCGTCTTGCCTTCGGATTCGAGCTTGGAGTCGCCAGTTACTTTGCCCGCGACTTCCTTAACCTTGCCTTTGGCCTGCTCGACGGAGCCTTGGATTCGATCTTTGTCCATGTTTTTCTCTCCTTGCTTGGTTCAACCTTTTCCTGGTGGTGGTGGTTGCTTAGATATTGGGTGTTTTTGAAGCCACGCATCCGACTTCTTGGCAATCCATTCCCGCGCCTCAGAATCAGACCCAAAATCGTCAACATGCTGAGTGACACCATCTGGCCACTCGGCATCTACATGCCAGCCGCTTCCATCCAGGAAGGGCTTTGTTTTGAATGTTGGTCTGGAATGTTTTTCGGCCATTTTGTAATTGAAGCGCGCGTAGCTAGTTAAACGAAATGATTTAGATCAAACTCGCAAAGGTATTCGTTAGCGCGGTCAGCATGTCCGCTTTGTGTCGATAGCGGATTCATGAATCGATCTTGCTAACAGGGTCGTCTCTGTTTTCTTCGTCAGCCAGGCGATTGTTTGGCGCTGCGGTTCGTGCTGTCTTTTCCGACAGCATCTTCCGATAGCGCTCGAGATTTTGTTGGTGAATGAACTCTTCCATTGGCATCACCCATGAACGCGTTGATCCCGATGACCGTTCACATGAACGGTCACAAGCAGAAGCAGCGATGTCACAGCTAAAAAAGGAAGAGAGCCCAGCTGAGACGGGGGTCCCGGCTGGGCTCTCTATGATCACGCTGTGCACGCGATCAATGCATAGACCGGAATCGGGGGGGTTACGGTCCACGCTAACACTCGGCATCGACACATCATCGACGCTAAATCCCAGTATCGCTTGCGAATAGAGACGGATCGGATCGAGTTCGCCGGTTTTGGCCGCCTCAATGATCCGCTTTGCGATGAGCTCACGCACTTTCTTGTAACGCGCGAAGCGCCGAAGTGATCCGCAAG
>Ga0310811_10008877_pt1 | contig 12945 bp, 8 predicted proteins | sample YCmetagenome_FD_207642 | JGI IMG/M metagenome (GOLD analysis project Ga0310811, IMG submission 207642) | Soil microbial communities from experimental microcosm in Duke University, North Carolina, United States - YC | ecosystem: Engineered > Artificial ecosystem > Soil microcosm > Unclassified ...
TGCGCGGAGCCACGACCATTGTGCCTCGTGTCACCAGACGTCGATGACCGTGATGGTGGAGGGCTTGTGCGGGCAAAAAGGCGTGCCGGTGCGCGATACGTTCGCCGCGCAAAGGGTGGCGCTGATGGAGAACAACCTCGACGCGGTCGGCGACCTCAATCACATCAAAGGTTTTGTAGAGGCCAAGTTCATCAATCCGTATATGATGATGTCGTTGTACGCGGCAAAGACGCCCGCGGATGCGCGGACGGACAAGGCCGTCGACTATATGATCGGGCAACAGGACGCGGACGGCGGCTTCCACTCCGAACACAGCCGCCCTCCGCTGGAAGTGGGCAATGCCCACCTCACGGCGCTGTCGGTCAAGGCTATCCAGGCATATGCCAGCCCGTCAAAAAAGGCCCTGGTACAAACGGTGACCGGGAAGGCGCGGTCGTGGTTCTCGGCCCTGCAAACCGATGAACAGCAGGAGCTGGTATTCCAGCTGCTGGGGTTGTACTGGACCGGGGGGGCGAAGGCCGACCTGCAACGGGTCGCGGGACGCCTGCTGGCCCTGCAGCGGGCCGATGGCGGGTGGGCGCAGCTATCGACGCTCGCCAGCGATGCGTATGCGACGGGGCAGGCACTGTATGCGCTGGCGGAAAGCGGGGCGACGCGGGCCGATGACGCGGCTCTCCAAAAGGGCGTGCGCTGGCTGTTGGCCGATCAGGACGAGAGCGGGGCGTGGATCGTGCGGACGCGGACGTATCCGATACAGCCGTTCTTCAATTCGGATTTTCCGCCCTACGACGAAAATCAGTATATCTCGGCTACGGCGACGAACTGGGCGATGATGGCGCTGCTGAAGGCTCTGCCTGACAAGGGGGCGGTGGCGGGGGCCAGGGGGCGCGATGGCGGCGGGGCGGTGGCGGCGCGCTAGCGGTCCGCGAGGCCGAGCGTGCGGACGATGCCTTCGTCGAAGGATATGGGGTCGTAGCCCAATTCCCGGATCGCTTTATCGATGATAAAGCCGGTGCGGGGGGGGCGGCGGCCGGGCTGGGTGAAGGTCGAGGCGTCCACGCGGGTGAGGAGGGTTTCGTCGAGACCCAGGTGGCGGGCGGTGCGGAGCGCCATGTCGTAAGGCGTCATAAAGTCTTTCCCGGAAATATGATAGAGACCGCGGGCGTTAAGCCGGACAACGGATTCGATGGCCAGGGCGAGGTCTTCGACGTAGGTGGGCGTGCGCCATTGGTCGCAGACGACCTGGATGCGTTTCCCCGATTCGAGGCTGGACCGTGTCCAGCTGATGATGTTGGAGCGCGTGCCGCTGAGCGGTGTACCGTAGACCAGTACCGTGCGGATGATGGACCAGTCCAGGGGGGCGGCCATGACACAGCGCTCGGCCTCCAGCTTGCTGCGGCCATAAGCGCTGATCGGGTTGGGCGTGTCTTCTTCCCGGTACGGCCCGGCGGCGCCGTCAAAGACGAAGTCGGTGGACACGAAGACGAAGCGGGCGCCGCGGGCGGCCGCGGCTTCGAGTAGGATTTGTGTGCCTTCCACGTTGACGCGGTAGCACTCCAGCGGGTCCTCTTCGCAAGGGTCGACCTGGGTCATGGCGCCGGCGTGGAGGATGACGGTGGGTTGCCAGCGGTCGAGGGTGTGCGCGACGTCCGCCGCGGAGGTGAAGTCCATGTCGGCGTATACATAGGAGGCGGTTCCGCCCCGGAGGGCCAGGTCTTCGGGGAAGTATAGCCGGCTCGGGCCCCTGCCGGTGGCCAGGACCTCCCAATGGTTTTCCACCAGGACTTTTACCAGGAACTGGCCCAGCAAACCGTTCGCGCCGGTGACGAGGATCATTTGAATTCCATTTCCAGGTTATACATCGTAAACGCCAGTATGTCGGCCGCCTCGTCGATGATCTTGGCGGTGGGCTTCCCGCCCCCGTGACCGGCCTTGCTGTCGATCCGGATCAGGACGGGGTTGGGGCCGGCGTTGCAGGCCTGGAGCCGGGCGGCGAACTTGAACGAGTGGGCGGGGACCACCCGGTCGTCGTGGTCGGCGGTCGTGACCAAAGTGGCGGGATAGGCGGTTCCGGGTTTGAGGTTGTGGTAGGGCGAATAACCATAGAGATAGGCGAAGTCTTCCTGTTTGTCGCTGCTCCCGTATTCGGTGACCCAGGCCCAGCCGATGGTGAACTTCTGGAAACGGAGCATGTCCATGACGCCGACCTGCGGGATCGCGACCTTGAAGAGGTCGGGCCGCTGGGTCATACAGGCGCCGATCAGCAAGCCGCCGTTGGAGCCGCCCTGGATGGCCAGGTGGGCGGTGCTGGTGTATTTTTCCTTGATCAGGTACTCGGCTGCGCCGATCATGTCGTTGAATACATTTTGCTTGTGGTGGAGCATACCCGCCTCATGCCAGGCTTCGCCGTATTCGCTCCCGCCGCGAAGGGAGACCTGGGCGTAGATGCCGCCCTGCTCCATAAATACCACGTTGGACACGCTAAAGGCGGGCGTCATGGCGATCTGGAAGCCGCCATAGCCATAGAGTTTCACCGGGTTGGCGCCATTGCGGACCATACCCTTGCGGTAGGTCAGGAAGATGGGCACCCGGGCGCCGTCCTTTGAGGTAAAGAAAACCTGGTCCGTCTGGTAGTCGTCCGGGTTGAACTTTACTTCCGCCTTCCGGAAAAGCGTGGTCTTCCCGCTGGCGATGTCGTAGTGGAAGATGCTCGGGGGGTAGGCGAAGGAGGTATAGGTAAAGAAGAAGTCTTTGTCGTCGTGCTCACCGCCAAAACCGCCGGCGGTGCCGATTCCGGGGAGCTTGATCTCGCGGACGAGCTCTCCTTTGTAGGTATATTGATAGACCTTGGTGGAGGCGTCTTTCAGATAGCTGGCGAAGAGATAACCGCCGCCGGTGCTGACGGATTGGAGGGCTTCGGGTTTTTCGGGGATGACGGTGAGCCAGTGATCCTTCTCGGGATGGTGGGGGTCGATGGAGACCAGGCGGTAGTTGGGGGCGCCGTCGTTGGTGAGGATGAGCAACCGGCCGCCATCGTTGTCGACAAAACTGGGTTGTGTCGCGAAGCCCGGAATAACGAGCGAAAAATCCTTTTCCCCAAGGGATAGATCCCTGGCCATCAGCTCGGCGCCGCTGGTGCCTTCGGAAGTCGACAGACACAGGAAGCGGTTGTCTTCGGTCGTAAAAGCGCCGACGGTGCGGAGCGGGTGGTCCTTGTCGGCATATACCAGCACGTCATCCGTCTGCGGCGTACCGATCTGATGGTAATATACCGTATGGAACTGGTTCTGGTTAACCATTTTGGTCTTTTCATCGGGCGTTGGATAGCGGCTGTAATAAAAGCCTTCATCGCCCAGCCAGGACAGACCGGTGAATTTGAGCCAGCGCAGGGTATCGGCGAGGTCCTGGCCGGTGACGACGTCCTTTATATAGGCTTCTTCCCAGTCGCTGCCGGACCGCGCGATCGAGTAGGCTGCGTACTTCCCGTTTTTTGAAAACGAGACGTTGTTGAGCGCCACGGTGCCGTCGGAAGAGAGCTTGTTGGGATCGAAAAACACCTCCGGCGTGCCGTCCGGGCCCTTTTGACGGTAGAGGACGCTTTGGTTTTGCAGACCGTCGTTTTTATAGAAGTAATACCAACCCGACTTGGCAAAGGGCGAGCTGTATTTCGGATAGTTGTACAAAGATTCGATACGCGCGTGTACCTTGTCCCGGTAAGGGATCCCGGACAGGTAGTCGTGGGTCACCTTGTTCTCGGATTCAACCCAGGCTTTGGTTTCGTCACTGTTGTCGTCCTCGAGCCAGCGATAGTTGTCGATCACTTTGGTGCCGAAATAGTCGTCGGTGACGGGACGAACGGGTGTCTGCGGATAGGGTATCTGTGCCGACAGTGAGGCAGATAACGTCATGCTGATAATGGTTAGATGTAAGGCAAATCTCATATGCAAGGAATTAATGGCAAATCCTTATTTTTGGGCGCCCGAAAGGCAAAATAAAAAATATTAATGGAGAAAAAGGTCACAAAGATTGGTGTTTTGACGTCGGGGGGCGACTCCCCCGGTATGAACGCCGCTATCCGGGCAGTGGTGAGAACGGGCTTGTACAATAACCTGGAAGTTTTCGGTATCACAAGGGGCTACATGGGCATGATCGACGACGACATCGTCCCGATGCACTCCCGTAGCGTCGCCAATATCATCCAACGCGGGGGCACGATCCTCAAGTCCGCGCGCTGCAAAGAGTTTTATGAGTTCCCGGGCCGGGAAAAGGCCTATAATAACCTCCGCAAACACGGGATCGAAGGACTGGTGGTCATCGGCGGGGACGGTTCCTTCCGGGGCGCGCAGAAGTTCGCCACCGAATTCGACATCCCCTGTATCGGTCTCCCCGGCACCATCGACAAGGATATGGCCGGGACGGATTTTACGATCGGTTTTGACACCGCTGTCAACACGGCGGTGGAAGCCATCGACAAGATCAGGGATACTGCGGATGCCCACGACCGTTTGTTTATTATAGAGGTGATGGGCCGGGATTCCGGGTACATCGCCCTGCACAGCGGGATCGCCACGGGAGCGGAAAACATCCTGATCCCCGAGGCAAAGACCAATATCGAAGACCTGATTGCGTCCCTGGAAGACAAACAGCGGCGTAAAAAACTCGTCAACCTCATCGTCGTGGCCGAAGGCGACGAATTCGGCGGTGCCGAGGAAGTCGCCAAGGTGGTGCGCCAGCGCCTTCCGGACATGGACACCCGGGTCTGTATCCTGGGGCACATCCAACGCGGGGGATCCCCCTCCTGTATCGATCGCCTGGTGGCCAGCCGGCTGGGCTATGCCGCGGTGGAGTCGCTGATGGAAGGCCGGCACAACGTCATGATCGGCATCATCAACAACCGCTTGCACTACACGCCGCTGGACCTGGCCGTGAAAGCGAAACAAAAGATAGACAAGGAGTGGCTCAAGATCGTAAAAATCCTCGCGAGCTAAAACCCTCATAAACCAACCTTATGTCAAAAGCCGTCTCGAAGTACCTGCACCAGGATATGGATCAAAAAGCAGGCATAGAGCACACTTTCCACAAAACCAAGATCGTGGCCACTGTCGGGCCTGCTTGCGATACCTACGACAAACTGCTGGAGCTGGTCAAGGCCGGCGTCAACGTCTTCCGGTTGAATTTCTCCCACGGGAGCCAGGAAGACAAGGCCAATATCATAGGATACATCCGGAAGATCAACAAGACCGAACCGTACAACATCGCCATCCTGGGGGACCTGCAAGGGCCCAAGCTCCGCGTGGGCGACATCGAGGGCGGCTCCATGGTGATCAATAAGGGGGACATCCTGACCTTCACGTCCACGCAAAAGGTGGTGGGCAACAAGGAGCGTATCTACGTCTCCTACCCCAACCTCCACAACGATGTAAAGGTGGGTGAAAAGATACTGATCGACGACGGGAAGCTGGAAGTGGAGGTTACGTCGATCGAAGCCAACGGGGACGTAAAGGTCGTCGTCAATTATGGCGGCACCTTGTTGCCGAAAAAGGGCGTAAACCTGCCCGACACCGTGATCTCCCTGCCGGCCATGACCGAAAAGGACATCGCCGACCTGGAGTTTATCATCGCCCAGGAGCTGGACTGGGTCGCGCTCTCCTTTGTCCGTAAGGCAGAGGATATGATCGACCTCCGCCGGCGCGTCAACGAAAAGAACAGCACCATCAAGATCATGGCCAAGATCGAAATGCCCTCGGCCATGACCGACCTCCGCAATATCATCCTGGAATCCGACGGGATTATGGTAGCCCGCGGCGACCTCGGGGTCGAGCTCCCGGTGGAAAAGGTCCCGATGGCGCAGCGCGACATTATCCGTAAGTGTATCCACCGCGCCAAACCGGTGATCGTGGCTACGCAGATGATGGAGTCGATGATGGACAGGGTCAAGCCCAACCGCAGTGAAATAACCGACGTGGCCAACGCGGTGCTGGAAGGCACGGACGCGGTCATGCTGAGCGGCGAGACCGCCATGGGCCAACACCCCGCCCTGGTGGTGGAGACCATGAAAAAGATCATCCTCGAAGTCGAGCGCACCGAATACCGGTACAACCGCGAAGAGGACCTCAAGCCCCAACCCCATTCACCTTCGTTCCTGAGTGACGCGGTGTGCTACAACGCCTGTAAAAGCGCGCGGGACGTACACGCGGACGCGATCATAGGGATGACGCAAAGCGGGTATACCGGATGGATCCTCTCCAGCTACCGGCCGAAATCGCCCCTGTATGTGTTTACCAAGAAAGAGCACCTCGTCAACCAGCTGTCACTGAGCTGGGGCGTAAGGGCCTTTTTCTATAACGAGGAAACGAGCCTGGACGACATCATTACCGACCAGATCAACATCCTCAAGGGCCGCGGGTTCATCAACCCCGGGGACGTGGTGGTGAATACGGGTTCCACCCCGGTCGACCAGCACCTTCCGACGAACATCATGAAGATCACCAAGGTGAACTGAGATGTCCAAACAACTCTATTACATTGCGATCGTCTGCCCGCCTTTTGTCGACGAGGAGGTCCATACGCATAAGGTCTATATGCGGGATCGTTTCGGGTGCAAGGCGGCGCTGAAGTCGCCGGCGCACATTACGCTGGTGCCGTCGTTCCTGATGGAGAAACGGTTGGAGGATGACCTGGTGGAGACGTTGACGGCGTTCAAGCCGGCTGTCGAGCCCCTGGACCTGGAGCTGCACGGGTTCGACCACTTCGGGTCGGCGGTGATTTTTGTGCCGGTGGCTCCAAACGAGGGGCTGACGGCTTTGAAGGCGCTGCTGGAGGAACACCTGGCCGCGCACCCTTCCTTGGGTATCCGCCACGACTCCAAGGCGTTCTACGCGCACGTGACGATCGCCAACCGGGATTTGTCCGAAACCGACTTCCCGGCAGCCTGGGCGCACTTCGGGCCACTGTCGTACGAAGCGTCCTTTAAGGCAGCGTCCTTTTCCCTGCTCCAGCTGGAAGGGGCACATTGGGAAGTTGTGCATACGTTTGAATGGTAGGAGTATGGAGGCTTTCCCTTACATTTAGCCTCCAATTGCTTCCGCATGAGAATCTGCCTGGCTTTGCTCTGCCTGATTTTCTCCTCGTCCGCCTTTGCCCAGGATTTGGGCTGGGTGCGCGCGCACTATGTCAAGCGGGAAGCGTATGTGCGGATGCGGGACGGGGTGCGGTTGTTCACACAGATTTATTATCCGGTCGATAGCGGCGCGCATCACCCGATGTTGCTGATGCGGTCGTCGTATTCCGCGGCGCCATACGGAGCGGCCCTTAATGAAGCGCTGGGGGGGTCGTTTTGGCATCGGTTTATCCGGGCGGGGTATATCCTGGTCTTCCAGGATGTCCGCGGCGCCTTTATGAGCGAGGGTATTTTCGAGGATATAAGACCCTATACGGCGGGTGCCTCGGTCGACGAGGCGTCGGATGCGTATGATACCATCGACTGGCTGGTGCACAACGTGGCCGGCAACAACGGACGCGTAGGCGCGCTGGGTGTGTCTTATCCAGGGTTCTATGCGGCGATGACGGCGCTCTCGGGCCACCCGGCGCTAAAGGCGGTCAGCCCGCAGGCCCCCGTGACAAACTGGTTCATGGGGGACGACCTGCACCACAACGGGGCGTTTTGCCTGATGGATGCGTTCAGCTTCTACAGCATGATGGGTTACCCGCGGCCCAGCCTGACGACATCATTTCACAAAGCCTTTGACTTCCGGAGCGATGACAGTTATGACCTGTTTTTGCGCACCGGCGCCCTGCCGCATTTCGCGACGATGCTCGGGGATAGCGTGGCGTTCTGGGACTCGTTGTATGCGCATCCGAATTATGATGCGTGGTGGGCGGCGCGGGATGACAGACGGTACCTGGCCGGGGCGCATCCGGCGTTGCTCGTGGCCGGTGGGTTGTTCGACGCAGAGGACCTGTGGGGGACGTTGCACGTGCACGAGGCTGCCGGCGGCGACTTTGTGCTGGGGCCCTGGTACCATGGACAGTGGTCATCGCCGCGACCGGCGTTCGGGTTGGGTCATATACGGTTCGGGAGCAATACGGCGGCGTATTACCAGGATTCGATCGAGTTTCCGTTCTTTCAGCATTACCTCAACGACGGGGTGGATACGCCTGCGCGGGTGAACGTGTTTTTCACCGGGGAAAACGAGTGGCATAAGCTGGCGGCGTGGCCTCCGGTCTCGACGCCCATGCCGATGTACCTGCAGTCTTTCGGGGGACTGGGCGTTTCGCCCGATTCGGGGTACGCCTCATATGTGAGCGATCCGGCGCGGCCCGTGCCGTATACCGAAAACGTGGGTTTCGACCGCACGCGCGAATACATGGACGACGACCAGCGGTTCGCGGCGCGAAGGCCGGATGTGCTGGTGTATGAAACAGAGCCGCTGGCTTCCGATTTTCGCGTGGGGGGGCCGGTGCAGGTAGACTTGAGCGTCTCGATTTCGACCACGGATGCGGACTTCGTGGTGAAGCTGGTCGATGTGTACCCGGATGACTTCCGGGATACGGCGGTACGGTACCCGATGGGGGGATACCAGATGCTGGTGCGGGGGGATATTATGCGCGGGCGTTACCGGCGGAGCTTTTCGGCGCCGCTGGCGTTTACGCCGGGTTTGGGGACTTCCGTGCCGTTCACGTTGAATGACGTGGCGCATGTGTTTAAAAAGGGACACCGGATCATGGTCCAGGTACAAAGCAGCTGGTTCCCGTTGTTTGACCGGAACCCGCAGCGGTTTGTGGACATTTACCATGCGGCGGACAGCGACTTTGTGCGGTCGGAGATTCGTATTTACGGGGACTCCAGGATCGTCTTGCCTTTTATACCGGATTTGCCATAAACACCACATACATGAGAAACTATCTTTTTTTGTTGTTACTGCTGCCGGGCGTGGCCATGGCGCAGGATCACTCCGCGGACTCCGCCTGGTTCCGGGAGCACTACGTCAAGCACGAGTATTATATCCCGATGCGGGATGGGATACGGTTGTTCACGTCGGTGTACATGCCGGTCGACTCCGCGGGGGCGAACCACCCTATCCTGATGACGCGTACGCCTTACTCCTGCGCGCCTTACGGTCTGGAGGCCTACAGCGGGCGTTACTACCGGGGTTACCTGATGCAGTATGCCCGCGAGGGGTACATCTTCGTGACACAGGATGTACGCGGCGCCTGGATGAGCGAGGGGCAGTTCGTGGATATCCGGCCGTATAATCCGCATAAGAAGGGTACCGAAACGGATGAGGCCAGCGACACCTACGACGCCATCGACTGGCTGGTGAAGCACGTCCCGGGGAACAACGGGCGCGTCGGGGTGTTTGGCATTTCCTATCCGGGTTTTTATTCCACCATGGCGGCGCTCTCGGGACACCCCGCTTTGAAGGCGGTGTCGCCGCAGGCGCCGGTGACGGACTGGTTCCAGGGGGATGACTTTCACCACAACGGGGCGTTTTTTATCATGGACGGGTTTTCGTTCTATACGTCCTTTGGATTGCCGCGGCCAAAACCGACGACGGTCAGACCGCGCGGGATCCGTTTTCAAAGCGATGATAACTACGATTTGTACCTGAAGACCGGCTCGCTGGCGCACTTCGCGGCGCTGATGGGGGATAGCGTGGCCTTCTGGAAGGACCTCTATGCGCATCCCAACTACGACGCCTTTTGGCGGGCGCGGAACGACCGGCAGTTCCTGACGGACGTCAAGCCGGCGATGATGGAAGTGGGCGGATTGTTTGACGCGGAGGATTGCTTTGGGGCGCAGAACGTGTACAAGGCCATCGCCACGCAGAGTCGCGGCACCGACAACCGGCTGGTGCTGGGACCGTGGTACCACGGGGAATGGGCTTCGGGGAACGGGTGGTTCCTGGGGAATGCCCGGTTTGGGAGTAATACGGCGGAGTACTATGAGAAGAATATCGAGTTTAAGTTCTTTCAGCACTACTTGAATAACGGCACGGATACCTTGGCGCGGGCGAATGTGTTTTTTACGGGGGAAAATACGTGGCATCAGCTCGCGGCGTGGCCTCCGGCATTTTCGGAGCGCCGGTTGTATTTGGCGGGGTCTGGCGGGTTGTCGTTTGACGGTGCGTCTTCGGGTTATGACGAATACGTCAGCGATCCCGCCAAGCCGGTGCCCTATACCGAGGACGTGCACTTCCACCGGACGCGGGAATATATGACCGATGACCAGCGGTTTGCGGCGCGGCGGCCGGACGTGCTGGTGTACGAGACGGCGCCGCTGACGAGCGATTTGACGATCGCGGGGCCGATCGTGGCCGATTTGCAAACCAGCATTTCGACGACGGACGCGGATTATATCGTGAAGCTGATCGACGTGTTTCCCGATGACTTCCAGTACCCTTCGTCGTTTGTCGGCAATGGGACGCATTACCCCATGGGCGGCTATCAAATGCTGGTCCGAGGGGAAGTGATGCGCGGACGCTTTCGCAAGAGTTTTGCGGAGCCCGTAGCCTTTAAGCCGGGAGAAGTGACTTCCGTGCGCTACACCATGCCCGACGCGGCGCATACCTTCAAGGCGGGGCACCGGATCATGGTGCAGGTACAGAGCACCTGGTTCCCGTTGGTGGACCGGAACCCGCAACAGTTCGTGGACATCTATCACGCGGCCGACAGCGACTTTGTCAAGTCGACGATCCGTATCTATCACAGCTCTTCGATTATTTTACCGGTTTTACAATAAGTTCTTATGAAGAAGACCCTGATCGTCCTTTCTGTTTTTATTTGTTTTCGCGCTTCCGCGCAGCACCGGGTGAATATCGTGCCGGAGCCGGTGTCGGTGACCGAGCACGACGGTAGCTTTGTTTTGACGCCTGCCACCCGCCTGGTGGTGCGCGACGCTTCCTTGTCGGCAGAGGCTACGTATCTGAACGACTACCTGCAGCAGTATTATGGCTTCCGGCTGCCGGTGAGCACGCGTGCGGGAGCCGGCGCCATTACGCTTGGCACCACGTCGTCGGGTTTGACGAGCGACGAGGCATATTACCTGGACGTGAGCGCGAAGGGCGTGCGGATCGAGGGTCGCACGGCGGCGGGTGTTTTTTATGCGTTGCAAAGCCTCATCCAGATACTCCCGGACAGCGGGAGCTCGCTGGAGGTGCCGCTGGTGTCGATTGAGGACGCGCCGCGTTTTGCCTACCGGGGGTTGCACCTGGATGTGGGGAGGCACTTTTTCCCCGCGTCCTTTGTCAAGAAGTACATCGACCTCATGGCCCACTACAAGTACAATACCTTTCACTGGCACCTGACCGAGGACCAGGGGTGGCGGATCGAGATCAAGAAGTATCCGTTGCTGACGTCGGTGGGTTCGCAACGCGCGCAGACCGAAGTGGAAAAACACCTCGACCCGTTTGTGGGCGACGGGGTTCCGTACGGCGGGTTTTATACGCAGGACGAGATCAGGGATGTCGTTCGCTATGCTTCGTTGCGGCACATCACCGTGATCCCCGAGATCGAAATGCCGGGGCACGCGCTGGCGGCGCTGGCGTCGTATCCTTACCTGGGCTGTACCGGGGGGCCGTATGCCGTTGGCGAGCATTGGGGGGTGTATGACGACGTCTATTGCGCGGGGAACGACTCCGTTTTTTCTTTTATAGAAAACGTCCTGGACGAAGTGATGACCCTCTTCCCGTCTCATTACATCCATATCGGCGGGGACGAGTGCCCCAAGGTCCGTTGGAAAACGTGTCCGAAATGCCAGAAGCGGATGCAGGACCTCGGTCTCAAAAACGAGGAGGAGCTCCAGAGCTACTTCATCCAGCGGATCGAAAAGTACGTCAACAGCAAGGGACGCAGCATCATCGGCTGGGATGAGATCCTGGAAGGCGGGCTGTCGCCGAACGCCACGGTCATGAGCTGGCGCGGGGAACAGGGCGGTATCGCGGCGGCGCAGCAACACCACGACGTGATTATGACGCCGGGGAAGTGGATGTACTTCGACCACTACCAGGCGTCGCCGTCTACAGAGCCGCTGGCCATCGGGGGGTTCCTGCCGGTGGATACGGTGTATGGCTATGAACCCGTCGGGCCTTCTATTACGCCGGATTTGGCTTCGTATGTGCTGGGCGCGCAGGGAAACGTGTGGACGGAATATATGAAGACGTCGGACTACGTGGAGTATATGGTGTATCCGCGGGCGCTGGCGCTGGCGGAGGTGGACTGGACGCCGCGGGCGGTAAAGAATTATGATTCGTTCCTGGCGCGGGCGAGGGCTTCGCAGGAGAAGCTGCTGAAGAGGTGGCGCGTAAATTATGCAAAACAAATATTCCAATGAGACTACTCTGCTTGCTCTTGCTGGTTCCGGCCTTTGCGTTTGCTCAGGAGGGGCCTTATGTTCCGCCCACCGATACGGCGGTGCAACACAAAATTGCCTGGTGGCAGGACCTGAAATTCGGGTTGCTGATGCACTGGGGGCCGTATAGCGAATGGGGCGTGGTGGAGAGCTGGAGTATCTGCCCGGAGGACGAAGGGTGGACGCAGCGGCGCGGCCCTTATGCTAACGACTATTTCTCCTATAAGAAGGCCTACGAAAACCTGCAGACGACGTTTAATCCCACGTCCTTCGATCCGACCCGCTGGGCCTCCGCGGCCTGGGCGGCGGGGATGCGGTATGTCGTGTTTACCACCAAGCACCACGACGGGTTTTGTATGTTCGATACGCACGAGACGGACTATAAGGTGACGTCGCCGCATACGCCGTTCTCTTCATCGCCGCGGGCCAATGTCGCTTTGGAGGTGTTCAAAGCGTTCCGGACGCAGGGATTTGGCATTGGGGCGTATTTTTCAAAACCGGACTGGCACAGTAATGATTACTGGTGGTCCTATTTCCCGCCGCTCAACCGCAACGTCAACTATGACCCGGCTAAGTATCCGGCCCGCTGGCAGGCT
>Ga0310811_10008879_pt1 | contig 12942 bp, 13 predicted proteins | sample YCmetagenome_FD_207642 | JGI IMG/M metagenome (GOLD analysis project Ga0310811, IMG submission 207642) | Soil microbial communities from experimental microcosm in Duke University, North Carolina, United States - YC | ecosystem: Engineered > Artificial ecosystem > Soil microcosm > Unclassified ...
CCCGCCCCTTGACATGAACACCGGGGGTCTCGTTGCAGATCGAGTTCAGCGCCGCTTCGATCTTCTCGCTCTTGGCCTTCGTCGACCGCTCGAGCGTGTCATCCGACCAGAAGTGCCGCAACGCGTGAGTGGCGGTGATGAACGACGGGCACTGGCCCCGGAAGGTGCCGTTGTGCTCGCCGGGCCCCCATACGTCCAGCTCAGGGCGGAACAGCGTGAGCGCCATCGGCAGCCCGTAACCGCTGATCGACTTGGAGACGCACACGATGTCGGGTGTGATACCCGCGGCCTCGAAGCTGAAGAACGGCCCGGTGCGCCCACACCCCATCTGCACGTCGTCGACGATCAGTAGCAGCCCGTGACGCTTGCACAGCTCCGCCAGGCCCTGCAGCCACTCGACGCGGGCCGCGTTCAGGCCGCCCTCGCCCTGCACCGTCTCCACGATCACCCCGGCGGGCGCGTTCAGGCTGCTGCCCGCGTCCTCCAGCAACCGCTCGAAGTACAGGAAATCGGGGGTCTTGCCGTCGAGGTAGTTGTCGAAGGGCATCGGGGTGGAGTGCACCAGCGGGATACCGGCGCCACCACGCTTCATCGCGTTGCCGGTGACGGCCAGCGACCCCAGCGTCATCCCGTGGAAGGAGTTCGTGAAGTTGATCATCTGCGGTTTCCCGGAGACCTTGCGCGCCAGCTTCAGCGCGGCCTCCACCGCGTTCGTCCCGGTCGGGCCGGGGAACTGCACCTTGTAGTCCAGTCCACGTGGCTTGAGGATCAGCTCCGAGAACGTCTCGAGGAACTCCGCCTTCGCCTTCGTGTGCATGTCCAGCGAGTGCACCACGCCGTCGCGGGCGAGGTAGTCCAGCAGCGGCTGCTTCAACACGGGGTTGTTGTGCCCGTAGTTGAGGGCACCCGCACCGGCGAAGAAGTCGAGGTAGGACTTCCCGTCGACGTCGGTCATCCGAGACCCGACGGCCGTGTCGAAGGTGACCGGCCAGCTACGGCAGTAGCCGCGAACCTCCGACTCCAGGGCCTCGAAGATGGCCGACACACTCATGAGGCGCTCCTCAGTCTCCCCTTGGCCCGGATCGGTCCGATCCGGAACCGGTTCTCGGGAAGATGGTCGTCGCCGAGCAGTTCCTCGTCAAACAGCTGCTTGCGCTCGACCTCGGCATCCCAGCGCTCGGCGAACTTGGTGAACAGCGCGATCGACGCCTCGTTGTCCGGGGTGATCGTGGTCTCGAGGTGGCTGACGTCGTCGCTGGACTCGATCAGGGCGTCCAGCATGCGTCCGGCGAGGCCTTCTCCCCGGGCGCGCTCGTCGACGGCCACCTGCCACACGAACAGCGTGTCCGGGACCTCGGGACGGCGGTAACCGGTCACGAAGCCCAGAGCGGGCTCCTCAGAGCCCTCGCGGCGGGCGATGACCGTGGTGTCGGCGAAGTCGCGACACCAGAGTAGGTAGGCGTAGCGGGAGTTCACGTCCAAGACCTTGGACTCGCTCGCGAGTCGCCAGAGCTCGACCCCGTCATCAACGATCGGTGACTGGATCTCGATCCCGCGATTGCTACGCATTGCAGTTGGGCGGGCAATCTCAACGGTGCTCATGATCCAGAAAATTTAACAGCAAATTTCGCCTGAGGCTAATCGTGTGAGCCTGCGACCTGGGAAAACGTTCGATTGTGTGAAGAGCTCAACAATCTTGTTTAAGGCAGTCAACATCCGGGTACGGGCCATCAAAGCGCATAGGGCGAATTCGATCGTGCCCGATTAATGAGGCGCTGGACACACAGTAGCGCTTTCTCGAATCACTGCACAGTGAAGCGTCCGCGCTCCTCAGGCGCGGCCCGCCGACTGCCCCTCGGCCCGTTCCAGCACCTCGACCGTTCCCGCCGCGCCGTCCACCCGCACCCGGTCACCGGTCCGCAGTACGCGGCTGCCGTTGCGGGTGTTCACCACACACGGGATACCGAGCTCGCGGGCGACGACGGCGGCGTGGCTGAGCGTGCCGCCGATGTCGACCACCAGCGCGGCCGACACGAACATGATCGACGCCCAGCTGGGGTCCGTCGTCGGCGTGACCAGCACCTCGCCGTCCTCGACCTCGGTGAAGCTGGGATCGTGCACCACCCGCACGACCCCCTCCACCACACCGGAGCTGACCCCGATCCCGGTGACCGGCTCGACCGGGCCGTCGTCCGGCGCGGCACCCGGCCCGCCGCCGTCCGCGTCGACCGGTGTGGGCTCGGGACGACCGCGCCAGCGGCTGGCGATGCTCACCGCCTGGTACTCCCGGCGGCGCTGGGCCCGGCGGGCCGCGAGCTCGGCGGCGTCCGGGGGCAGCACACCGGTCAGCTCCGACATCGTCAGGTTGAAGCTGTCGATGTCCAGCTGCTCGCCCAACTGGCGGGCGCTGGCCCGGCAGACGTCCATGGCCTGCAGGAACGACCGCTTGCCGACCCCGCGAAGCGGGAGCAGCCTGGCGGCCTGGCGCAACACCAACCTCGCGGCCGGTCGGCGCGCGGCCGGCAGGGCGGCGACCACCTGGCGCTGCAGCTCGGGCAACCGGGCCTGGGCCTTACCGGCGCGCAGCACGGGACTTTCGTCGTCGGACTTGACCGCGTAGCTGGCGATCACCTTGCGCAGCGGCTCCGGGTCCTCCCGCCAGACCCGGCTCGAGGTCTCCCCCTCGAGCGGGCCGTGGAAGCCGTGGTTGGCGATCACCTGCTCGAGGCTCATCTCGCCGCGTGACGCCCGCCAGATGTCCTCGACGATGGCCATCTCGGCGCCACCGGAACCGGAGAGCTCACCGACGTCCCCCACGCCGGCCCGCTCCACCAGCTTGGTCAGCTCCACCAGCAGCGGCTGGACGACCGGGAGCAGGCCCAGGACGTGGACCAGCAGCGTGTCGAAGAACATCCGGTTGCCCTCGGCGAGCACCGCGCGGGTCTGCTGCGGGTTCATGGCCGGCAGGTCGGCGATGCACGAGCGCCACCAGGCGTCGGTCTCGACCGCCTTGGCCCGGATGTCGCTGGCCGCGCGCCACATCACCCCGGGCACCTTCGCCGCGACCCACGGGTAGCGGGCCCGGGTGGGCTCGAACGTCATGGTCTCGGGCACGGTGCCGAACATGTTGGCGACGGTGTCCTGGCCGGTCACCCCGGGCATCCGGTCGCCCACGGCCGCCATGTACTCCACGCGCAGCGCGATCCGGCCGAAGAACGGGCGCACGATCAGCGGGAACTCCGCCCGGTCACGCGCGGAGAACACACCCATCCGGTAGAGGACCTCACGCGGCATCCGGTCACCGACGTCGAGCCACATGCTCATCGACAGCGGGCTCAGCACCCCCGGAGCGGCCTCGCCGACGTTGTCGGTCGTCCAGTGCTGGTCGGCGGGGCCGGGATCGTGCAGGACGTCCCAGGGCTCGGCATCGCTCACGGGGTTACCACGATCAACATCTGCGCTCCCGGGGGACCTCGGCGTCGAGCAGACGATACCCAGTGGCCGGGCCGTAACCTGAGCTGGTGCGATCGGAGAACGGGGCGGGCACTCCGCGAGGGGGCCCCTTGCCGCGACGCAGTCCCGCCGAGGTGCGCCAGTTGCTGCTGGCCGCCGCCGAGCGCACGACCGCGCGGGAGGGGCGGGCGGTGTCGCTGGCGGCCATCTCCCAGGAGGCCGGGGTCTCCCGGTCGGTGATGTACCGCCACTTCAACAGCCGCGACGAGCTGCTCACCGAGGCCGCGCTGGCTCCGTTCGTGCACTTCGTCGAGGAGTTCCGGTCGGTGGCACTGACCCAGATCCGGGCACGCGACTCGATCTGGGAGATGGAGCGGGCGTTCGTCGGAGCCCTGCTGGACCACTTCTCCCGGCACCGGCAGTTCATCGCATCGGTCCTGTCCGACGGGTCCGTGCTCGACCAGAAGACCCGCGAGCGGCTCTACCAGGGCATCGACCAGGTCATCGACGAGATCACCGGGGTGGCCGTCCAGCTCGGGGACGCCCTGGACATGCCGGCCGAGCACATCGGCACCTGGGTCCGGATGGTCATCGCCCTGACCTCCGGGGTCTCGGCCAACGAGAGCTGGTTGCTCCCCCGGGGCGCCGCGGCCTGGTCACGGCAAGAACTGGTCGACAACCTGACCACCTTCATCCTGCACGGGATCCAGCGGCCTCCCTCGAGCGCGCCGTCCCCCTGATCGCCCGCGGTCACGGCCCGGCGCTGATCAGAGCACTCCTAAGGGACACAACTGTCCCTTGACAGTCGCTTCGTGGGGCTGTTTCACTCACCGCGGGGCGACGCCGCCCCGCCGTAGGTGCCCGGAGTCGACGGGGGATCCGATGCTGGCCAGCCAGATGCTCGCGCTGTTGTCCGACCCGCCGCCGCTGCCGGTGCCCCCCGGCCCGCCGCGGCTGGCTCCGGAACCGCCGTGGGAGATGCACGTCTGGAGCACCACGGCCGAGTACGCGTTCGCCGCGGCCCAGGTGCTGGTCTGCCTGGGTTCGTTCTGGTACGCGATCGTGGTCAGCCGGCGGGGCAACACCCTGATCCCGTTCATGTGCATGTTCGGCGGCGCGCTGTCCATCATGCTGGAGCCGCTGATCGACTCGCACCTGCAGGTGTGGTGGCCGATCCACAGCCAGCCCGACATCCTGCACGTGTGGGGCCGCAACGTCCCGATCATGATCCTGCCCGTGGTGACCTGGTACTTCGGGCTCAACGCCGCCATGCGCTACCGCTGGATGCAGAAGAACGGCCCGGCCACCAAGCTGTGGAAGCTCTACGCGATCGAGGTGGCCTGCGCGCTGGCCCTCGAGCCGCCGGCCATCCAGCTGGACCTCTGGCACTACTACGGCGACCAGGGCCTGCGCATCTTCGGCTACCCGGTGTACTGGCCGTTCGTCGGCGGCGCGTGCTGCATGGCCGCGGGCACCCTGGTCTACCTGCTCGCGCCGTACCTCAAGGGCTGGCGGGTGGTGCTCACCGCGCCGATCGTGGTGAGCGCGATCGCAGCGGCCTACTGGGGCGCGGGCTGGCCGATGTTCACCGTGCTCAACATCGACTCGCCGACGTGGCTGACCCTCACGGCCGAGGCGACGTCGATCGCCCTGAGCTTCATGATCGTCTGGGTGTGCACCATCGGCACCGGGCACCACGAGTACCTGCGCGCCCGCCGCGCCGCCCGCAAGGCCGGCCTGCCCGAGCCGACCCAGGAGCCGGTCGGTGCGGCGCAGGCGTAGCGGGCCTCCAGGCCGAGGACTGTGGGCTAGAAGGCCGCGTAGCCGCCGTCGATGAGGATCGAGTCGCCGGTGTGGAAGCTCGAAGCGTCGCTGGCCAGGTAGACCGCGATGCCGGCGAAGTCCTCACCGGTGCCCCAGCGGCGCACGGGCATCCGGGGCATCACGTTGGCCACGAACTTCTCGTTGGAGAACGCACCCTCGGTCACCCCGGACACGGTCCAGCCGGGCAGCAGCGCGTTGGCCCGGATCTTGTGGCGGGCCATCTCGACCGCGATCGCCTGCACCATGCCGACCAGCGCGTGCTTGCTGGAGGTGTAGGCGTAGCCGCCGGCCTGCCCGAACAGCACCGTGAGGCTGGAGGTGGCGACGATGCTGCCGCCGTTGCCCAGCTCCACCATGTGCCGGCAGGCCTCGCGCATGGTCACGAACGCGCCGTCGAGGTTGACCCGGGTGACCCGCCGGAAGTCGTCCAGGCTGGTGTTCAGCAGCGACACCCGCCCGGCCTCCATGCCGGCGTTGGCGAAGCAGGAGTCGAGCCGTCCGTGCTCGGCCACCACCTGCGCGGTCGCGTCCACCACCGCCGCCTCGTCGCCGACGTCCACCCGCATCGCGTGCGCGCGCTCGCCGATCTCCTTGGCCGCCGAGGCGTTGCGGTCGACGTTGGTGCCCCAGATGACCACGGTGGCGCCGGCGTCGTGCAGCCCGCGGGCCATGCCCAGCCCGATCCCGCTGTTGCCGCCGGTCACGAGCGCGACGCGCCCCGTCAGGTCGAATAGCTCCGGTGTCCGGCCCGATGTCGCCGCCGGTGTCCGGCCCGATGTCACTGCAGGTGTCTGCCCCGATGTCACCGAGCGAACATACCCGTCAACGCATCGGTGGACTAACGTCGCTTGGTAAGTGGTACTCAGCGGCGAGAGGTGAACAGCATGGCCGAGGCGTGGTTGATCGACGGTGTACGTAGCCCCCGGGGCAAGGGCAAGCCGGGCGGTGGATTGCACGAGATCCACCCCCAGGAGGTGCTCGCCCAGGTCCTGAACGCGCTGCGTGACCGGGTCGGGTTCGACCCGGCCGACGTCGACGACGTGGTGATGGGCAACGGTGAGCAGAAGGGCGACCACGGCAACGACATCGCCCGGATGGCCGTGCTGGCCGCCGGCTGGCCGATCACCACACCCGGCGTGTCGCTCAACCGCTTCTGCGGCTCCGGCCAGAACGCGATCATGTTCGGCGCCATGGGCATCCTGGCCGGCTGGCAGGACCTGGTCGTCGCCGGCGGTGTCGAGTCGATGTCCCGGTTCACCGCCGCTCCGGGCGGGGCCGACTTCACCAGCGGCAACGCCGCGCTGCGCGCGAAGCACCCGCTGGTCCCGCAGGGCATCTCCGCCGACCTGATCGCCACCATCGAGGGCCACACCCGCGAGGACGTGGACGCCTTCGGCGTGCAGAGCCAGGACCGCGCGGCCAAGGCGATCGCCGAGGGCCGGTTCAGCCGTAGCGTGGTGCCGATCCACAACGCCGACGGCAGCGTCGCGCTCGACCACGACGAGTACCCCCGCCCCGGCGCCACGCTGGAGTCGCTGGGCCAGCTCAAGCCGGCCTTCGTCAAGATGGGCGCCTACGCCCTCGAGGAGGGCGGGCCGACGTTCGACGAGCTGTGCTCGCAGGTCTACCCGGACGTCAAGCAGGTCAACCACGTGCACCACGCCGGTAACTCCTCCGGTGTGGTCGACGGTGCCGCCGCGATGCTGCTGGCCTCCCCGGAGTACGCCCGGGCCCACGGCCTCACCCCGCGCGGGCGCGTGCTGCAGGGCGCGGTGGCCGGTGCCGAGCCCGTGATCATGCTGACCGCGCCCGGCCCGGCGTCCGAGCTGGTGTTGCGCAAGGCCGGTATGAGCGTCGACGACATCGACCTGTGGGAGATCAACGAGGCGTTCGCCAGCGTCCCGCTGAAGACCATCAAGGACCTGGACATCGACCCGGAGCGGGTCAACGTCAACGGTGGCGCCATCGCGCTGGGACACCCCATCGGCGCCACCGGGGCGATCCTGTTCCAGACCGCGCTGGACGAGCTGGAGCGGCAGGACAAGTCGACCGCGCTGATCACCATGTGCACCGGCGGCGGTATGGCGACCGCGACGATCATCGAGCGGATCTGACCGGGGCCCTACACCGGAGAACGTCTCAGCCGCGCTCTCCCCGCCGGATGGCACGATGCGGTGGTCCCGCATCAGACCCCGGTAGGGAGAGCGCGCTCATGTCCACCCCGGAGCCCCCGCCCGCCGCGGCCGTCGCGGGCCACGCTCGCGGGCTCGGCGGCCACCTGCACGTCCCGGCCTGGCTACGCGAGACCCGGGGGGAGAGACGCTGGCCCGTCGCCGCGGTGATGGTGGTCGGGATCGGGTTGCAGCTGCTGCTTCCCGACCGCCTCACCCTGGTCTCGCACTGGCTGATGCCCACCCTGGAGCTGGCGCTGCTCGCGGCGCTGGTGGTGGCCAATCCCGACCGGCTCGACCGCGAGTCGTCGATCCTGCGCACGGCCAGCCTGACCCTGACGAGCCTGCTCAGCCTGGCGAACGGTTTCTCGGCGGTCCGGCTCTCCATGGAGCTGGTGACCGGGCGCGCCGGTGATGACGCCGGCCCGTTGCTCTCCACCGGTGGCTCGATCTGGCTGACGAACATCATCGCGTTCGCCCTCTGGTACTGGCAGTTCGACCGGGGCGGGCCGGCGGCCCGCGCGCACGCGCGGCGTCGGGAGCCCGACTTCTGCTTCGTGCAGATGCAGAACCCCGAGCTGGCGCACCCGGACTGGGAACCGGAGTTCGTGGACTACCTGTACCTGTCGTTCACCAACGCCACCGCGTTCAGCCCCACCGACGTGCTGCCGCTCTCGCGGTGGGCCAAGCTGACCATGGCGGCCCAGACGCTGGTCTCGCTGGTCACCGTCATACTGGTGATCGCCCGTGCAGTGAACATCCTGAAGTGATCAGCCCTGGCCGGCCAGCCACTGAGCGGCCCGGCGCTTGGAGGCCCTGGACAGCCACGCGTCCTGCACCACCTCGGCCAGCTCCTGACGGGTCAGCTCCCCGAGCCTGCCGGCGCGCAGCAGCACCGACGGGTGCCCCTTGAAGTGCGGCGTGGTGAAGAACGGCGTGGACGGGTCCTGGACCAGCGCCTCCTTCTCCGCCTCCGACTCCACCCAGAAGATGATCACATCTGTGTAGCGCTCGCCGGTGTCGGGGTCGAAGGCGTCGGGCCGGGGCGTACGGAAGTAGACGAACGACTTGCCGCCGACCTGGTACACCGGGTTGTCCGTAGAGCCGTGCTCCACGGTGACGTGCGGCATCCCGGCCGCGAGCTCGTGCACGTCCTCGACCCGGGCCGGGTCCGAACCTGACGCCATTCGCCCACCCTAGGACGTCGGCGGAACATGATCAAAGTGTCATGGGCGCTGTCCCGGACCGCCCCGGCAGCACTCACGGCACGCTCACGGTTCGGAGGCGGGCCCCCTGAGGGGAGCTGTCGGACGCGCTCGGTAGCGTTGCCGGAGTGACGAACCAGAAGCCCGAGGTCGACTTCCCGGGCGGCGAGCCGCCGACCGACCTGCAGATCACCGACATCATCGAGGGTGACGGCGCCGTCGCCAAGGCGGGTGACACGGTCGGCGTGCACTACGTCGGCGTCGCCTGGTCCAGCGGCGAGGAGTTCGACTCCAGCTACAACCGCGGCGCGCCGCTGAGCTTCCGGCTCGGGGTCGGCCAGGTCATCTCCGGCTGGGACCAGGGTGTGCAAGGCATGAAGGTCGGTGGCCGCCGCCAGCTGGTGATCCCGTCCCACCTCGCCTACGGCGAGCGCGGCGCCGGCGGTGTGATCAAGCCGGGCGAGACGCTGATCTTCGTCTGCGACCTGATCTCGGTCTAGGACCTCACCGCGGACCGGCGGGACGCCCCGGGCGGTACCGCTTCACGTCCTGCTCGGACAATTCCAGGCCGCCGATCGACCGGGCCACCGGACGGCGTCCGTCCGCGGGGCGTTCCCTGGCCGCGGCGCGCTGCCCGGTCGCGGAGCCCTGCCGGACGGCGGGGCGCTGCCCGGTCGCGGAGCCCTGCCGGACGGCGGAGCGCTGCCCCGTCGCGGAGCCCTGCCGGACAGGGGCACGTTCCTCGAGTGCACTGGTCTGCACGACGGCAGGTTCCAACCGCCGTCCGATGCTCATGGCCACCCGCGGCACCGCGCCCTTCGACGTGGCGTTCCCGTTCGCTGCGCCTCGGTCCGGGAGCGGGGCTGCCGCCGGGGAGGCGATCGAACGGGAGTCGACCGGCGCCGTGACGAACGGTGCGCCAACGGTGTGTGGGGACGAGGGGCGCGCGCCGGTCGGACGTTCGACGGACACCGGCATGATCGAGTCCATCGCGGACGGCTTCGGGGCCGGCTGTCGTGCGGCCTGCGACAACGCCACCGAACTGTCGGCGACGATGGTGACCACCGCCGCGCCGAACGTGGCCGAGACGGCCGCCGCGGCTGCCGCTCTCGCGCGTACCGACCCCTCGCAACCTCCCCCTCGGCCGCGCGCGGCAGACCAGACGGGCTCGCTGTAACGGGGGCGCTTGACGCGATGTGCACCGGCCACGCAGTGATGATTCCCCTCTGCCGGCCGATTCACACGCGTTGAGACGAATGAGGTCCGATGAGGTACCAGTGGGTTCACACCACCACGATCAGGACCCGCCGGCCACCGCTATGCGGCGAGTCCGGCGGCCTCACGTGAGCCGGTGACCGTCCGGTTCGTGCCGCCCAGCGTCACGGTCAGCAGCCACACCGCCAGGGCGGCCATCCCGATGGTGAGCACGGCCCCGACGTAGTTCGCGCCCAGCGACATGTTCCGGCCCATCGTGGTCCACATGGGCAGGTCGAGGCCGGCGTTGACCAGGCCGTCGGCCATCGGCACCAGCGGGATCACCGCCAGCAGCCGCCAGCTGTCGCCCACGTTCGAGTGCAGCACGTAGATCAGGGCTCCGGCCACCATCGGCATGATCGACTGCACCGCCGCGGCCCAGAGCGGGAAACCCCAGAAGTTGAACGGCTGGTTGCCGTAGTAGACGTGGAAGCCGGTGAGTACACCCGGTGACTCGACCAGGACGTTCGTGACGGCGAACAGCCCCCACATCTGCCAGATCCGCTTGCGCGAAGCGCCCTTGTCGAACTGCCGGTAGGCGAGGTAGCCCTGGCCGCCGACGTACCAGGGGTAGGCGAAGACCAGCGCCCACGGGATCGGTCGTCCGAGGTTCACGAACGCCGTGTGCTGGCCGATGTAGGGGAAGTACAGCCCGCTCAGGGTGTCCACGATCGGTTCGGCCGATGCCGCCAGCAGGCCGCCGAAGAAGCAGAGCAGCAGCAGCGGCCCGCGCCCCTTCACCAGATGCACCACGCCGAGCACAAAGACGATCACCATGGGGATGCCGGTGACGAGGGTGAACATCGTCTCGGCGGCCGCAGGCATGACTGTGGTCTCCAGCGGCGGCATGGGCTGGTTCAGCGGCGGCACGGTTCCTCCGAGGGGGCGGCGGTGTCGGCGGCGGCTCCACTCCGAGTCCGGTCCGTCCGACCACGCCTACGCTAGTTCTCAGGCGGGTGAAACCCGCCATCCGGCCCCGGTGTGGCGTCCGGCTGTCACGACCCGCTCTCATCGGCCTCTTAGAGGCCGTCGCTACCCTCGGCGGGCGAACCCGGCTAGTCCGTGGACCCACGCCCCGGCTCCCGGTGCACCAGCACCATGTCGCCCCGGAGCTCAGAAAGGACACCTCCGCCCCATGGCCGACTCGAGATCCACAATGAGACACCGAAGGCTGCTGCGGGCACTCGCCGCGGCGGGCGCGGTGGTCATCGCCGCCACCGTGGTGGCCTGCGGCAGCCCGACTCCCGGTGGATCGACTCCGGGTGGCCCCGCCAGCACCGTCCCGAACGGCACTCTCGTCATGATCATCCGTCACGGTGAGAAGCCGGGCGAGAAGAAGACCGGCGACATGCCCGGTTTCGACGAGAAGGGGAACCCTGACGACAGCTCGCTCACCCAGACCGGATGGGAGCGGGCCAGGGGGCTGGTGAACGTGTTCGCGCCGGACTCCGGTCAGCCCCGGCCCGGCCTGGCTCGCCCGGTGGCGATCTTCTCCGCCGGGGCGAACGAGGGCGGTGAGGGCAAGCGCACCCGGGAGACGGTCGCTCCGCTGGCCAAGAAGCTCGGCATCCAGCCCGACACCAGCTTCGGCAAGGGCGAGGAGCAGCAGCTGATCGAGAAGGTCACCTCACAGCCCGGACCGACCTTGATCTGCTGGCAGCACGGCGAGATCCCGGCGATCGCGGAAGCCTTCGGCACCGTCAGCCCCACCCCGCCGAGCGATTGGCCGGACTCGGTGTACGACGTGGTCTGGACGCTGACCAAGACCAACGACGGGTGGGCCTTCGCCCAGCTACCGGAGATGGCGCTCCCGCAGGACGACGGCAAGCTGATCGACGAGTGACCGACGTCGGTTCGAGATGACTCGCCTCGAGGTGGCCGGCGGGGAGCTGACCTGCGACGACAGCGCCGAGCGCCGCCGGGCAGATCGGATCGCCCGTCGCTACGCGATAGGCCTGTTCGTGGCGTTCCTCGGGCTCACCGTGCTGGTGGTGCTTCGCTGGCCGCCGATGGTCGATCGGGATCTCGCCACCGACGTAGCGATGCACGCGCTCGTGCTGCGCGAGAAACTCCTGCTCACCGTCTCGATCATCGTGACGAACGCTGGTAGCCCGGTCAGCGTCAACATCATCACCGCGGTGGTGGCGGGCGGGCTGCTGTACCGGCGCAGGATCGCCTCGGCGGTGTACCTGGTCGCCGCCCGGCTGGTCGAGCTCGGCGTGGCGACGGCGGTCAAGCACCTGGTCGGACGGCCACGCCCGGCGTTGCCCGACCCCGTCGGGCACGCCAGCAGCTTCAGCTTCCCGTCCGGTCACGCGGCGGGCACTGCGGTGCTCTGCGCGTCGCTGGTTGTGCTTGCGTTCGCGCCGTCGACGACGGTGTCGGCAGCGGCAGCCGCGAAGCCGGAGTCGGTGCCGGAGTCGGAGTCGGTGCCGGAGTCGGAGTCGGTGCCGGAGTCGGAGTCGGTGCCGGAGTCGGTGCCGGTGCCGGAGTCGGAGTCGGTGCCGGAGTCCGCGGCGGCGTCTGGGTCTGGGTCGGTGGCGGCGTCGGCGTCTGGGTCGGCGGAGCGGGTGCCGGCGTCTGGGTCGGCGGAGCCGGTGCCGGCGTCTGGGTCGGCGGAGCCGGTGCCGGCGTCTGGGTCGGCGGAGCCGGTGCCGGCGTCTGGGTCGGCGGAGCTGGTGGCGGCGTCTGGGTCGGCGCCGGCGGCGGCCGGGAATCCGGCGTCGGTGGCGACGTCTGGCTCGGTGGCGGCGGCGGCGGCGTCGGCGCGTCGCCGGCGGGCACTGTGGGTCGCGCTGGCCGGCTTCGTGATCACCGCCGTGGCCGCGTCCCGCGTTCTGCTGGGGGTCCACTATCCGAGCGACGTGCTCGGCGGGGCATTGCTCGGCATCGCCTGCGCGCTGATCCTTCGCCCGCTACTGGCTGTGACCTACCGGCGTACCGTCTCCGGCTCGGACCCGGAACCCGCGCACACGTAGCTGAGCTCCCAAACCTTGATCAACGGGGCATGAGCGCTGTTCTGCGAGCCGAGAACA
>Ga0310811_10008881_pt1 | contig 12941 bp, 13 predicted proteins | sample YCmetagenome_FD_207642 | JGI IMG/M metagenome (GOLD analysis project Ga0310811, IMG submission 207642) | Soil microbial communities from experimental microcosm in Duke University, North Carolina, United States - YC | ecosystem: Engineered > Artificial ecosystem > Soil microcosm > Unclassified ...
GAAGGTCGGCGACCAGTTGGTGTTCGCGGTCGGCGGCCGGCTCGTCGCGGTCACCGTCCTAGGCCTCGGCGAGCGCCGCGGCCCGCCGGCCGAGGCGCGGGCGCTGTACTCGACTATGGAGGGAGCCTAGGCCATTCTGCCACCCGGGGTTCCAAGGGGGGACGGCGGTGAGCGAACGTCTGCAGGATCTTGCAAGTGGCAGGGCGGAGCCGAAGAAACGCGGTCTAGCCGCCTGGTTCGCCGGGCGCGGCCGGAGGCGAGAATACTGGCTGATCGTGACGCCGACCTTCCTGATCATGGCGCTGCTCGGAGTCACCGGCCTGACGGCCCTGGCCTATCTGGCGGCGCTCGGTTTCCTTATCGCCCTCATCCGGCGGCTGCACGACCTCGGCTATTCGGGCTGGTTCGCACCGGTCATCAACGTGGGCTGCAACGTCCTGGCCGCCCTAGCGACCTGGCTGGGCGGCGACGTCGGCGCTCTCCTTGGGAGCTTGCTGTACTTCTCGATCGTCCTGACGCTGGGGGTCATTCCCGGACAGCGGGAGCGTAACGAATACGGCCCGACCGCGGGCAAGAACCACCTCGCCGAGACTTTCAGCTAAGCCGCTATCGGCGCCTGCAGAATTCCTCGGACCCGCAGCCGGCGCGGCGCATTGACATTCCGGCCTAGGCCTCCGAAAACCCGGCCGCCTTCCGGGGGCGCAAAGCTGGAGTAACCCGTCCGCCATGACCTACATCGTGATGGATCCATGCATCAAATGTAAGTTCATGGACTGCGTGGAAGTCTGTCCCGTCGACTGCTTCTACGAGGGCGAGAACTTCCTGGCGATCAATCCCGACGAATGCATCGACTGCGGCGTCTGCGAGCCGGAATGCCCGGTCGACGCCATCAAGCCCGACACCGAGGACGATCCGGACGGCAAGTGGCTCCGCATCAACTCGGAGTATTCCAAGGTTTGGCCGAACATCACCGTGAAGGGCGATCCGCCGGCCGACGCCGAAACCTACGAACGCGAGACCGGTAAGTTGGAGAAATACTTCTCCGAGAAGCCCGGCCGCGGCTCCTAAAGCCCAGGCGCGCGCGCACGGCGACGCTCAACCTGGACGACGTGAGTGTCAGCGCCCCGCTCTGCTTCGGGGCACGACTTTCATGCGCCTCGATTTTATGGTATTCACATTGCGACGTGGCGACAGGGTCATGGCCCTGCCCGTCGTCTTGATTGTGACCCGTCCCAGCGCGCCCGCTTGGATCGGGCGAAAGGTGTCTTAAGAGGTCGACATCCGTTTCAATTGACGAAGGCGCCGCTGCTCTCCGCGGAGGGCACGGCCGTGTCACTTGGCGGATTCATATGAGTCAGGGGTCCGAAGGCGACGGACCAGGATTGAGAGGTTCCGATGAGCAAGAACGGTCACGATTTCTCGGTTGGCGATCATGTCGTCTACCCGGCCCACGGCGTCGGGCAGGTGCAGGGGATCGAAACCCAGGAAGTCGCCGGTCTGAAGCTTGAAGTGTATGTGATCACCTTCGACCACGAGAAGATGACCCTGCGCGTGCCGACCGCCAAGGCGAAGACGGCGGGTCTGCGTCCCCTGGCCGAGGGCAACGTCGTCTCCAAGGCCCTGACCACCCTGAAGGGCCGCGCCCGCGTGAAGCGCACCATGTGGTCGCGCCGGGCCCAGGAATACGAAGCCAAGATCAACTCCGGCGACCTGATCTCGATCGCCGAAGTGGTGCGCGACCTGCACCGCGCCGAGAACCAGCCGGAACAGTCCTATTCGGAGCGTCAGCTCTATGAGTCGGCGCTGGACCGCATGGCTCGCGAAGTCGCCGCCATCGAGCGGATCGACCGCGACGCCGCGATCAACCTGCTGAACAAGTCGCTGGTGAAGACGGCCGCCGCCGCCTGATCGGCGACGACATCGACCTATCGGAGACGCCCGGCCGCGCGCCGGGCGTTTTCGTTTTCAGCGCCGCCTAACGGCCATTCAGCTTGTTTCGTCCACGAACCACACGAACGTCACGAACGGGGCTTGCCCGGCCGACACCGGCGAAACGGCCCAAAGTTCGTGTGGTTCGTGTGGTTCGTGGACAATGATTGCGGGCCGCTGACGCGGCCTTGCGCTCAGTCCGCTTCCGCGGTGGCCAGGACGGGCTCGGGCCCGAGGTCCGGGCCGCGGTCGAGCTCGCGGGCCAGCTGATCGCGGTCGAGGTCGTTCTCCCAGCCGGCGACGACCAGGGCGGCGACGCCGTTGCCGATCAGGTTGGTGATCGCCCGGCACTCGCTCATGAACCGGTCGACGCCGACCAGCAGGGCCAGGGCCGCGATCGGCAGGTCGGGGATCACCGCCAGCGTGGCGGCCAGCGTGATGAAGCCCGCGCCGGTGACGCCGCTCGCCCCCTTCGAGGTCAGCATGGCGATCCCCAGCAGGCTCGCCTCCTGCGTCCAGCTGAGCGGCGTGTTGGTCGCCTGCGCCAGGAACAGGGTGGCCAGCGTCATGTAGATGTTGGTGCCGTCGAGGTTGAACGAATAACCGGTCGGGATGACCAGGCCGACGGTGGTCTTGCCAGCTCCCAGCCGCTGCAGCTTCTGCATGATCTGCGGCAGCACGGCCTCCGACGAGGAGGCCCCGAGCACGATCAGCAGCTCCTCGCGGATGTAGGCCAGGTACTTGAGGATCGAGAAGCCGGAGAGCGCGGCGATGGCCCCCAGCACCACGAGCACGAACAGCGCCGACGTCAGGTAGAACGTGCCGATCAGGGCCCCGAGGTTGACGAGCGCGCCCAGCCCGTACTTGCCGATGGTGAAGGCCATGGCCCCGAAGGCGCCGATCGGCGCGAACTTCACGATGACGCCGATGACGCCGAAGAACAGCTTGGCGATGTCGTCGAGGACCCCGGCGGCGCGCTCGCCGAACTCGCCGAGGCGGGTGCAGGCGAAGCCGGTGAGGATGGCGATCACCAGCACCTGCAGCAGGTCGCCCTTGGCGAAGGCGCCGACGAAGGTGTCGGGGATCAGGTTGAGCAGATAGGCGACAAGCCCCTGCTCGTGCGCCGCCTGGGCGGCGTAGGCCGCGCCGATCTTGGCGTCGAGGCTGGCCGGGTCGACGTTGAAGCCCTTGCCCGGGTGCAGCAGCTCGCCGACCACGAGGCCGAGCAGCAGGGCGAAGGTGGAGACGACCTCGAAATAGAGGATGGTCTTCAGGCCCAGGCGGCCGAACGCCTTGAGGTCGCGCATCCGCGCGATGCCGCCGGCCACCGTGCAGAAGATCACCGGCGCGACGGCCATCTTGATCAGCTTCACGAAGGCGTCGCCGAGCGGCTTCAGCTCGGCGCCGAACCTCGGCCACAGCGCGCCGATCAGCAGCCCCAGCACGACGCCGATGAGCACCTGCACATAGAGCACGCGAAAATGGCGCAACGGACCCATGCGGCCAGCCTCCAGAACGTAAGCGGCGGCTGCGTTTGCGCGCAGGCCCCCCGGACGCTATCACGCGCAACGTGCGGCCCGGTAGCTCAGCCGGATAGAGCAGGGCTTTCCTAAAGCCAAGGTCGGGGGTTCGAGTCCCTCCCGGGCCGCCACGTTGTTGGGTGTTTGTCGGGACCACTTAGAACTGTCCCTTTTCCCACTTAAGACTGTCGCAACTGCGAACCACTCGCATCTAGCGATGGAGAGATGGGTTCACTTCCCACTCGCGCTGGTGGGGTCCGCCAACGGGGGGATTGCTTCAGCCTTGCGGACGTTCCGAAGGTCCGAGATGGGTGGTGGGGCGTGACGCGGCTAGTCTGGCAACATGTCCGGAGAGCAGCGGTGTTCAAGGTAATCGAACTCGACGCGAAGTCTCAATGGCGTTTCGTGGGGCGGCGAACTCGAACTGCCACCCTTCTCGTTTTGCGCGACACTCATCTAATCGGACATCGGGTCGGACATGATCTCCTCGGGGCCGTGCAGGCGCAGAGCAGGACCGTCATCTTCTGCGAAGGTGAGCGTGTCAAAGCTTTCCTCCGACCTGATGAGCGAGCCGCTGTTGGAGACTTATTCACGGCGTCCAATGAGTGTTTGCTGGAGTGGCTTCGCCCTGAAATTCAGAACCGGATAGCTCGCCTTCTCGACCAAGAGTGGGCGACAGTGCGCTGAGCGAAGGTCCGCAACGGGTCGGACCACGACGTTGGTCCCCAGCCGCAAAGCTGACCTTCGCTAGGTCCGCCTCCGGCGCCTGGTCGAAGGACCGAGATCGACCCAGTGCTGACATTCCGCGGCGTTATGCGACAGTGGCCTCTCCACTGGGGAAGTAGGGCAACATGTGCTTCTCGACGCGCGGATACGCGTTATGGCCGCTTGCGGCTGCGGCGATAATCTCCGGCGGCTCCGCCCAGGCTGCCCAGTGTTACGATGTTAGTAAGGGCGAGCCAAAAGCCCTTTCGGGCCAGCTCCACTATGTCCTCTTTCCAGGCCCTCCAAACTACGAGGACGTGCAAAGAGGCGACTCTCCTGAACCGACATACGTGCTTAGGCTCGACCATCCGATCTGCATAGTGGGCGATGAATTTGCAGACCCCAATAAGATGTTCAATGAGGTTCATCTCGTCGGGAGCAAGGAAACGTGGCCACTGTTGAGGGCCAGCGTGAAAAAGCGGGTAAGCGTCACCCTCAAGGATCAAATGGGAGCCAACACCGGCCACCACCACGAACCGTTGGTGGCTTGGGTCACGAGCATCAGGCCGACGGCGAAGAAGATGGACTTCGTCGATGAGTATGGCAGTCCGGCGACAACGATCCGCACCTTCTATGAGACACTTGGCGATGGTCAGGGCGATGTCGCGTCAGCCATGGTGGTTCCGGAGAAGAGAATGTCGGGCCCATTCGCCGCCGACAACCTGACGAGCTTCTACGGACGCCTTAGGCAGCCGATCCGGCTGCTGGAAATAGACCAGAAGGGCCCAAACACCTTTGTAGCTCACTACCGGTACGCGACCAGAAAGTCGGTCTGCGAAGGCGAGGGATTGGTGACGACCGTCACCATGGGCGGCCGGAACTATATCGAAAGCATCAAGGCGCTGAAGGGCTGTTAGCCAGCCTTAGGAGACTTTCCGTAGGTCCGCTTGTCGGTCGTCGCGGTCAACGTCGGCTTCCGGGTCGGCAGCCAACGCGAGCTTTCGACCCCTAACGGAAGTTCGGAAGGTCTCGCTGCCGGAAGGCAATAGGAGTCCGCGCTACGGCTGAAGTCCGGCGTACGGCGGCGATGGATGCGGATGACCCTGGCAGGGAGACCTGAGAAACGGGCGTCTTGACGAGAGCCGGCGCCCGGAGCACCGCACCCAACGCCACATCGGCCAGTTTCAGCGACCAGCGCGGGGTTATGTGCTCCTTGTCCGACGTCACCAGCCCTTGAGCGTCGCGCGCGAGACAAAGCAGCGGCCCACAGAAGAGGTCGATGGTCGGAATGACCTGATCGAACGCCCCACTGACCTCATCGAGCGTGCGCATGTCGCGCTCCGGCTCCGACCGGGGGACTGACAGCTCGTCTAGCCGGCCGGCCAAGCGGTTGTGCAGATAGAAGGTTGCAGCCTGCTCGGCGAACCGCGGCCCCTGTTCGAGTAGGATGAAGCGCTTGTGGTGGGCGGCCAACTGGTCATGGGTGAGCTGGAGCTGCCTGCGGACGGCGTCCAGGGTCAGCGGGGCTCCGTCGATGCGAAGATCCGATTTGATCAGCACCGCGCGGACGTTGCCGAATAGGATGACCGCCTGCTGGCCGGGCACGGATGCGATCGCATCCAGGACTCGCCTGTGGGTCGCCGCGTCGCATATCCCGTCTCTCGAAAGCCCGACCAGTGGCGGACAGCCGTCGGTCACATAGGCGCGAACCGCGACGCCGCGCTCCCGGGCGACCGCATCCATCCCCCACAGAAGCGCGCCGGAGTAGCTGTCTCCCCAGAGAACGGCGGCGACGGGTGCGCCGGGTTGGCCCACGAGGCAAGTCTGCACGGCTGGAGCGCCGGGCAGCTTTCCGTCGCAATTGAAAAGCGGGATTTCCTTGTTCGCATACTGGACGACCTCCTTGCCGGCCAGCCGTTCGCCTTGCGCGTAGGTGGGAAGCCGCTCACCGGCCGAGGGCGCCCCGACGAGCAGGACGCCTGCTGCGGTGGCCATGGCCGCAAGCCCCGCCGCTCCGGCCCTAATGGGATCAAAGCCCGCCCGTTCGTAACGGAAGGGCTGTTCGACAAAGCGCCAGGAAAAGGCCGCAAGCGCGAAGCTGAGCACGACGGCGATAGACCGCAGGATGGCGGTGTCAGGCGTGAATGTCTGGAAGTGGCAGAAGACGTTGACCGGCTGATGCCAGAGATAGGCGCTGTAGGAGATCAGTCCGATGAAGCGGAGCGGCGCGATGCTTAGAACCCGGCCGCAGAAGTTGGTCACGTCGGCGAACGCGAGAACGAGGCAGGTCCCGATCACTGGAACTAGAGTGGAGAGGTTAGGGGAAAGGCTGTCGCCGAGCCGCAGGTACGAGCCGCAGATGGCCAAAAGGCCGATGGCGGCGGCGCATCCAGCGGGAACGCCCCCGCCGACCGTCTTCAGCCGCTCGATCGGTGCACGCCACTGTGTCAGCAGCGCTCCGGCCATGAGCTCCCACCCCCGTGTCGGCAATAGATAGAAGTTGGCCAGAGGGTCGATCCGGCGCACCCATTCGGTCAGGGCGAGCGACAGGACGAACAGCAGGGCGAGGATGATCGGCAGCGCGCGCGGCCGTTTGCGCATGACCAAGAGCAACAGAAGCGGAAAGCAGATGTAGAACTGCTCCTCGACGCTCAGGCTCCAAAGGTGGAGAAGGGGCAGATCGCCTGCGTCGCGCGAAAAATAGTTGGTCGTTCCCCAGAAATAGAAATTCGAGGTGAATGTCGCCGCGGCCAGGATACTGCCGGCGAAGTGCTCCACCTCGACCGGCAGCATCCATAGAAGCGCCGCCGGGATGCAGACTAGGACCACGAACAGAAGTGCCGGCAAGATCCGTCGCGCCCGCCGCTCATAGAATTTGCGGATCGAGAAGCGGCCATCGGCGATTTCGCGCTGGATAATCCCGCAGATCAGGAAACCGGAGATGACGAAGAAGACGTCGACGCCGAGAAAGCCGCCCGGGAGAAGGAAATTGTGGCTGGTGATGCTGGCGTGATAGAGGATGACGGGCGCGACCGCGAATGCGCGCAGGCCGTCGATCTCAGTTCTATACTGCGAGTGGCTAGCCATTTAGCTTCACCGTAGCAGCCAGAGCGGTGACGTTCGGCAGGAAACGGCCTGGCAGTGTGCCAAAAGTGTGCCAAACGGGTCGGCCCGACAGGCGGACGAGACGCTATGGCTGCGCCTGATCCGGTGGGGCCTCAGTTCGCCCCGACCGCTTCAAGATCCGGGGGGGGCCGCTTGATGCGGGGCTACACACCACCACCTCCACAGCAGGCGGCGGGCCAGCAGACCACCCTCAGCGACTTCCAACGACCGGTCTCTGGTATGCCCGCCAGCGTTAGGCCGACGCCCAAGATCCACCCGCCGGAGACCTCTGCGACGTCCGCTTCTCGGCTGAGACGCCCAAGGTCGCCTTCCCGAGCTGGAGTGAACGCGTGCTTTCGACCCATAACGGACGTTGAGACCGGCTCGCAATTCGCAGTCAGCTCTGCGCCAATAGCGGGTATTCGGATCAAGCCCCAAACAGACACTTCTGCACTACAGGCGCCGTCATGCGCTCGCCGACGCGAGCCCCTGTTTTACAGTGTCCGCTCTTCCAGCCAATCGACGTAGAGGCGACGCTCGGAGAACAGCCAGGCCCCATCCACCTTCACGAAACTGTCGAGATAGCGAAGCGCGGCGATCATCAAGTGGCGTCCGCCATCCTTCACCGTAAGATGGTGGGCCAGACAATAGGCCACCCCTGCTGCGCCAACCGCGCTCAGCTCCGTGATAGTGCTCTGCCCGAGGAAGTGCATCGTCGCGTGGTACTGGTTGAGGTCCGCGAACACAGGCGCCAGAGCCGCGCGGGAATGCAACTCCTGGGACGGCGTTGGGTCCTTCGCGTCCATGTAGACGACGAAGTGCGTGTCGGGCGTGAAGAGGGCCATCTGCCCTTCGGCGTCACGACGATCGGCGCAGTAGGCGTAGGCCTCGACAAGCTCGCGGATCGCCAGGCGGTCGGCGGCCTCCGCCGGCGAGATGGTGGCGCGTTGGCTCATCATGTCCGCCCTTCAGCCCTCGGTCTACCAACGCAGATTACGGCGAGGATGAGCCGCGCGCCATCAGCTGTGCGCCGCGGGTCCGGCTCGCGCCGCAACCGTACAGACGTGGCCGGCAAGTGGACCCACCACCCGCCAAGTGCGCTCTCCACCCTCTGCCGACCTACCGAAGGTCCGTAAGACGGTCAGTCGATGCTGAAATCCTCGGGACCTGACAACGCCAGGCGCTGGAGCGTCGACAGGGCTCCGCCCAGGATCTCCGTCGGCGTCGAGGCTAGAGCCAGCCTGACGGCGTTCGGGGCGTGGGCGGTGACGACGGCGAAGGCGGCGGCCGGGGTCAGTGCGATGCCGCGGCGGGCGACGGCCCCGACGAAGGCCTCGGCGCGCCAGGCGGAGGGAAGCTCGAGCCACAGATGGTAGGCGCGCGGGTCGGCGCGGATCTGAAGGCCCGCCAGCTTCTCCTGCGCGAGCGCCTGCCGGGCGCGGGCGTCGGCGCGCTTCACCTCGCCGAGCTGGTCGACTATGCCTTCGGCGATCCAGCCGAGCCCGGCGGCGAGCGCGAAGCCTTGCGCGGCCCAGCCGCCAGCGCGCACCGCTGCGGCCACCCGGTCGGCGAGGCTCGCCGGCGCGGCCACGAAGCCGAGCGTCAGCCCCGGCGCCACGCGCTTGGAGAGGCTGTCGATCAGGACCACCCGTTCGGGCGCGAAGGCGGCGAGCGGCGCCTCGTCGGCGAGGAAGCCGTAGACTGCGTCTTCGATCGCCAGCAGGTCGGTCGCACGGAGCGCCGCCGCGAGCTCGGCGCGGCGGGCCGGGCCCATGCTCGCGCCGGTCGGATTGTGCAGGCTCGGCTGCAGGTAGACGCCCTGCAGCGGCGCCTTGGCGTGCGCCTCGAAGAGGCTGTCAGGGAGCAGGCCCTGCTCGTCCATGGCGATCGGCGAAAGCGTCAGGCCGAGGCGGGCGGCGATCCCCTTCACCGCCGCATAGGTCAGGGCCTCCACCCCGATCCGGTCGCCGGGCCGGCCGAGCGCGCAGAGCGCCGCGGCGATGGCCTGCCGCCCCGAGCCGGTGAACAGGAGCCCATCGGGATCGGGTCGCCACCCCCCGCGCGCGAGCAGGGCGGCGGCCACAGCGCGCGCGGACGCGCTGGCGTCGCCGGTGACCGGGCGCAGCGCCCCGGCCAAGGCCGCAGGCTCGCAGAGCCGGCGAAGCGCCGGGGCCAAGGCCTCCCCCAGGCCCGGCGGCAATGGGAAATTCAGCTCGAGGTCGATCGGCGCGCGAGCTGGCTCGGTCAGAGCCGGCGAGACGGGGGCGGGCGCCGCGCGCACATAGGTGCCACGCCCGACCTCGCCGGTCACCAGCCCGCGCCGGACCAGCTCGGCGTAGGCGCGGCTCGCGGTCGAGACGGCGATCCCGCGGCTCCAGGCGAACTGGCGCTGGGGCGGCAGGCGCTCGCCCGGTTTCAGCCGCCCCTCAGCGATGTCGGCGGCGAGCGCGTCGGCGATGCGGCGGTAGTCGTGACCCATGGAGGAATTGCACCGAGGGCAATGTTCCGATTGCCCCGATGCATTAGCCCGATATTGCTTCGCGTCAATTCCGACGGGAGAGACGGCGATGAGCTTTCTGGAGGTGAACGGGGCCGCGCTTGCGTTCGCCGAGGCGGGCGGCGGCGAGCTGACGCCGCTGGTCTTTGTCCACGGCCATCCCTTCGACCGCACCATGTGGCGCCCGCAGCTGCAGGCCTTCGCGGGCTCGGGGCGCCGTCTGCTGGCGGCTGATCTGCGCGGCTACGGTCAGAGCGAGACGACGCCCGGCAAGGTCGGGCTCGACATCTTCGCAGGCGATCTAGCCGCGCTGCTGGCCGCGCGTGGGATTGAAGGCCCCGTCGTGGTCTGCGGCCTTTCCATGGGCGGCCAGATCGCCATGGAGTTCTGCCGCCGCTTCCCCGAGCGGGTCGCGGGCCTTGTGCTGGCGGCGACCACGCCCCAAGCGGAGACCGAAGCTGGCAAGCGCGCCACGCCATGGCCGACCGGCTGCTGGCCGAAGGGCTTCGGCCGTACGCTGACGAGACGCTTGCGAAGATGCTGTCGGCCGAGAGCATCGCCGCTTTGCCGGAGGTCGCCGCCCAAGTCCTCTCGATGATGCGCCGCTCAGGGCCCGCGGGCGCGGCGGCCGCCTTGCGCGGGCGGGCCGAGCGGCCCGACTACCGGTCGACCCTGGCCGAGCTCGCCGCGCCGGCGCTGGTCGTGGTCGGCGACCGGGACGCCTTCACCACACGCGCCGACGCCGGGCTCATGCACACGTTGCTCGAGGGATCGGAGCTGCTCTGGCTCGAGGGCGTCGGCCACATGCCCAACCTCGAGCGGGAGGCCGAGTTCAATGCGGCGCTCGCACGCTTGCTGAAGGCCGTCGACGCGCGCGCCGCCAAGGGAGAGACCCGCCATGCCGTCCAGTGAGTCCATCGTCTTCGTCACCGGCGCCAGCTCCGGCTTCGGCGCGGCCATCGTCCGCCGCTCCGTGAAGGACGGCGCGAAGGTCGTCGCCGCCGCCCGCCGTCTCGACCGGCTCGAAGCCCTGGCCGAGGAGCTCGGGCGCCAGCGCGTCCTTCCGCTCGAGCTCGACGTCGGCGACCGGGCGGCGGTGGAGGCGGCGATCGCCGGCCTGCCGGACGCCTTCTCCGCGGTCGACGTCCTGGTGAACAACGCGGGCCTGGCGCTCGGCCTGAGCCCCGCGCCCGACGCCGATCTCGACGACTGGGATCGAATGATTCGCACCAATTGCGCCGGCCTCGCCTATGTAGCGCGCGCCCTCCTGCCCGGCATGCGCACGCGCCGCCGCGGGCATGTGGTGAACATCGGCTCGGTGGCGGGCAGCTACCCGTACCCGGGCGGCAACGTCTACGGCGCGACCAAGGCCTTCGTGCGCCAGTTCTCGCTCAACCTGCGAAGCGACCTGCACGGGACCGGCGTGCGCGTCACCTGTATCGAGCCCGGCCTCTGCAGCGGCACGGAGTTCTCCGAGGTCCGCTTCGGCGGAGACCGGGAGCGCGCCACCGCCGTCTACGCCGGCGTGACGCCGCTCAGCCCCGATGACATAGCCGAGGCCGTCGCCTGGACGACCGCCCAGCCGGCGCACGTCAACGTCAACACGATCGAGCTGATGCCCGTGGCGCAGAGCTTCGCCGCGTTCCAGGTCTGGCGAGACTAGGGTCGGACTGCGATCGACGAACGGTTCTGGAGAGCGCCCAACATCGGACGTCCGCTCTCTAGGGCGTGACATGGAAACCCGCCAACGACGATTCCGGCGAGCAGGTTCTGCGCCAAGTCTCCCATCGAGAGCAAGTCGTCTAAGGGGTAGATCAGCCCGCCTCTGACCGCGGCGGTCATCGATATGCCAACTGCGAGACCGCTAAGCCCGAAGAACAGCGCGGAGCGAAGTCGGAATTCGATTGCCAGCAAAATAACGATGCCAAACGGGACCGACCCAATTCCGAGGGTCAGAAGCCAGACTACCCCGAACCAAAAGGGGATCAGCGCGGCATGGGCGAGTTGGTCCGTAGAGTACGTGAAAGCGACCGTGAGCCACGCCGACGCGGCCGTGACCGCCCAAAGATAGCCTGACACAATCCGCATCGCTCCTATAACGACGGGCGGGTGAATTTCGCCTAAGGGTCGGCTGCGGTCTTCGGCTCAGAACTAGGAACCGGACGTGCAGCGTCCATTCCGACGACCCACCGAAGTTCAGATGAGCCGGGGCACCTGGCGGACGGGGCAGATGCTCTGGATCGACGGGCGCGTGCGCGCCTCGTCGGTTGCTATTCGGCGCTGAAGGCTGGCGTCTCGAGGGAGTACGCCGGCGACTGGGGCGTGAAGGCCTGCGCGCCTGTAGACAAACGCAGCATCTATGGGGACCTGCGCGGCCTGAAGCCCTACTGAGCCCGCGGTCATCGTGCGCTGGGGCGCAGAGCGAAATCGTGGCGATTAGGCGCTGAAGATCCCGGTCTTCGGCTGCGCAGAACCGGGATGACAGGGGGGCAAATCAGCCGCCTGCCGGACAGTTCGCCGCCAACGCTTGCCACGCGGCGTCCAATTGGCCCTGCCCGGCGTTGGCGCGGATCTTCTCGGCGGTTCCGTTTGTGATGAAGTTCTCCTCGATACGCATCACGCGAAACGCGCCGCCTGAGGGTGGCTGATAGAGCACCACAAATCCGCAGTACCGATCCGCGGTCGCGAAATGGGCGGCAAGGTCGATTGCGGCGTAGACGCCGGGGGCCGGCGCTTGGGCGGGGTCCTTGGTCCAGGTGACCTTGAGGATCCTCCGCTGTGTCACCGTCCCCACCTCGCCGTTCAACCGGCCGAGATCGGCGGCGAAGACGTCGTAGGGCTGATCGCGCGCCATGATCGGGTCCAGCAGCGCATAGGCGTCCCGCCCCCGGCCCGCGTCCCGCGCCTTGAAGAACGCCTCGGCCGTTTTCCTCGCGTCCCGCTCCAGGCCTTCCGAAGGGAGCCAGCCTGGTGCCGAGTCTGACGTGATATTCGCGACACGAGGCTCTGCAGCCTCCCCGCCGAGCGGCGTGCCCCACAGGGCGACGGATGCTACGGCTGCGGCGATGGGAGCAGGCTTGGCCATGCACGATCGGAACGCCGGCGTGCTCGCAGGTCAAGGGGCGGCGGCAGCCGCCCCGCGGCGGGGTCCGCTTTCCGGACGTGGCCCGACGCGCGCTTTCGAC
>Ga0310811_10008882_pt1 | contig 12940 bp, 11 predicted proteins | sample YCmetagenome_FD_207642 | JGI IMG/M metagenome (GOLD analysis project Ga0310811, IMG submission 207642) | Soil microbial communities from experimental microcosm in Duke University, North Carolina, United States - YC | ecosystem: Engineered > Artificial ecosystem > Soil microcosm > Unclassified ...
GACGATCTGTTGAGCATCCGGCTTGCGGATCTGGAATTCATCACCCGCCGCCAGCCGGCCTTCCGCGTCGGGTTCTGGAGCGTCGGCCTGGTGTTCCAGGCTGATGACCCGCGGGACTTCGAAGTTGCGCTCTCGCGGCTGATCAGCATGCTGGCCAAGCCGTTGATCTGCCGCGGCATTCCGGTCGCCATCAAAGGCGGCGTCGGCGTGTGCGATCTGGCACGGGGGCTGGGCGCGGCAGAGGATTTGTTGCAGGCCACCTTCCTGGCTGGGCAGGCCGGGGCGGAGCTGCAGGCGGGCTGGTCGGAATGCAATTATGATCTGTCGGACGATCACCGCCGCGCTTTCGCGCTGATCGCCGAGGCCGAGGCCTCACTGGCGACGAATTCCGAGTTTGAGCTGAACTACCAGGCGCGGGTGGATTTGCGGAGCTGGCGCTGCATCGGCGCCGAGGCGCTGCTGCGCTGGCATCATCCCACGCTGGGGCTGGTCATGCCGAACGAATTCATCCCGCTGATCGAGATGACGGGGCTGGTGCGCGAGCTGACCTCCTGGGTGCTGACGCGCGCCGTCTCGCAGACGGCGGCATGGCACGCTGGCGGCTTCAAGCTGAAAACCTGCGTCAATATTTCCGCCAAGAACCTCGCGGAGCCGGACTTTGTCGGCCGGCTTGCCGCGCTGCTGGAGCAATACCGGCTGCCGCCTGAGTTCCTGGAGCTTGAATTCTCCGAAAAACACCGGTTCGAGAATATGGACGACGCCGAACTGCACCTGCGCGCGCTGCGGGAGCTGGGTGTGGGTCTGTCATTGGACGATTTCGGCACCGGGCCGAACGGTTTCACCTCGCTGGAAACCATCCCGGCGAACGTGGTGAAGATCGACCGTCGGCTGATCAACTCGGTCGCCGATAATGCCAGGCAGCAGGCGCTGGTGAAGTCGCTGATCGGTTTGGCCCATGAAATGGGCATGCAGGTGGTGGCCGAGGGGCTGGAATTACCGGCGACGCAAAAAATGCTGCTCGACTGGGGCTGCGACGCGGTGCAGGGGTTCCTGATTAACCGCCCGATGCCGGCCGAGGCCTTTATCGCCTGGCTGGGCACGACGTTCGTCGCCTGAGGTTAAGAAAGTGGCCGCTTTTTGAAAAAAGCGGCGCAAAAACTTCCTCGAAACTGGGCCCGTACCGCTGAAACCAGCACGGCCCAGATTAATAAAGTTTTTTTGCTGCTTTTTGTTCACAAAAAGTAGTCTTGCCTTTCTTCCTTCCTTTATCCGGCCTGTCTCACCCGGATCGCGTCGCCGGCCTGCGGGCTTAGGGCCAGGACGTCGAACAGGGCGGCCAAAGCGATCATTCCGGTGAGGATGAAGGCGATGTGGAAGGCCTCCAGGGGCACGCCGTGGGGGGTGGGATGCACCAGCACGCCCAGGCGCAGTGCCACGGCGCCGAGCGCGATGCCGATCCCCATCGCCATTTGCTGGGCCATGTTGAACAAGGTGTTGGCGCCGCTCATTTTCGCCGCCGGGACCTCGGCGAAGGCCAACGTGTTGATGGCGGTAAACTGCATCGAGCGCACCAGGCCGCTGACGAAGAGCAACGCCAGGATCAGGGGCGCTGGGGTGCGCGGTGTCAGCAGGGCACAGGCGAACATCGTTGCGGCGTTGAGGGTGCCGTTGACCAGCAGCAAGGGGCGGAAGCGGAAGCGGCGAAGGATGGGGGTGGTGAAGGGCTTCATCGCGAGATTGCCGGCGAAGACCGCCAGCACCAGCGTGCCGGAGGCGAACGGGGTGAGGCCGAAGCCGAGCTGGAACAGCAGCGGGAGCAAAAACGGGACGGCCGCGATGGCGCCGCGGAACAGCGAACCGCCCCAGATGGTGGTGGCGTAGCTGCGATAGCCAAGCGCGCCGTAATCGATCAGCGGGTGCTCCTGCTGCCGTGCGTGGCGTATGGCGAGCGCGGCCACGCCGAGCCCCAGCAGCACGCAGACACAGGCGGCCGCCCAGGACGTCCCCTGATGGCTGAACATTTCCAGCCCGTACATGAAGATGAGACAGGCCAGGCCGGTGAGCAGAAAGCCCCGCCGGTCGAACGGCTTGCCGGTAACGGGCTGGCCGGTGGGGATCAGCGCCAGCGCCAGCGGCAAAGCGAGCAGGCCGAGCGGCAGGTTGAGCAGAAAAATCCAGTGCCAGGAGGCGTAGGTGGTGATGAAGCCGCCCAAAGGGGGCCCAAGCACCGGCGCGGCGAGGCCGGGCCAGGTGATGGTGGCGATCGCCTTGATGAGATTCTGCTTCTCGGTCGAGCGCAGCACGGTGAGCCGGCCGACTGGCACCATCATCGCCCCGCCGCATCCTTGCAGGATACGCGCCAGCACGAATTCGGGCAGGGTGGTGCAGAGCGCGCAGAGCGCCGAGGCCAGGGTGAACAGGATGATCGCGCCGGCAAATACGCGCCGCGCGCCGAACCGGTCCGCCACCCAGCCGCTGGCCGGGATTAGCACCGCCAGGGTCAGCAGATAGGCGGACACGCCGCTGTTGAGGTCGACCGGATGCACCCCGAAACGCGCGGCCATCTGCGGCATGGCGGTGGTGACGACCGTGCCGTCGAGATTTTCCATGAAAAACGCGCCGGCCACGAGCAGGGCGATGGCGGCACTGCGGGAGACGGGAGAGGCCAAAGTCGGGGCTCCTTAAGGACGCGGCGTTTCATGGTAGGATGGGCGGCGCGGCGGTGCCAAGCGCGGCAACGATATGTTAGATGCGAGGCGCAAACGAAAAGGGAGCGGATGAATGCGCATTCTGGTGGTCGGCGCGGGATCGACGGGCGGCTATTTCGGCGGGCGTCTTGCGCAGGCTGAGCGCGACGTCACCTTTCTGGTGCGCCCGGCCAGGGCTGCCAGGCTGCGCGAGGAAGGGCTTAGGGTCCTTAGCCCCTACGGCGACTTCGCCGTGGCACCGAAGATTATGACCGCCGATACGCTCAGCGCCGCCTACGATCTGGTGTTGCTGGCGGTGAAAGACTACGCGCTGGGGGCCGCGATGGCGGACTTGGCCGAGGCGGTGGGACCGGAGACCATGATCCTGCCGGTGCTGAACGGCATGCGGCATATCGACGAGCTGGTGGAGCGGTTCGGTCGGCAGGCGGTGCTGGGCGGCTTGTGCCGGATCAACACGACCCTCGATGGGCAGGGACGGATCGCGCAGATGAGCAAGATGCACGACCTCGTCTATGGTGAGCTGGATGGCACGGTCACGCCCCGGATGCAGGCGCTGGATGCCCAGCTGCAGGGCGCCGGGTTCAATGCCCAGCTGAGCCCGCACATCGAGCGGGATATGTGGGAGAAATGGACGATGCTGGCGAGCCTTGCCGGGATCACCTGCCTGATGCGCGGGACGGTCGGCGAGATCGAAGCGGTGCGTGGCGGGGCCGCCTTCGCGCTACGCTTTGTGGACGAGGTGAACAGCGTGGTGAAGGCCGTGGGGCACCCGCCGCGCGCCGCGCATCTTGAGACCGTGCAGGCTATGGTGACGCAAAAGGGCGCGCCGACGACCGCCTCGATGTATCGTGACCTGATCCAAGGGGCGGCTGTGGAGGCTGACCAGATCCTTGGCGATCTGCTCTCCCGCGGTGAGCGTGCAGGCATCGACACGCCGCTGCTCGCCGCCGCCTATGCGCAGCTCTGCGTCTACCAGAACCGGCTGAAGAGTTAAGCAAGAAAGCGGCCGCTTTTTGAAAAAAGCGGCGCAAAAACTTTTGCGAAACTGGGCCTGCGGCGTTGAAACCAGCGCGGCCCAGATGGCTTGCCTGACGTGCCGCCTCTTGCCGGCGCGGCGACGGGCTTTCATGATAAAACAGTGACCCTCACCGAACTTCCCATCGCCGTTCAGGCCACGGCACTCTTCATCCTGTCCGTCGTCTTTGAGCTCCTGTTAGCGCAGCTGCATTTGCCGGCTTCGCTGCTGCTGGGGCCGATGGGGGCCGCGATCATTTTCGCGGCGCTGCAGACCGGCATCCGCATTCCCGCGCTGCTGTTCACCTGCGGCCAGGCGATTGTGGGTTGCATGATCGCGCGCACCATCACCGCTTCGATCGTCCAGGACATGGTGGCCGACTGGGCGGTCTTCGTCGGCGCGGTGGTGGCGGTGATCATCGTCAGCAACGCGTTGGGCTGGCTGCTCGCGCGCCTGCGCGTGCTCCCCGCCACCACCGCGATCTGGGGATCGTCTCCGGGCGGCGCCAGCGCGATGGTGCTGATGTCGGAGGCGTTCGGCGCGGATATCAGGCTGGTTGCCTTCATGCAGTATCTGCGTGTTGTGTTGGTGGCCGTGGTCGCGACCCTGGTCGCGCGCTTCTTTACCGGCAGCACTGGCACAGCGCCGGCGCAAGACTGGTTTCCCCATCTTCTGCCCGGACCCTTCCTGGCAACGCTGGCGCTCGCCGCGTTCGGCGTGGCGGTGAACCATAAATGGCGCCTGCCTGCCGGGGCGCTGATGGTGCCGCTCTTTCTCGGCGCCGTGCTCAACGGCACGGGGACGATGACGATCGAACTGCCGCCCTGGCTGCTCGCGGCCAGCTACGCGCTGGTCGGCTGGAGCATCGGGCTGCGCTTCACCCGGCAGATCTTGCTGCATGCGGCGAAAGCCTTTCCCCGCGTCGCCGCTTCAATCCTGGCCCTGATCGCGCTGTGCGGCGGGCTGGCGCTGCTGATGGTGGAGACCATGCACGTCAATCCGCTGACCGCCTACCTCGCAATGAGCCCGGGCGGCGTGGACTCCGTGGCGATCATCGCCGCCTCGTCACCGGCGGTGAACGTGCCGTTCGTGATGGCGATGCAGACGGCGCGCTTCCTCATCGTGGTGTTCGCCGGCCCGCCGCTGGCCCGGTTCATTGCCAAGAGCCTGAGCCGCTACGCGTAAGGCAAGGCAAGAAAGTGGCCGCTTTTTGAAAAAAGCGGCGCAAAAACTTTTGGCGATGCTGGGCCATGGCCGTTGTCAGCGCCAACGCCCATGGCCCAGCATTAATAAAGTTTTTTTGCTTCTTTTTGTTCACAAAAAGAAGCCTTCTCTTCCTACCTCTGAGCCCGGTCCCCGCCGATCAGGGCCAAGCCTTCGGCGACGGAGACGAATTCGCCGCCAGCGGAGAGTTTTTCCGCGCCGAAGCGCTGGGTGAACAGCGCGCGGACGGCGGGAACGAAGGAGGTGCCGCCGGTGAGGAACACCCGGTCGATTTGCGGCGCGGTGAGGCCGGCTTGCGCCAGGGTGGCGTCCACGCTTTCGCCCAGGCGCTTGAGGTCTGGTGCGATCCAGTCTTCGAATTCCGCCCGCGTGATCGTGCGGTCGATGATGAAATCGTCATGCTCGAAGCGCAGCCTGGCTTCTGGAACGCGCGACAATTCGGCCTTCACCGCGCTGACCGTCTGGTAGAGCTGGTAGCCGAGTTCGTCCTGGAGCAGGCGGACGAGGTTGAGCAGCGGGGCCGGGTCGTCGCTGGCGTGCGCCACTTCCTCGATGTCGCGGAGAATTTTCGGCGTGCGCATGAGCGAGAGCCGGTGCCAGCGGGCGAAGCCGTTGAAATATTCCACGGGCACCGGCAGTTCCTTGCCCATGATTTTATAGGAACTGCCTTTGCCGAGGCGCGGCGAGACGGCGTGATCGATGATCCGGTAGTCGAAACTGTCGCCGGCGATGCCGACGCCGCCATGGGCAAGAGAGGTAAGCGGCTGCTCGGCCCCGGGGGTGAAGCGTATGACTGAAAAATCGCTGGTGCCGCCGCCGAAGTCGCCGACCAGCACAGTGGTAGGGCGGTCAAGGGTGCGGATGAAGCGGTAACCCGCGGCCTGCGGCTCGAAGGCGACATCGACCGAGGGGCAGCCGGCGGCGGCAAAGGCGCCGCGCAGGCGGGTTTCGCCGAATTCATCGTCGGCGAAGTCGCCGGCAAAGCGCACCGGCCGGCCGGCGACGATATGGATGTCTGAGCCGCGCAGCCCGGCGGCCTCGAGCAGGGTGCGGAGAAAGACCGCGATCATCTCTTCCAGCGAAAAACTCCGGCCGAAAATGCGCGTCTGGGCAAAGCTGCGCTGCGCCAGATAGGTCTTCATGGACATGATGAGGCGGCTGTCGGTCGGGTCGTCGAGATAGGCCTCGATGGCCGCCGGCCCGGCCTCGTGGCGCAGATGGGAGCGGCCTTGTTGGGTCTCAGACGCAAAGCAGAGCAGGGTGCGGAACACGTCGAAATCCGCGCTGCCGAGGCGGAACCGCTGGCTGTGCACGGCACCGTCCGGGGTGAGCCGGCTGACGACGCTGTTGGTCGTGCCGAAATCGATGCCGACGATGCTGGTCATGAAAAAGCCCTTCCCGAAAGCGGAAAGGGCTTCAAGCGCAGTCCCGGCGGGGAGGCAAGGGGGGAGAAAGAAAGCGGCCGCTTTTTGAAAAAAGCGGCGCAAAAACTTCTTTGACTTGGGGCGGTGGCCGTGAAACCAGCACGGCCCAAACAAGCAAAGTTTTTTTGCTACTTTTTGTTCACAAAAAGTAGCGCTTTCTTTTTTACCTCAGCCCTCGGGATAATCCGCGCCGAGCGTGGTTTTTTCCCAGGTGGCGATTTCCGCCTGCAGCGTGTCCAGCTTTTGCCGCACCATGTTGAGGCCAGGCTTGCCCAGCACCAGATGGCCGGGCGGGTTCGGTGATTCGACGACATCGATGATCGCCTGGGCGGCGCGCACCGGGTCGCCCGGCTGTTGGCCGCTATAGCCGGAGATCTGCCGGCGGCGGGCGCCGGCGGTGGCGTCGTAGGCGTCGATGATGTTTGCCGTCTGTTTCAGCGACCGGCCAGCCCAGTCGGTGCGGAACGGGCCGGGCTCCACGGCCAGCACCTTGATGCCGAGCGGCGCGACTTCCTTGGCCAAGCCTTCGGAGAGCCCTTCCACGGCGAACTTGGTCGCCGCGTAATAGCCGCTGGCGGCATTGCCGACGAGGCCGCCGACTGACGTGATGTTGACGATATGGCCACGTCCGGCGCGGCGCATGCCGGGCAGCACGGCGCGGATGGTGTCGGCCAGGCCGAAGACGTTCACGTCGAACATCGCGCGGATTTCCGCATCCTCGCCTTCCTCGATGGCGGCGAGATAGCCGTAGCCGGCATTGTTCACCAGCACGTCGATGACGCCGAATTTCCGCTCCGCCGCCTGCACGGCCGCGCGCACCTGGGAGGGATTGGTGACGTCAAGCGCCAGCGCCAGGCTGTTGGCGCTGTCCGTGGCCAGATCTTCGATCTTGGATATGTCGCGGGCGGTGACGACCACGCGTTTGCCGCGGTGCAGCAGCTCTCGTGCGAGCTCGCGGCCGAAGCCGGTCGAGCAGCCGGTGATGAACCAAACCGGTGTGCTTTGTTCAGTCATGAAACTCTCCTGAAAGGCGGACATCCCCGCTTACGGCCGCGTCGGCAGACGCGGTCTGAAACGCAAGCTCAATAGATGAGTGTTCTGCCCCTGAAATCCAGCTCTCATTTCAGGGGCGGGGATGAGACTTAAAACTCGTCGTGATCGGCGTCCCGCGTGTCGTCCGCCAGTTCTGTTTCCTCATCGAATCGGGCGCGCTCTTCCGCCATGTCGGCCGGAGATGCTTCGGGCTTGGCTTCAGCGCTCTTGCGCTTCGGCGCGGTGTTGCGCTTCGGCTTGGCGGCGTTGGACAGCTGCATCTCCAGTTCGGCGACGTACGTTTCCAGCTCCGCGATACGGCCTTCGGCGAACTTCAGCGCTTTTGCCGCCTCGCGGTGCTTTGCGCGCAGCGTCTTGTTGGCGGTCTCAAGCTTTTCGAGATCCGCGAGCCGCGCTTTGGCCGGTGACGTAGCGGCTTTCGCCGGCGCCTTGCGCGCGGTGGTCACCTTGCTGGGCTTGGCCGTGCTGGTGCGGCGGGCCGTGGTGCGGGTGGTCTTGGCCGGGCTTTTCGCGGCGGCTTTCACCGTGCTCTTGGCGACGGCTTTGGTCTTTTTTGCGGCGGTGCGGGCGGGGGCCGCGCGGCGAGTCGCGGTTGAACGGCCGGTGCTGCGCGCCTTCGTGGCGGGTTTCTTGTTTCGGGTTGGTGTCGTTGCTCGCGCCATGGCGGAAATCTCCAATTGCAAAATGTATCGTTAACAGAAATGCGCCGCGAATGCGACAGCTGCAGTTGCAGGACGACGCGGCGCGCCATCCCGTCCGCCGGAGTTGGCAGAGACATGTGTCTTGGAAAGCAGGGCAGCGAATATCCGGCGATCAAACAGCATGAAAAGAGGACCTAAAGAATTTTTTCGGCCTCATCAATGTTGATCGCGCGCGGCTTCATACAAGCCGGTCGGGTGATTTTGCTGCGGATTTGTCGAGAGTGATTGGCGGGCTTACGAGTTTTCAATCCGGCACACGCCACCCTGTGCCGGGCGATGCAAAATCAGGTGGTGAGGGCGCGCAATGCGCCGAGATTGCGCAGCTCGACGCGACGCGCGACGGACATCTTGATGATCCCGTCTTTTTCAAGTTTCGAGAGTGTACGCGACACGGTTTCGATCGTCAGGCCGAGAAAATCGGCGATGTCCTGACGCGACATCTCCAACGTGACGCTGGTTTTCTGGGTGGAGTGGTGCGCCCAGTACAGCAGAAAGCAGGCAAGTTTCTCGATGGCGCTGCGGTGGCCGAGCAGCAGCGCATGGTCCTGGGCGCGCGCCGCGTTGTGCAGCGCGAACTGGAACAGATGCCGGGCCACGGTTTCGTTGCCGCCGCTCAGCGTGTCGAGGGAACGGCGGCGATAGGCGACCAGCGTGCAATCGGAGACAGCCTCGGCCGCGAGGTGATAGGCCTCGCCGGCCTCAATGCCGAACACCTCGCCCGCCATATAGAACGCATCGACCTGGCGGCGGCCGTCGCCGAAAAATTTGCAGGTGCGTACCACACCGGAGATCACCCTGTAGAACAAGGTCGCTGGGTCGCCTTCGCCATAAATGCCTTGATCCTGCGGGATCCTGGTCAAGGTGCCCGCGAGGCCGGGCTGCTCTTCCCAGAAATTCTGCCGTCTGTCCTGCAGGACATGGGGCGGCACAATGCCGGCCGACGGGCCGAAGGAGGAGGCGGATAGTGTTGACATCGGACACTCCCGGTTTGGCGGTGATGTCTCTGTTTTACGGGGGGTTCGTGCGCGGCGAAATTCGGTTCGTTGCTAAGGGATTCTACGTAGGCGAGGCTAGAGCCGGATGATTCTAGATCGAACCGCGTAGCGATCCGCTCTTAAAGTCATCGCGCTCTAGCCGGTGACGTGGCGCTCGGGCGGGCGAAGCGCGTCTCGGATGCTGTCGAATAGGGATTCGTCGAAAACCGGATTCTCGATCACTTGATGCACGCGGGCATTGGCGGCGCGGCGGCAAAAAGCCTTGCTGGCATGCTCGGTCATGACCACCACCGGCAGCACCGAGCCGCGCGCTTTGAGGGCGGAGATGACGTGGAAGCAATTGAGCGCCGGCGGGCGATGACCGAGCACCAGGCAGCCGGCGCCCGATAGGCCGGAATCCTGCAACAGGCCGGCGGCGGTGCCGAAGGTGCGCACCCGCATGCCGCTCTGTTCGAGCGAGAATTTCAGCGATTCGCGCACGGCGTGGTCAAGGTCGAGAATCAAAACGAGGTTCTGCGAGTCGTCCACTCTGTTACGGCTCCGCCACGCAGCCCGTGGCCCTTGCAATGAGAAAGGCCGTTATAGGTGGTTTCCGGGATCGCAGATTTGATCTGGCGCAAGCTTGGCCCGACCTGTTTCAGCGCGGCGCTTGGACGAGCGCGGGATGAGAGCGCGTCAGCCGGTGGGCAGGATGTCCGTGGCGATCGCCATGCGCACCAGCTCCGAAAGGCTGTTCGCGCCCATTTTCGTCATGACATTGGCACGGTGCACTTCCACAGTCCGCGGGCTGAGCTTCAGCTCAGAGGCGATGCTTTTATTCGGCAGGCCGGCCACGAGGCCCCGCAGCACGTCCCGCTCGCGGTTGGAGAGCGCTTTTAGCCGGGCGCAAGCCATTTGCGCGGCGCGTTCACACCGTGCGGTCGCTTCGGATTGGGTCAGCGCGTCACGGATCGCCGCCAGAAGGGCCGCGTCGTCGAATGGCTTTTCGATGAAGTCCGCGACCCCGGCTTTCATCGCTTCCACAGCCATACGGATATCGGCATGGCCGGTCATGATGATCATGGGCAAGGGGACGCGCAGTTCGCGCAGGCGACGGCGCAGCTGCAGCCCGTCCATCCCTGGCATCCGCATGTCGCTGACGATGCACCCCGGTTGCAGGCTGCCGACGGACTCAAGAAAGACGAGGGCGGAATCGTAAGCGCGCACCGCAAGCCCTGCGGCGGTGAGCGAGAAGGTCAGGGAGTGGCGCACGCCGTCATCATCATCGATCAGATGAATCACCGCATCAGACATCCGCGTTGTCCTCGTCCAGACCGGTTTTCAGCGTAAATGAGAACACGGTGCCGCCGCCGGGATTGGGCTCAGCCCAGAGCCGGCCGCCATGGGCCTCGATGATGGTGCGCGAGATCGACAGGCCCACGCCCATGCCATGCGCCTTGGTGGTGACGAAGGGCTGGAACAGTTGCTCGGCGATGCTCTCGCTGATGCCGGTGCCGGTATCCGCGACGCTGACCTCGACTATGCCCGTTTCACAGAGGCGCGTGCGGATCAGCAGGTCGCGACGGTTCATCTCCTGGGTGGCTTCCACGGCGTTGCGGATCAGGTTCAGCAGCACCTGCTGGACCTGGATTTTATCCACAAACACCGTCGTCGCCGCCGGATCCAGGGCATAGGACACGCGCACGCCGGTCTCCTTCACGCCCACCAGTGCCAAGGCGCTGGCCTCCTCGATCAGTTTCGGCAGGTTTTGATGGTTCTGCTCGCTCTCGCCGCGGGAGACGAAGTCGCGCAGGCGGCGGATGATCTGGCCGGCGCGCAAAGCCTGCTCGGTGCCGCGCTCCATTGCTTCGCGCGCCATCGGCAACATGTCGAGGCGCGCCGATTCCAGCAGCCGGCGGCCGCCACTGAGGTAATTGGCGATCGCCGAAAGCGGCTGGTTCAGCTCATGCGCCAGGGTCGAGGCCATTTCTCCCAACGCCGTGTAGCGGGACATGTGGATCAGCTCGTTCTGCAGCTCCTGCAGGCGCTGCTGCGTCCGTTGTCGTTCCGTGAGGTCGCGGACAAAGCCGATGAACATTTGCCGCGGCGGGCTGCCGGCTTCGCCGACCGTCAATTCCATGGGAAAGGTCGTGCCGTCGCGGCGCCGGCCCACCACCACCCGGCCGATGCCGATGATCCGGCGCTCACCGGTGGTGCGATAGCGGGAGAGATAGGAGTCATGCTGCTCGCGATAGGGGGGCGGCATTAAGATGCTGACATTCTGGCCGATCACCTCCACCGCCGGGTAGCCGAACAGCCGTTCGGCGGTGAGGCTGAAGGACTGGATGCTGCCCTGAGGGTTGATGATGATCATCGCGTCGGGCACGGTATCCAGCACGGAGCGCAGATAGGCCTCGCGCTCCTGCAAATCCTGCTGGTTGCGCTTGGCGGCGGTAATGTCGCGGACGATTTTCGTGGCGCCGGCGAGATCGCCATAACGATTTCGGAACGGATAAATTGTCAGGGAAACCTCGATGATCGCGCCATCTTTGCGGCGGCGCTGCGTCTCGAAATGGTCGACGATTTCGTCGCGCTGCAGCCGCGCCAGGATTTGGGCCTCCTCATGGCGCCGGTCCTCCGGCACCAGGGTGGTGATCGGCTGGCCAATTACTTCCGCGGCCGTGTAGTGGAAAACTTTCTCCGCTCCCGCGTTCCAGCCGATGATGATGCCTTCGAGCGTCTGGGAGATGATGCCGTCGTCGGTGGCGGTAACGATCGCGGCCAGGCGGTTTATGGCCTCGTCTTGCGTTTCGAAGGGTGGCCCGGTTTCCTGACGGCTCATTGCGGCCTGTCCTCATGCCCGTTCTGGCGGAATATATACGGGGCAGGGGCCGGCACGCAACAAAACGATCCGTCTCGGCGATCAGGGCTGGCGCAAGATGTTTGATGGCGGATCGCCGAACGGGGCGATTGCGCCATGCAATCGTGCGTGGAAAAAGTGGCAACCTCGCTCAAGGGCTGAATTTGTACAAAAGCCTGACCGGGTGTTACGTTTATGGGGTGCGGGTGAACGCTGGGGCGCTATAACGGCCGGAACTATAACAAGAACAGGATGGAACCATAATGAAAAACACCTTGGGGATGCTGGCGTTATTGGCGGTGGGTGTGGGTGGCTGTTCGACAACGGCGCAGGCGCCACGGGATACGGCGTTTTCAAGGGCAGATCTGCAGGCGCTCACCGCGGCCTACCAGCTGATCGCCTTCGATTTGCAGGAATGTACTTTGGTACAGAGGCAAAATCCCGGGCCGGCGGTGCAGCGGGTGGCGACCCAGATCTGCGCGGATGCGCAACATTATCGGCCGATGTTGGAAGAGCTGGCGGCGCGGTACGATGTCACGCTGCCCAATCGGCTGGATTACGATCTGGAGGAACAATATGTCGCCTTGGCATACCACCCAATGCCCAATTTTGACGTGAATTACCTCAACGACCAGATTGCGAGCCATGAACAGGCTTTGGCGGTGTTCCGCAACACCGCCGGCACGACCGCCGATGGCAATATCAAGGCGCTCTATCAGAACGCGATTCCTGTGGTGGAGAAAAACCTTGCCAGCCTGCACCAGGCGATGGCCGAGAAGCCGCAATAGACTCCGCTCGGGCGAGGGTAAAGAAAGGCTACTTTTTGTGAACAAAAAGTAGCAAAAAAACTTTACTAGGGCTTGTTGGGAATCATCGTGAATTGATGATGGCTGCGACGAGATGGATCATGGCGCTAAAGGCCTGATCCGTCTTGTCTGAGCGCATGGCGATGCGTTTGAACTCCTTGAGTTTGCAGAAGAA
>Ga0310811_10008883_pt1 | contig 12940 bp, 10 predicted proteins | sample YCmetagenome_FD_207642 | JGI IMG/M metagenome (GOLD analysis project Ga0310811, IMG submission 207642) | Soil microbial communities from experimental microcosm in Duke University, North Carolina, United States - YC | ecosystem: Engineered > Artificial ecosystem > Soil microcosm > Unclassified ...
CCGTGGCGATGACCAGTCAACGATTGTTGCTGAATATTTCCGTATATCCTGTTGATTCTATGTCTTTTGTAACCCGTTGGCGCCTGGACGTAACAATACATTCCCAGGCATGGCGCGAGCGAGGATTAGCGGGCGATGCGTGTTCGAACATTCACGCAAACGGCATGCCTCGATCAACGGTCCGCCAGTGGATCCGGCGACGCCGTGACCAGTCCCACCTCATCGAACGGCCGCGGAACGGCGGCCTCGTCGCGTCAGGACGATGACGCCTGCCGCCGCAGAAAGGCTGGGATATCGAGACCAACCTCCTCGCCCGCGGTTTGCCGAACCGAAGCCTGTGGCGGCTCTGCGCGAGGCGCTTGCTGCATCACCGGTTCGGCGCGCACGGGCGGATTTGGCTCCGTGGCTGCAACAGCGGGATGCTGACGCCGCCGAAATGCGCCTGTGACTGTGCTGAACAGGCTAGGGCGCGCAGCTTCCGGCGCTGGCGCAGCAGTGGCGCCGTTGCCCTGCCGCGGCGGCTCCGCGAACAGACTGGCGCGCGAAGTGGGCGCCCCTGCGCGCGGTGGAGCGAAGCCCACGCCTTGCACACTTGCGGTGACCGAATGCACGGGCATCCCCCCCTGAACGGGTGCGACCGGATGCGGGATCGGATGCGGCGCGCCAGGCTGCGCGGCCTCCACCATCGATGCCGTTTCCTGCATGGCATCTGCCATTGAGACCATTTGCGGTGCCGGCTGACGCAGCGGATGGGGTTGTCCGCTCATGATCGGCGCGGGACCAGCGCCTGCCGGCATGGCACCAGCCGCGGCGGCATGCATCGGCAGCGGGATCGGCTGCGGCATCGGCAAGGCACTGCCGCCGACCGCGACCAGTCGAGGACGTTCGCCCTGGCTCTGCGCCGGTGAATCGATGCCGGTCGCAACCACTGAAACGCGAATCCGGCCCGACAGCGTTTCGTCGATCGCTGAACCAAAGATGATGTTGGCCTCTTCGTCGACTTCCTCGCGGATGCGGTTCGCAGCCTGATCCACTTCGAACAAGGTCAGATCATCGCCGCCGGTGATGTTGATCAGCAGCCCCTGAGCACCGGACATCGACGTATCTTCGAGCAGCGGGTTGCTGATCGCCGCCTCGGCAGCGCGGATGGCGCGGTTCTCGCCTTCCGCCTCGCCGGTTCCCATCATCGCCTTGCCCATCTCCGCCATCACGGTACGGATGTCGGCGAAGTCCAGGTTCACCAGGCCAGGCGCCATCATCAGATCGGTGACTCCGCGCACGCCCATATACAGGACCTGGTCGGCCATCTTGAACGCTTCTTTCCAGGTGGTGCGCTCATTGGCCATACGGAAGAGATTCTGATTCGGGATGACGATCAGCGTATCGACGTGCCGCTGAAGTTCCTCGATGCCCTGATCGGCGCAGCGGGCGCGACGCACGCCTTCGAACCCGAACGGCTTCGTTACGACGCCAACCGTCAGGATATTCCGCTCGCGTGCCATGCGCGCAATTACCGGCGCCGCGCCCGTGCCGGTTCCACCGCCCATGCCGGCAGTGATGAAAACCATGTGGGCGCCATCGAGATGCCGCGCCAGCTCATCCGATGCTTCTTCGGCCGCTGCCTTGCCTATCTCCGGCTTGGCGCCGGCACCGAGACCCTGTGTGATGTGGGGGCCCAATTGGATTCGCCGATCGGCGCGACTGTGCACGAGTTGCTGTGCATCGGTATTGGCGACGACGAACTCCACACCCTGAAGGTTGGCCGTGATCATATTATCGACCGCGTTCGTACCGCCTCCACCCACACCGATAACCGTGATGCGTGGGCTGAAGTCGGTGTGCACTGTCTGCGGAATCGTCAGGTTCAGAGTCATGGCAGCATCTCCCCCTGTCGGGTCGAGTCGTTGAGTTTGTAGTTACGCCAGTTATTGCGATTCGCGACCTGCATCAGACGCGATCTTTCAAAAAATTGACGATCCGGCGAACGAATCCCTTGGGCCGTTCAACCTCGAGATCGACGTCATGCATCGTGCGGCCTTCGCCTGCCGCCCATGCCAGCAAGCCAGCTGCCGTGGCGAAGGCCGGCCCTGACGCCGCATCTGGCAAACCGCGCAAGGCAACGGGGCGACCAAGTCGCACCTGCTTGTTCAGCACACGCCCCGCCATTTCACGCGCCCCTGCGAGTTGGCAGGCACCACCAGTCAGCACGACTCGCGTGCCTGCGGCGCGTGTGAGACCGGAACTGTCGAGCCGTTCCTTTACCAGCTCGAACGTCTCTTCCAGCCGCGGACGGATGATATTCACCACCATGCTGCGCGGCACTTTTGCGATCTGATGCTCTTCCTCGCCCACCAGCGGCACTGGCAGCATCTCGCGTTCATCGTCAGGCGAATTGTGCACGTTGCCGTACAGCGTTTTCAGCCGCTCGGCATGGGCGACCGGCGTGGAGAGCAGACGTGCCAGATCATTGGTGACATGCATGCCGCCAATCGGAAGCTGTGCAGTGTGCAGTAGTTGGTTCTCGGCGAACACTGCCATGCCGGTGGTCCCGCCGCCCATGTCGATCACAGTGGAACCGAGCTCGCGCTCGTCATCCACTAGCGTCGCCAACCCCGCCGCCATCGGCGCCGACACCAGTTCGGCGATGTCCAGATCGCAGCGGGCAATGCACGCGCCAAGCGAACGCAGCGCGGTGGACGACGCGTCAACAATATGCAGCCGCGCCGTCAGTTCCTCGCAGAACAACCCACGCGGATCGGCAACGTGATCTGTCTGATCCACAGAGAACGTCAGAGGCAGTGCATGAATCACTTCCCGCCCGTCTGCGGCGGCGCGGTAGCGACCTTCGTTCACCACGCGGCGAATGTCGTGTTCCTCGACTGCACGGCCACCTACAGGCCACTGCACATTGAACAGTCGCGATTCCGGTTGCCCGCACGTCAGGTTGACAATGACCGTGCGCAACTGCGTATCGGCCATATCCTCTGCCTGGCCGACGCAGGCCCGGATCGCGCGCTCGGCTTCATCAAGATCGACGATCGATCCGCCACGAACGCCACGCCCACGATGCCAGCCGAACCCGAGCGCACGCAATGTGCCATCGCTTTCGGTGCGCCCGATCAGGCACGCAATCTTGGTCGTGCCGATGTCGAGCACGCCGAATGGCCCTGATCGGCCATGCCGCGTACGTGCCGGCTCAGCGGGCTCTATTGGAGGCGGCAACACGGGGCGCGACATATTGTTCATGACGGCTTCTTCTCGTCCGGCCGCGGACGCACCACGAGCCGATCGCCCAGCCGCATATCAATCGCGACAAGCGGCCGATCGAGCAGTTCATGCTGCTGCTGAAGCTGCATCAGCCGATCAATCGCCTCGACGGCATGGCCTTCCGGCAACATTACACTGGTGCCGTTGGTCATCTGGAGGTTCCACCGCCGCTCGGCCACGCGCACCGCGGCGACGATGCGCTTCTGCAAGTCCGGCCTGTCAGTCAGCGCATCGACCAGCTTGGCTGCGGCGGCGGGCGCGCCAGGACCGACGACAAGCGGAAGTTGACGAAAATCCGCGACGTTCTGGTTGGCGACGACCTGGCCGTTGCGGTCAATCAGCATGAACTTGCCCTGGTTCTGCCAGATGGCGAACGGGCGCCGCTCCTTGAGATAGACCACAACGGTTCCGGGAAGCTGGCGTTCGACGGTGGCCTGTTCCACCCAGGACAGCGATTCGATCCGCTGCCTCGCCAGTTCGACAGAAAAACCAAGAATCGGATCGCCTCGGTTTACGCCAATCGCTGCGCGCAGCAGCGGCTCAGGCGTATTGGCCCGGCCCTGGATCACCACGTCTGTCACGCGCAAGCCGGCGAACGCCGTGACGCCACCAAGCCGTTCGCGCAACGTCGCGACCGTGCTGCCCGGCGCAGCCGATCGCGCCACAGCCAGCCCGATCAACAGCACGAACAGCGCGAACACCATCCAGCCGGAGGGGCGCAGGAATTTTCGTTGCCGCCGCAGCCAAAGCTTCCAGCGCCCTGGCCGATCAGTGACCGAATTGCGGGGATTGCGCCGGGCTACGCGCGGCATGTCGCGTTCTCCACCATCCAGGCGCAAAGCTGCGAGAAATTCATGCCGTGATGCGCGGCCTGCTCCGGCAGCAGTGACGTTGGCGTCAGGCCGGGCTGCGTGTTCAGCTCCAGAAGCACCAGCCGCCCCGGCTCGCCGGCTGTATCGTCATAGCGGAAGTCGCAGCGTGTGGCGCCGCGGCAACCAAGCGCGCGATGGGCGGAAAGCGCCACGCTGAGGGCGCGATCGTAGCTATCGGCGTGGATACGCGCCGGAATCACATGGCGCGACCCGCCATCGGCGTACTTCGACTCGTAATCATAGAAGACGCCGGCATCGGCGATGATCTCGGTCACGGCTAGGGCGCGGTCACCCATCACCGCCACAGTCAGTTCGCGCCCAGGGATGTACTCCTCGACCAACGCCGCGCTGCCGAACCGCCATGATCGCGCAACCTCAGCGCGTCGATTGTCGCCAGTGCGAATGATCTCCACACCCACCGACGAACCTTCGTCGATCGGCTTCACCACATAAGGCAGCGGCAGAGGATCGGCTGCCTCCAGTTCTTCCGTCGGCACAACGCGTCCGCGCGGCACGGGCAATCCTGCCGCAGTGAACACGGCCTTGGCGGCAACCTTGTCCATTGCGAGCGCCGATGCACGGACGCCCGAGTGCGTATAGGGGATGGCAAGCCAATCCAGCACGCCCTGGATCGCTCCATCCTCGCCAAAGCGGCCGTGCAACGCATTGAACACCGCATCAGGACGCGGAGTGAGAGCGGCGATGACAGCCATGAGGTCTTCGCCGACTTCGATCGGCGTCACGTCGAAACCCGCCTCGCGCAGCGCCGGCATCACCTGCATGCCAGTGGACAGGCTGACTTCGCGTTCCGCCGAGATGCCGCCATACAGAACCGCGACACGGGTCATGCCACCGCCTCCGGCTTGCCCGCTGGTATGCCCATGCGATGGATTTCCCACTCCAGTGTCACGCCGGTGGCGGCATGCACCCGACGCCGCACTTCCTCGCCGAGACCTTCGATATCCGCCGCCGTTGCCGAGCCCGTGTTGATCAGGAAGTTGCAATGCTTCTCCGACACCTGGGCGCCGCCGCGTGTCAGCCCCCGACAGCCGGCGGCATCAATGAGTTCCCAAGCCTTCATGTCCGGCGGGTTGCGGAACGTCGACCCGCCGGTACGCGCCCGGATCGGCTGCGAAGCTTCCCGCGCAGTGCGGATCTCCGCCATGCGGGCGGCAATCGTCCGAGGCTCGCCAATCTGCGCGCGCAGTCGAACCCGCACGACGACGGCGCCATGCGGCAGGCGGGAACGGCGATAGGCAAACGAGAGATCGGCAGCAGTCAGGCGAAGCTGATCACCGCTGCGGGTAACGACATCGGCCCAATCCAGAACGGCCGTCATGTCGCCGCCATAGGCGCCACCATTCATCACCACGGCGCCGCCGATGCTGCCCGGAATACCTGAGAGGAACTCAAGTCCTGTCAGCCCCGCAGAGGCAGCATGCTCCGCCACCGTCACATCCAATGCGGCCGCTCCCGCAATCACACCGTCGGTTTCGGCGGTGATGGTGCTGAACCCGCGTGCCAGCCGCAGCACCACGCCAGGCAAGCCGCCATCGCGAATGATCAGGTTCGAACAGGCCGCAATCACGTGTACCGGCACGTCGGGCGGCAAGGCGCGGAGGAACTGTGCCAGGTCGGCCGCATCCGCCGGCCGCACCAGGGCTTCCGCCGGACCACCAACGCGAAACCAGGTGAACGGTGCCAGCGGCGCGTTCATCTGCACGCGCCCCCGCAGCGACGGCAGCGTATCGACAAATGTCGGTATGGCGGCCGCGGCCATCATCATGCCGCGCTCCCCGAAACGCGGCGCTGTTGTAGCTCGTGCAGCTCACCTGGCAGTGCCGCCGCCCAATGCGTGATGTTGCCAGCCCCCAGGCACATGACGAAATCGCCCGGCTTGGCAATGGCGTAGACCATCTCTGCCAGCCGCGCCGGCGACGGCAGCGGTACCACGCTGCGATGCCCGCGCGCGCGCAGCCCATCCACCAGCGCGTCTCGCGTCACCCCCGGTATCGGCGGTTCGCCGGCCGGGTAGATGTCGGCAACAATCACTGTGCCCGCATCGTTCATGCAGGTGCAGAATTCGTTGAACAGCGACTGCAAGCGGCTAAAGCGATGCGGCTGTATCACCGCGATCACGTCGCGCGCGCCTGCCTGGCGCGCAGCCTTCAACGTCGCGGCGATCTCCACCGGATGATGCCCATAGTCATCGATGATGGTTATGCCACCCGCTTCGCCTGTTTTGGTGAAGCGCCGCTTCACCCCGCCAAACCCGGCGAACGCACTGCGCAGCGTGTCGTCGTCGATTTCCATTTCGACGCCGACGGCCACCGCCGCCAAAGCGTTCTGCACATTGTGCGCACCCAACATCGGCAGCCGATAAGGCCCCAGCTTGCGCGCACGGTTCCGAGCCCGATCGGTGACAATGACCTCGAACGTGGAACCGAGCTTGTCCGGCAACACGCGATCCGCACGAACATCGGCCTGCGGCGAGAACCCGTAAGTGATGATCCGCCGATCAGACAGGCGCGGAATCATCTGCTGGACTGCCGGATGATCGATGCACAGCACGGCGAAGCCATAGAACGGTACGTTGCCGACGAACTGGTCGTAGCCGGCGACCATCGCCTCGGGCGTCCCCCAATGATCCAGATGTTCAGGGTCCATGTTGGTGACAACGGCAATCACTGCTGGCAGCCGCAGGAAGCTGCCGTCACTCTCATCTGCCTCGACCACCATCCAGTCGCCGGCGCCAAGCCGCGTATTGGTGTTATAGGCGTTGATGATGCCGCCATTGATCACTGTGGGATCCAGACGGGCGGCCTCAAGTACTGCCGCGATCATGCTCGTCGTCGTGGTCTTACCGTGCGTGCCGCCGATGGCGATCGACCATTTCAGCCGCATCAGCTCCGCGAGCATTTCGGCGCGCCGCACCACCGGGATCAGCCGGGCGCGCGCCGTGGCCACTTCCGGATTGTCCGCCTTCACCGCCGACGAGACCACCACGACCTGCGCATTCCCCAGATTCGCTGCGTCGTGGCCCACGGCCACGGGAATGCCCGAATCACGCAGCCGCCGAACATTGGCAGACTCAGCGATATCGCTGCCCTGCACGGCGTAGCCAAGATTGTGCAGCACCTCGGCGATGCCCGACATGCCGATGCCACCGATGCCGACGAAATGGATGGTGCCGATAGAGAGAGGCAGTGCTCTCATGCGTGCACCTCCTGGCGCATAAACTGTTCGACCACGTCGGCCAGTCGTGCCGCCGCATCCCCGCGTGCAATCGAATGGGCTGCGAGTGCAGCGTGATTCAGCATATCGGGCGACGCCAGCAATGCAGCGAGCCGATCACGTAGCGTATCCGGTGTGAAGTCACGTTGCGCGATCGCTGATGCGCCACGTGCATCGGCCAGTGCTCGCGCATTGGCTGATTGATGATCGTCGATCGCACCAGGCAGCGGCACCAGGATGGCTGGCCGTCCTGCAACGGCCAGTTCAGCGACCGTTGAAGCTCCCGCGCGCGCGATCACCAGGTGCGCCGCCGACAATCGTTCCGCCACATCCGGGAAGAACGTGGCAAGCTCCGCAGTGATCCCGGCCGCATGATATGCGGCATGCACCCGGTCCAGGTCCTCCGCGCGGCACTGCTGCACGACGGATAGCCGCATCCGTATCGTCTCGGGCAGCGCAACCAAGGTGGGCGGCACAACATCGCTGAACACGCGCGCACCAAGGGAGCCGCCCAGCACCAGCAGCCGAAGCTCATCGTGCGGAGGCGAGTAAGGGATCGCCTGGATCGCCGGCCGTACTGGATTACCCGTCACGACCGTCGCCGCCGTCTCCGGCACGCGCTCAGTCCCGGCGAAGCTGAGCGCCAGGATATCCGCGTGCCGCGCCAGGAAACGGTTCGCGCGCCCCAGCACCGCGTTCTGCTCATGCAGAACGACCGACGGGCGCCGCGGCATCAGCTTCGTCGCCAGTACCGGTGCAACGCACGGATATCCGCCAAACCCCACCACTGCCGCAGCGTTGCAGCGCGCCAGAATGCGCCGCGCCTGCATGACGCCGCGTGCGAGTGACAGCGCCGCATTGCCGGCGCGCCAGCCGCGCCCGGCAATGCCGGCGCCACTGATCACGTACTGGTCCAGCCCCGCGAACACCGGACTTTGCAGGCCGCTCGACCGCGTATCGGTCATCAGCGCAACTCGCCGCCCGCGCGCCAGCAATTCGCTCGCCAGCGCCTCGGCCGGGAAGAAGTGTCCACCTGTGCCGCCTGCGGCGATCATGATGGGAAACACTGCCGGCCCCCTCATGGCACGTCGCCGTGATGGCGCCGGCGCGTCAGAGCCAGCAGCATGCCCATGCCCAGCGCAATCGCCAACGCCGACGAACCGCCATAGGAGATGAACGGCAAGGTCATCCCCTTTGTCGGAATCAGTTGCAGCGACGACGCCATGTTGACAAACGCCTGAAGGCCAAAGCCGGTGACGAGGCCGGTGCAGGACAGCAAGATGAACAAGTCCTGCTCCCTCAGCAGCCGCAGCAGACCCCGCAGCACGATGAAGCCGAACACAGCAATGATGGCGAGGCAGATGATCATGCCGAATTCCTCGCCCGCCACCGCGAACACGAAATCTGCATGTGCGTCAGGCAAAATGTCCTTGACTCGACCCTCGCCAGGTCCACGCCCGAGCAGGCCACCATTGCCGAATGCTTCCAGCGCGGTACGCGGCTGGTAGTCGACCCCGAGGCCGGTTCCCGGATGCAGAAATTCCTGCACGCGCCTCTGGACGTGCGAGAAGAACATGTAGGCGCCGACGCCGGCGAATCCGAAGGCCACCAGCGCGAAGCCAACCAGGATCAGGTTCAGACCGTCGACGTAAAGCTGAACGAAGAACACCGCGGTGATCACCGCCAGCATCCCGACGTCCGGCTGCGACTTCAGCAGCAGCGCGATCATGGCAAAGACGCCGATGGCCAGCAGCTTGCCGGGGAACCGCGGCGTCCGGCGCCCCTCGCTGATCAGCCAGGCCGCGACGATGGCAAAGCAGGGCTTCAGGAATTCGGACGGCTGCACCGACATCCCTGGCAGCGCGATCCAGCGGCGCGCACCCTTGATCTCGACCCCAGTCGCCAGCGTACCGGCAGTCAGCACCAGGGCGATCATGCAGCCGATGATCGCCAAGCGACGAATGGACCTCGGCGACAGCAGGGACACGCTGATGACGACTGCCCCTGCCGCAGCGAGGAAAAACACCTGCTTCAGGATGAACAGGTCGCGTGACGTGCCAATGTGCTCCGCAACCGCGGGGCTGGCCGCCAGCATCATGACGTAGCCAAAGCCAATGAGTATGCCGACAGCGCCGAGCGTCCAGCGGTCCACGGTCCACCACCAACGGCCCAGAACAGAATTGTCAGCGCGAGAAAGAGTCGGCATCAGGCAAGCCCTGCCAGCGAAGCTTCCGCATCGAAGCCGAGCATTGCGATTCGAGACAACTGTGTCTGAGTCATCGGATCTTCAACGTCGCCAGACCGACCAGCGCGAGGATCATCGAGATGATCCAGAACCGGATCACGATGGTTGGCTCCGACCAGCCTTTCTTCTCGAAGTGATGATGCAGCGGCGCCATCAGGAACACGCGGCGTCCCGTGCGTTTGTACCAGAACACCTGAATGATGACGGAAACCGTCTCAACGACGAACAGCCCCCCAACGACGAGCAGTACGATCTCGTGTTTCGTCGCAACGGCAACCGCTCCCAGTGCGCCGCCCAGGGCAAGCGATCCGGTATCTCCCATGAAAACCGCTGCCGGCGGCGCATTGAACCAGAGGAATCCGAGTCCCGCGCCAATCAACGCAGAGCAAAATACCGCAAGTTCGCCAACCCCAGGTACGGGGTTCAGTTGCAGGTAGTCGGCGAAGATGCGATTTCCGACCAGATACGCGATCAGCGAAAACACACCCGCGCAGATGATGGTCGGCACGATCGCAAGGCCGTCCAGGCCGTCCGTCAAATTGACTGCGTTCGATGCGCCCAGCATCACCAGCATGCCGAACACGGGAAACAGAAAGCCGAGCTGGAGCAGCACTTCCTTGAACACCGGAATGGCAACCGACGTCGCGAGCGCGCCGCGCGTAAGCTGCATCAGCCAGATCGCCGCGACCAGCCCGATCATTGTCTGCGCGATCAGCTTGATCTTCGGCGATACGCCCTTGTGGTTCTGCCGCGACAGTTTCATGTAATCGTCGGCAAACCCCAGCGCGCCGTAGCCGAGCGTGACGAACAGCACCGCCCACACATAAAGGTTGCGCAGGTCGACCCACAGCAATGTGGAGATCGACAGCGCGAACAGGATCAGCACACCGCCCATCGTAGGCGTGCCCTTCTTGTCCACCAGATGCCGCTCCGGCCCATCCGTCCTGATTGGCTGGCCATTACGCTGCAACGACCGCAACCACCGGATCACCGTTGGCCCAAGGATAAAGCTGACAACCAGCGCCGTCAGGCACGCCGCGCCCGAACGGAACGTGATGTAGCGAACCAGATTGAACAGGATGAACTGGTTGGCAAACGGTCGCGCGAGATCGAACAGCATTACGCCGCCTCCGCATGCTGCTCGAGCGCGTTGATTACCAGTTTCATCCGGCTGCCGAGGCTACCTTTCACCAGGATCGCATCGCCCGGACTCACTGCCCTGGCCAACAGCGGTGCCAACGAAGCGGCGTCGGCCGCATGGGCGGTGCGCATCGACTCTGGCACCGCCGCAAACAACTCGGCCATCAACGGCCCACACGCGAAAAGCTGATCGGCCGCTGCGGCCACGTCGGCGCCAAGCGCCCGGTGTTCCTCGCGCGCTGCATCGCCCAGTTCGAGCATGTCGCCCAACACCGCGATCCGCCGCGGTGCCGGCTGTAAACGCAGGACGGCAAGCGCGGCCCGGATCGAAGCCGGGTTGCCATTGTAACTTTCGTCCAGCAGCAGCGCCGTGCCACCTGGCACCTGGATCAGCCGACGGACCCCGCGGCCCGCTACCGGAGCGAAATCCTCGAGGGTCCGGGCAATGCGGCTGGCGACCTCCGGCGGACACATCGTCAGTTCGATCGCGCCCGCGATTGCCGCGAGTGCGTTGATAGCCATGTGCCGCCCCGGCGCATTCAATCGGAACCGTATCGCCCGGCCACGAACCTCCGCCGCCACGTCGCTGCCATCTGCGTCGGAGGCGATCGCCGTCAGCCGCGCATCCGCCCCGGCCGCAGCGCCGAAGGTGACGATGCGCGCTTTCCCAGCCGCTGCACGCAACCGCGGCAACAGCGGTGAGTCGGCTGGCAGTACGGCGACCCCGCCTGGCTCCAGCCCGCGCAGGAGCTGCGCCTTCTCATCGGCGATCGCCTCGATGGAGCCGAGATACCCGATATGCGCCTTCTCCACCGCGGTGATCACGGCAACATGCGGCCTGGCAAGATTGGCCAGCGGTGCGATTTCGCCAGGATGGTTCATGCCGATCTCGGCGACGCAGAACGCGGCGCCAGGCGGCAAGCGTGCCAGTGTCAGCGGCAAGCCCCAGTGATTGTTGTAGGATGCGACCGCGGCATGCGTTTGGCCGAACGCCGCCAGAATCGCGCGCAGCATTTCCTTGGTTGTGGTCTTGCCGACGCTGCCGGTCACTGCGATCAGCCGGCCGCCAAACCGCATCCGCGCGAACCCGCCAAGCCGGTGCAGCCCGGCCAGCGTATCGTCCACCAGCAGCAGGCGGCTCGAGTCCGGCACGTCCCGATGCACCATCGCTCCCGCCGCGCTCTTCGCCATGGCGTCAGCCACGAAGGCATGCCCATCGCCGTTGTCGCCGTGCAGCGCGACGAACAGATCGCCTCCTGCCAGCGTCCTCGTATCAATGGAGACATCGTCAGCCGCGAACGGCGTATCCATTGCGCCGCCCGTCGCTTCCACCAGGTCATGCGGGGTCCAGAGCGCAGTCATTGCACGGGGCTCGCTCCCATGGTGGGAGCGGATTGGGGCGCGGCGGTTCCCGCCAGCCGGCGCACCACGCTCACATCATCGAACGGAATAACCACGCTTCCGATACTCTGCCCCTGCTCATGCCCCTTGCCGGCAACCGCCAGCACGTCGCCGGGCCCAAGCCCGTTCATCGCCTCGGCGATCGCCTGCTCCCGGTCGCCAACCTCGAGGCCGCCTGGGCACCCCGCCACCACGGCTGCCCGGATCACCGCCGGATCCTCGCTTCGCGGATTGTCGTCGGTGACGATCGCCACGTCCGCAAGCCGTGACGCCGCGGCTCCCATCAATGGCCGCTTGCCGCGGTCGCGGTCGCCGCCGGCACCGAACACAACGTGAAGCCGTCCTGCCGTATGCGGGCGGAGCGCGGCGAGCAACCGCTCCAGCGCATCCGGGGTATGCGCGTAGTCCACGTAGACAGCCGCCCCGTTTGGCAGGCGGGCTGCCAGTTCCAGCCGCCCCCGCACTCCATGCAGCGCAGTCATCCGGTCAAGCGCCTCAGGCTCTCCAGTCACCATCGCCAGCGCCGCCGCCAACAGCGCATTATCAGCCTGGAAGCGCCCCGGCAGCGACAGCGCCAACTCCCGCGTCGCGCTCCCGATTTGCACTCGCAGCACTTGCCCATCGGGCCTCGGCTCCGCTGCCAGCAGCCGCATTGCCGTCCCGGCCTCGCCCACCGTGCGCAGCGATAGCCGCCGCCGCGCGGCAATCTCCGCCAACTCAGCCAATGTCACCGGGTCCATGTCACTGCTCGCAACCACCGGCGCCCCGGCGGGCAGCAGCT
>Ga0310811_10008884_pt1 | contig 12939 bp, 10 predicted proteins | sample YCmetagenome_FD_207642 | JGI IMG/M metagenome (GOLD analysis project Ga0310811, IMG submission 207642) | Soil microbial communities from experimental microcosm in Duke University, North Carolina, United States - YC | ecosystem: Engineered > Artificial ecosystem > Soil microcosm > Unclassified ...
GAATTCCAGCTCAAAACCGCCGTCGAACGAAAGGGTAGGAACGCATGTTCAAGGATTTGTTTTCGCTCAAGGGCCGCGTCGCGTTGGTGACGGGCGGGTCACGCGGGATCGGCAAGATGATCGCGGCCGGATATCTGGCGCAGGGTGCGGCGAAGGTCTACATCACGGCGCGCAAGGCCGGTCCCTGCGAAGCGACCGCGAAAGAACTTACCGCCGCCTATGACGGCGAATGCATCGCGCTGCCGATCGACATTTCGACGGTTGCGGGCTGCGAGAAACTCGCGGGTGAAATCGTCCGGCTGGAGCCGAAGCTCGACATCCTCGTCAACAATGCGGGTGCGGCCTGGGGCGCGGAGTTCGACGAGTTTCCGGAAAGCGGCTGGGACAAGGTGATGGACCTCAACGTCAAATCGGTGTTCTTCCTGACCAAAGCGCTGGCGAAACCGCTGCGCGCGGCGGCATCGCACGAACGGCCCGCCAAGGTCATCAACATCGCCTCGGTATACGGCATCTTCGTCGATCCGGGAGAGACCTATTCCTATGGCGCGAGCAAAGCCGCGGTGATCCACCTGACAAGGCACATGGCGACCAAACTGATCAAGGACAATATCAATGTCACCGCGATTGCACCGGGTGCATTCAGGTCGGACATGAACAAGACCGCGCGCGATCATTCGGACGAGGTCGCCAGGCTCATCCCGGCGCAACGCATCGGAACCGATGAGGATATGGCGGGGATTGCGATCTATCTTGCCTCGCGCGCCGGCGATTATGTGATCGGCAGCACCATCGCCGTCGATGGCGGCGTCGCCTACGCGAATGCCGGGCTGGAGATCGCGGGGTAGCGGCGGCGCGAACGCGCGCCGCGGCGAATAGCGAATGGCGAATGGCGAATAGTCATTTTCTCTATTCGCCACTCGCTATTCGCACCTCAGGTCACGTCTCGATCTTCACGTATTCGAAATCGCCGGGCTTGTTGTCGATGCCGACCTTGGGCGGCGAGATCCAGGGCGCGTAGGCGCCGGCCTCGGTGACCGGGGCCATCAGCGAGGCAATGAAGTCGCCGTCGGCGGAGGACGGCAGCCACTCGCCCTTGCGCTTGTTCCAGGTGGCGTCGTCGATCAGCACGCCGTCGGGCGTGGCATGCACATCCCTGAACTCGCCGATCTGGCGGTGGAAGGCGACGTTCGGCAGCGTCAGCTTGTAATGGAAGCCGGCGGTGGAGATGATCTTGTTCCAGCGCAGCATGCCCTTGACGCAGTCCTGGGTGTAGTCGTCGCGCAGCCGCATGTTGAGCGCGGTCAGCGCGGGCTCATCGACGCGCTTGATCACGCCATCGACCAGCTTCAGCACCGGATAGGTCGAGTTCTGCAGGCGATGGTCGTCCTCGATCTGGGTTTCCCGGTAGCGGCCCTTGATGCCGGAGTTGAAGGCGTTCGCGGCATTGGTCGAGACTTCCGAGCCGAACAGGTCCAGTGACAGCGAATAGTGCAGGTTCAGCTTCTTCTGGATGGTCGGCAGATCGATGACGCCGAGCGCGCGGACCTTTGCGATGTCGGCGGGATCGGTGATGCCGGCCTCTTTCATCGCCTCGCAGGTGCGCTGCACGACGCGGCTGATGCCGGTCTCGCCGACGAACATGTGATGCGCCTCTTCGGTCAGCATGAAGCGGCAGGTGCGCGACAGCGGATCGAAGCCGGATTGCGCGAGGCTGTGCAACTGCATCTTGCCGTCGCGGTCGGTGAAGTAGGTGAACATGAAGAAGGACAGCCAGTCGGGCGTCGCCTCGTTGAACGCGCCGAGCATGCGCGGTGAATCCGCGTCGCCGGAGCGGCGGCGCAACAACTCGTCGGCCTCCTCGCGGCCGTCGCGGCCGAAATATTTCTGCAAGAGATAGACCATCGCCCAGAGATGGCGGCCTTCCTCGACATTGACCTGGAACAGGTTGCGCAGGTCGTAGAGCGAGGGCGCGGTCTTGCCGAGATGGCGCTGCTGTTCGACGGAAGCCGGCTCGGTGTCGCCCTGGATCACGATCAGGCGGCGCAGCGTGGCGCGGTGTTCGCCCGGGACTTCCTGCCAGGCAGGCTTGCCGTAGTTTTCGCCGAACGGAATGACGCGGTTCTCCTCCTGCGGCGCCAACAGAATGCCCCAGCGATATTCCGGCATCTTGACGTAGTCGAACTTGGCCCAGCCGCGCGGATCGACCGAATAGGCAGTGCGCAGATAGACCAGCGACTGCTGAAACCCTTCCGGTCCCATGTCGCTCCACCAGTCCATGTAACCGGGATGCCAGCCCTCCAGCGCCTTGAGCACCTGGCGGTCTTCGCTGAGATTGACGTTGTTGGGAATCTTGGTGCTGTAGTCGACATTCATATGGTTCATGGCCGGTCTCCCGTGTTGGGTCGTTGGCGAGTGGCGAGTAGCGAATGGCGAATGGAAAAGAACAACTACTCGCTATTCGCCATTCGCTACTCGCCTCTCAAACCCGCGTCATGTCGAACTGCGCCTTCTGGCCGGTGCCGTAGCGGCGCAGCGCGCCGTCTTCGCCGACGGCGTTGGGACGCTGGAAGATCCAGTTCTGCCACGCGGTGAGGCGCGAGAAGATCTTCGATTCCATCGTCTCGGGTCCGACGAAGCGCAAATTCGCTTCCATGCCGGTGAGACCGTCGGGCGAGAAACTGGTCCGCTCCTCGAAGAACACCCGCACTTCATCGTCCCAATCGATATCGTCGAGCGCGAAGGTGACGAGGCCGAGTTCTTCCGCCGCCTCGGCGTCGAGTGTCGTGCCGATGGTGGCCTCGGCGCGCTCCAAATCGGACGGGTCGGCCTGGAAGCGCGACTGCAGCCGCGTCAGGCCGTGGCTCATCGGATAGGGACCGAAATTCATCGCCGTCAGTTCGATGGTCGGCGGCGCGCGATTATCGCCCTGCTTTTGACCGATCAGCATGTAGGAGCGGTCGGCGGCGAACACGAGTTCAGCCAGGGAGCCTGCGAAGCAGGAGCCCGGCTCGACCAGCGTCACCAGCGTGCGCGAGGTGACGTCGATGCGCTTCAAGACCCGCTTCCAGTACTGCCTGATTTCGTTGACCAGCCAGTGCGCCTTGTTGGCCTCGAGAAATTGGTCGGAGGCTGCGACGTTGGCGCGGTCGCCATGCGACTTGAACACCAGCATCGCGGTCTCGAGTTCGTTGATGCGCAGATGGAGAATTGCATCGTCGAGCTCGCGCGCGGCCTGCAGCGGCCAGAACGACGCGCCTTGCGCGATCAGACCGTCGATGTCGGCAGGAGGTGCTGCTTCCGGCGCCTTGATCGAAATGGTGGCGATCCGCTGCGCGCGGTCGATGTCGACGCTGACAAAGCCGTAGCGGATGCCGGAACCATCAATGGTGCGATTGAGCGGCGTCAGCGTGATGCCCTTGCCGTTGCCGTTGCGCTTCGAGGCGGCGGCGAATTCCTTTGCCCGCTCGGCGACCCTGGCTTCCAGCTTGCTGTTCGGCACGATTTCGTCGACCAGGCGCCATGCGACGGCGCGCTTGCCCTTGATGCCTTCCTCGATGGTACAGAAATAATCGGCGTGGTCGCGGCGCACCTTGCGCTTGTCGACGACGCGCGTCAGCCCGCCGGTGCCCGGCAACACCGCCAGCAGCGGGACTTCCGGCAACGATACCGCCGCCGAGCCATCATCGGCGAGCATGATGTGATCGGTCGCGAGCGCCAGCTCATAACCGCCGCCGGCCGCGGTGCCATTGACGACGGTGATGAAGCGCTGCCCGGAATTTTCGGAAGAGTCTTCCAGGCCGTTGCGGGTCTCGTTGGTGAATTTGCAGAAATTGACTTTGTGGGCGTGGGTCGCACCCGCCAGCATGCGGATGTTGGCGCCGGCGCAGAACACACGGTTCTTGCCCGAGCGCACGATGACGACTTTTACTTCCGGATACTCGAAGCGCAGCCGCTGCACCGCATCCGCCAATTCGATGTCGACGCCGAGATCGTAGGAATTGAGTTTTAACTGATAGCCCTCGAACAGCCCGGCATTCTCGTCGACGTCCATGGTCAGCGTCGCAACGTCGCCCGCGACATCGAGCTTCCAATGCCGGTAACGCGACGGATCGGTTTGAAAATCGATGTACTTCGCGCCTCCCGCGAGGACGCGATCCTCACCCGCCATGGGCCACCCTTGTTCGGTCTTCTGTTGGTCTTCTGCCTGTCGGTCTTCGGACTATTATCTTGGAGACATATGCACAATAGTGCATGTTTTGGGTCAAGTCTACCCTTTAACGCTGAAATATGCATTTTGTTTCATGTCCGGCTGACGGCCCCGAAGGCCACCCAATCGGCCGTGCCGAGCAGCGGCCGCTCCAGTTTGGCCTTGATGAGATCAGCCAGCGCGGCGGCTGGGAAACCGTCGGCGAACCCGTCGCCGCCGATGTTGCGGCTACCCAGCGCGTTGAGCTCGGCGAGCGCGTCGCCAAGCAGCCTTGCCGCGGCGTGCGCCTTTTGCATGCGCAGGCGCAAATTCGCGGTCGCAATCAGGATGCAGGCGCGCAGCAGGACGCGCTCACGGCCGCCTTGCGGTGCCGCCGCCCACACCGCCTCCAGGATCTCCTGCGACTCCCAGAAATAGCCGTGATCGTTGAGCCCGATGCCGTAGCGCAGCGCCGGGTGGCGCGCCGGCACATAACCCCCGAAGCGTGACGGCACCAATGCGGTCACCTGGGCCAGCGTTTCGTAGTCGACGGCGGCCTCAAGCGCCTCGCCCGGCACATAGGCCCATCGCGGCAGCGGGAGGTTGCCCGTGGCTGACGGCGGCGCGGTCATCGGGGTGTGACCGCAAAAGAATTGACCCCAAAATGTAGAAAAGGAAACGCGTCAGGCGGCCCGTCCCTGCGAGCCGTCATGGACACGCAACACCGCGTTTGCGAATTCCTGGATCGCATCCAGCGTCGCCCCCGGCGCTTCCCGATGCGGCGCATGTCCCGCCCCCGGGATAACCGTCACATCGACCGGACAATAGCACTCTTCCCGGGCGATCTCGACCTGGCGGAGCGTGCCATACTCGTCGTCCACACCCTGCAGGATGGCGATCGGCACGCGGATATAGGCGAGGTATTCGGAAATATCCCAACTGCGGAACGCAGGATTGAGCCAGGCGCCGTTCCAGCCATAAAAGGCGTTGTCGACATCCTTGTGCCAGCGCGCCAGTTTGGCTTTCAACTCCGTGGTCTCGTAGGCCGTCTTGATTTTGGCGATCGAGGTCACCGAGATATCCTCGACGATGAAGTGCGGCGCGATCATCACGACGCCCTCGACGCGATGATCCTGATGGCTGCCGGCATAGATCGCCGCGATCGAGGCGCCATCGGAATGCCCGAGCAAGAGCCCACGCCGGAAGGCGATTTGATCGAGCAGTTTTGGCAGCACATCGCGCGCCTCGTTGTGCATGTAGTCGACGGGCCGCGGCAGTTTTGTCGGCGTCGAGGCGCCATAGCCGGCGCGCGAATACAGGAAGATTCCGGCGCCGCTGGCGGCCTGCAGTCTTTCCGGAAAATCGCCCCACAGGCCGGCCGATCCCAACCCCTCATGCAGCATCACGATGGTCGGCGCGTCGGCGGGCGAAGGACCGATCATGCGGTATTCCAGCTCGGTGGCGCCGATGCTGAGGAAGCCGGAGGGGGCAAGGGTCATTGTAACCGCCCCCCTGACAACACGGCACACTGAGCCCTCTCCCCCCTTGCGGGGGAGAGTTGGAGAGAGGGGTAACCGCACGCACCGTCGTTGCGGCTTACCCCTCTCCCTAACCCTCCCCCGCAAGGGGGGAGGAAATAGACCTGTTGCGTGCTAACAGCGTACACTTGCGTTGACGTCACTGCTTGACCGCATCCCGCAACTTGAACCGTTGAATCTTTCCCGTCGCCGTCTTCGGCAAGGATTCCACCACGTCGATCCAGCGCGGGTATTTCCACGGGCCGATCTTCTGCTTGACGTGCTCCTTCAGCGCCTCATGCAGGCCATCGGTCTTGGTATCGGCGCGCAGCACCACGAAGGCTTTTGGCTTCAAGAGTCCTTCCGGATCGGCCTCGGGCACCACTGCGGCTTCCAGCACCGCAGGATGCGTGATCAGCGCGCTCTCGACCTCGAACGGCGAGACCCAGATGCCGGACACCTTGAACATGTCGTCGCTGCGGCCGCAGAAGGTATAGCGGCCGTCGGCGTCGCGCGTGTATTTGTCGCCGGTGCGGGTCCAGTGGCCTTCGAAGGTCTGCCGGCTCTTGCTGCGCTGGTTCCAGTAGCCGTCGCCGGCCGAGGGCGCATCGACCAGCAATTCGCCGACCTCACCGTCGGGCACCTCGGCGCCCGCTTCATTCACCAGCCGCACCCTGTAGCCGGGAACGGGACGCCCCGAGGAACCGTATTTGATGTCGCCGGGCGCGTTGGAGAGGAAGATGTGCAACAACTCGGTGGTGCCGACGCCGTCGAGGATGTCGACGCCGAAGCGCGCCTTCCAGGCGTTGCCGACCGATTCCGGCAGCGCTTCGCCGGCGGAGGTGCAGATGCGCAAGCGCTTGCCGCCGCGCGCGTCCTTCAATGTCTCGTCGTTCAGCATCGCCGCGAACAATGTGGGCACGCCAAAGAAGATGGTTGGATTGTATTTGTTCATCAGCGCGAACATGACGGCCGGCGTCGGGCGTTCGGAATTCAGCACGGTGGTTGCGCCGACCGACATCGGAAAGGTCAGCGCGTTGCCGAGGCCGTAAGCGAAAAACAGCTTTGCGGCCGAGAGTCCCACGTCATCCTCGCGAATGCCGAGGACTTGTTTGGCGTAGGTTTCCGCGGTCGCCGCGAGACTGGAATGCAGATGCCGCACGCCCTTGGGCATGCCGGTCGAGCCCGACGAATAGAGCCAGAATGCCGGTTCATCCGGATGGGTTGCCGCGGTCGCGTACGAAGCGCTTTCGTTGGCGAGTTCGTCGGAGAGTCTCTTGTGGCCATGCGGGCCCCTGCCGGAGACAACGACATGCTCGAGGTCCGGCATCCGCCCGACCATTTCCTTGACCACGGGCAGCAGCGCCTCGGAGATGAACAGCACGCGCGCGCGGCAGTCCGCCAGCACATAGGCATATTGGTCCGACGTCAAAAGCGTGTTGAGCGGCACCGGCACGATGCCAGCGCGGATCGCGCCCAAGAACACGGATGGAAAATCGACGGTGTCGAGCATGATCATGGCGACGCGCTCTTCGCGGCGGACGCCGAGCCGGCGCAGCAAGTTGGCGACGCGACAGCTTTGCTTTTGCAGTTCGCCGTAGGTGAGCTCGGAAACCGTATCGGTGAAGGCGAGTTTTGCGCCACGGCCCTCGTCGACATTGCGATCGAGCAGCCAGGTCACCGCATTGTAGGAACCGGACGTGCCGCTCACGACGTTCTCCCCAGATTTAAGAATTATAATTCATAGAAAGCCACTGGACGCGCTTGCTGTCAATCCTCTCCGGCACTATGTTTCCGAAGTTGCCGATCTGGACCCTGAACACCACCGAGGGAAATGACCGAAAACCGCGATCCCGAAACGGGCTTCCTCGAGCAGCTCGGCCAGCGTGTCCGCACCATGCGGGCGTTGCGCGGCATGTCGCGAAAGGTGCTCGCGAAGGTTTCCGGCATTTCCGAACGCTATATCGCGCAGCTCGAAGGCGGCAAGGGCAACGTCTCGATCGTATTGCTGCGCCGGGTGTCGAACGCGATGGGCGCGCATCTGGAAGATCTCATTCCTTCCGCCGAACCGGCGCCGGACTGGGCCGTGATCCGCGACCTCCTGCGCAAGGCAACGCCGGGCCAGATCGAGCAGGCCAAGGATGTGCTGGCGGGCGGGCGGGCCGCGGCACATCGCAAGATGTCGTTCTCGGGCATCGCGCTGATCGGCCTGCGCGGCGCCGGCAAATCCACGCTCGGCAAGATGCTGGCGAAAAAAATCGGCTGGAGCTTCGTCGAGCTCAACAAGGAGATCGAGACGCAGAACGGTCTTTCGGTCGCCGAGATCATCGCGCTCTACGGCCAGGAGGGCTTTCGGCGCATGGAGCAGGCCGCGCTGACGCAATTGCTGGCGCGAAAAGAGCTGATGGTGCTGGCGACCGGCGGCGGCATCGTCTCCGAGCCCTTGACCTTCGACCTGATCCTGTCGTCGTTCTATACGATCTGGCTCAAGGCCGAGCCGGAGGAGCACATGGCGCGCGTGCGCAGCCAGGGCGATCTGCGGCCGATGGCGGACGACCGCTCGGCAATGGCGGAGTTGCGCAACATCCTGGTGAGCCGCGAGCCGCTGTATGCAAGGGCGTCGGCCGTGGTGGATACCGCGGGGCTGAGCGTCAACGACGCCGCATCGCGTCTGATCGACGCGGTCGCGCCGGTGCTGCACGACGAAGCGCGGATGTTCGCGCGGGGATGAGCGCTACGCGCGCTTGCGGGAATTGACTGTCTGTCCTCTGGCCTTGTGCTTCCCGAAAACAGCCGGATACCATGCCGCCACCTCACCGCCTGGCCTGCGACAGGCCCCCGGAATCCGCTTGCGGCGAAGCCTAAGGCTAGTAACTTGATTCCAAATCAAATTCAGCGTGCTGAACGCCGGCCCTGAAAGGATCCTCCGCCATGATGAGCCAGGAAGCGAACGACCTGATCACCCGCACCGGGCCAAAAGACCCCTGCGGGAAATTGATGCGGATGTACTGGCAGCCGGCGGCCCTGGTCGACGAGCTGGCCGGCCCACGGCCGGTCAAAGCGGTAAAACTGCTCGGCGAAAATCTGGTGCTGTTCCGCGACGAGGATGGCGGTTACGGCCTTATCGATCGTCATTGCGCCCATCGCGGCGCCGATCTCGCGTTCGGCCGGCTGGAGAATGGCGGCCTGCGCTGCGCTTTCCATGGCTGGCTGTTCGACGCCTCAGGCCAATGCATCGAGACGCCCGCGGAGCCAAAGGACTCAAAGCTGTGCCAGGGCATCAAGCAACGCGCCTATCCGGTGGTCGAGAAGAGCGGCATCCTGTGGGCGTATCTTGGCGAAGGCGAGCCACCGGCATTTCCGGAGATCGACGCCTTCATCGCGCCCGACAGCCATATTTTTGCGTTCAAGGGACACATCAACTGCAACTGGCTGCAGGCGCTGGAAGTCGGCATCGATCCGGCGCACGCCTCGTTCCTGCATCGCTTCTTCGAAGACGAGGATACTTCCGCTGCATATGGCAAGCAGTTCCGCGGCGCCTCCGCCGGCACGGACATGCCGATGACGAAAATCCTGCGTGAGTACGACAACCCGATCATCAATGTCGAGCACACCGAATATGGCCTGCGGCTGATTGCGCTGCGTGAACTCGACGAGGCGCGCACCCATGTGCGCGTCACCAATCAACTCTTTCCGCACGGCTTCGTCATTCCGATGAGCACGGAGATGACGATTACGCAGTGGCATGTGCCGGTCGATGACGAGAATTGCTACTGGTACGCAATCTTCACCTCCTACACGGCGCCGGTCGACAAGAAGAAGATGCGCGACCAGCGGCTCGAACTCTACGAGCTGCCCGATTACAAATCGCGCAAGAACCGGTCGAACGATTACGGTTTCGATCCGCACGAACAGGCGACCGCGACCTATACCGGCATGGGCGCCGACATCAACGTGCACGACCAGTGGGCGGTGGAATCGATGGGCGCGATCCAGGACCGCACCAACGAGCATCTCGGCACCTCCGACAAGGCGATCGTGCAATATCGCCGCCTGCTGCGGCAGGAGATCGAGAAGGTGGCGGGCGGGGAGAAACCGTTCATGTTCCTCGACCCGGCCCGCGCGCGCAGCATCCAGGGCCCCGCCACCATGGACGGCATCGGCCCAACCCGGGGCTGGGAAATCTACTGGATGGAAGTCGACGTCAAACGCCGCCGCGGCGCGCCGTGGGCGGCGCCGGTGCCGGGCGAGATCTCCGACAAGATCCGGCATCTGACGGCGGCCGAGTGATGGGATCACTAGAATTCAGTGCGGCATGTTTGGTTCACCTCGCCCCGCTCTTCGCGGGGAGAGGTCGGCGCGCAGCGCCGGGTGAGGGGCTCTCTCCGCGAACGAGTATGTCGAGAGAGCCCCTCACCCCGACCCTCTCCCCGCAAGCGCGGGGCGAGAGAGAAACCAGGGAGTGACGCGTTGAGTTTTGTCGAGCGGCATCGGCTGTGGTCGGCAGATCAGAAGGAGGCGGCCGGCCGCCTGCGCCGTGTCGTCGAAGAGCAAAAACTGGAAGTGATCCGGCTGTCGTTTCCGGACCAGCACGGTATCCTGCGCGGCAAGACGCTGGTGGCGAGCGAAGCGCTGGCATCGCTGGAGAGCGGCTGCTCCATCACCACGACCATGCTCGCCAAGGACACCTCGCACCGCACGGTGTTTCCGGTGTTCACGTCGGGCGGCGGTTTCGGCATGCCCGAGATGGAGGGTGCGGCCGACGTGCTGATGGTGGCGGATCCCACCACATTCCGCGTGCTGCCTTGGGCGCCGAACACGGGCTGGCTGTTGTGCGACATCTATTTTGGTGACGGCCGCCCGGTGCCGTTCGCAACGCGGCATCTCTATCGCAAGGTAATCGATCAGCTCGGCACGCGCGGCTACGACTTCGTCGCGGGCCTCGAGGTCGAATTCCACCTCTTCAAGCTCGAAGACGCGCGGATGGCGCCGGAGGATGCGGGCCAGCCCGGCGAGCCTCCGTCCGTGAGCCTGCTGTCGCAGGGCTACCAGTACCTGACCGAGCAGCGCTACGACCAGATGGAGCCGGCGCTGGAAATCATCCGGCGCGATGTGCTGGCCCTCGGCCTTCCCCTGCGATCGGTTGAGGTCGAGTTCGGCCCGAGCCAGTGCGAGTTCACGTTTACGCCGACCAAAGGGCTGACGCCCGCCGACAACATGGTGCTGTTTCGCTCGGCCGTGAAACAGATCGCGCGCCGTCACGGTTATCACGCGACCTTCATGTGCCGGCCAAAACTGCCGAACGTGTTCGCGTCCGGCTGGCATCTGCATCAGTCGATCGTCTCGCGCGCCAGCGGCGACAATGCGTTCATGACGATAGACGATGGCGAGGTGCTGAGCCCGTTTGCGCGTCATTATCTGGCCGGGCTGTTGGCGCACGCCCGCGCCTCGGCCGTGTTCACGACGCCGACCATCAACGGCTACAAGCGCTATCGGACCTATTCGCTGGCGCCGGACCGCGCGATCTGGGGCCGCGACAACCGCGGCGTGATGATCCGCGTGCTCGGCGGGCCGAACGATGCCGCCACCCGGCTGGAAAACCGCATCGGCGAGCCTGCCGCCAATCCCTATCTCTACATGGCCTCGCAGATTCTCTCCGGCCTCGACGGCGTCGACCGCAAGCTCGACCCCGGCCCTTCCGCCGACGCGCCCTATGAAACCAGGGCGGCGTTGCTGCCGAAGACATTGCGCGAGGCGGTCATCGCTCTCAACGATGATCCGTTCTTCCGCGGCGCGTTCGGAGAGAAATTCGTCGACTATTACGTCCGCATCAAGAACGCCGAGATCGAACGCTTTCAGGCCGAAGTCTCGGAATGGGAACATCGCGAATATTTCGAGATGTTTTGAAGGCTGACGTCGTCCCGGCCTAGAGCCGGGACGACGGCGGAAAAAGAAGTCATGCCGCGCGATTTACCGCGCCGACGGTGGAATGGTTTGCGGATGCGACAGATGGCCGGTCTTGACCCAGACCCGGCATCCCCACGAGCCTGACAACGCGTCGAGCCGCGCGCCCGGTGGCAGACGCAACCAGGATTGCGCCTCGTATGCCTCATCGCCCTCGTAGAACGCGCCGTCGAGCACGAAAAACTCGGCGCCGCCCGGTACCGGGAGGCTGATACGCGTGGTCGGCGGCCAGCGTTCCAGCCGCACTTCCTCGCGGGCGTCGCGAAACAGCGGCATGATCTCGACGTCCGGCCGCTGCACGGTCCTGACATAGGGCATCTTGCCGGTGTCGACACGCACCTGGGTGCGGTCGGCCGGATCGAACTGCCAGAGTTTCACGAAGATCGTGCAGCCCGGTTTCGAGCCGGGTGTATGGCGCGACTGCGGCGGATTGCGGATGTAACTGCCGGCGGGGAAATCGCCGTCTTCGTCCTGGAACACGCCTTCCAGCACGATGAACTCCTCGCCGCCTGAATGCACATGCGGTGAGAACCGGCTGTCCGGCGCGTAGCGCACGATCGAAGTTGCGCGCGCCACCTCGCCGCCGACACGGTCGAGCATGCGGCGCTCGACGCCTGCGATCGGCGAGGTCACCCATGGCTGTTTGGCCGCGTGCACGACGGCACGGCGCGTGAAGTCGGAATTGATTTCCATTCGTCCCTCTCGCTTACGCCGCCTTGACGCTGGGACGATCGGCAACGCGCGCCCGCCACGCCGTCAAATGGGTCAGCTCCGCCGGGACATCGATCTTGACGAAGTCGGCGTAGAGCAGACCGGCAAAGGCCGTGATGTCGGCCATCGTGAAGCGGTCGCCGGCGAGCCAGGCACGATTGGCCAGCACGCCGTCGAGATAGCGCATGCCGGCAAGCGCGCGCTCGCGGCTCTTCTCGCCCCACTCGCGGTTTTGATAGGTCTCGAGCTCCGGGCCGAACCCGGGGGTGGCGTGATGGTAATAGGTGGCGACCGCATCGAGCAGTCCGGCTTCGGCGCGCCGCTGCATCATGTGGATCATGGCCCGATCCCGCGCCGTGCTCCCGGTCAGGGTCGGCACGCCGACGAGATGGTCCAGATATTCCGTGATCGCCGTGCATTCGGAGATGCAGGTGCCGTCCTCGAGCTCCAGCACCGGCACGCCGGCGCCAGGATTCTTGGCGAGGAAGGCCGGCGTCCTGTGCTCGCCGGCGGGGACATTCACGGCGACGAATTCGATCCGGTCAGAGAGCCCTTTTTCGC
>Ga0310811_10008885_pt1 | contig 12939 bp, 9 predicted proteins | sample YCmetagenome_FD_207642 | JGI IMG/M metagenome (GOLD analysis project Ga0310811, IMG submission 207642) | Soil microbial communities from experimental microcosm in Duke University, North Carolina, United States - YC | ecosystem: Engineered > Artificial ecosystem > Soil microcosm > Unclassified ...
GACCTATTCCTGGCATTCAGGAACATACACCACACAAAATTGGTAGTAAGTCCGCCCCAGAGCAGCACGATATAAGTAACATTATTCTGATACAGGAATTTCCCCTCCACGGCCGGATGCGCGGCCTTCCACAGCTGATTGGCCATCTCCGCCATCGGACTGCCCGCCTCGATGCCATAGTTGAAACAGGCGCTGAGTATCCCCGAAATAGTACAGACGACAAGCCCTTTTACAAGGTTGAACTCCTTGATACTTTCCTTCTTCTTTTCCTCCGGCAATTCCTTCTCCTTCAATACGCCCGCCCTGCCGCATATGTATATCCCAAGCAGACAGAGGATAACCCCTCCCAGCACGATCCGCCCCCACGAGGTGGTCAGCAGCTCATGAAAGGTCGTCTTTCCCGGTGTATGAACAATATTGTAGTAGATAGAAGGCACCAACGCCCCGAACGCAGACGTAAAACCTAACAGGACCGAATTGCCAAGCGACATCCCCAGATAACGCATACCCAGCCCGTACATCAGCCCGCCGATACCCCAGAGTATGCCCCAGAAAAAGGTCCAGCCCAGCGTAGCCGCCGAAGCCTGCCCGATGATCTCGCCAAAATGAGGCACCGTCAACCAGGCCGCCAGCGGAGGAATGATCAGCCAGGAAAATAGCCCCCCGACGATCCAGTAACTCTCCCAGGACCACTCGCGCACCTTTTTATACGGTATATAAAAACTACCCGATGCAAATCCGCCGATAAAATGAAAGAGAATTCCAAATAGTATCATGTAGTCGAAAATTTTCGATATGGCTGCAATACGCGAATATAGGGGGGAACCCCGACTCCGCTGTCATGCACTGTCATGGCACCCAAACCCGCCCCCAGCCCTCCTACGCCAAAATAGCTTGTTAACAGGCTAATCAGGCGGAATAAGGCCGTGCCAAACTATGCTTACTTGCAATACTCTTAACTGACTTGCTATATGAAACAACACATCCTGCCACTATTGTGGTGCTTACTGTGCATTCCATTCCTCTCCCACGCCCAGACCGCAAAGGTCGGCGGTACCGTCCGGGACGCCAAAGGTAACCCCCTTTCCGGCGTCAGCGTCACGATCAAAAACACCCGCACCGGTACCATCACCGACAGCAGCGGCCGGTTCAGTATCTCTGTCCCCTCCCCCCAATCGATCCTCGTCTTCTCACTGGTGAGCTACGACAGCAGGGAAGAGCCCGCGGGCAAGCGACAAAAAATGGCCATCACCCTCAACGAGGCCGGCAACAACATGAACGACGTCATCGTCATCGGCTACGGTACAGCCAAAAAACGCGACGTCGCAGGTTCCATCACCTCCATCTCCGCCAAACAGCTCGAAGAGCGCCACCCGACCTCACTCGGAGACGCCCTCCAGGGCATGGCCGCGGGAGTGCTGGTGACCACCAGTTCCGTTCCCGGCGCCCAGCCCAGCATCCGCATCCGCGGCTACTCGACCTTTTCCAGCGCGGGCAACAATCCGCTCTACGTCATCGACGGAGTACTCTCCGACAACATGGACTGGGTCAACCCCAACGACGTCCAGTCCGTCGAGATCCTGAAAGACGCAGCCTCCGCCGCCATCTACGGCTCCCGATCAGCCAATGGCGTCATCATCATCACCACCAAAAGAGGGGCAGAAGGCAAGCCCAGGATCAATTTCCAGTTCCTGCATACTTCCGGTATCCTCGCCCACAAGCTGCCCCAGGCCAACTCCAAAGAAGTACGCCTCTACCGGCAGGAGCAGCAGAACAGCCCCACCGCCGGCGGAAACACGGACTCGCTGAACCCCAGCTTCAACGCCGACAACGACTATCAGGACGTCCTCACCCGCGTCGCCCGGAGAAACCAGTTCGACTTCGGCGTCAGCGGCGGCGCAAAGAACATGAACTACTTTACCAGCATCCGCGCCCTCGACGACCAGGGCCTCGTAGTCAACAGCTACGCCAAATCCCTGCTGTTCCGCGCCAACATCGAATACTCCCCTTCCACGAAATTTAAATACACCAGCCGCTTCCAGTTCGGGTACTCTACCGGCAACAAGATCGACGAAGGAAATACCATTTTCCAGGCCTTCCAGCGACCGGCCAACTACGCCATCTACTATCCCGACGGCTCACTGACAGGCTATATCAGCGGCCGGCGAAACCCGCTGTCCGTCGCGCTCCTGCAGGTCAACAAGTTCCAGAACTACCAGGGCACCCTGTTCAACCAGATCGAATACCAGTTCATTCCCTCCCTGCATTTTACCACCAACGCCGTGGTCAACTACAACGAGGGCAGGACGCAGGGCTTCCTGCCCAAACTGCTGAGCTCGGCCAATCCGCTCACCAACAGCGGAAAAGAAGGCTTCACCCGGTCGGTCAACTGGCAGTACCAGGCCTTCTTCAACTATAACAAATATATCGGTAAAGACCACTCTATTACGGCGATGGCCGGCTTCAGCGCAGAGAATACACAGTCGAACAGCGCCTCCCTGGCGGCCGTCAACTACGTCAGCGAAGACGTCCTGACCCTCAATTCCGGCACACTCGTACCCTCGGGTACTACCACCGACGCTTCAGGAAATTCCCTCGCATCCGTCTTCGGAAGAGCCTCCTACAGCTATAAGGGGAGATATATCGCCAACGCACTGGTAAGAAGGGACGGCTCGTCACGTTTTGGCGCGAACAACCGCTGGGGCAACTTCGTTTCCGGCGCCGTAGCATGGCGCTTCAGCGACGAGAACTTTATGCGCTGGACCAACAACGTGATGGACGACGGCAAACTCCGCGTCAGCGTCGGCCAGACCGGCAACGAACGCATCGGCAACTACGACGCACAGAACAAATACGACTTCGGCACCTACTTCTACAACCAGCAGTCGGGCGTCGCCCCCAACACGACCATCGGCAACCCCAACCTCAAATGGGAAAGCACCCTCCAGAGCGACGCCGGCATGGACCTCAGCTTCTTCCACGGAAGACTGCTCGTCGTCGCCGACTACTATATCAAGACCACGAGCGACATGCTCTACAGCCGTCCCCTTCCGCGCGAGACCGGCTACAGCAGCGTACGCGTCAACGTGGGTACCATCCAGAACAAAGGCTTCGAGCTTTCGGTCACAGGCAGGCCGATCGTGAAACGCAATTTCGACTGGCTGGTCAGCTACAACCTCTCCATAGAAAGAGGCGTCGTCAAAAAGCTCAACGGTGGCCAGTCCTTTATCTCCGGCAACAGCAGCGACGCCGGCAACGCCGCATGGCTCATCCGCGAAGGCGGCGCCCTCGGAGACTTCTACGGCTGGCGACAACTCGGCGTCTACGCCTATGACCAGTCCAACGCCTACAACGACAACTGGGAGCGCCTCACCCCCAACTTCGACAAGACCGGCAATTTCCTGGGATATACCTTCAAAGGCCAGCCATATTCCGGAACAGTACACAGCCTCTACGGCAGGTCGACCAAACTCAAAGGCGGCGACGTCGAATTCGCCAATCCCAACGGAGACAGCGTCATCGACAATGCCGACAGAATGGTGCTCGGCAACGCCCAGCCCAAATTCTACTTCGCCGTCATGAACACCTTCCGCTACAAGCAGTTCTCACTCTCCTTTACCATCAATACCCAGTGGGGGAACAAGATCTACAACAACGCGGCAAGGGTCCTCGACGACTACGGCACCGCCAATATCATCCCCCAGCCCTACGTCATCTACAATATGTGGAGGAAGCAGGGCGACGTCACCAACACGCCCGTCTACCGCAGCAGCAGCGTAGGAAATGTACGGGTAAGCGACCGCTTCATAGAGGACGGCTCCTTCATCCGCCTGGCCTACCTGCAGCTCAACTACGCGCTGCCCGCTGCTCTGTCAAAAAAAGCGTTCGCGCAGAGCATCAACGCCTACATCTATGGCAGCAACCTGCTGACCTGGACCAAATACACCTGGTATGACCCCGAGTTCCCCTCCAGCGACCCGCTGCAGCTGGGACAGGACGGCGGCGCCTACCCCCGCCGCAGGGAAATCGGCGTAGGCATCAACATTTACTTCTAACTCCTCCCGCCACAACATCAACATTTACTTCTAACCAACAAACATATTGACAAATGAACAGGCTACTATATCTACTGGCTTCAGTCCTGACGCTGACAGGATGCAGCAAATTCCTCGACAAACAACCCCAGACAGAGATCAGGACCAGCACATTCTGGCATACGGAAGACGACATCAAAGCCGCCATCGCAGGGATGTACAGCGGCATGCAGGACGTCTGCACCACCGGCTACTTTTACTACGGCGACTCCCGCAGCGATAATTTTTACGACAACCCCAAATACGGGAACGTGTCCTACTATACCAACGGCCTCACCTCTTCCATCAACGGCTCCGACTGGAGCCCGCTCTATACCGTCATCGGAAGGGCCAACGACCTGCTCAAACACGTCCCCCAGGTAAAGGCGCTGCAGCCGGGCATCGACCCTAAGACAATCAACTACTATCTTTCTGAAGCATATAACGTTCGGGCCTGGTGCTATTTCCAGCTGGCGAGGGTGTGGGGTGATGCGCCGGTGTGGAAGATCCCCTACGACAGCGTCGGTATCGACCCCTACAAATCCCGGACGCCCGCCAATTCCGTGCTGGACAGCCTCGTCATCCCCGATCTGCTGACCGCCGCGAGCCTTTCCGATCCAGCCCAAAAGACGGTCTGGGAAGCCAACCTCGGCCTCTCCTACGCCCTGTTGCTGGACGTCAGCATGTGGAAACACGACTATACAGGGGCCATCGGCTGGTACAACAAGATCACAGGCCTCGGCCGCTACAAGCTCGAACCCACCGCCACCTGGAAGAACTTGATGATTGCGCCCGACAAGACCGTGGAGAATATCTGGAGCATCTACTGGGACTGGACCACCGACGGGGGAGCCGGCATCTCGGGACAGATCGGCGCCGGCAACACCAACAGCACATTCAAGATCTCTGACCTCGTCTGGAACTATTTCTCTACCACGCCCACCGATATCCGCAGCGCGCAGTCCGTCGACCTGAAAGTAAAAACACACGACAAGACCCTCAAATTCTATGCGGTCAATCTCGACGCGAAGGGCAACCAGATCTACCCCGCCAACAACCAGGCGAACGTCTATTTTCCGATCTACCGATTCGCCGATATGGTCCTCCTGCGCGCCGAGGCAGCCAACAACCTCAGCGACAGGGCCACCGCGCTGACCCTGCTCAACCAGATACATACCCGGGCAGGCCTGACCGCCTATACGGCGACCGTCCTGCCCGACTCCACAACCATGAGCAATGCTATACTAACGGAAAGACAATACGAGTTCTTCGCGGAGGGCCGCCGATTCTTCGACCTGGTACGCAACGGCCTCGTGGCGACGGTCATGGACCCGATCATCAAGGCCCGCAAGCCCGACGCCCAGCCCTTTGCCTCCGACTCCCGAACCATCCTCTGGCCCCTGAGCATCACCGTGCTCAACGCCAATCCCAAACTCACCCAAAATCAACCTTACAACTAACCATATGAAACAGATACTTATCTTCTCCACCCTTCTTCTCGCCTTCTGCACCTTCCTTTTCGCACTCGCAGGCTGCAAAAAATTCGCCGGCCTTCCCCTCCAGGAAGACACCGAACACCACGCGTATCTGCTGGACCCCCACGTCAAAATGAACGCCTGGCAATATCTCAGATCGAGGGCGGGGGCCGACGCTTCCAGCATCGATACCGTGCTCAAAAGAATGTACGAAGCAGTCCTCTACTCGGGGATCGACACCAATGAATATACCAAACCCGGCAGGACCTTCATCTTCCTGCACAACAATGCCGTTATCAGCTTTACCACGACGGCGCCGATAGTAGCAACCAACACTTGTTACTGGGGATCTTATCTCGTGTCCAATCCTTTACGCCCCGCCACCTCCTGGACCGACTACTCACCCGCGCAGGTCAAAAACTGGCTCCAGTATCTTATCGTACAGGGCAGCTATACATACGAGAACCTCACTCCCGTCGAGGTCACCGCCAACACCCTCCAAACCCCCGGTTCCGACACCCTAAACCCCAAAAGCATCATAACCCTCGAACGGGTCAACACCAGCGACGGCAAGATCCGGATCAACGGCTTTGTCGGCTCCTCCAACTATGTGGACGTCCGTACCGGCGGTATCCTTAGCACCAACGGCCCCATCCACGTAGTAGACGCCTGCCCCTCCTACCGACCCCAATGATCACCGTCACCCAACCGCTCACAACTCAGTAATTTTCGCATAAGCAAGCAATCCTTAATTGGATATTGGCAAATCAGGCGGGCTGCTCTCAGCCCGCCATTCCAATTTCCTACACCGGCACCTTCACCGCCTGCCGCGCCAGCAACCTCCACTTCCCCTTCGCCTTCGACCACACCGTCAACACATAAAGATGCGCCGTCCCCGGCTTCCCCCCGTCATTATTCGTCGCAGACAGCGTATGCCTCACCCACGCCGTATTACCAACCACCTTGATCGTCTGATCCGTAAGTTCGATCGTCACAAAATCCGACTTCTTCGACAACAACGCCTCTTCAAAAGCAGCCTTGTCCTGAATAACCCCATTGGAATGCCCATAGGTCAGCTCATCCATCGCGATCGCATCCAGATTCTCCTTCGTCGGATCGATCAGCGCCTTACGCAGCGATTCCACCGCAGCTGCCACATCCTTCGAAGCAGCATCACTCTGTGCCCGAACACCGCCGACACCAGCCAGCATAACAACAGCAAACAATAACTTTTTCATATCCTGAATTTTAGATTTTACAACCTATCACCCCCCAATGGCCGCGATCCACCCCTACTTTATCCCCAACTCCTTCTGTATCTCCTCCAGCGTCCTCCCCTTCGTCTCCGGCAGAAAAAACCACACGAACAACAGATGAGCCACCATCATCACTGTATAGAACAGAAACGAATAATATCCCCCCAACCTGCTCCCTTCGACAATGACAGGAAAAGTCGTGGAAATAATAGCCGCCATGATCCAGTGCGTAAAACTCCCCAGCGACCCGCCCTGCGACCGCACCGAATTGGGGAATATCTCCGAAATAAAGACCCAGATAACCGCACCCTGCGAAAACGCAAAGAACGCTATGAACCCGATCAGGTACAACAACACAAATTTATTGTTCCCGGCCGCCTGCGCCGCCACAGCACCACTCAGATCCACATTCTTGAAGAACAGTGCCGTCAGCCCAAGGAACAGGATCATCCCCAGCGACCCGATGATCAGTAATTTCTTCCTTCCGAACTTGTCGATCACCGTCATCGCGATCAACGTAAACAGCAGATTGGCCGCACCGATATAGACAGGCTGCAGATAAGCCTGCCCCTGGTCGAAACCCGCCATCTGAAAGATCCGCGGCGCATAATATAGGATGGCATTGATGCCCGACAGCTGATTGAACATGGCCAGCAATACCGCATACAGGATTGGCTTCAGATACCGCATCTGAAAAAGGCTTTCCCGGGCAGAAGCGCCTTCGTGCTCCTTCACCGAAGCCCGGATCACCCCAATTGCACCCTCCACATTGGCTTCTCCCAGCCTGGCCAGTACCGGCCTCGCAGCCGCCTCATTGTTGTTCAGGATCAGCCAGCGCGGGCTCTCGGGTATCCGGAACAGTAATACCGCAAACAGGACCGCAGGTATCGTCATAACGCCCAGCATCCAGCGCCAGGCATCAGGCCCCAGCCCGGAAAAACCAAAATTCGTCAGATAGGCGATAAAAATACCCGCCACGATATTCAGCTGAAATGACCCCGCCAGACGCCCCCTCAACTCCGCCGGAGCGATCTCGGATATGTACATCGGCGCTATCACCGATGAGGCGCCCACCGCCAGTCCACCGATAATCCGGAAGAAAATAAAAAGGCTCCACGCAGAAACCGAGGCACACCCAACCGCCGCCACGATAAAAAATATTGAAACTATCTGCAATGTCTTTTTCCGGCCATACCACTGCGCCGGGAACCCCGCAACCAGCGACCCGATGATCGTCCCAAAAAGACTCGACGAAACCGTAAAACCCTGCCACCACTTGCTCAGATGCCAGACCCTCTCGAGCGTCTGCTCCGCTCCTGAGATAACTACGGTCTCAAATCCGAACAAAAATCCGCCAAGCGCGGCGATAAGAGCAATACGAACGGGGTAAGAAAGCATGGCAAACAGTATTAAGTCACCGAAAATAACATTAATTTTAATTCAGTCTTTGCTAAACTTGCCAGCACCCGAATGAAGTTTGAAGCCATTACCATAAAGGATATCGCCAAAGCCCTTGGCCTTTCCACCTCGACCGTCTCGCGGGCCCTCAGAGGCAGCTACGAGATCAGCGCCGAAACCCGCAAAGCCGTCCTCGAATACGCCGAGAAGCTCAACTATCGCCCAAACCCCATCGCCCTCAGCCTGAAAGAAAAAAGAAGCCGGTCCATCGGCATCGTCGTCTGCGAGATCGCCAACAACTTCTTCTCCCAGGTCATCAACGGCATCGAATCCGTAGCCTATAAAAAAGGCTACTACGTCATCATCTCCCAAAGCCACGAATCCTTCGAACGCGAAGTCTCCAATACCCAATACCTCGCCTCCCGATCTGTTGACGGCCTCCTCGTCTCACTCTCTACCGAAACGACCGACCTCTCCCATCTCAACAAACTCCACGACCGGGGCCTGCCCATCGTATTCTTCGACCGGATCACCGAAGAGATGACCACCCATAAAGTGATAGCCAACAACTTCAACGGCGCCTACCAGGCCACCGAACACCTCATCAACCAGGGCTTCCAGCGCATCGCGCACCTGACCATCTCTCCCTACCTGTCTATAACAAAGGAAAGACTGGCCGGCTACAAAGCGGCCCTGGCAGACCACCATATCCGTTATGACGAAACGCTGGTAAAATATTGTAAATACGGCGGCCTCATAGACAAAGAGACCGAAGAGGCGGTTGACAGCCTGCTCCGGCTCAAGAAGAAACCCGACGCCATCGTCGCCGCCAGCGACAAACTCTCGACGGGCTGCCTGTCCGCACTCGCAAGAAGAAATGTGAGAATACCCGATGACATCGCCATCGTCGGCTTTACCAACTCACAGCTGACCGACATCTTCCAACCCTCCCTCACCAGCATCCGCCAGCCCGCATTCGAAATGGGTCAGGTGGCAATGGAAATGCTGATCCAGCTGATCGAAAGCAAACACCCCGTAACTAAATTTGAAACACGCGTCCTGAATACCGAACTCACCGTCCGGGCCTCCAGTCAAAAATCGTGAACCACCCCAACACCCGGCCGACCGCGGCACCCTAGTCCAACTTCGCCGGCGTCATCTTCGGCACCAAAAAGTGCATGATCACCCACGCCAGTAAATACGCCCCACCACAAACGGCGAACATTATATAATAGGCAACCTCTATCTTATTGATCGCCCGGTAATGCACAAACAAATTCTTCTGCACCAGCGCCGACAGCAATATACCACCCAGCGCCCCGGCCATCCCACCAATACCCGTCACCGACCCCGTAGCCTTCTTCGGGAACATATCGCTGACCGTCGTAAAGATATTCGCACTCCACGCCTGATGCGCCGAAGCCGCAATCCCGATGATGATCACCGCCAGCCAAACATTGATATTCCCCGCCATCTGCGCAAAAACTACCGGTATCACAAGAAACGCAAAGATCAGCATCGACGTCTTCCTCGCCTTGAAATTCGGCCAGCCCTTGTTCACCAACCGCATCGGCAGCCATCCTCCCCAGATACCACCCACCGTAGCCATGATATATACGGTAGCCACCGGCAGCGCGACCGCTTCATCACCCATATGATACTCACTCTTTAGAAAATCCGGCAGCCAGAACAGATAGAACCACCAGATAGGATCCGTCAGCAGCTTGCCGATCGCAAAAGCCCATGTCTGCCGGAAACCCAACAGCCGGACCCACGAAAATTGCCGCTTCACCGCTCCTTCCTCCGCCGCCACCGTACTCTGCTCCGAACCCGGATCACTGTTGATATACTTCATCTCGGCCTCCGTCAGCTTCTTATGCCTTTCCGGGACCTCATACATCATAAACCAGAAGATCAGCCATATAAATCCGATCGCGCCAGTAATCACAAACGTCGCCTTCCAGCCCCAGATCACATTGATAAAAGGTACACTCAGCGGCGCGACGATAGCTCCTATCCCCGCACCGGAATTGAAGATAGCCGTAGCAAATGCCCGCTCTTTCTTCGGAAACCATTCAGCTACCGTCTTGATCGCGGCCGGAAAATTCCCCGCCTCACTCACACCAAGCGCGCTGCGCGCAATCCCAAAACCAAAAACAGTATTCGTAAAAGCATGACACATCGCCGCCAGACTCCAGATCCCCGTCGCCACGGCATACCCGATCTTGGTACCAAGCTTGTCGACAATACGACCGGCGATCAGTAACCCGACAGCATACGCAAACTTGAACGCAATCTCCACATTGGCATAGTCGGCGTCATCCCAGTGCAAATCCCGCGTAAATGTCGATTTTAAGAAGCTGATGACCGAACGATCCAGGTAGTTGATCGTAGTAGCGAAGAATAAAAGGGCACAGATCGTCCACCGATAACGCCCAACAGCGGCGCCAGTTTCCGAACTCGAGGCAATTTGGGACACGTTAGACATAATTTCGAAAATAATACAATTATCGCAATTCCGATATATTTACTAAATCCATATCGGTATACGTATAATTCTCACCCGCCATCCCCCAGATGAAGGAATAGTTGCTGGTCCCACATCCCGAATGTATCGACCACGGCGGGCTGACGATCGCCTGATGATTGGCCACCAGCAGATGCCTCGTCTCCTGCGGCTGCCCCATAAAATGGAAAACACGCTGCTGCTCCGGAACATCGAAATAAAAATAAGCCTCCATACGTCGGCTATGCGTGTGCGCCGGCATGGTGTTCCAGACACTCCCCGTCTTCAATATCGTCAACCCCATCACCAGCTGACAGCTCTGTATCCCATCGGCATGTATGTACTTGTAGATCGTCCGGTGATTCGAAGTCTCTGCAGACCCCGTCGTCAGCGGCAACGCCTTCTCTTTCGGCAGGAACTGCACGGGATGCGAAACATGCGCAGGCGCCGACAACAAAAAGTAGTAAGCCGGCTCCGCGGCGTCCACACTCTGCAAAACGACGTCCTTCACTCCCTTCCCCGCATAAACGCAGTCCAGCTTGTTCAAATCGTAACTAACCCCATCCGCAACGACCTTGCCCGGACCTCCCACATTGATGATCCCGATCTCCCTGCGCTGCAAAAAGAAATCGGCCTTCAGCTCCGGATGCGTCTCCAGCTTCAGGCTCTCCTTCACCGGGCACGCGCCCCCCATGATCACACGGTCATAGTGCGTATATACCATCCGGATAGTATCTTCCTGTATCAGCTTGTCCGTCAAAAAGGATTTTCTTAATTCCTCAGTGGTCATCCCCCGGACTTCCTTCTGACTGTGTTCATACCTTACTTCCATATTCATACAGTGTTTATCGGTTTAGCGGCCCATCCATCCGCCATCAACGGTGAGGATAGTACCATGTACATAATTAGCTGCCGAAGAGGCCAGAAATACCGTCGGCCCCTTGAAATCGTCCGGCTCACCCCAACGACCCGCGGGTATCCGGTCCAGAATAGACTTGCTCCGCACAGGATCATTGCGCAGCGCTTCGGTATTGTCGGTACTGATATAGCCCGGAGCTATCCCGTTGACATTGACCCCCTGGGACCCCCATTCGTTCGCCAACGCCTTGACCAGACTGCCAAGTGCTCCTTTGCTCGCCGCATAGCCCGGAACATTGATGCCCCCCTGAAAGGTCAGCAGCGAACAGGTAAAGATGATCTTGCCGCTGCGGCGGACAAGCATCTCCTTCCCGAACTCACGGGCCAGAATAAATGCAGCATCGAGATTTATTGACAACACCTTATCCCAGTACTCGTCGCTATGCTGCGCCGCGGGCTGACGCAGGATCATCCCGGCATTGTTCACCAGGATATCGACCACCGGATGCTTTTCCTTCACCCGCCTTACAAAACTATACAGGCTTTCCCGGTCCGTAAGATCAGCCCGGAACGGGTAAAATTGCCGGCCCAACCCAACAACCGACCGCTCTATCCCACTGCCGGACGCCTCCAGAGAAGCCGAAACGCCGATAATATCGGCCCCAGCCTCGGCCAAACCCAGCGCCATGGCCCTGCCAATACCCTTATTACAGCCGGTTACAAGGGCTGTCTTCCCTTGTAAATTAAACAGGTCACTCATAATTTATTAATGAACAGATCGTTAACTTTGTCTGCCAGGGGACAAGTCTACTGCGGAATTAGGTAATTGGAGAGGAAAAGACGTACTTTATTTACGAAAACGTTTGCGACCATCACCCGCAAAGGCAACAAAATGAATGAAATTTGAAGCGATCACCATAAAGGATATTGCGAAGGCGCTCAACCTGTCGGTTTCCACCGTTTCAAAGGCGCTTCGCGGTAGCCATGAGATCAGCGAAGAGACTAAGCAACAGGTGCTCGCCTACGCACGCGAAAACAACTACAAACCCAATCCCATCGCCCAAAGCCTCAAACGAGGCCGCAGCAAATCCATCGGCGTCATCGTCTGCAATATCGACAACAACTTCTTCTCCCAGGTCATCAACGGCATCGAATCCGTCGCCCGTCAGAAAGAATACAACGTCATCATCACCCAAAGCCAGGAGTCATATGAAAGAGAGGTCACCGGTATCGAAAACCTCTCCTCCCGCTCCGTCGACGGCCTGATCATTTCCCTCTCCGCCGAAACGAAAAATGTCGGACACCTCATCAGCCTCCACCAGAAAGGCCTTCCTATGGTGCTTTTCGACCGAATCACCGACGAGATAGCCACC